>Ga0136604_1000970_pt1 | contig 13388 bp, 5 predicted proteins | sample AntRauFillE10628_FD_104928 | JGI IMG/M metagenome (GOLD analysis project Ga0136604, IMG submission 104928) | Saline lake microbial communities from Rauer Islands, Antarctica - Metagenome Filla E10 #628 | ecosystem: Environmental > Aquatic > Non-marine Saline and Alkaline > Saline | place... | reverse complement strand
GATTCGCTGGGCAAGAAATTGTTGGGTTTGAAGTGTCCTGAAGTGTAATTGTTGCAACGCAATCTGTTGAATTTCCTGCTGCATCAGTTGCAGTAAGGGTTATTACCTGAGTTGTTCCGTGACCACTTAGAACTGTTCCGACCGCAATCGATTGCGTGTAGGTAATTCCTGCGTCTGCTGTACAGTTGTCGTTGGCAATATTTGCTGCAGCGGCCTGAGCAACGTAGTCGGGTACTGTCCATTCACAGTTGGCATCCAAATTTTCTGTCAAAGTAGCTGGACAGTAATTAAAGCTTGGTGCGGTAGTATCTTCAAGAGTAATCGTGAAAGTACAGTCTGTGCTGTTTCCAGCTTCGTCAGTTGCTGTGAGCGTTACAAGTTGCGTTGTGCCATGTCCGTTAAGTCCAGTACCAGCGGCCGGAGATTGAGTGTAAGTGATGTTTCCTGCTGTAGAGCAGTTGTCAGTAGCTGAAATAGCTCCTGTAAAATCTTCTAATGAATATTCACAACTTCCGTCAAGACTTCTCGAAACATCTGATTGACAAGAGCCAATCACAGGATCAGTGGTGTCTTCAACTGTCACATCAAAAGTGCAGGTTGCCGTGTTTCCAGCACCATCAGTTGCTGTTAATGTCACAGTCGTTGTGCCAAGTCCGATAGTTGCTCCAATAGCTGGAGACTGAGTTACCGTTACAGTACAATTGTCATTAGCTGTAGCCGCACCGGTGTAGTCTGCCAAACTCGCCTGGCATGAGCCATTCGCAGAAACTGTTTGATCAGAAGGACAAGAAATTGTTGGGTCAGTGCTGTCTTCTACAGTAACGTCAAATGTGCAGTTTGCTGAATTGCCAGCTGCATCAGTAGCTGTAAGAGTAACCGTTGTAGTTCCTGCAGAAAGTGAAGACCCCGCAACTGGAGATTGTGTTACGGTTGCCGAACAATTGTCAGTGGCAACTCCAGCTGTGTAATCAGGCATAGCAGCGGAGCAGCTTGCATCCTGAGCAATTGTCTGGTCTGCAGGACAAGTAATTGAAGGGTTCTGATTATCGTTAACCGTTACCGTTGCAGTGCAATTACTGGAGTTTCCACTAAGATCATAAACTGTTAGCGTAACTGAATTGCTACCGAGATCTGAGCAAGTAAAGTCTGTTTGTGAAAGTTCCATGTGAACAACTCCGCAGTTGTCAGTAGAACCGTTGTCGATGTCAGCTACAGTGATGCTCGCTTGTCCACTGGCATCGAGATTCACCGAAATATCCTGGCAAGCAGCAGAAGGAGCAATGTTGTCTTCTACTGTAATCTGAGAAGTACAAACATCAGTGTTTCCATTGTTGTCTTCTACTGTAAGCGTAATGTCATTTGAGCTTGGAATTGTAACATTAGTATTCGGAATGCCAGGACCACCAATGTCAACACTGATTCCTCCACAGGCAAGATCGGCCGGTGTTACTGTTGCACAATTGGTTTGCGAAGTGTATGCCTGAGAAGTAGTGAAAACTCCTGACCCACCAGAGTTTGGAAGATCAAAGAAAATATTACCGCCATCGCAATTGATATTACCTTGTAGTGTGTAAAGGCTGGCTGGAATATTCGAACCGCTAAAGTTTATCTGGTAGGCAAGTGTTACTGTATAGTTGTATCCAAAAGCACATGAACTTCCAACAGGATTAATCGAAATCGGCATCACAGTAATATCAACATCGTAGCCATCGCTAGAGCTTACCGTTTCAGAAGGGAAGTCACTACAATCAAAAGTAGTTTGGCTGGCTGTATAAGTAGCAATTCCGCAGTTGTCTGAGCTACCGCCATCCAAATCGGAGCCAGTTATTGTCGCATTCCCAGTAGCATCGAGTTGAACAGTGATGTCCTGGCAAACAGCCACGGGATCGGTATTGTCTTCTACAGTTACATCGAATGTGCAAGTCGCTGTGTTTCCAGCTACGTCAGTTGCTGTCATAGTTACTGTCGAAACAGAAGAAACTGTAGTTCCTGGAGCAGGACTCTGCGTAACTGAAGCTATACCACAATTGTCATTCGCAGTTACTAATGAAGTGTAATCCTGCAAGCTAGCTTCACAAGAAGCATTTGCTGAAACCGTTTGATCTCCAGGACAAGAAATCGTTGGGTTTGTCGTGTCATCAATGATTACATTCTGGGTAGCTGTAGTACTGTTTCCTGACGCATCTGTAAAGGTCCACGTGATTGTGTAGGTCCCTTGCGTTGAGTATGTTGTAGGGTCTGAGGTAGTTCCTGTAACTGTTCCTGTACAAGAATTAGTTGTTGGCGCTGTAACAGTGGCCGAGCACTCTTCAGTAATGTCAGCAAGGGTCGGAGCTTCCGGTGGAGTAACTACTGTGTAATCAAAATCAACACTGTTCGAAGCAAGAGGTGTCGTATAGCCATCAACTCCTGAAGTTACCAAACCAAGTCCATTCGCGATTACTGGGCTATCGCCAAGAAGACCATCTCCATTAGGATCAGAGTAACCTGCCTCTTCCACATCAAGACAAAGATCACCGTCAGAGTCTAGTTCGATGCTATCAATATCTCCATCAGAATCGGAATCTTGAACGCTATAGTTAATATCTCCACTTTCTGTAGAAGTCTCAAGAGAATTCGCCAATCCATTCTCCCCAAAGTCAGATGAGTTCCCGTCAATGACTCCATCATTATCAAGGTCTGCAGCACTGTGGCCAGCTTCTATCAAATCGTATATTCCATCATTGTCCGAGTCAAGATCAAGGTGGTTAGGGATGCCGTCATTATCTGTATCAATATCTTGACAAACATCTCCAAAAGAATCAAAGCTATGTGCTATAAAAGCTACGTCTGCATTTGATGAAAGCGAAACTCGCATCAAGCTAACATCGTTGATGTTCCCGGCATTAAGACCAAACTCCTGAAGCTCTATTGTTGCCAATCTTAATTCCTTATCGGCAGCGGTTTGAAATACGCTTCCATTAGAATTATATATGTCGTAATTACTGTCACCGACCACATAATTCAGTTCTCCGCTACCTTCTGCCGATACTTCGACTGAGTTGCCAATGGCATTTCCGGTAGCGTCAAAAAATGTTACAGTATGAGAAACCCCTCCAGTTTGAGCCACTTGACTCAACAACATATCGGGAGCACCATCGCCAACTTTAGAAATATCCAATCCAGCAACATTGAAAAACCAGTCTCCTCCAATATTCGCAATTCCAGTACCCAGGTTGAGTCCATGAGGGCCATTATAAAGCAAAGAATTTAAGGGCTGGTTTCCTGGGTCTGAGATATATGTCGATCCAAGTGCAGAAGAGGGATTACCGTCAATTTCTGAGCCCTCCAGGAAAATTTCATTATTTATGACGTTACTTGGTTGAAAAGCGAACCAGCCGGAGTTTGAACAAGGTACATCCCCTATACTATCTCCATCAGTATCAATTTCGTCAGGGTCTCCATCACCATCCGTATCTATCAGACGATCATTTTCCACACCAGTGGTGTAAGTGACACCGCCCGTTTCAAAAGCAAATAAATTATTCTCTCTTGTAGCTTTTACAGGGTTTATAGAAGAAGTGGAGCTTGACCAGTATCCATTATCATTTGTATACACTGTTGAAACATGTGTTCCTCCTTGAATGGTTGTCGATGGTTCAACCAGAGAACCAGGTTCGGCTGTAGTGCATTCTCTTTCTTCAGTATCTGGAATTCCATCGTTATCATCATCTAAGTCGTACAAATCAGCGATGCCATCACCATCAGTGTCTACCACAGGATTGACAGTTATTTCAAAAGTGCAGGAACCTGAATTTCCAGATTCGTCAGTAGCGAAGATGGTTACTGTCTGGTCAGAATTTATTGAAGTTGCTGTGGTTGGATCCTGAGAATAAACTAGTTCAGAAGGGCCTGAACAATTATCGGATGCGGATGCTCCTGAGGTAAAGTCTGGAATAATGTATTCGTAATTTTCATCCAGATCAACATCGATATCGCCTGGGCAAGTAACTGTTGGATTCTGATCATCAACAACAGTAATGTCTTGAGTACAGGTTGTCTCATTTCCAGCATCGTCTGTTGCCGTGTAAGTTATAGTCGTTGTTCCAACTGGATAAACTCCTGAAGCATCAGCACCACCACCGGTTGCTGGGTCAGTAGAAAATGAAACATCGTCTATCCAAAAACTGGCATCAGCATCAGCAGGGAAAATATCAATTGAAGCAAGCTGGTTTGTTCCGTTTGACCACGTACCCTGAGAAACTCCATCAATAAAGAACTCCCAGTTGTTGGAAGTGAGATTCATTCTGAACCTCAGATCAATCCATTGACCCTGAGAGTAAGTTCCACTGATACCACCTGAGCTCAAGCTGTATGTACCATCTGTGTTGAAAAACACTTCCAATGCCCAGCTGTCTCCTATAGTTTCAGAACCCTGGAAATTGAAATACGCTGAACTACCAGATTCTACATACAGCGAAGTTTCAAAATTGAAAATGTCAGAAGTAATCAATCCACCGAACGGCAAGACGACATCTTGTGGCCCACCACTTCCGCTAGTGCTGGAGAAATAAATGGCGTTTGATCCTGAGTTCGATTGGTTCGTGACGATCTGGGCGTCTTCAGCTCCTCCGGTCGTTCCACTCCAGGTCGTCCATTCGCTGGCTTCTACACCGATGTAATCTCCGTTTGAAAAGACTTCAAAATCCTGAGAGTAAACATCGTTATCATTCTCAATATCTACTGAACAGTTATCGCTGGCCGTGGCCAAAGGGATAGTAACATCGGCAAAGCACTCTCCGGGATCTGCGTTGACAGTAATATCCGCGGGGCATGTAATTGAGGGAGCAATGTTGTCTACAACAGTAACATTGAACGAACAATTGTCAGAAGCTTCACTATCATTGGTTGTTGCTGTCCACTCAATTGTTGTTGTGCCGATTGGAAAATCGTCACCGCTACTCAACCCCGAACCATCTGTCCTTGAAATACTGTTTGAACAGTGCGATTCTACTGTTGGATAGCCAAATGAGAAGTTCGATGTGCAAGTGCCTGGATCTGTATAAATCGTAGTATCATTTTGGCAAGTGACTGTAATAGTAGGTTCTTCCAGGTCGATCGTCCTTGAAGCTGTTTGCAGCTCATTACAAAGTAGCCATGAAAAAGTAATCTCTATGGTTTCTGTTCCTTCTGCAATTGCATCGTCATAAGCATCGATAATAATATACTTAACTGTCTCGCCAGCTGCATAATTCAAAGTTGATCCTAAAGGATTAAAAGAACCATCGTAAACTTCATAGTCAGTTCCTTCTACTGCTGTTCCAGCAAGGGAAACATCAGCGCTAAATGGTACAGAAACATCTCCTGTTCTTTGAATCGCAAACAATCCATAAATACAACCTTCCACAGGAGTACTTAAAGTAGCATCCGGCTGAATCTGAACATCGCTCGGCCTCTGGAAACCAGAGAAATACCCCGCATATCCAGCAACACCAGAAACCCCGTAAAACGAAACAATCGCAATAGTACTTGATGTGATTGTCACATTTCCTGTGAGTCCAGAAAGATTATAAACATCATAACTGTCCCCATTCAAAAGCGTGGTAGTGACTGGTGTGCTGGTTTCAAGCACTCCATTAATATAAATGTCTGAACCGGCAAAAGTGGTAATGGTTACCCCTCCGGAGAATGTGTTACCTCCGACTTTACTGATGTCGGGGATCTCGCTGATAACAGAATCTACCTGACAAGACAAATCCGGAACGAAGTTCATCCCGGCAGTGTTTCCGGCATTATTCCCAGCAAGGAGCTGGTATGCAAATGTTGGCTCTGAAGTGTAAACTGACATCACCCCAGAGACATAGTTAGATCCGTCAATGTCGTACCACTCACCTGCATTAATAGTTGCTATGGGAGTAGCAGAAGCATTTACATAAATTTCTGTGTTGTCTGTGTGGGCAACGATTAGCGGCTTTTCTCTGTCGTTTCCACCCTGGGCTCTTACGAAGATGTAGTCAGTTCCAATTTTCTCGACACTAACAATTTGATCAATGCCGTAGTCACGACCTGAAGAAGTGGACGGCTCTCCACACCACGAACCTGTATTTACAACTATCGGTTTGTTGGAGGTAACCAATGCACCGATCATTCCATCGAGGTTGTCGGGATCATCTTCGGCATCACATCTTAATACGTAACACTCGCCTTCATCCAGAGTAACAGATATAACTGAATTTGTAGATGGAGCAGACGGGCCCACTAAAGTTACACCGGACCCTGTCAGGTCAATGTCTACAATCGTATTATTTTCTGTGGCTACCACACCAAAGGTGGTACCTTTATTAGTATCGTTCTGTTTGTTAGGTATACTTCCAAGTCTGAAAACAGTACCAAGGGCATTATTTCCTTTGGATGTAAGTGACCCTGCCTGAGAACCGTCAACTGATCGCAAACGCAAGTTGACATAAATAGGTGCATCGGCTACTACTCTAAAACCGACATTTGAAGGGAGCACGCTATTTAGGTCACTGTGGGCAACAGCAACTCCTGAAGCAATTCCGTAGTCGTCATATCGAACTGGGGATCCATTAACGACTGTACCTGTTTGAATAACATTGTTGCCAGATGCGTCAGTGATGGTATAATTCACTGCTGAAGTGGAAGGTGTTGACAAGTAGAGAAACATATCTCCTGGTTGCTCATTGTTTCCAACCCCTCCACCAAATGGCGGCAAAAGGTGTAACGTGTCGAGCTGGGCGAATCCTTGTAGAGTGCAAATAGCCATAAATGCTAAAGCAAGGATCGCCTTTTTGAAAAGACAAAAAGAAGAGGCACTCCCCCCGATCGGAGAGTTTGACCTCGAGAAGAGGATCGACATAATAAAGTAGTTGTACAATTTCATATACCCAGTTTTGTAAACTATTGTTACTCATCTGTTAGATTATTAAATCTCACAGATACCTTTCAACCAGGTTTCACTCACATTGCAATAAATTTCTCGTTTCAGTGCCGCATCTACACGAGGTGTCTAGATACGTTGGCAAATGTGAGCAGGGTATATCAATTACCTTGTAGGAATTCAGGAAGTATTAATGTAGGTCTGGGGAATATAATAGCCGTAGCAATCCTGCAGAACACGCAGATCTAACTCAAGATTCGATATCAAAAACAGTCCTACTGATGACTGACTTTGGCGAGCCTTCAACTCTTTGAATTTAATTATCTTCGCAACCTTTAAACCTGAGTTCGATTAATCGTTTAGGCTTCAGAACGCTTCTAAACAGTGAGTTTTATGAAAATCTGAAACGCTAAATTTAAAGTCGAAGCCAGGTTTTAAAATCATTGGGTTTTATGAATAAGAAATATCCGGAATACAAAGGGCTCAATCTGCCCCAGACAGCCGAAGACATATTGAAAACCTGGAAGGAAGAAGACACTTTCCAGAAGAGTATCGACACACGCGATGCCGACAAACCGTTTGTTTTTTACGAGGGACCGCCCTCTGCCAATGGCATGCCCGGCATTCACCACGTGATGGCTCGTGCTATAAAGGATATTTTTTGTCGCTACAAAACCCTGAAAGGATATCGCGTGAATCGCAAAGCCGGTTGGGATACACACGGACTTCCCGTGGAGCTCGGAGTGGAAAAAGAACTCGGCATCACCAAGGAAGATATCGGAGAAAAAATTTCTGTAGAAGATTACAACAAAGCGTGTCGCGAAGCTGTGATGCGCTACACCGATGTGTGGAACGACCTTACAGAAAAGATGGGCTATTGGGTGAATATGGATGACCCATACATCACCTACAAGACAAAATACATGGAGTCGGTTTGGTGGCTTCTGAGAAGGCTTTTTGACAAAGGCCTCATGTACAAGGGTTACACCATCCAGCCGTATTCTCCAAAAGCAGGTACTGGTCTCAGTAGCCACGAAATCAACCAGCCCGGTTGCTATCGCCAGGTAAAAGACACGAGTGCCACAGCTCAATTTCGTGTAATCGAAGATCACCAGGAAAAGCTTCAGCAATTTGTCGAAGAAGGCAAACACGCTGTTGCTCCAATCGATCTCATCGCCTGGACGACCACGCCCTGGACACTTCCTTCAAACACCGCTCTGACCGTTGGCCCGAAGATCAACTACAGCATTGTTAACTCAAACAATGCTTACACCGGTGAGCCAATGACTGTAGTGGTGGCCACACCATTGCTGGAGAAGCACTTCCCGGTCAAAAAAGATGTACCCTTTGAAGTAATCGGAACGCTTTCGGGAAAAGACCTTGTCGGATTGCGATACGAACAACTGCTGCCCTACGTCCAACCGATGGATAATCCGGAAGAAGCTTTCCGTGTGATCCCCGGAGATTTTGTGACGACTGAAGACGGTACCGGAATCGTGCACACGGCTCCTACCTTTGGTGCAGACGATGCCAAGGTGGCCAAAGATGCAGGCGTTCCTGCCATGCTCGTAGCTGATGAAAATGGAAACCCACGCCCACTGGTTGATCTTCAGGGAAGATTTGTGAAGCAGATGGGCGAGTTTGCAGGAAAGTATGTGAAAAACGAATACTACGATGATGGCGAAGCTCCCGAAAAGTCGGTAGACGTTGAGATTTCTATCAAACTCAAAGAAGAAGGAAAAGCCTTTCACGTAGAAAAATACGAACACAGCTATCCGCATTGCTGGAGAACGGATAAACCCATTTTGTTTTATCCTCTCGACTCGTGGTTTGTGAAATCCACTGATGCCAAAGATCGCATGATCGAGCTCAACAAAACGATCAACTGGAAACCGGAAAGTACCGGAACCGGAAGATTTGGTAACTGGCTCGAAAACCTCAACGACTGGAACCTGTCGCGTTCACGCTACTGGGGAATTCCAATCCCGATCTGGCGAACGGAAGAAGGCGATGAGCAAATATGTATTGGCTCAGTAGAAGAGCTAAAAGCTGAATGTCAAAAAGCTGTGGAAGCAGGGTTGATGGACAAAAATCCATTCGACAATTTCGAAGTCGGCAACATGTCGGACGAGAATTACGACCAGTTTGACCTTCACAAAAACATCGTTGATCAAATCACGCTTGTTTCCGATTCGGGAAAACCGATGAAGCGCGAAGCTGACCTCATCGATGTTTGGTTCGACTCTGGCTCCATGCCTTACGCTCAGTGGCACTACCCTTTTGAACACAAGGAAAAAGTTGAAGAAGGATTTGCCTACCCGGCAGATTTCATTGCCGAGGGCGTAGATCAAACACGTGGCTGGTTTTTCACCTTGCACGCCATCGCCACGATGTGTTTCGATTCTGTGGCTTACAAAAACGTGGTGTCCAACGGATTGGTGCTCGACAAGAATGGACAAAAAATGTCGAAGCGTCACGGAAACGCTGTTGATCCATTTGAGACACTCAAGAAATACGGTCCTGATGCCACACGCTGGTACATGATCACGAATGCTCAGCCATGGGACAACCTGAAATTTGACCTCGAAGGAATTGGTGAAATTCAGCGCAAGTATTTTGGAACGCTTTACAACACTTACTCATTTTTCTCCCTCTACGCCAATGTTGACGGGTTTGACTACAGTCAAAAAGACATTGACTTTGACAAGCGACCGGAAATCGATCGTTGGATCTTATCCAAACTCAACTCGCTGGTGAAAAATGTTGATGCTGCGTACGCAGACTACGAGCCAACTCGTGCAGGAAGGTTGATCCAGGATTTTGTTACTGATCAGCTCAGTAATTGGTACGTTCGTTTGTGCCGCAGACGTTTTTGGAAAGGCGATTTCACCGAAGACAAAATTTCGGCTTACCAAACGCTCTACACTTGTCTGACAGCTATTGCAAAGATGACAGCTCCAATAGCTCCATTTTTTGCAGACAGGCTCTATCGCGATCTCAATGCCGCTACCGGCAAGGAGAAGGCGGAAAGTGTGCACCTCGCGCTTTTCCCAGAAGTAGATAAAAACCTCATCGACACAGACCTGGAGGAGCGAATGGAAATAGCCCAACAGGTGGTTTCTATGGCTTTGAGCTTGCGCAAGAAAGAACACATCCGAGTGCGCCAGCCATTGCAAAAAATCATGGTGCCCATCCTGAACGAAAAGTTTGAACGCCAATTGCAGTCTGTTGAGGATCTGATCCTAAGTGAGATCAACGTTAAAGAGCTGGAGTACCTGAAGGATTCTGGAGTATTGGTGAAGCAAATCAAACCGAACTTCAAAGCCCTCGGTCCAAAATACGGCAAACAGATGAAGTCTATCGCAGCTGCTGTAGGCAAATTCGACCAGGACGATATTCAAAAGATTGAAACCGATGGCGAGTACCGACTGGATCTCGAAGGCGAAGAAATCGTCTTGACACAGAGTGATGTAGAAATCACATCGCAAGATATTCCAGGATGGCTTGTAACCACAGAGGGACAAATTACGGTAGCACTGGATATCACCCTCACGGATGAATTGCGCGAAGAAGGAATCGCTCGTGAGTTCGTAAACCGTATCCAAAACTTGCGTAAAGACAGCGGTTTGGAGGTGACAGAGAAGATCGCATTGCAGATCAAAAAGCACGATTTCATCAATGCCGCCATCGAAAAGAATTTAAATTATATTTGCTCGGAAACGCTGGCGGGTGACCTACAATTGGTGGATTCCCTCGACAGTGGAGAAGAAGTGGAAGTGAGCGATGAAGTGACTACACGCATCGCCATAAGACGACTCAACTAATTTTAAAAAAGTAAGCAAATGCCAGAAACAAGATATTCAGATTCAGAACTAAAAGAATTCGAAGATCTGATCAAAGACAAGCTAGAAAAAGCAAGAGAAGACTACGATCAATTGAAAAAATCGCTCTCTCATGCCGATGATAATAGTACTGATGATACCGCCCCAACATTTAAGATGATGGAGGATGGCTCAGAAACCATGAGCCGTGAGGAAACTGCTCAGCTGGCCTCTCGCCAGGAGAAGTTTATCGAATCATTAGAAAATGCTCTGATTCGTATTAGAAATAAGACGTACGGTGTCTGTCGTGTAACAGGAAAGCTAATCGCCAAAGAGCGTCTGAAACTTGTTCCTCACGCCACGTTGAGTATCGAGGCTAAGCGCATGCAATAGCCTCCGATAAATTGTTTTTCTACAACTTATTTTGAAGGCAGTTTTATTTCAGTTCTAAGGAGGTGAAATAACTGTCTTCTTTTTTATTTTCAAACCACAACTTTTGCCAATTTGAAACGCGCCCTCGTCACTATATTTGCCGTTCTCTTTATCGATCAGGCATCTAAGCTTTGGATCAAGTTGACAAAGTCGCTTGGCGAGTCGATTCACGTCTTCGGCTGGGATTGGTTTCAGATTAATTTTGTTGAAAATCCGGGCATGGCGTTCGGTCTTGAGTTTGGCGGTATGCACGGTAAACTCGCACTCAGCATTTTCAGGGTTATCGCCATCATCGCTATTGGCTACTACCTGTGGACCATCATCCGAAAAAAAGCCCACCCCGGATTCATAATGTGTGTGGCGCTCATCCTGGCAGGGGCAATTGGAAATATTATTGACAGCGCTTTCTACGGACTTATGTTTGACAAAGGCATGATGTGGAGCGAAATGGAAGGACGCTGGATTCCTTATGCAGGCGTTGCCGAACTCTCCTCAGATGGCTACGCTCCTTTTCTAATGGGGCACGTTGTCGACATGCTTTATTTCCCTGTGATCAACGGGCATTACCCCGACTGGTTTCCATTTGTGGGTGGTGAGCATTTCACCTTTTTCAGGCCTGTTTTTAACATTGCTGACTCTAGCATCACCATTGGCGTGGCCATTATTTTCTTGCGTCAAAAAGCCTTTTTTAGCCACGATAAAAAGGAGGATGAGGAATCTAATTCTAACCGCGATGACTCTGCGTTAGAAACAACTCCTGAAGCTGCAAATGAAGACTCCGATGGTGAAGTGACGGGTACGAGAAATACCTGATTTTTCCCTCTAAATTTTCATTCACTCTAGCAGTAGCTTATCAGATCAGTGACAAATCATTTCTGTCCGCTGCTTGTCAATTTTTGGACTGACGAAAGGCACGCCTAAATTCATCCCGCGAAGGATAAACATAACTCCAATCAGAACTATGAAAATGGGAATGAAATGTCTCACCTTTTGGGTGAGCGTGCTCTTCACCTGATTGCCAAACAAGCTCATGGCAAGCATGAGAGGAACTGTTCCCAACCCGAAGAGAATCATAAAGAAACCACCGTGAAGGGCTGTTGCCATGGCAGTGGCTCCGGCAATGGCCATGTAAACCAATCCGCATGGCAGCAGTCCATTCAGCAAGCCGATAGCAAAAAGGTTGCTGTTGCTTTGCTTTCCAAGCCGTTTACCCAACTGACCTTTTACCTGACCTAGCCACAGGCTAAACCGTGGTGTGAGTGACGGAGTACGATGATTGATTTTTGGCCAGATAACGCTCAAAACCATAATCGCTCCTACCGCTATCGAAATCCACTGCTGGAAACCAGCGAGAGCAAAACCATATCCCAATAATCCAAAGAGTACCCCTAAAGAAAAATAAGTGGTTAGACGGCCAATGTTGTAAAGGAGGCTACCTGTCACTTTGGTGTTGGTGCTCGTTCTGTCCAACGGCAGCGCAAAAGCAATTGGACCGCACATTCCGATGCAGTGGAAGCTCCCAATGAGCCCAATCGTTATGGCTGTCCAGTATTCCATTTCTTACGGAATGATTACAATTTTCTCTTCGTAGTAGTCTTTTCCTTCAGAAGACCAGTGCATTTTCAGGCGGTATTTTCCAGAGATAAACCTGGAAAGTGGAATTCGATAAACACTCTCGGTGATTTCAAATGGCACTTCAAAATCGTATTTCATATCCGATGGGCGGAAGCAGTTGATATTGCCTTTTACCAGTGTCCCCTTTTTGTGAGGAAACTCAATGCTGAGCTCCTCACCGGTTGTGGAAACAACCAGGTTTCGATCTAGCTCTTCAGCTCTGATCCGGTCGTCAATTTGAGATTGAAAAGCAATCTCTTTGGCGTAGTAGTCTTCCGTTACAAGGTCGAATTTTTCACCAAAACTCTTTACCACCATAAAAAGGATCAGACCTATAAAGCCGATGTAGAGTATTGCTATTTTAGTTCCCCAGTTAAATTTCATTGTTATTCAGTTTTTACCGGTGCCAAAAAGGTGGTTTCCACTTCATCGAGTAGGTTTCCATCCTTGTCGTAAACACCGAGTTCGATGTCCGATTTGCGCTCTTGCAAATCGCTTTTGTTGAGAATAATAAAGAAGGATCCCTCGGCCATTGATTCTGCAGTTATTTCAGTTGTACTGTTACCGAGAATTTCCACCCTGCCGTCCATGTCTATCAGTCTGAATTCGGCAGGAATATCTTCAAAGGTTTTGTTGATCACCTT
>Ga0136604_1000969_pt1 | contig 13393 bp, 13 predicted proteins | sample AntRauFillE10628_FD_104928 | JGI IMG/M metagenome (GOLD analysis project Ga0136604, IMG submission 104928) | Saline lake microbial communities from Rauer Islands, Antarctica - Metagenome Filla E10 #628 | ecosystem: Environmental > Aquatic > Non-marine Saline and Alkaline > Saline | place... | reverse complement strand
TTGGGAGTTTTCGTATCAACGATTGCGCTGGGGTATCGGCGCCAATCCTGTTTAAAGACAATCATAACGTGCATGTCCTGTTAGGCGGCGCTGTCGAAAACATCAGGGGAGGATGACCCTCCCCCAATATTCCGAGTTAGTTGATCTGTCTCATGATCAACGCCGCAGTACTCAACTGAAGGTCGGTAGTCGACGTCCGACGGAAGAACCGTAAGTAGACGTTCTCCCCCGCATCCAGAAGATTGTTGACGGTAAACTCGTGGTTCCACATACTGACCGGAGCCTCCATCTCATACGCACCGGCAATGAGTTTGAAGTAGTTCGGTACAGGCGGTGTCGCCTCGGCGGTTTCATCGTACAATGGCAAGGTTTTGTCGTAGATCTCACGCAGCCAATGTTCCATGCTGCCAAACCCGTTATCGACCGTCAGACGCCACAGGTTGGAGTTCACAAACTCAACGTTTGCTTTCAGTCCAGCCCCGTCGTCAGTAACGCCGTACGCAGGTTTGGTGTTGTCGTAGGTCACAGTCCAGTTCGTTGCTGAATCCAGTCCCGGTCTTAGCAAGGTAACCCGCGTGGTTTGAAGGTGACGATAGTTCTTAAACCGATCGGCAACCTTAGACAAATCCAACGCAAAGGTAATGCCCTGCGTGATACCGTACGCCAACGGATCGAACGCCGGAGAGTTGGCCGCCACTTCCACCAACGAGGTCACGACAAAGACTTCATCGCGTTCCAAGTTGTACAGGAAGTGTTCCAAACGATACCCGTTGACGGCATCGATCCACGTCGGATAGCTGAACAACTTAACGCTGTATGCGCCGTCGACGTTGACTGTGGTGGCCAGGTACTTCTCCGTGATGTGCATGGTGTCGCCTGGTACCGATCCGTAAGACACTTCGTCTGGGGAGAGGTAGTAGATCAGCGACAGCGGTTGTTCCTGACCCAGAATGGTCGAGATAAACCGCTGTAGTCCGAACAAAGCGAACTTGGTTCCGTCGATCGGCAGCGTTTTCCTGGAACCGTCTGAGTAGTGCACGATACCACGGCGGGTGATCGCATCCACAGGAATGTTGATTGGACATTCAAGCACGCGGTTGTCCGCTGGCGACAAGAAGGGCGATTCCAACTCAATGCCAGTAACGTACTTGACCGATTCGTTCAAACTGCGAATGAAACCGGTGTTCTTAATCAACAACACACTGGTTGACACAACCGCACCAACATCGTCGTAGACAATGGCGGTCACGATCTCGCCGTCTGGCAAGGACACTGAGCAACTCCCGACTTTCGGGGTTTTGATGGCCAGGTTATCGCCAGTTTCAGTCAAGACCAGTTCTAACGGAATCGAGTCCCCCAAGAGCTCCCCTTGTTGATCGTACTGACGAGAAATGACTTCTCCGTTTTCGATTTGGGTACCCCGGATGATCTTGACACTTTTAGCGGTGGTGCCGTAGACTTTCAGTCGAGCATCAAACGCCAAGGTGTATGGAATGACCGAGGTGTCCAGATATGCCCGATAGGACTCACTGATTTTACCAGGCCCAGCACCTAAGAGACGACTGTCTACTTCGTCGGCCCCAGTGCTGTCGTTCAACTCGATCAAGTCCAACTCACTCAGACCGGTTGTGTAGTCCACAGCTTTAACCCGATACAACTGAAGACCAGCCGCGTAGGAGACAACCATGTCGTCTTTGTTGGGGACGTATCGACCTTCCCCGTCTTGTCCTGAAAAGAGTTCTGCGATGTGCCAGGTCTGAAACCCGCGGTTCGGGTCTGAGATCGGCACGATGGTGGATTCTGCCATGACTTACTCCTGAGTCTGAGGGAGTGTAACTTCGATAAACTGACTCAACGGCAACTTACTGTCGAAGTAAAGTTGATTGATCCGTTGGATGAAATTGTACTGATAAATGCTCAACGCCACCGTGTTTAGATACCGATGCGGATGCACCTTTACGTACCGTTCATCCACGTTCTTCTTGAGCGGATCGTAATCCAGCAAGTGCTCGTATTCGTTTGCCCACGCATACACGTCGGCATTGGAGTACTGTCTGGTCAGCGGGCCTTCGTCGATGTACCCTTCCTGCAGATCGTTAATGATCCGACTCATGAAAGGACTGTAGACCATGTACAGGTCGGTGATGGGACTGGGTCCTGGAATAACAGGCTCCGGATACTTCAACGTGAGATAATCCTCAATCGCTAGATCCACTTCCTGAGACCTTGCACGGAATGCGTAGGTGTCCAAGTAGGTTTCACCCCGCATAGGAACGATCGTCTCTCTGAGAGAGTATGGTGTGCCGTTAGCGACGTTGTTAACGATGATCCCACTGCTGTCTTCTGCAAACTCCAACCGATTACGATCCACCAACTTACCGCCTACGATCATGGACAGTACTTTGTCGTCTCGGACGTTGTATCGACGATTAGCACTGAGATACCCATGTTCAACAAACCCGAACTCTCGAGGGGCGTCTGGTGTCATTTCTGAACGACAGAATCCCTGACATCGGATGTCGATCACCTGATCTTCACCTGCCGTCAAATACTGCTTGTTGACCACCACCACTTCCGGCCACTGAACGTAATAGTCCAGACCTTCGATCAGAGGGTGCTTATTGACCCACACGTCGATTCGCCTCGGTGGGATAGTCGACAGCCGACGTTCGGTTTCACCCAGATGGGTTTCAAAGCTGTTGACGCTGAACTTCAAAACGCCGTTAGCAATCGGAACTGTGATCTGATAGCCGATAAACCGTTTGTCACTGATCACCGCCGGGTAATCGGTCACTGGATTGATGTCAAATCCAATTTGATTACTGCCAACGCTGATCAGCTCCGAGTTACTGACGTCCACCCAATCCCAAACCAACGTCTCCCCGAGTCGAGTGCTGACGTACGCGCGGTAGTTGTATTTGGAGTCGGTGTTGACCAACGTATTCCCAAACACAACATCCAGTTCTTCTCCCACCTGACCAACGACCGCTTCGATCATTTTGGTTTGAGGGTGCACACAACGGTAAATCAGACCAACCGGATGATAGTAGTACCCAAGTAACTTACCTTGAGTATCGTATTCATACATCGTGGTTTCGACTTGATGTCCTGGTAGTAAGTCAGCCACGGGGCCACTGTCGGTTTCTCGAGTCAACTGAGGAGTATCCCCCACCAACCGAGAGACTGCGTTATAACCGTAAGCTTGTTGAACCAACAACGGATCGAGATCGTTGTTCGTCGCTTTCATCAACTTGACGTACGGACTGTTCTCAAGGTTTTCCGCTTTCCACACGTCAACCACCGAGTCAATGCCCGCCAGAGCTCCTCTGACGTCCTCTGGTGACAGTCTATAGAGTTCGAAGAGCCTATGGTGCTCTTGGACCAAAGGTCTCTCAAAGCCCGCCTTACGGACGTACAGGCGAATGGTCAGCGTGTTCATGTCCGACCACACATCGCTGTGTGTTTGTTGAAAAGCATCCACCGTTGACACAGGTACGGCGTAGTCTTTATGAGACAACATCCGAATGACGTCTTTGCGATTGCGATGGTAGTACACGCCCCGCATCCGACCATCGGTCTCCCGCTTGTACAAGTAAAAGTCGATGTCGTCTTCAAAGTCGATGGAGGTGTTGTTAAACAAACCGTAGTTCAACAAATACTTCCGCTTGTTATCCAAGGTGCTTTCAAAGGTTGTCAGGTCGGCGATAGCAAAATCCACCACCCGATAAACCGAGCTGTCGTAGACGTATTCGATCTTATCGCCCAAAGCGATTCTGGCCGGACGCAGATCCCCAACGAGCCAACCGTTGTGGTACGCCAAGGCTTCCCCAGGTTTTGCCATCGCCAGATGAAACTTCTGCTGAAGGTTTAACACATCGGCTTCAGTCGAAACAGTCAGACCTTCAACAAAGGTTCCCTCTTCTTCCGCATTGGCGCGATATGACTCAAAGAACGCATTGGAGTAAACTCGAAAGTAGATTCCAGTGTCTCGAAGTTCCGGGAATATCCGAGTGTCTTCAATTGCCAAGATCAAGTTTTTGTGACGATCGTAACGCAGCCAACATTCGGTTCTTGGTAATACCACGCCGTTTGCGAAGTATATCTCGGCCATCAAGGTAGTGGTGTTAATGACATCAGACAACTTCATCCACGAGTTAGTGACCGGCACCAATCCCAAGAGCTTTGGGTAAACGTGACCAATCTGGAAGACGTGGTAGTAGTCGGTTTTGGTCGGCAACAAAACGCGTTCCCACATGACCGTTTGATGACTCAGAGCACCCAACCGACGACTCAGTCGTTTAGGCTGAATGATCGCCTGGCGGTCTTGCTCGGGCGAACACCAAACGTTGTCCACCGCATGTTTAACGAGATAATCTAACATACCACGTCCCTACATCAATTAAGATACGGAAACCATCCTTTGCAGATGGTATGAAAAGGTCCCACCCAGCTCTCCGCGTCGATCGATGCGTTGGATAAGTTGACCCAAGATACTTTTCTTGTAGCCGCGGTCGACCAAGACCATTTGCAACATTGCACAAAAGGTAGGTGGGTGTTCCATTGCCACAGCGACATTCTCGACGCTGTTGGCGCCAAACCAAATGCCGCCTAGCATAGTGTACAGGAAACCGGGCTTCAGCTTTTCCAAGCGGACGCTGTTTCCACTTCGCGACAACGTTTCGGTGAAGTCAGACGTAGTCTTCATTGGCGGGATGTCTTCAATCATTTCCAGAACCTCGGGCACTGGAACCCCAACCGAACGACTGATCCGTTTTGCCGTTTTAAGCATGAACTCTTCGTCGTCAGGCCGCTCATCGTAAAACAGACCGATGTAGTAGTAGGCACTGATCACTTGAACTCGCACTTGAGTCTCCATTGAGAGATTCATTCGACGACCCAAGTTCTCGGCCATCAGTCGAGCAAAGACGCGGACTTGAAAGTCACCGGCATTAAGCAGATCTTTCTCACGACCTTCCACCCAAGCCAAGTCCATTAGACGAGAGCGAAGTTTCAAGTATTCGAAATCCGACCCACCTCGCAACTCACCAGTCTCACGACTGACCCGACTGGATGACCGTGCGTCGGCGACGATCACGAGTTGACCTCGTTCGTGTGGGTTTTCAATGATGATAGGATGTGCAAACGGTTTAAGCTGGGTCTGCTCGTCAGACACCAGAAAGACACGTCCATGATCCGGGCGCAGTTCATTTTCCAAGAATAAGTGTGTTACATCTTGGCGAGTGTCGTCCATTCGGTGATTGCGACAAGCAGTAGTTTCGTAAGGCGAGATAAACATATCTACACTCCGGTGTGTGTTTGTATGACCTGTTAATTTTCACATTCCGGTCAGATGCGTCCGTAATTCTATGAAGATGCGACGGCATCGATCATAGAATCTGACTCTGACCATGGTTAGTTAAAAGGAGGCTCGAATGAGCACCATTCTGAATGCCGCCCCCAAGGCGATATTGACGGGGGTTAAGGACGAGTCTGGGGGGACCCTTCCGGTCGTCCCAGAACAGATCCCTTCACACCTTCCGCATCTGTTTTTGTTTGCGGAAAAGGGGCCCCTTGAGCCTCAGCTGGTATCCGGTGGTTCTGCTACTCGGATGTTCGGCGCGAAGACATTTGATCTGCGCAGCAAATACGCCAATCATCAAACCGTTCTGGCCAATGTGGTCAATGGTAACGGTAATGCGATGATGGTTCAGCGCCTCATGCCTGAAGATGCCACTCCGGCGTCTACTCTCGCTTTGGCTTTGGAAACAATCCCAGCCGACGTGCCTGTCTATGAGCGCGAAAGCGACGACAGTCTGTCTCTGGACATCAACGGCGATCCCGTTTCGACTGGCACCACCGTGTCGGGCTACAAGATGCGTTGGGTACTGCGTGAGATTACCGATGGCATCCTTGGTACTGGCGCGTCCATGGCTGGTTCACTGACCGGAGCCGATGGCGAGCAATCTACCATCTATCCGATCTTGGATCTTCAAGTCTCTGACTTCGGTTCACACGGTAACCTGAAAGGCATCCGTCTTTGGGCACCGACCACCGCGTCACCCAACACACCCGCCAGCGAAGAAGTCATCTACGATCAGAACTCGTTCTTGTATCGTATTCAGATGATCGAGCGGCCCGATGCCAAAACACAGCCGAATGTCATTGAGACGGTTGCTGGTTCTCAGAGCATCGAGTTCTCCTTCAAAGAAGGTGCAATCAACACCCGCGTTGACAGCGAACTGTTCATTGAGCAGATTCTTCTGGATGCGTATCGCGATCTCGACATTCAGCCGAAGCAATTCGGTCCGTTCAACGATCTGTTTGTGTACCACGACAACCTGCAAACCGTTCTGGACATGGTCTACACCGGTGAGCAAGCGTATCAGCCCGAGTGGCCGACCGATGTTGAAGAAGGACGTCATCTGGTCAACTTGGTTGGTGCTAAGAACGTCGCTGGCATTCCGTACCACACCATTCAGGTTGTGGGCAAAGCGGATGGCGGTGTCGAACTGACTCCGAACAGCAATCATTACGCCACCGGCGGTAGCGACGGCTCCCTCGACCTCATGACCTTTGATGCTCTGGTTGCAAATCAGGTAGCGAACTACGGCGACCTCGAGTACAGCTTCATGGACAGCGCCATGTGGCCGCAGTCTACCCTCTACGACACCGGCTTTACGTTGGATACGAAGAAGAAGCTGCTGACGCCGATTGGCCGCCGTAAAGACATCGCGGTTATTCTGTCTACTCAGGACATTACGAGCCCTGGCTTTCGTCAGAACACTGCCGAAGAAGAATCTTCAGTGGCCATCGCTTTGCGTGCGGCTGCCCGGATGTATCCGGAGTCTGAAGTCTTTGGTACTCCTGTCTGCCGTGCGTTGGTGGTGGGACATTCCGGAAACCTGCTCAACAGTCAGTATAAAGGCCTCATGCCTCTGACCGTCGAGTTGGCGGATAAGATGTCTCGCTTTATGGGTGCTGGTAACGGTATCTGGGCACGCGACCGTGGTTTCGACACCGCGCCGTACAACCAGATCAACATGTTCAAAGACGTTAACTGCACGTACAAACCGCAGAGCGTTTACGACAAAGACTGGGATTCCGGTCTTGTATGGGTTCAGAACTTCGACCGCCGGTCCCTGTTCTTCCCAGCCGTCCAGACTGTGTACGACGATTCAACGTCTGTGTTGAACTCTGCGATCAACGCGATGATCATCGTCGAAGTTGAAAAGGTAGCCGAGCGTGCATGGCGTGAACTCACCGGTACAAGCAAACTGACTCGAGCGCAGTTCATCGAGCGCAGTAATGCGTTGATCACTGAGAAGACCCAAGGTCGTTTCGATGATCGTGTTATCGTTGAGCCTCGCACGTACTTTACCGATTTCGATCAGGCCCTGGGGTACTCTTGGAGCTGCGACATCTCATTGTTCTTGAACAACATGATGACCGTCGGCACATACACCATCATCGCACGTCGCCGCAGCGACTTCGCCGGTTAATTCATCGTTTACGGAGTATTGAATTATGTCACGACTCAAAGGTACCCTGATCGATGCGCAGGCGTACAATCGGGGGAGAGATGGACAGTCTCCTCAGATTGATCTGTCGCTCGGGGGTCAATACGGTTACCAGCCAAACTTCGGTGCGTACCCGTCTAACACCGGCTACACGCCCCGGAACCTGATTCCGATTCTGATTGAGGCCCCTCGGGGCTTCCAGAACTTGCCCAATCCGCAAAAGTGGATCGCAGTTCTGAAAAGTCTGATCGAGAATCAGTCGAAGAACATCACTGGTCTTCGGACTGGTATCAACGTGGAAGCGTCAGAGCGTCCAGTAGGTGGTGCGGGTCACGTGCAGTCCGATCCGACCAACGTCACCGAAGAGATGTCTCAGCCGACGCACGTGTGGGATGAGCGTTACGGTCGTCCTATCCACAACTTCTGGCAAGCCTACATCCGGAACCTGATTGCTGAGCCGATCACCAAGCAGCCCGCAATCATGACTCTGGACAACCCGCCAACCGACCAGCTGGCCGACATCTACAGCTTTACTACGCTGTACATTGAACCAGATCCCCTGCGTCGCAGTGTGGTTGAAGCTTGGCTGGTGACCAACATGTTCCCAACCACCTCCGGCGTACTCGAGTCCCAAATGGACCCGACTGTCGGTGCGGAAGTCCCTGAGCTCTCTGTAGAGTACCGTGGCCTCCCGATTGTGAGCCAAGGCACTCGTCGCTTTGCTCAAAGCATCCTGGATGAACTGAACTACGTCAACGCAGGCCCCATGCAGCGTCCGGCGTTCGTCAACGAAATCGATGCGAACATCCGAGCAGCCGTGGAAAGCGGTTACGTGGAAGATCTTCAAGCAGCCGCTCAGAGTGGCGTTGGAGAGGAAGGTTAAGTCAGCCAACCGTAGGAGGAGAGCTTCGGCTCTCCTCTTATTCCGTCTATGATATGCATCGTGTCACGGCGGTGCATCCATGAGGAACCGCACAGGGAGTGCACATTGGGGCTGGGGGTTCCCGGACTCTTGTAGGGTTGGGGGTTCCCGGCCCATTTTTTTTATCTAAGACAAAAAATAAGGAGAGGCCGACGCCTCTCCGTTTATGCTGTTTTATTTAAACCCGCTTAACTTTCGGACCATGCACTCAAACAGATAGTCTTTAACTTTCTCTTTCTCAGGCAGATCGTTGAACGCCACCAAGGAAGGGTGAGTCTTATCGGCTTCGGATTTAGTCTCGCCGTAAGTCCAACCTTCGTCGGTCTTGTGCTTCATCCAGTTCTCATGCGATGCATCTGCCCCGGCAGTTGGGTTGTCCAAGTGAAACATCACGCCGTCGAGAGTACCCGTACGAACGTCTTCACTGCACTCTTCCCAAATAGGTTGACTGTGATCGCCCTGACCCAAGCAATAGGCTCTGTTGGCTTCGTGGACGGCCTCAGCAATTTGTTCGATGCTTAGTGTCATCTCATCGTCGGATGAAACGTCTTCGGTAAACAATTCACTACGTAACATACAGGTTTCCTCACGATAAGAGTTCTCCACCGTCAACGACGTCGTTGCCAAGTTGGTGATGGATAGACATAAGTTTATCTTTAAGTAAATGGCGATGGCAGAATACACCGGGTTTGCAGTAACATGCCAACGCCACTTCGTCCAAAGCCAAGATCGCCCCCCACGCTTGAGGTTCGTTTTCTTGAGACAATTTCATGAGTTGATCGTAATAAGCAACGTACGTCTGCTGATCGATCTCTCCGTTCTTCACCGACATAACCATATCCCACGTAGGGGCAAAGACCTTGCTCCCGGATTTAACGGTAATGTCAACTGAAAGAATATTTCGTTGATAAGCGGCCCTAAGGTTATTTATTTGGACGGTGTAAATCGTGAAAGTCATAGAGTCCTCCCTAATGGAGATTCGTGTGGTCCATGAAATCACGCAGGTAAATATAGTTAAATAAGAATTCTAGGTTGGACCCTTCCATCAAAAGAACGCTGTAACATCGATGACTCTCGCAGAGCATCATAAACAGATCAAACGCATCTTTACGTTGGATGCTACTGAACACTGGTTTGTGTCTTCCAATCCACTCGTACATGACGGACAGGGTGTCTCTGTAGTAATCGATTTGCAGGGACATGTTGTTCGCATGATCAAATACATGTAACTGATGCAAGTGGTCCAGATATATGGCTCGAGCAATGTCGTGTTGATAGATGTCGATGTTGTAATTTTGCTTGTATCTCAAGACTAAGTTATTCACTTCCACGCCTTGAATAACTTCATCCACAAAACCAATTCCCAACACCACGTCTAACTTTACTACTGAGACCTTCTCCTCGAGCACGCTACCCAGTGCATCAAATATCCTCATTCACACTCCTCAACCACGATCTCAATGTGTGGTTAGTTTGCCTTTTGTTGCTGCGTCGATTCGTACGCTTCAACAATAGCATTTCGAGTTTCTTTATTCAAGGTTGACATGGTCATCTGTTTTTCGATGGGTGTGTCTTTAAATATCTGTTGAACGTACAGGTTGTTTTCGGTCAGCACATCAATCGTCCCTACAAACAGACCTTCGATCTCATCGATGAACGCGGGGTTCTCAGGAGTTGGACTTAATGCCCCTAAGTAGTTGTTCGTCTCTGCCCAATCGAGAAATTGATGAAACAAGGTATCGATTATCTCTTGACGGGTCAACCCATCGGACATCGGTCGATGGACCTGCCCTTTACGGTCAGGTACGTACAGCGAGATTCTAGTGATAAACCACGTGTAAGCGAGTCCAAGAGGGTCCTTGGGCGCTCTACGAGAGACGATGCGCCACGAGCGCTTAAGATCCCCAATCGTGATCAACCCCATTTTACTTTCGGTCACTGTGTTTTTGAATTCAACGTTGACCAGATCCACCGCCGTTTGTCGGTAACTCACACCGCGCCGGTAGGCATCCACGTCTTCTTGTTTGCTGTTTGATAACGCCTGATACTCGGACTCAGCATCTAACGACCATTGGTAACAGTCGGAAGTAAAACGGATGAAGTGAGGATCAAGTAATAACTTGATGCGGTTAATCATGTTTATCTTCCCCCAGACGAAGGATCGTTTAAACAACGTGCCTTGTCGTTTTTATTGATTGCGGTTGTAAGCTTCTAGTTTCATAAGATTCCCGTATTTCTCCAAGCCAAGACAAAAAAAAATAAAACCAGGGAGGAGCGTTAGCCCCTCCCCAGTCTAGCTGAGTAGTCAAACTTATTTGAACATAGATTCAGCACGAGCGGCGATGTCGGCTTTCACCTTCTTCAGTTCACCGCGGTTCTTCTGACCCAGGGTCTTGACCCGTGCGGTGGTGACACCGTACTTGGTGACCTGCTTCGGGGCTTCCTTTGGATTCTGCATGTTGCGAATGGTCTGCTGCTGACTGCGCAGGTAGCCAACGTTGATTTCGGCATGCTTACCGACCTTCAGCTCGGACGATACGCTGTCCAATTTCTTGTTCTTCTTCATCGCCTCTTCACCGATTTGACTGGTGGCCAGAGTTTGCGCGGCAACGAGATCTTCGGTGTGGCTGTAGACTTTCTTGGCAGTGTCCAGGTCAATGTCATCGGGCAGGGTCTTTTCGTAAAGATCCTTATCTGCTTCGATGACACCACCGTCGCCGAGTTTCATTCCAGCTTTCAGCTCTTTCGCAAGAGCGGTGATATGAGGTTTAACGTCAGACATAAAAGGATATCCTTAGTATCGGGTTTGTATTTTACTTTCACTACACGCGTGTTGCGCTGTTGACATACAAGCTAGCTCCCCTGTTACGAATTACGCAGGAAAGGACTCTATGTCTAAGGCACCTCGATGATATATCGTTGAAATAATCTGGAGTGGCCCGTAAGGGGCTCTCAGACGTCACACATCCAACGTATTGCTAGAAGCTAAGAAAGGCGCCATGGTGGAACAAACGCCTCTTCAGGAGCTTCTGAGAGAGCTTCATTATCGAGGCTCTCCAGAAGTTGATCGGTGATGCCGTATCGACCGTGTGGTGCAAACAAGCGACCTGGACCCAATCGCGTTAGATCGTAAAGCTGATCGGCGTCGTCTAAGACCGCCCAACGATCCAATCCGTGGAATTCAACGCATTGGAGTACGCTCTCACCTCGATCCGACCCTCCGGTGGTGTTCACACTGCCTTTCAAGTCATCGAAGTCAAAGAACGTCTTTAGTTCCATAATCTCAACCGCTTCGGCTGATAAGTAACACCGAACCCAAGATGAGACTAGCACGATTTGAGCCTCTCTGTGTTTCAGTAATGAAATCAGAAGATCGGCCTTATGTGCTTCGATATGATCGTGTCCGAACCATTGACGACTGACCGTCTCAGGATACCAAGCGGCGGTCGAACTCATGCAGTTGTTCAGCACGCCATCCAAATCCAGGAATAAGACGGGTTTTTTCGGGTTTAACTTTAGGTAACCGTAGTCTTTTTTCACAACAATCTCTCTCGACGAGTTCCTGTGGTTCTGTCATCGTATAGACGGTGAAGCGTTAACAATAACAGACACTAAAAGGACGGGGCAAGCGATGAGTAGTATCTATGACACACTACGAGCATTACAAATAGACAGTATCGAGGAATTGGTCGACGGTAAGTCTAGATTAATTGGAAAGTGTGACGGAGTCACGTACACCGTCGACGCCAGTGACCAGTACATGCGTCGCCACCGCCCAGAAGTCGGTGGGTTCTTTTTGCAGTATCCAAACGGTCACGAAGAGTTCAAGTCTGAAGACGACTTCCACGACTTATTCGTTCGTTCTGCCAAATCGGCATAAAGGGGAGGCTTCGGCCTCCCCCTATGCTGTCTTTCTAACCTACCAGTTCAAATACCCGTGCCTGCTTCGAGTCTTGGTCTGGAAGCCGAGGTCCTTCATCAAGACCTTGGCGGTGATGCCAGAAGATTCCATTGACATCGCCAGTTCTTGGTTTTCTTCTTCCTGATCTACAGCCGCTTGCATCTGCGCCTCGTCGATCATCATGTCGCCTATAGACTCAAGCGAAGGCGAGGCATACTTGTTCGCACACTCAATGCCCGGTTCGGACACAAAGTCCCAAGTCGCCACCGTATGAATCTCACGTTGACGAACGCCCCGCACGTTAGCTACGTTCGAGTAGTATCGACCGGAAAAGGTCACGTTCTCTTCTGGGTTGTTGATAGAGTCTTCCAGCGCTTTCCCATGAGGACCGCAGGGTTTCACCTTACCAATAATCCCCAACACTTTCTTACCCTTGTATTCGATCTCTTCCAACCACACCTTAGAGATGTGATGTGAGATGCGGTCTTCCTTGATCTTACGAACCCGAGATTCGAACGCCAAGAAGTTTGGGCTCTCCGCAGGGTCGGGATGACCGTACTCTCCGCGGAGAAGTCCTTGATTGATCCGGCGCATCAACGTGCCGTTCTCTTCGAACGTACGACGAGCGACGGCCGTGTTGACGTAGTTTTCACCGGCGCTGTTCATGACACCTAAGGCGCCCAGCACCATATCGTAGTAGCCACTCTCGTCAGGCTTGAGAATGCCACCCTTGTTAATCCCCTTAAGGATCGTGTTATTGAACATGACACGTTCGGTCATAATAGCCGTTCCTTTACATGCGAAGAATGCGTTCGACGTTTTCCTCACGGTCACTCGGATTCACCAGAGCACTGTCCAGGTTGTCTGAGAAGTGTGAGCCCAATAGACGTGCGGTGGTGTTGTTTGCCCCATGCGTACTGCTACGCAATTGAACAAACTTCACTCGCTCAAAGTCCTTACCATTGGTAACCTGCCGGAAGAACTGGTTCAGGTTGTCTGGGTCGCGTGCTACCACCGACAGCAGCATGTGCAGTATGGTGGGAGTACTGGCCA
>Ga0136604_1000967_pt1 | contig 13411 bp, 8 predicted proteins | sample AntRauFillE10628_FD_104928 | JGI IMG/M metagenome (GOLD analysis project Ga0136604, IMG submission 104928) | Saline lake microbial communities from Rauer Islands, Antarctica - Metagenome Filla E10 #628 | ecosystem: Environmental > Aquatic > Non-marine Saline and Alkaline > Saline | place... | reverse complement strand
GGGCGCTCCTCGGGTCTATGAATTCCCTGGTGCGCATGAGCAACTTCAAGCCGCTCCCTCGAAATTACCGGGGTGCCCGTATTTCTATGCGACCCAAGAGGTGTTTGGGCATGTCAGCCCTGACTTAGGTGGTGATGCCATCGCGCAATGGTGCTTCCATGGCGATAAGCTGCCGTTTCCTCCCTGCCGCTTTTGGGCATTTTCAATGCAACGCACCGACTGGATTGGCTCGGGTGGAATCCATCTCGAAGATGGCCTCACCATGGCCAGTCTAGATAAAGGCTTTCACGCCGATTTTGCCCGTTACGAAAAGGACGCGCATGGGCTTGTTCTTGTCATCTTCACCCACCGAATGGTGCAGCGGTCGTGACTTGATTGCGCAATCAAATCGTATCATTTAAACGAGGCCAGCGATCAGCTATTATCCATCACGGCACAGCCGTCGACATTAGCTCTCCGTTCTCTCAAAAAAATTGTTTCGGTGCCAATTCAGCTGCTTAGAAGCCGGGCGTGATTGGGCTTCTGGCTAAGCCGGTGTCGGGTTGGTTTTTCGAAGAATCATGAAAAATTGAACCCCATCAGTGTTTCGTCGCCAGCAGTTTAATCTGCTTCTGTTCCCTTTGGCACTTCAGGTGTTTTTTGTGCCCGCATTTCAAGCAGTCGTAGATGCGGACGGCGGCGCGTCTGAAATCAGTGGTCACGGTTGGAATCATGAAACATTGGACGCCATCAGTGTTGCCACTCTGGATCCCTCTGGTTTCCAACTGCAAGAATTACGGAACGACCCCTGCTTTCAGCCTGGGCAGCATTCGCTGCTGGAATACTCAGAAGTCTCAATTGCAAACATAACGACATGACCCCCTTCCGAGCTCCGCTCGACCGCCAAGATTCACGATGCGGAAAACAACCATTCCGTAAATCTTTGTATAAATCGAGCATACGAGGAATCTATACCTCTCTCATTGGCGTGGAATCTACCCGTATGCAAAGAGACCGCTTGGGCGGCTCCCATGTTTAACTTTTTGGCAATCCAGATATTTCCTCCGCCCTTGAGCGGTATTCTTCAAGCCTCGAACAGGCATTTCTCGAATGAAGCATGAGCTCCCTCATTGATAAATAAATCCTGACGATAGTTGCCACGATTAATCACATGGTAAACCCCGTTTGCTCGTTCAATTCGTAAACTCCGTGCCATGGAGATCACTTGTGATAAAGTTGACACTCTTGGTCAATGCGAAGATTTACGGACGTAACGAAGTATAGATGGCGAAGCAATGACCCCATCAAGGTTTTCCATCAAGGTTTTTTTTGGTGAGCGTCTGCCAGAAGCCTTGAGAACTCAGGTAGTGGAAGGGTAGGTCGAATCCCGGTAATCCACCCCATCGCGGCTGACAGATCGCCCAGTAGCTATCAAAGCGTAATCGCAGTCCCGGTGTCTTGAGCAGCAGCGGGGGATCCAGCTCACCCGCTTCCGCCAAATCGATGATGCAGAGCAGTAGCTATGGCTTGTGCGGCGCGTAGCCCTTTGCCATGGACTTGTTGGGGTTGAGTCTGTTGTAGGGGAGGGGCATTTATTATAAAAATTCGATCAATTCTCTGGAGAGAGCATCGCATCTTTGTTTTTCTCCACAGCGTCTATCCCTGTTTGGTGTAAACTAAATTGGTTTCGTTACAGGGACGTAGCTCCAGTTCATTGGCTCCGACGGACATCCAATTATCGGGTCTTTGATAGATGTCCAGCCCTCGCCCGAGCGTTATTACCCAGGCCTTGTCTGTCTCAATGCGTCGGTCATGGAGCGAAGGTTTGAAGTTAAACTTAAGTTCGATGCCGTGCTCGCTCAGACTGTCTTTGATTGTGACAAGGTTACCTTCAACTTCCTGTTTTTTGAATTCATCGTCGTAGGCCGTGGTGAGTTGGATGCTTTCAACGGTGCCAGCTTCGACGCAGACTTCACAGAAGCGTAGCAAGTTCGTCACTTGGTGCGGTAGTCGGATATAGGGATCTTCTATTTTTACGGTTTTCGCACCTTTCAAATAGGGCAGAAAGAGCGTTCGGAAGGAATAGCCGCGATCCCCGTGAAAGATCCGGATTTCCTTCTCCTTGGCCTCTACCTCGGCTACGCCCTCGACTGGCTTTTGAGCGATGATTTCTTCGCCGGTGATTTCAATTTCGGCTGTATCTGAATCAGTTTGTTCGTCCTTGCCTTGCCGCGGAGCGACGACTGCGGCCACGCCCTTGCTTTCCGGGCAGTAAACGATCTGTTCCTCGCCTTTGTAATCGGTAAAACCGAGGTCGATATTCGCAAATTCATCGTCTTTCTTGCGCTTGTTGAGCTGCTCTTTGACGCGCCGCCTTCCTTCGATGGCGTAGGTTGTAAAGCTGTCGAAGGTTCCCTCATCAATTTCCGCACCCGGATAGAGCAGCTTGCATAAGGCGGAGACCGTTTTTATCACCCCGGTTTCATCGCGGCCTTCGTGCTGCGCATTTAACCTGAGCCGTGATTTCGTGCGCGAGTAGAGGTTGACTCGGTTGAACAGGTAATGGAACGCCTCTGCAAGATAGTCGGTGATCAAGCCATAGTGGTTTGTCAGCATGTGACTTCCATTTGGTGGGATTTCCCAACCCGGGACATAGGTATGGAAGCGGTGGATGATCGCTAGGTCGAATTCCTTGGGCAGCGGTTTGCAAAGGTCGTGATCGTAGGATTTAACCAACTGGTCGATGGCATCATCCACATTACCAACAAAAGACAAGCTAGCTGGCGCGGCCACCTCAGCGGCCACATTGAAATGGCCGTTGGCCATAAAATCCTTGAGGACCGTGATTGTGCTGGGATCCTTGATCTTGATTCCCGCCACTTCGTCGAAGGCTACCGTGTCCCAGAAGCCGATAAGTCCCACCTCCTTGCGCTGCTTGTTGTAGAAGAGTGTAGCCGTGCTGGTCTGGCCGCCACTGATCAGAGTCGAATACGGAGTAAACTCGCTGTAAACATACGATTTACCTGTGCCCCGCGGACCCAACTCGAGATAGTTGTAGTTCTGTTCGATCAGTGGGAAGAGACGTGCCAGCAGGTGAAGCTGTTCTCTAGGCTTGAGCACACTTGGTTCGAGGCCAATCGACCGGAGGATCACTTGCTGCCATTCTTCTTTGGTGAATGCCTTTCGACCTTCGCAGAAGTCCTCATAGGAGAAACGGGAGATTTGAATTGGACGAAGCTCTTCAATGAAAAATGCATAATCATCTTCTTCGACATCGTTGTAGCCTACCGTGACTTCGCACCACAGGCCTCCCTCCAATAGCCGGGAGTTCTGGGCATAATGCCGTTCATTGATGGCGATACGCTTCGAGCCGAAGTTCTGCATCTCCGCCCAGTGCCGCCGCTCGCGCTCATTGTGCCGCACATGCACCTTGTCGATATATTGGTGCCGCTTTTTCTGCTGCACCATCGACTGCGCCTTATTGGCCTCGTTTGGCCGCACGTAGTTGTTTTGGATCGTTTCTACGACCGCATTAATGCCTGCTTCAATCTCATCCGGATCATCCGTAGCGCAGTAGCGTGCCAGCAGAAACTCCAGAACGAAGGTCGGGATGTTGGTGCCTTTTTTGAGCCTCTGGACGAGATCTTTGCGGACGCATCGTCCATCGAAGACTTCAACCAGTTTTTTATCTAAATCATCCAATTCCATTTTATACGAAGGGTTTATAAGTGAGTTCGATACTATCCAAGACCTTATCGGTCATCGGGTCGACCGCTTTGATGTAGAGAGTTCCTTCCTGAGCCTCTTCACTCAGGCGCAGGGTAATCTTCTCCGGAGATTCTGCTACGGAGACTAGATTTGCGGAGGTATCAATCCCGTTGCCCGCATACGGGCGGCCCACTTCCTCTCTACCCTGCACTGCAACCAGCCGTATCTTCGGGTGCTCTTCAAATAAATCACCCATTTCCGGTCCAGTCAGGGTGACCGAGATTACTCGACTGGAAAAAGTCTTCTTCACACAAGAGAGCGCGACCTCCAGCTTCGATGCCCGGGCAGGTGCCGTCTCGGGGAAGTGGATGACGACCCTCGGTACAATACTCTCCTGCAGGGACAGCCCCTCGTGAAAATAGCCATTGCCTTTCTGGTACATGGCCAGACCTCTGGGAACCATGAAGCTCGGATCGTCGGTCGGTATGCTGATTGCACTGGTGGCAAAGCGTGTTTGCCCCGGCCCCTGGTCGCCGCTGCCAATCAGGCAACGGCGTTTCTTGAGATTCCATTCGCCGGCCGGTTCACCACATTGGTGGCCGGTCTCCATGTCGCCATAGAAGACGAAGCCATGGTCGGTGGCGATGACCGCCGCATCAAAACCCAAGGTGCTCAGCTTCGTGATAGCGACCGGCAGGTCCTGAATGATGTCGGAAAGGAAACGCATCGGTGCGCTGGCATGCCCTTCGCCCTGCGTGTCCAGTTCTGTGCTGGTGAGCACAAACAAGTCCATGTTCTTCGCCTTCGACTCAAAACTCTCGCGCCCCTTCTTGGTGCGCACCTGGGTGAGAAAATCCTTCAGGTTTGAGCTTCCCACCTTGTCACGTCCGGCATAGCTGGCGATCGCATCGATCCGCCGCGTCCTCGTATCACATTTCGACCCGGCGTAGTAGGGCTCTAGGCTGGAGCCGTCCTTTTCGAAGCGAAGCTTATTTTCTGCTTCTGGAAGCAGCGCCGCCATGCCGAAGCGCGTGACGCAGGGAAGCTGCGCACAAACGAAGCTGCTCTTGATCTGTCCAAGATTCAGTTGCTGGCACAGATCTTCAGCCAGATCCATGCGCAAGGCGTCGATCAGGAAATAAACGACCTTCTTGCCATCGCGCAGCAGGGGGGCGACACAATCGGTATAGGTCGTGTGATTATGTGCGATGGATTGTAGGGGCCAACCTTCCACCTCGGTTGCTTTGAGTAGGCGCTCTTGTAGGTTGTTAAAGTAGTTTTGGTAGTTCTCCCGGGTGGCCTCAATGATCGCTTCCACTTCATCGTAGCCGGTAATTGTCTGGGCGGCGATTTCTTCCAACGAGCGGTAGGCCTTCTCGACTTTGATAAACTCATTGGTATAGGCCTTGCAGAGCGCGAAGCCACTGCCGTCGATTTGCTTGAGGATCTCCCGAGCCCGCCCGATTTCCTTAATTGTGGTCAACCCTTCTTGTAGGATGCGCCATAGCAGGTGGCGTTCGCCTTCCTCGGCCCAGAGACCATTGTGATGCCGGTCACAAATCGCGTGCGCCTGCTCATAGGCACCCGCCCGGACGGCTCGCATCGCCAGAGCTAGAAAACGAACCTCTTCGAAGGAGAAGGTATCGATTGAGCCCAGCTCCACCATTCCTTCGCAGGCGGTTTCCAACCCGAGCTGTGCTTCGATTTTCAGAGCACGCTCCCGATACACTTCCCGCCAGTGGCGGGTCGTGCGCAGGATGCGGCAGAGCTTCCTGGCAAAAGAGACCTGCACGCCTTCGGCCCGGGGCAGTTCTTCAAATGTTTCCCGCGCATTGAGCGGGAGATCGTTCAGAAATTCACTGATCAACAAATACTGCCAGAGCTTGTCCCGCAGCGTGGCCGGATTGCTGATCTGTTGGTTGACCGGCATGCCCAAAGTGCGTTCGAGGCAGCCCCGCATTTCTGCCACCGCCGGCTCATCTTCATGCAGACTTTTCCGTGAGTTACTTTCTGCGACCAGAAACTCCGGTATTATGGCGGAGAGGTCGGCTGTCTCGAAGATCGATTGCAGCCTTGGGTGCGACTGCGTGCCCCCAGCCAGATTGTCGATCAGGTCGAAGCCGGGCGCAGCTTCCTGCGCGAAGAGTTGTTCGATCTCCACGGCACGTCCCGGCAGGAAGGCCATGCAGATTTCCTTATACTCGTCACTGGGCTTGGCTGGAAAGCTCTCTCCGAGAGCCGCATAGGAAGCGAAGGGATGCCGCTGTCTTTCTTCGTCCGTCTTCGGCGGTGCCTCCGGGCAGTAGATCAGCATCTGGCTTTGAAAGGTCGTATCGGCCAGCATCTCCTTCCAGCGGGTCATGGCTTGCAGGCGGCTGCTGAAAGGGTGCCCGGTTGTGTCGATCAATGCGCACTGCTCAGAAGCCATCTGCTCGCAGACTTCGCGATAGCGCCCACTCGCGTCGTAAACCACGAGCACGCGGTGCGCTTTCAGCCGAGGCAGGAAGATTTCGTTCTGTACGTGTTCGCTTAAAGTCATTTCTTTGGGATTTCACTGGCTAGAGCTTGTTTGCCCGCTTCGGTTGTTCGGTATTTTTGAAGTCGGCTGTTGGGTTTGTCTGGCAACGTTCTTTCAAGTAAGCCTTCCTCTTCCAGCCAAAGAATTTGCTTTTTCAGTTCGCCGGAAATGCTCTGATGGCCAACTGCACACGCGATAGCACGCTTGGCTAATGGCTCTTCGATCAATGCGCGAAGAATCGTTATCGCCAAATTTGACTCGGGCCGTGACTCGGGCCGTGACTCGGGCCGTGACTCGGGCTCTCGAGTCCGGCTGGATACCGACTCTGAGCCTTCTTCCTCCGGTTCACTTCGGACGGGGAGTCTCACCAGGAAGGATGTGCGATCCGGGTCGGTCTCGAATTTCGGGACGTCCGAGTCATTGGCAGCCATGGCTTGGAGGATTTTTGGGATGCCCGTGCTCCGGCCCTCGGTTAGGTCTAATTCTTTGAGAAATTCGCCGATCCGGCGGTTACGGTAGCGGCGGGCGACCGCTCGTCCGGACCGAAGCGCTTCCATGTCAATCGACCGGTCTGGTCCCGGGAAGCTCAGCACTGTCACCTCATCGGGCGTGATCCGGACTTCAATTGGCTCCCGCTCCTCGTAGCTGCGGTGATAGACCGCGTTGGCAATGGCTTCTTCGAGCGCTGCGTACGGCAGGTTGAAATAGCGCTCCGCCTTTTCCCGGTCGGGGTGCTTACGCACATATTCGGTGACGAACTGGTTTTTCAGGTAGGCCAAGGCATCCCGCAGCATACTGCTGATCGGACCGGAAAAGGTTTTTTCGATCAGCGTGTTCCCGCCGGGGCCTTCAGGCATGTGCACGACATCAATTTGAGTTTGTGGGAACCACTTGCGTGGGTCGGAGGTAAAAAACATCAGGCCGACATTCAGAGGGCGAGCCTGCTCGACCGGCCCACGGACGATCTGCACGCGCTGTCCGAGATCCGAGATTTCGAGGTCGTAGACTTCGTCTGCCAGGTCGCTGCCCACATCGCTCAAAAAGCTGTGGATGAGCCCCGGCTTCAAGTCGGATGGACTGGCTTGCATATTCTGTCGATCGTCAAAAGGCACCCGATTGGCCAAGCTGATCAGCTCCTGCTCCAATTCACCTTTTGCTTGGATCGTATTGGCATGCAGGCGGATGTAGTATGCCATCTCCGTCTTTCCTTTGCCCAACGAGCAGGGTGCTTTGTAGGGCCGCATTTCACCGCCCGGCACCCAGACGACGAGCACCAGTTTTCCCTTATATTCGACCGGCTCGCAAATCGGGTGGTAGTGCGGCTGGATGCGATGCCCCAGTTCCAACAGTTTCTTTTGCGCTTCATCGACCTGAGCCTGCGTGAGACCTTTTGGGGGCAGTTGCGGACGCCCGTCTTTTTCGGCTATACCGAAAATTAAATAGCCGCCGCCCCAGTTATGGAAATCATTAGCAAAGGCGCAAATTGCCTGCACAGCCTCCTGTGGGTTCCAGCCCGCCTTAAACTCCAAACGATCCCACTCGACCACTTGGCCGGTGAGGAGATCGTTGATGTTGAGGGGGAGGGGCATAGTTCGTAGTTGAATTTAGAAGAGTATACTGAGCGGTTCTGTAGGTTAAGGAAGTCGTTATGTGTGCTGTTCTGCGACGATTAAACGGGAGTTTCCGTTGACAACGAGGAGACCTCTTGAGTCTTGATGTTCAATGCTTTTTGCAGACGCGTGCGTAGCCTCTCTTTCCGTGCACCAAAGAAGTTTTCAAAGTTTTTGAAGTCCAAATCGAGATCTAATGGAATATCGTTTTGATCAAGAAAAACAGCTCGTGAGGCCTGCTCTGGATATTCGTTTTCGAGCCACACTTTCAGAGGCTTCGCTCGTTTGTGATTATTGGCTTCGCCCTGAAGGAGTTGGATATTGGGAAGTCGATCACGCGAGTCCCACCAGTTACTCTGCTGCTCGGGAGTTAGCTCATATTGATACATCTCCTCGAAGCGAGCCCGGGGATGTAGGTGGTCTCTGTGAAACTGGTGCTGATGCAGTGCATGGTGGTGATGGATCAGTGAAAGTAGGATATAGCACCGGCGATCCCAGAGTGGCACCATGAGCAGTTCCTCCAAGTATTCAGACCCGATCCTAAGAGATTTTCCGGAGGGCAGGATAAAGTGCTCTTCCATGTGGGACAGCAGGAACGGTAGCCCTGGGGCCAAATGTTCTGATCCATAGACTCGGATCTGTCGAAGCGGAGTCTCCGGTCTCCTGTAGAGTTCGCAAAGGAGAGAGCGAATGACAAATTGCCTCAAATCCTCCTCCGATGCTTCGATGTCTATTTGGAAGCTCAGCAGGAGGGCGAGTGCGATCAACGCGTTTGAATTGACTGCGTTGTTGCCGGAGAGCCCCCATTTGTCGAAGAGTTCAGCTGCCTTCTGCAAATGTTCGGTGATGCGCTTGAAATCAGCGCGAATGCCGTCGACTGTCTTAGGGTTAAAGGACTCAATTTTGAGCCTAATGGGGAAGCCGCCGATCGCCAAAATCCCAAGTAGTATTCGGGAGATGTCTAGATCGAAGCGATGACCGGTTCCATTAAGATGCTGTTGGAACAATTCAATTTTGTCTCTTCCTTCAGGCCAATTTGCAATGATCGTCGCGAAGATCATTTCAGCGGCGGTCACAGGCTTCCCTCCGTTATTCGCTCTGATGAAAATTTCGAGCGCCTCGCTCAGCCGCTTTTGCCGAATAGGAAAGTAACGAATCAATTTTTCATCGTGGATACGCTGCCTCAATAATCGAAGACTAAGCGGGATATCTTTTTGTGAGTAATCCGGGTTGGCAATTTCTCGTATGTGCTGCGCCCATTGGCTTGCGAGTTCTTCTTCCGAATTAGCGGGAAATATGCGACCAACAGAAAACCAGTGCGCGTTTTTACCCCAGTTGGCGGGCTCAGCTTCGTCTTCGGTCAGAAAAGCAAATGGATTAGCCTGTGGTTCTTCCTCGTTTTCTTCAGTCTGGGAATAGATGTTTATGTTAAGCGTGCGGCGCAGATAGCTGTAGTCTCGGGGAACGTGGTAACCTTGCCCGCCGATATACTTCCAGTATGTGCCGCAAAGAGCGACGAGCATCGAGTTGAGCCGCTGTTGACCATCCAGCACGCCAACAACACCCGTTGGAAGATGTCGAGGCGCGGCGGGGTTGTAACATTTTTCAGGATGTTCCGAATAGTCGCGGATGAAGTCGTAAAACGCATAGCGATCCCTTTCCGAGTCTTCGATCTCCCAAAACAGAAATTCACCGATCGGATAGGCCCGAAGGATTGAGTCGAACAGGGCGCAAATTTGGTCTGAATCCCAAACAAAGCGTCGTTGAATCGCTGGTAGTAGCAACGGGTGCTCTGCGCTACCAATGCGTTTGAGAACTTGATAGATCGTGTCGCTTTCCAGCTCAGGCGTTCGTGAAAGTTTAGAGTCGATTGGGTCTTGTTCGTTCATCGCTTGGTGATTTTCGGACCGATATAGGCAACAAACAATTTATCGGCACCTCCCGGTAAAGGCCACTCGAAATGTATTCGATACTGAGGTGTTTGGATCTTTCCGTGCCAGGCGCATACCACGTTTGCCCCGGTTTCGGGATTTTGGAACGTGAGGTCCTTGCCGAAATCGCGAAATTCAGATTCGGATGAATCGGAAAAACGGGCCCGATCCCCGTGCATCCAGTCGAGCCGCATCTGGTTGAAGGATTGCTCGTCTCCGTCTTTTACATGCCCGACCATCTTGTTCAGTGCGCGTAACAGAACCTTGGAACGATTCGCTACAGTCGGAAAAAATTGAGCCGGTAGTTTTTTCTCGATCTCCGTCGAAAGGGCAAGGTGGCAGCACTCACGTTCCGCCCATTCCAAAAGCTCATTCCAACTGTTGAAAGGCCTTTCAAATGCCTCAGTGCATTCCTCCACCTGTTCTTCAGTCCAGCCATTCGGAATGTCTATCAAAAGATCGCCCCCATCTCGTTCGCGCCAGCATATCTGCAGTGGATTGCTTTGATAGTTGGATGGCGCGATGCTAAACAGCCAAGCATCCGCGCCCTCTGCCTTAAGGATTGCGGCTTCGGCGGCACCGGTGTCAGTGACCACTTCTTCGCCGCACTCAAAGTATTCGTTTTCAGAGTGCCTGCGTTCTTCGTCCCAGAATGGGCCTTCCCGATCCAGCCAGACGAGGAGTCGCGTCCGAATCTCACGCGGCATTGAGCCCAGTAGGTCGTTGAAGCTTTCCGTTGGGGTAACTTGGCGCAAGCGGATGGAGCGGCACACCTTCAGGTGTAGACCTTTTTCGATCAGGCGTTCGCGCACGCCCCACAGCGCTCTCAGAGAGTCACGAAACGGCTCAATGGCAGCAAATTGTCCGTGCAGTGAAGCGTCGTTAAATAAAACCATATCCCGGATCGCCTACCACTCAGTCAGTTGATCTAAGTCTTTCTCGATCTGGTCGAAGAAACCAGTCGGCCACTGATCCAGAGAGCCGTCCTCACGGATGATCGGAGAGACTACCTGTGGGGCCGAGTCACGCGGATTGAAGTAGTGGACACGCGCATCATCTGGCTTCAGTTTCCCTTTTTTAATCGCGAGCCGGATACCGTTAAGCACATGATCGCTATGCGTTTCGATAAGCACCTGAGCACCTCCCATAGCCACGTTAGCGAGGAACGAGCCGATTTCAGCCTGAGCGGAGGGGTGTAGATGCGCCTCCGGGTTTTCAACGATAACTAAAGACCCGGGGCGAACTCCCAGACCACCGACCAGCACCGGCAGTAAATGTGATAAGCCATAGCCAACATTACTGGGGCGGTGAAAATCGTCCTTGGTAGAAGTGCGGAAGCGCAGCGTCAGCAGGTTCGTATCCTTGATACGATTCACTTCAAACGCTGCACCGGGGAAGAAATGTGCCAGCCAAGCTTCGACCTGGCGAATGAGCTGGGGAGGTGTGTCCGGGCGGCGTAGTCTTTCAACGACTTCGCGGTCACCGTTGCGGTGAAGGAACCATGCGGTGTATTCGCCTTTGGGGCCCAATTGTTCATCGCCTGCTGGATCCGCAGAGTAGGTTTCACGAGGGCCGATACGTTCGGTCGAAACATGCAAAAGGGTTTGCAGCGTCTTCAGCAAGGATGAGGCTCCATCCCCGGACAGGAATTCAGCAAACGCTGTTCCCGGGCCGGTCTCGATTTCCCGGGGGTTCTTTCCATCGCGGCGGTGCGTGAGCTTATCCAGCGGTGCGACCAGTGCTGATTTGTCTTCGGATGCGAAAGAATAATCGAGACGGTGTCCATTTGAAGACAGCCCGATGGAGAATTCTTTCCGTCCGCTTCGGCCATCCAACACATCGGCAAACGACCCAAGGGAAACGATGTCGCCGTTGAGTGGGTAGTGCTCGTTTAAAGTCATCGAGTCTGCTCCTTGGTGCAGCAACAGAAGGCTCTGGATGATTGATGACTTGCCAGTGGCGTTTCGTCCGGTGAGCAAGGTGAGTTTTCCAAGTGGCAAATCCAAATCGGAGAAACATTTAAAATGGCGGAGGTGTATTTTCTCGATCATGATAGAAGAGGTCTGATGTAATTCGCTGCGAATTCGAAGCGGATTCGAACATTTCGGGTTGAGTTCGTGGACCGGCTGATCGCATCGAGAAAGGTCTCGTCTTCCAACATGTCCCGCGAAGCGTTACGGATTGCTGCGGCGTTCGCTATCGTTTTTTCCTCCGGCCAAGCTGCAAACTCAGTCGAGAAAATATCGAATAAGGCGACGTTGATGACGCTTCTCGAACTGCCTGCCTGCATGGATTTCCGGAAAGCGTGTTTTCCAAAAATGGCTTCATTGATCCGCATTGACTTGAGGAAGTTTGCAGACAGCTGCTCAAAGTCGCACGAAGTGTTCATGCCTTTTAGGGTTCGATTGAGAAAGTCCTCCATATCTCCGGAATACTCATTGACTCCACGGAGGTGAAAGCCGGCGAAGCGATTGATACACTCGCGATCCCGCATCGTTCTCCAGTTCAAGCTGCGTGATGTAGCTTCTAGGAAATCCCCGTGATCGGCCATGCGCCCCAGCCATCTGGTGGCTTCGCCGACATACAAGCAATTCCGCATCTGCTGCCGAGTCAGCGGAACGCCTCCATTCACCCGTTCAAAAATCTCATACTTGGCTTCGTCAGGCACTTGGCTGTCGATGAGATAGAGAGTAAGCGGCGTGTCTTCCAGGCGGTTCTGTAGTGAGGCATCCAAATCCTTGAATTTCGATCCGTTCAGTTCTTTAGCAAATGCGAGCCCGCGCATACTAAATTGACCCTTCACGAAGCGGTGAAAGGTGGTCAGGCGTTGCAAGCCGTCCACGACCACAACTTTTCCATCTAGGGTTTCAGCTAAATAGAAGACCGGAAGCGGAATTCTTAAAAGAGCCGATTCAATCAGCTTACTTTGGCGGTCTACGTTCCAGACGAACTGACGCTGAAAGTCAGGGTCCATGATATACTGTTCGGAATCGATGCGACGGCACACCTCGAAGACTGAGCGCGTCTCTGTGCGGATCATCAAGCTGTCGATTGGAAAAGAGCCGAAATTGAGGTCTTGTGTGTCGAGGCCTTCGGGTTCTTCCTGATCGGTGTTAGTTTGTGCTACGGTTTGGTCTGACATGGGAATGCTTCCGGGTTAAGTGTGTCTAGTTTTTAAGTTCCTCCAGTATCTCCGCAACCACTTCCTCCGCGTTGGGGACGGGTTGCCATACGAGGGTCTTTTTCTTGTTTTTGCCTTTTTCGACTTCGGCTTGGTGCCAGAGGCGGGCTTCGTGGCCGTGGGCGATGGCGAGGGAGCGGTCCTCGGCGCACTTGGGCACCACCCGTTCGGGCCAGATGCTGTGGGCGAGGTGGGCCCAGTCGTAGTCGCCCCGTTCGAGTTGCTTCCAGGTCTCTTTGAGGACTTTCTGCCAAGGCTTGTGGCGGAAGTGTTCCCAGAGGGGGGCGGCTGTGATCTGGACACCGTCGTTGAGGTTGGGCTTCCAGAATTGGGCGATCTTTTCCAGGGAGGCCTTGAAGGTGCTGAGTTCGGCCAGCTGGGTGTTGAGGGCCTTCAGTTGGCTGTCCTCTTGCGCGCTGCGGTCGCTGCGGTTGTCGAGGGCGTTGCGTTCCGATTTTACACTTTCTTGTTTCTTCTCGATCCG
>Ga0136604_1000963_pt1 | contig 13443 bp, 12 predicted proteins | sample AntRauFillE10628_FD_104928 | JGI IMG/M metagenome (GOLD analysis project Ga0136604, IMG submission 104928) | Saline lake microbial communities from Rauer Islands, Antarctica - Metagenome Filla E10 #628 | ecosystem: Environmental > Aquatic > Non-marine Saline and Alkaline > Saline | place... | reverse complement strand
CCTCTTAAAAGAGGCCTCGTAATGTTTTCTATTTCTAGCCATAAATTCAAATTTAATGAATGGCTTCTATGACTTAACTCCGTGTCCGAACAAATGTAGCAGGTTCATGAAATGGATTTTTCATAAGTGTAATGTTTAATGAGCCTCAATGTACGGGGAGAAAGCTAATGTACCAAATGGCCGGTTGTTAAAAATTGTCGAAGGAAAATCACAACGGAAAGAAGAATTGGCTGTATCAAAAGGACCTGCACACAAAAGGCACCAACAGGGCAAGTGAGCTTTTGATAATAAATTATAAAATGCTGCTATCGAAAGCTATAGGAGGGTGGGCTGCTGATTGAAAATGATACATTGCAGCAAATCAACTTTACGGTAGGCAGGCAAGTGGGTGTTTTTAGAATTCCAGACTTGGTAAAGCCATGACCGTTTTACAATACTTAATATGAGACAAATACTAATTATTCTTTGCTTAGGCCTATCGATAAGTACCTATGGTCAATCCACTTTTAAAGAAACCTTTCATTCTAAGGTTTTGAATGAGGATAGAGTTATCCGTGTTCATCTTCCTGAATCATTTGATAAAAATGAGTCGAAGAGATACAACCTGATATTGGCCCTGGACGGTGAGCACATGTTTTACGCTACCATCGGAAATACTGAGATTTTGTCATCTGAGGAGGTTGATGTTATTCCCGAAGTTGTGGTGGTTGGAGTGGACCAAAACTTCGTGGTAGAAGGGAACGAGAGCGCACGTTGGCAGGATTGCGATTATAACTGGACTAGCGGCTTACCGGAGAAAAAGGGTGTCAAATTTTTATCATTTATTTCTACCGAGTTGATTCCATATTTGGAGGATACCTACAACACAAACAGTTTTATAACAATTGTCGGCCATTCCCTCACTGCCAATTATATTAATTACTTCCTGCTTCAGGACCCAATGATTTTCCAGGGTTTTATTGGCGTAAGTCCTTATGTTCCGGCCGCTTTGCAAGACACACTTTTCAAAAGTGCGAATGGGTTAGATGTTCCGGTTTTTTATTACATGAGCACCGGAGAAAACGATTTGACCGGCCACAAGGATAATTTAGTAAGCCTAGATTCTACATACTTATCAAAAAGTAATAATCCACAGTTTCACTACGAGTTTAGCAACTACAAAAAAGAAGATCACATGTCACTCGTTAACCGTAGTTTACCAGAGGCGCTGAGGTTTGTTTATTCAGACTATTCTCCCATTGATGAAGATGAGCTGGGTGAAATAATGCTAAAAGAAGTCGATCCAATTGAGTATGTAAATGAAAAATACAATCACATAAACTCGTTGTATCACTATGAGAAATCCATCCGGTTGAATGATCTGTTTTTCATCTCCTTTCTTCTGGAAAGTCAAGAAAACTGGACGGAACTAAAACGACTCGGGCAAATCACGGTTGATTTATATCCAGATGACAGTTACGGCTATTATATGATTGGAAAATTTGAAGAGAACAATGGTGAACTGGAAAATGCTCTGGAACAATATGAACTGGGCTATGCAAGGTTGTCAGAAGATGTAACCAACAAGGATGATTTTTATGAGCCTATCACAAGGGTTAAGGAATTAATGAATCAAAAGGAGTGAGGTTAAATAACCGTTTCTAGCCTCTACGCGCTTTGTTCAAACAGAGATTATCCAATGATTTTGTTTCTTTTGGAACTTTAAGAAAACCACTGTAGATTTATCCAAAACGTTGACAGTAAGTTGAAGAATGACCGTTTCCGATAAAAATTTAACAATCTGGACAAACTTCGCTCTAACTATTCTCGGAGTGACCGTCACATATTTCTCAGACTTGTGGGTTTTTATCCCGGTTCTCTTTGCCCTAGGGATACCTATTGTCAATATTCGTGGGAGTATTAAACAAAAGATTGCACAGATATTTGTTATCAGCATTATCTCCATGGCACTATTTTTTGGTTCCGTATTGGCCATGCTAACTCCAGGTATGGACAAGTACATATTTCCAGGAATAATAACAGGAATGGCTGGAGTGGGGTTTTTAGGAATAAATGGACTTTTGATTGAGAATATTAAGGTTAACTATAAATCAATTCTTATTACCTTCTTACTTTCAGGGTTTTCCATGCCATTTTGGGTTTTTACAACTGAAAATGTTTTACCTGAAATTTCAATGGGTAGCGATTCGATAAGACAAATTGGAGTCATGACCCTTTGGATGATAATGACAACAATTGGAATTTCAACAGGAATAAAAACTAAAAAAGCTACTGCCAGCACAACCTAAAGATGCGGGCATTTCATCTTCGATAGACACAGACGCGGTTGACGATGACGATCTCGTTTCATTAGGTACTTTAGGAAAACCGCTGTAGTTTTATCCAAAACGTTGGAAATCAACAAAAGGAAAATGACTGACAGGAAAACAGATTTGGTAATTGGGAGCATATTTTTGTGCTTGACAATTGCTTTCATTGTGGTATCAATGACCAATGAGACTTTCTTTGATTGGGTTTTTGAACGACACCATAATCAGTGGAGTTGGTATTTAAGGCCATTGTTTCTGCTCCCGTTTTGCCATTTCGCTTACAGAAAAAGTTTTACGGGAATGATGGTTTCCATATTCGCCTTATTTACAAGTATGTTTTGGTTTCCCAAACCTGAAGTTGTGAATCAAAGCGTAATAGAGTTTTTAGAGTTTGAGAAAGACTATCTCTACGGAGAATGGAATTTGAGCAAAATATTGTTGACCTTAACGATACCGATTTCTTTTATAGCATTGGGTTTAGCTTTTTGGAAACGAAGTCTAGTAATGGGAATTGGTGTGGTAGTTTTGATGGCCACAGGGAAAATGGTTTGGAGTATTCAAAATGCAGGTGAATCAGGAAAATCCATTTTGATTCCAGCATTACTTGGGCTACTGATTTGTTGCGGGCTGATGTACTATGGATTTAAAAGGTTAGAAAAGAAATAGCTAAGTGACATCAGGATCCAGGTAAAATCAGAAGCTTTTTTTCAAATAGCTTTCTCTTTCGTGGTCAATCTCAAGAAATCCTCTCACAACAACTCCCTTATCAAATCCAAAAACTTCCTGGCGGCTTTCCAGTCTTCGTTGAGGGCGCTGACTTTTGCCCGGACATTGGCGCGGTAGACCTTGTAGAAGTGAAAGATGGACTTTTCGCTTTCGCCAAATTCAAGTGGACTTCGATCGAAGTATGATTTTAAAAAATGTTCGCTGAGGTCGTGCTTTGAATGTGCTTCGAGATCCATGCAGAAAAATGCCAACTCATCGAGCACATCTACCTGGCGCAGTCTGTCGTCAAATTCGATGCAGTCGAAAATTGCCGGTGGATCGGTGAGGAAAATATTACCGGAGTGGAAGTCGCCATGCAGATCTCGTATCATTCCTTCTTTCGATCGGCTGGCAAAAACAGAGTTGTTATCTCTGATGAATGTTCTGGCAAATTCATTGGCGCTGTCGATAAGTGAGCTGTAGCTGGATCCGAGCTCCTTTTCAGTTTCTGACTGAATGCTTTTTAGGTCGCAAAAATCTTCCTCCAATTGATCGATGTTGAAATTCTCATCGACCACTTCTGCCTTTTTGTGGAAGCGGTTCATGATCTCCGCCAACTGCTCCATGTGTTTCCGGGTGACGGCATCTTCCTGAAGCATTTTCTTCATCTCCCTCTCACTGTCAAGGCGATCCATCTTCACCGTCCAGTCCACAACATCTCCCGAATCACTGCCAATTGAAAACTGCCCGTCTTCCTCGCAAACGGGCTCTACACCGTGATAAATATCCGTGAGACGGGAGTTGAGCTTTACCTCTTGCTCACACAGGTTCTTTCGCTTTTCGAGAGTAGAGAAATCAAGAAAAGAAAACTTCACCGGCTTCTTGATTTTAAAAGCGAGCTTGTCGTTTAGTATCACCCAGGCTCCGTGAGTTTCCACAATCTGCCCACCAATTTTTTCTCCCTTGTGAGTTCCATTTGCTGCAAGTTGATCTATTTCATTCTGTTTCATCGGGCAAGGATTTTAGGTGCTCATGAGCTTTCTTCAACAACTCTGCTATGTTTTCGTTTGTCGATGTCAAAACCAAGTGAGGCTGAGTGAATGATTCTGAGTCGGCTTTCAGCTTCAGGTAAACCTCAAAGTCGGCATCGCTGTAGTCGCGATCTCTGGAGGTTCGCTCTTTTACGATTTTCTCATCAGCCTGTACTTCAATGAAAACGACCCTGGCAACAGCCGACAAAGCTGCAACTTGCGCTCGCCTTTCCCTTTTGTGGAAAGTGGCATCGACAATCACGGTTTCGCCATTTTTCGCCAGGTCCTTTACCATTTTAAAAAGCGTTTCGTAGACCAATTGCTTTTCGTCAGGGGAGTGCGTAGGCGACTTGATCAACGACTTTCGAAGTCTGTCACTGCTGAGGTAAGCGGCATTTAGATCACCGGCAAGGCGCTGGGCAAAATAACTTTTCCCACTTCCGGGAAGTCCACAAACGGCTATGATCATTTTATTGAAGTTTGGCACTAAGGTAACAACCAGAACCGAATTCGAGGTTAAGCTTTTAGCCTGTGAACTCCTTTAGGGTAGTCTTTTTCCAGGAGGGAAATCATGCGCTGGTAGTCACTTTTGCTGTTCACAAAATCAACATCGTTGGTGTCGATAATTAAAACGGGCATGTTTTGCTGCTGTCGGATAAATTCGAAATAGCTCTTCTGAATTCCGGCCAGGTATTCTTCTTTAATGTCCTGCTCGTAGGGGCGCCCACGCTTCTGAATGTTTTCTTTCAACTTGTCGTAGTCGAGGTAGAGATACACCAGCAGATCGGGGTGAGGCAAGCTGCTGTGCATGATGTGATAGGTTTTCACAAACAGGTCGTACTCATCAGTCCCGAGGTTGGCCTTTGAAAAAATGAGTGACTTGCTCAGGAAATAGTCGGAGACCACCCGCTCGTGAAACATGTCCTGATTGGTGAGTTCTTTCTTTAGTTGCGAAAATCGCTCTGCCAGAAAAGACAATTCCAAAGGAAAGGCGTATCGCTCGGGACTCTCATAAAACTTTGGCAAAAAAGGGTTGTCGGCAAACTCCTCGAGAATCAACTTTCCATTGAAATCCGAGGCGATCTGCGTGGCCAGTGATGTTTTTCCGGCCCCGATGTTTCCTTCTATGGCAATGTATCTATGCTTCATCCAGACGTGTTATCTTTCCTTCGTCATCGCACGCTTTTGCCAGCTCTGTGGCCGTTTTTCCCAACTTAGGATGCTTCCAGTCCGGGGCAACTTCAGCTAGTGGAACCAAAACGAAAAGCCGCTCGTGCATTTTCGGATGCGGAATCTTCACGCTTTCGGTAGCAATTACTTCATCGTCAAAAGTGAGAATGTCAATATCGAGTTTTCGCGAAAGGTACTCACCGACTTTGCGCTCTCGCCCGAGTTTTTCTTCAATGTGGTGACAATTTTCCATCAGCTCATGAGGAGTTTGGGGAGTAGCCACGACCAAAACCTGGTTGTAAAAATCCGGTGCATTGTCCATTCCCCAGGCAGCGGTTTGGTAAATAGCTGATGCTCTGGTGATCGTCCCGATTTCGGTACTAATCCATTTCCGACCGAGCTCCAGATTGCTTTGCCTGTCGCCAAGATTTCCGCCTATGCCTAAGATTGCTGTGTGCATGAGCCGGCAAAATAACTCCATTCCGGGGCGAAATCAAAGGGATGGATTCAAGGAATTTGTTGGTTAGTGGTTTGGGGTCACTTAAGGCACTTTGTTGGAAGTTGGCACTGATAGGTGGAGACTGAGATAAAGTTGGAATGGATCGTGGGGAGGTTTGGTTCTTAGGTATGGAGGTCTAGAGGTTGTGGGGTTTGAGATAAAGTAGAGACTAAGTGGAGATAAAGTAGATACAACGTGGATATAAAGTCGTGGGCAGAGTGCTCGTGGTTGGCTACCCGATGCACGCAACTCGAGCCCTTTGGAATTTGTGTTTTGGTGCTTTCTTCTCCGCTAAAGGTTTGAAGAACACGTGGAATTTTGACTAAGAGCCAGTTGCTCAAACTCACCATCACTACCACTGCCCACCAAAATCATCCATTAATGGAAAAATAAAAGTTCAATGAATCAAACGGCTTAAGTTTGTCCTATACAAAACTGCAAATACTTATAAAATGAAAGAGTTTTTTAGAAATTTACTGGCGTCCGTTATCGGTTCGGGAATCGCTTTTGTCGTTGTTGGATTCATCCTGATTTTTGCCTTCGTAGGCATTTTCACGGCCAGCATCACAAGTGCGTTCGAAGACATGGATTTTGGGACCACCAAAACTGTGAAAGTGGAAGACCAGTCTGTGTTGAATGTGGAACTCGAGGGTCCCATTGTAGAACGCATGAATAACGATGGATTCAATTTTAACTTCAATACGTTTGAACCACTTGAGGTGATGGGCCTCCGTGATGTTTTGAGAAGCTTTGAAAAAGCAAAAAATGACGATAAGATCGAAGGAGTTTTTCTTGACCTGTCGACAGTCTCGGTTCGTTCTGCTTCACTGCTCGATATCCGCGATGCAATCCTTGACTTTAAGGATTCCGGAAAGTGGGTCGTGGCCTATGCCGAGAACTACTCGCAAGCCACCTACTACCTGGCTTCAGCAGCCGATGAGGTTTACCTTTATCCCGAAGGTTCTATGGATTGGAAAGGTATAAATGCGGAGATCGCATTCTTCAAAAACATGCTCGATCGTCTGAACATCGAAGTGCAGGTTTTCAGGGGAGAAGGCAACAAGTTTAAAAGTGCTGTTGAGCCTTTTATCATGGAAAAAATGAGTGAGGCCAACAAGGAGCAAACCCGCGCATTTCTCACAGATATGTGGGGAATCTACACTGAGGATATTTCCAGAGAGCGCGGTATTTCTGTAGAAAGACTCAATCAACTTGCCGACTCACTTTCTATTCGCTCTGCTAGCGATGCAGTGGAATATGGACTTATTGACAAAGTGATGTATCGCGATGAAGTGATCGATCACTTGCGCGAGAAAATGGGAATCGAAGGTGAAGACGAAGGCGTGTCCAAAGTGGATCTTTACGATTACCGCGAGAAAAAGCCTAAGCGCAAGAAAAAAGAAGACGATGGTGACAAAGGACGTGTAGCTGTGGTTTACGCTGTTGGCGAAATCCGCAGTGGTCAAGGCGGTGATGGAGTGATGGGCTCAGAAACAGTTGCCAAAGCACTTCGCGATGCTCGCAAAGATGAAGATGTGAAAGCGATCGTACTTCGTGTAAATTCTCCCGGAGGAAGTGCACTTGCATCTGATGTGATTTGGAGAGAGACTGAATTGATCAAAGAGTCAGGCAAACCGTTTATCGTGAGCATGAGTGATCTTGCCGCTTCAGGTGGATATTACATCGCAGCCGGAGCTGACCACATTTTTGCAAACCCGAATACCATTACCGGTTCTATCGGTGTGTTTGGATTGATTCCCAATCTCGGTGGATTCATGGAGAGCAAACTCGGAATCACCTTCGACAATGTGAAAACCAACGCACACGCTGATCTGGCTACAGGGACGAAAAGCCTCGATGAAATGGAATACGAGGCGATTCAGGAAAGTGTGAACGATGTTTACCAAACATTCTTGCAGCGCGTTGCCGATGGCCGTGGAATGACAAAAGAAGAAGTTGATGAAATTGCTCAGGGACGAGTTTGGTCTGGAAAACAGGCGCTCGAAATTGGACTGGTTGATGAACTTGGAAACCTCGAGGATGCTGTTGAGCACGCTGCAGAGATGGCTCAGCTCGAGGACTACGATATCAAAGAGCTTCCTGAATTGAAAGATCCTTTCCAGGAGTTTTTCAAAAGCCTCAGCGGAGGTGTGAAAGAAGACATGACTCGCGAAGCGATGGGCGACTACTACGAAGCTTACATCGAACTGCAGCGAATCAAAAATATATCTACCATGAACGGGGTTCAGGCAAGACTGCCTTTCATCATGGAAATCGAATAATCTCGGTTAATTTTTAAATTAGAAAACCCTGATGAGGCGAAAGTTTCATCAGGGTTTTTTTATGCGTTTTGTTTGTGCTTCTGATGTCGGTTCGGCCTGGTCAATTTACCTGATTGCGAAGTAGAAAAGCTGAATGGCAAACATTGTCAAAACAAGTTGAAGTTCCAGTTGAGGCGGCTGGTTCTTTTGAGATCTTCAGAGATGTAATCTTCAAATATTTTGTGGATCACTTTGGGCAATTCAGTAGGAAAAGAGAGGGGCGCAATCGCATCGCTTTCCAGCCACCTTGAGATCGTCATATTCGTTTTCGCAGTTGCAAAATCCTTGATCACTTCAACTCCAAGTCCACTCAGGGCCGCGGCATTGCACTCTTGTTCGTATTGTTTTTTAATAGGCATCACCAAGAGCTTTTTACCCAGGTAGAGTGCTTCAGATGGCGTCTCAAAGCCGGCATTGCAAAGTACTCCCCGGCATGTTCTCAGACTCTCGATAAAGCCTTCATTTGAAACCGGCAGAAATTGAATGTTGTTGATGGTCTCGCTCTCATGAATTTCCTTGGAGAAAACCTGCCAGGGGGTATCCGGATAGTCGCTTAAGGAATGCGCTATCTTTTCTTTGGAGAAAGCCGGGAGATAGACGGTGTAGTGATCTCCAGTTTCCGGTTCGAGCGATCTGATTTCACTCCTGATAAGCGGGCTGTAAACGCCTTCATCGTATCCCATAAAATGAAACCCGTAGTGGCGATTTGTCGGGGCAAAGTTTTTCAATACAAACTCGCCAACCCAGGATCGCTTTTCCGGTCGGGGAGCAGCAGAAGAAATGAACGCAGCCTGATGGCTGAGAGCAACGCAAGGCACACCTTTCAATTTGCAAGCCCAGGCCGAAACCGGTTCGAAATCGGAAATCACCAGGTCGTAGTCCTGGACGGGAGTGGTGACCACCTCCTTAAAGAAGCGGAGAAAGTTGTTTGCAGCGAGTGTTTTCCCAAAACTCAGTTGGCCGTTCTTAGAGTAAGAAAGCGTGAGAGATTTTAGGTTTAAACTAACCGGATAGCCAGGATCAAGTTCGTGACGGCTTCCACCGATCATGATGTCGAACTCACAAAATTTCTCTAGTTCTGGAATCACTTCGCGGGCTCTCGCCATGTGACCATTTCCCGTTCCCTGAATTGCGTAAAGTATTTTCATGTCAGTTGGATTAAGCACTTTTTCGGTTGAGGTGTACGATTAGTTTTTCTTTCATTTCCTGTTCGGCAAACTGGGCAGCATCGTAGTGATACATCGACCATTTTCCGTGTTGGTATTCCAGGGCGGTGAGGTTTTCTATCCAATCGCCAGAGTTGAGGTATTTTACACTGCCGCGTTTGGTCTGAATGGTTTTCATGGCCGGCTGATGAATGTGTCCGCAAACCACGTAGTCGTAATGATTTTCTATGGCGATGCTTCCGGCTGTTTCTTCAAAATCGCTGATGTAGCTGACAGCTTTTTTCACGCTGTTCTTTATTCGCTTTGAGAACGACATGCGCTCTCTGCCCAGGCTTTCTAAAACCCAGTTTACCACAGTGTTGGTCCAAATTAGCGTGTCGTAACCAACAGCTCCGAGTTTTGCCAACCAGCGAGCGTTTTTCATGGCCGTGTCAAAAATGTCACCGTGGAAAATCCAGTAGCGATCCCCGTCAATTTCCAGTTCGAGCTTGTCGACCAACTTGAGATTGCCAAGGTGAAAATCGGAGTACTTTCTCAGTGCTTCATCGTGGTTTCCTGTGATGTAGTAAACAGGAACTTTACTGGCAATTTTTATCAGCTGCTTTATCACTCGCATGTGATGATCGGGCCAGTAGCGCTTTTTAAATTGCCACATGTCTATGATGTCCCCGTTGAGGATTACCATTTGTGGGTCGATTGACCTTAGGTATCTGTTGAGCTCTCTGGCTCTGCAGCCAAATGAGCCGAGGTGGAGATCGGAAAGCAAAAGAATTTCGACTTTTCTCTTCATAGCTTTCCAAATTTTAAGACAGACTCCATGCTGTCGTTCATGATTTGTTTCACTCTCATGCTTTCCAAAGTAAAAGCACAAATGCAAAGGGGGAGTTACCTCCAAATGGTGATTGAGTTAGGGAGAAATCAACAGAGTCTTACGAACGATCGCCAGAGATCGGTCAGAGTTAAACTGCAGGTAAAGAGAGTGTAAAGCCTTTATTTCCTAAGGAAGGATATTCGTGAGAATAGCAAAGCGGAAAAAAAGTGCGAAAGAAATTCCACCGGCCATGGCGATTTTGGACAGTCTGCTTGCCCGGTGAAATGCAGGACGGTCTTTAGCTCTGGTAGTAGCGAAAAATCCAAATACCAATGGCAGGGCTACCAAAACAGCAAAAGGTCCGTGGTAGAGCAACTGCTCTTCAACATCTACAATGGATTTGAAAAGGTAAACCTGTAGGTTGATGGCCATAATTAATGTGAGAATCAAAAGTCCAGCTGTGATCGCTTTAGTTTTCTGAATTCCCAGTACAATCGGCATTGTTCTGAATCCCTGCTCACGATCCCCGGCAAGGTCTTCCATGTCTTTTTGAATTTCACGGATAAAAGTAAGGGCAAAGGCAAAGGCTGAGTAGCCAATTAAAAACTTCCACATCACATCCGTAGCCATTTGGCCATCGGCAAGCTGGGCAGTTCCCGCAACAGCGAGCTCAGCCTCAATAGTCGGAACTTCTATAAATCCGGCCCATAGTGGAACAATGGCGACAAGCACTGCCACGGTGAGGTTTCCGATAAGGAATTGCTTTTTGAAAGTCAGGGAATAAAACCAGAGCAGCGCGCCCATAACGATTGGGATAATCGATAGTTCCCACTGTCGAAATCGCCAGCCGAGATAAAGTGCAAGCACTGTGGCGATACCGTTGAAGACGTGGTGAGCAGCCATGGCAACTCTTCGTTTCACAGTGTAGCCGACCACGACTTTTCGGGGCTTGTTGATGCGATCTACTTTCACATCGAAGTAATCGTTTATGATATTTCCGGCAGCCCCAAGCAGCACTAGAATAAGTGCTCCGATGGCAAAATGAAAGTCGCTTGTAGGGAGCTGAGCATCTTCAGAGGCACGCGTCAAAAGTGGTTCGATGATGAGCCAACGCATGGCATACATCGTCAACACAATGATCAAAAGGTTGAGAGGCCTGATGAGACGGAAAAAAGCTCCGAACGATTTCATGTGCGGAAAATAGTGAATTCTACTGATCTCACTGAGTTCTGACCGAAAGTTAGCTTTGAGATAATGCGAGAAGGCGGAAGAATCAAGCGGGCATTTCCATCAGGTAGAGATCGTAGCCATCGGCCCAAAAGTCTTCTTCGACAGTTTTGAGAGAAAAACCACCTTGCTGATAAAATGGATAGGAAAGTTGAGTTGTGCGCACGACAATCTTTTCCAGAGCATTTTCACCTTTGAGCTTTTCCAATCTATGCTTCAAAAGCTCCTGGCCCAATCCTTTTCCTCTGAAATCTGGATGAATCAAATCCCATGAAATGCGTGCGGAAGCTCCGTTGTCAAATCCCCGGTTGTAGCCTCCACCACCGATTACAGTGCCGTTTTTTCAATCACAAAGTACTGGTCGATTTCATTTTCAAGGTATTCCCTAAAATCGGATTCTTCAGAAGAATCGAAGTATTTAGGCGTGTGGAGTTTGATGATAGAAATCAATTCCTCTTTGTCTGTGGGGCGATATGGGCGGATTTTGGCCGCGCTTGGACCATTCAATGTTATGAGTTTTGTTCTGTTTTGGAACTTTTCTTTTGCTCGTTCATCACTGTCACCTGGTGGTTGATACTCTCCTGGTGAATGGCGTTGAAGTACTTTTGGATAAAATCCTTACTGAGTCCTTTTTCCGTTGATTTTCGCATTGCTCGTTGCAGAATCTCATTCCATCTTTCCGTCTGCAGAATGGTCATGTTGTGCTGACCTTTGTAGCGACCAATTTCTTCTGCGACATTCATTCGCGTGCTGAGGAGCTCCAGCAGGTTGTCGTCAATCGCGTCTATTTTTTCACGCAGCTCTTCCAGATTGTGTTCGAGCAGGGGATCGGTCACACCAGAATTTCGGGTTGTGAGTGAAGCAAAAATCTCTACCAGTGTGTCTGGAGTCACTTGTTGTTCGCGGTCGCTCCAGGCTTCATCCGGAGTGATGTGCGATTCTATCATCAATCCGCTGTAGTTGAGGTCGAGTGCTTTCTGCGAAATTTCCTCGATCATGTTTCTCTTTCCACCAATGTGGCTCGGGTCGCAAATCAAACTGATCTGAGGGATCAGTCTTTTCAGCTCAATGGGGATTTCCCACTGCGGCACGTTGCGGTATTTTGATTCAGAATATTGCGAGAAGCCTCTGTGAATTGCGGCAATCTTGTTGGTTCCCGATTTGTGAACCCTTTCGATGGCGCCAATCCAAAGGCCGAGGTCCGGGTTGATTGGGTTTTTGACCATCACAGGAATGTCAACACCTTTGAGTGCATCGGCAATTTCCTGAACAGAAAACGGGTTGACTGTGGTTCTCGCGCCAATCCACAGAATGTCGATGTCGTGATTGAGAGCTGCTTCGACATGTTTTCCATTTGCCACTTCCACAGCGGTTTTCAGGCCAGTGTTGGCTTTGGCTTTTTGAAGCCACTTCAAACCGATTTCACCAACGCCTTCGAAAGTATCCGGCCGTGTTCGGGGTTTCCAAATTCCGGCTCTCAGCGCGTGCACCATTCCCGATTGCGAGAGAAGCTCGGCTGTTTTGAGCACCTGCTCTTCAGTTTCGGCACTGCAGGGCCCAGAGATGATGGCAGGTTTGCCATTTGTTTCGAGCCATTCGGATATGGGAGTTAGGTCAAACAAATTCTTTTCTTTTCTTCAGATTTCCTCTGCAGGAAACCAATTTGTGTTTCAATTAAAAATCGTTTGTGCTGTTGAATGTTCGGCCAATCACGCTAATTTTGGTCGCTCAATTAAAACGGAAATCTCCGGCAATAAAGCAGCAAACGACAAAGTTAATCTCTGCAAGTTAGTAGCAATTGGCAAAATCAGAAAAAAGTTCGTCTGCACTTCTCGAAAAATCTAAAAAGGTGAAGGGCAAAAAGGTGAAAAAGGTAAAGAAAGAGTGCTGCAAGAAGTATCAGAAAAAACACCATTGCAAGCGTTGTCCTTTGTTGTTTGGCAGAGGTTTAGACAATGGGTGATTCTAGGTAGAAAGGTGCGACCCCTCTGGGGTCGGTTGACCGTTTTACTTGAATGAACTACAAACATTCGATGCCTCTGGCATCGTCTACCAGCTAAGTGGGTTGGAAATTCTGGTATGCCTATAGAGGCTCCATAACGTTTTGATCCATAAATATTAAATCATAGGTTTTTGCAAGGTTGCAGGAAGGAACCCAGTGGGTTCACATGCCTGTTGAAAAGATTGCTATCAGATATTGCTCT
>Ga0136604_1000961_pt1 | contig 13449 bp, 13 predicted proteins | sample AntRauFillE10628_FD_104928 | JGI IMG/M metagenome (GOLD analysis project Ga0136604, IMG submission 104928) | Saline lake microbial communities from Rauer Islands, Antarctica - Metagenome Filla E10 #628 | ecosystem: Environmental > Aquatic > Non-marine Saline and Alkaline > Saline | place... | reverse complement strand
CAGAGATTTTAATGAGGATGATGTTTTACAGAGTAAGTTGAAGTTTAATTACTATAACGAAGAAATCCACAGGGCCTGTTTTGCACAACCTGAATTTGTGAGAAGAGAATTTAAGCATCTTTTCAAAGATGGATAAAAGCATGACCCAGAACTTTTGGCTTTTTAAATCGGAGCCCGACGAATTTTCTATTGATGATTTGCAAAAAGTTGAATGCGAAGCATGGAATGGCGTTCGCAACTACCAGGCCCGAAACTTTATGCGCGACAAGGTTCAATATGACGATAAGTTCCTATTTTATCATTCAAGTTGCCCAAAGCCAGGAGTTGCGGGAGTCGGTAAAATTGTAAAAACAGCTTACCCTGATCCTAAAGATTCACGCTGGGTCGTTGTCGATGTCCAATTTTTGGAGAAATTCAAACGCGTTGTAGAACTTAAAGAGCTTAGAGAAAATCCTAAACTCAGCGAAATGCTGATTTTGCGCAAGGGAAATCGACTTTCCATTACGCCCGTTAAAAAAACAGAATTTGAAGCAATTAAGGAAATGGTTTGATTTCAATACTTTCTGGAGTGAGCTGGAGCAGCTCATCTAGGTTGAGGCCGCAGTAAAACTTGTATTTAGATCGTAGGCCTTCTATCAGCTCGAAGGCCCTAGAAAGGTGTCCTTCGGCCGCTTCCTCTTGACCCAAGCGTTGCTTTAGCCCAGCTGCTCCTATTTTGATCAGCGCCTTTAAAAGATCTGCCTCGTCTCCCTTTCGACCTTGAGCATGCCAAATGGCCTCAAAAGCAACATGTGATTCCCAGAAATAACCATGATTTAAAAGGTCTATTCCATAACAATAGACTTCGTGTTCTAACGCCTTGTTGGGATCGAGTAAGTCAGCTTGCATTTCTCCTGCTTCATATTGATGGCCACCGGGCTTGTTGGGGTGAGTTGTTTTACCCGGTAAGTGGGAATAGGGCGGAAATTGTGTTTGGCCGAGTCTTTTAGAAGATTTCACATAAGTTCTCGAGGTGGTAGGCCAACTTATTTCTAAGTTCAATGGCCTCACTGTATTCATACAAAAACTCATTTTTAAAGCAGTTTTGTTTCAGTCCATGTTCTGGGTGGTCCCAGCTCACAATACAGGTTAAGTAGGCCACTCCTGGCTTCTGAGGATCCTTGTGCTCGAGCCCGACTCTCATTTCATACAAGAGGCTTGCTCCGTCGCGCGGAGAGTATTTTTTGACCATTTCTTTGGTGCCCTGCTTAATCTTCGTGTTCTGAGATGTTAGTCCTTCTTTTACAGGAACTTCTCTTTGCTGAACCCGATATGTAAGTGCATCAATTTGTTCACTCTTAGGGGCCGGCGTGCTAGCGAAATAGCGATGGGAAAAATTATTTAAGGTATAGAGTATAAAGTCGTCAAAAAAGTCGCTTGATTGAAAACGCTCCTGCACTTCTTGTTCAGCTTGTTTTTGGAGCTTCTCTTTGTCTATTGGGTCTTCTGCAACTTGTTCTTTGCTCATAGGGTTTCTCCTTTATCCAAACTCAACCTAGCATCGCGCTCATGTTTTATTGTCAATTTTATGTTAACTCAAGTTCTTTAATGAAATGGAGAAGTCTTCAATGGGGCCACGAGAACTGCTTGGGACAAGTGTTATTTCAACGAGCTCAAGCTCGAACGGAATAACATAAATATTTGAAATTTTTGAGAAACATAAAGAAAAGACGACGCTGGCAAAATCCATTTTTTCAACGTCGAGGGTGTGTGATCAAATGTTCCCTGTAGGTCAAGTCTAGGCCAATTCGAGATTTTTGTTGAGCAGCATCTTCTTACAATCTCTAACAGTGTAGGCCTTTAAGTCAGGTTTTTTGGCAACCCCTTGAATCTATGAGTGACCCATAGATTTTGTTTTGTAGAAGTTTCTTTTGTGCTCAATCGTCTTTATTTGAATCCCCGAGCTGTGGTCTCTGCGATTTAGTTATTTTTTGTTTCCAAGCGGGTTTATTTTGAAAAGTTTGAATTAAAAGATCTCGATATTCTTGCATAAATTTTGGTTGGTTCTTTGAAAATTCATGTGTTTTAAGTCGTATGACTTTAAGTGATTCACGGACATCACTCAGCATCGAGTTTTTTAACAGACTCGCAAAAGTAGAGTCTGGAACCACAAGGCTTTGATAATGCATATAGGTCTGGTCATCTGAGAGATAAAATCTTGCACTGCCTTCGACTTTTTTAGCGCTGTTAGACTCAACCATCCACCATGTGACTTCATAATCATTCTCCGCTCGTTTTATTAGCTCGTGACCATGAATATAGCGGTTATTTGGAATGGGCCAGGGAAGGTTCATTTCATATCTAACAAAGACTTTTGAGACATCGCGCACTTCAATAGGACTCGACTCGATCAAGTTTGGAACATAATCTTTTTGGATATCAAATGCCGTATAAATAGCGAGAGCGTCAAGAGGAGAGACCTCAAACTTCAGGTGTCCCTCAACTTGGGGCCAAGGCAGATCCTTTCGTTGATTCTCAATCAAAATGACTTCACCTTGCTTGAGATCATTTATTTGCCTCTTATCTAGCTGGTCAAGAGGAGCCGAGTAACTAAAAAAACTGATACAAAAAGTACAAATTGCAATAGCGGTGGGCAGATATTTCATACAAGCCTTTGTCTGAGTCCTCTTTGTTTACAAGGATGCCAGTTTCGGGTAGTTTTTGAAAAAAGTAAACTGATTCGACCAAAGAGCGCTTAAAGACTATGTTTGGACAAAGTAAACAACCTTATCCATCACTACGGATATTTAATAATCCGGTCCTCGAGTCCTTGACTCATGTGCATCCTATTACACCTCTTCTCGTCTGGACGCCTATTATCTCGGGCTTGATTTATTATTCAGTGGTCGAGCAATCTTTAGGCTTTGCGGCCTTAAGCATGTGGGCCATTTTAGCATTGGTCGTTTGGACGCTGACAGAATATCTTTTACACCGGTTTTTATTTCACTTTCCCGCGAAAAGTAAGACTGGTAAGTATCTCGTATTTCTTTTTCATGGCCTTCACCATGATGATCCAAATGATCCAACTCGCTTAGTCTTTCCCCCTGTGCCAGCTTTTTTTATTTTCTTAGCGCTTTATGGATTATTCTCCATTTTTATTCCAGAGTCGGGAATAAATGCATTCATGGGCTTCTTTATGGTGGGGTACCTTTGTTATGATTATATTCATTATGCAACTCACCACTTTTCGATGAAAGGAAAATTGGCCAGAAAGATTAAAAAGCACCATCTTCAACATCACTTTCAACATAAACCGGCCAAGTATGGTGTTAGTTCACCTTTTTGGGATGTTGTCTTTGGAAGTGTCAAATCACCTAAAGAAAAAAAATGAGAATCTTCTTATTTGTTTTTGCCTTTTTATGTACTTCGCCTGCATTTAGTGCGACGGCAAGTGGTAAAGCATGGAAAGATTTTAAGACGTCGTTCAGCTATCTCTTCCAAGGAAGCTACCTACAGTTTAAACAAAAACAAAACCTTTACTACCTTGGTGCTGCAGCTTCTGCTCTTTGGTATTCCTTTGACCAAGACGATCGAATATCAGCTTTGTCGCGTCGAAAAGATATACCGAAACATATCGACTTCGTTGGGGATATGGGAGTCTTTTTTAATTTGCCCATAGCTCCTGCAGCCGTTTACTTATGGGCACGTTCTAACGAGAATACACACGCTATGCAATTTGTTTTAGAGACATTTGCTACAACTTATCTTTCTTTAATAGAAAGTAATCTTATAAGTTTTATTCCTATCCATGATCGTCCTGATACTTCCGGGCTGTCACATTGGGAAACAAGTTTTCGTGCGGACAGCTCTTTTCCTTCCGGTCATATTATTTCTTATGCGGCCATCACCTTAAAAACATTTCAATTTTACGGGCCTTACTGGGCGATCGCTCCGATGGTTGTTACCGTTTGGGCAAGTCAGCAAAGAGTGATGGATGGTAAGCACTATCTAAGCGATGTCGTCGGAGGCTTTTTTTTGACAGCGCTGGCCTCTGAAGGTGTTCGGGCCGCAGCAGGGTATTCAAAAAATCATCCTACTTACAAATGGCTGTTCGAGAGGAATTTCCAGGTGGGTGTCACAAGACATGAAGAAGCTGTTGGCCCAATAGTAAGTCTTGAATTCTAAAGCCATCCACGTTGCTGATAATCTTTCAGTGTTTGCGGTAAAATCTTTTCCAGCGAGTCTTGGTACTCATAGTCCATATCCTGACAAAGCTTTTGACCTGAGCAGGTCCACGCTTCGGGAATAAGTTCATTGAGCTTGTCGGGAGTTAGGCGAATAGAATGTGGTCTTATTTTGAAGGCCAGACATAGGGTGTTTGCGATGAAACTTAATGCTGTCTGGGGGAGTTGGATTCGTCTTATTTTTTTTATCTGTAGCTCTTTTTGAACACTGTTGACAAGCTCATCTAGTTTAAGAGTCTGTGGATAAGAGCAAAAGAAAAGCTGTGGCTTTTCTGGGGGAGACCTCATGAGGCACAGACAGGCCCGGACTAGATCATAAACTGAAACATAGCTATAACGCTTTTCCACTCCAGCTTTACCAGTCGTAATCACAATTCCTGACTGAATCATCTTAACAATCTCAAGAACCCCTTGATCACCAGGGCCTACGACCATAGGAGGGCGTAAAATAGAGAGCTTGGCCGTAGAAGAGAGGCTACTTTGGTTTAGATCGAGAAGTTCTTTTTCTGCCTTTAATTTAGAACGTCCATAATCGCTTACAGGATGAGTAGGATCAGCTTCTGTAAGCTCTTTGTTTGTCTTACTTGGGCCTGATGCTGCCAAAGAGGAGAGAAAAATAAAATGAACGTTTTTATTTAATGACTTATAAAGGTTTAACGTGGCGTTGGTGTTTATTTCGTAAAAATCTTGAGTACTAAAACTATGAACTATTCCGGCCGTATGGATGACACAGTCGAGTTCATTTGGAAGCTTGCTTTGGATTTTTTGAGGACTGGCAGTCTTCAGGTCAATTTTTACGACTCGATCGACTGGAAAGTCTTTTTCTAGTTTTTTTGGGTTTCTCACAAGAACAAAAACTTCGTGACCAAGCTCTTCTAATTGAGATGTAAGATGTTGTCCGACAAAGCCAGTGGCGCCTGTCACAAGGACTCTCATAGGTGCTCTAAACCTTTTTCAAAAATTCGATAGGTTTTGTAGGGGGAGGCCCCCATTCTTAGGAGCGGTTTATTCATGTTGAGATTGTCTTCTAATATCCAACTCATCTCAAGGTGAGAAAATCTTTTTTTGGAAGCGATGGCGTTCTTTGCTTCGACATAAAGAAGTGTTTCGAGACCCAAGCGCCTGTAGTCTTTTTTTACACCAATGGTGATAACACGCACGCGATTAATTTTTTTCTTACCAAAAAGTAGTTTTAGAATTCCGGTGGGTAAAAGTTTTCCATTAGGTATTGTGTGAAATATCTGATTGTAGTCAGGTAAACAGACAATAAATGCCACAGGACGTCCTTCTACTTCGGCAAATAATATGAGTTCAGGGTCGGCCACCATTTTGAGTTCATTGGCCATGTTCTTGAACTCTTCCTCAGACATAGGAATGAAGCCCCAGTTTTTTTCCCAGGCGTCGTTGTAGATGTCGAGCATTAAATTAACTTCATCATCCCAACGAGACTTATCGATACAGCGATATGTGATCTTCTCTTTGTTTTTAGTACGTTCTGCAATTTTTAAAATGACTTCAGGAAGTCTATATTCCATTGGATAACTATAAGCGAATAAGTCCTTGGCCTTTTCAAGCCCATAGTTTTTGAAAAGTTTTTGATAGTAAGCTGGATTGTAAGTCATCATTATTTGAGGAGGATCGTCAAATCCTTCTATTAAAAGACCACACTCATAATTAGTTGATGGATTAACAGGTCCCTGAATGCTGTCACATCCTTGGTTTTTTAGATAAATACTGGCCAAGTTAAAAAGCTGATTGGCCAAATCTTGATCGTCTGGACACTCAAAAAACCCAAAAAACCCTGTCTTATTATCGTGGAATTTTTGAGACACGGGATTGTGGACGGCAAGTATCCGACCTACCGGTCTTTGCGATTTATCGTAGGCAATCCAGGCTTTAACTTTTGAAGTTTTAAAAAAAGGATGATTAGGGCTAAAAAGTTCATGTAAACTGAGCCTTAGTGGTGGAACCCAATGGGGCAAGCCACTATAGAGGTTCCACATGACTTGGATGAAGTCTTTTTTCATCTTTTTATCACTAAGGAGATCGGCTTCTTGTATTTTATAGCTCATTAGTGGCGCGATCCCGGGATATCCAGTTCTTTTTTTGCCTGAGCAAATACATCTACGACGTATTCAAGATCTTTTAGTTCATGTGTGGCCATATAACTGGTTCGGATGAGCGCTTCGCCCTTTGGGACTGCCGGCGAGATCACTGGTGTAGCAAAGACTCCTTTTTCTTGAAGGAAATGTGTCACTTGCATGGCCTTCACATCGTCTCCAATAAAAACGGGGATGATTGGTGTTTGAGAATTATAAGTATAAAAACCTAGTTCTTTAAAACTTTTTTGAATGAATTCAACATTTCTCCAAAGTCTTGGGTGAATGTCATCGTCTTTTTCGATGACATCTAAACATGCAGAGACCGTGGCCACGGCCGAAGGAGGCATAGACGCAGAAAACATAAAAGAGCGTGCTGTGTGCTTAACATAGTCCATGACATCAGCTGAGCCCGAAATTACTCCACCAATAGATGCAAAGGCTTTAGAGAAAGTCCCCATATTAAAATCGACTTTCTCTGTTACACCAAAATGATTCATTGTACCTCGGCCTTTGTCTCCCATGACTCCTATGCCATGAGCATCATCAACATAAACGAGGGCACCGTACTTTTTGGCCAGGTCAACAACTTCAGGGAGTTTCATCACATCACCTGTCATGGAGAAAACCCCGTCGGCGACAATAATCACTTTTTTGAAACGATTAACAACCATTTCAAGTTGTTCTTCAAGTGATTGCATATTGTTATGCTTATATTTAAATGTCGTCCCCATTGCTAATCTTGAAGAATCGATGATTGAAGCGTGGTTTTCGGAGTCAAAGAGCATACAGTCTTTAGGTCCGCATATGGCAGAAAGAGTTCCTAGATTTGTTTGCATACCTGTTGAAAAAACTAAGGCCTTTTCATGTCCCAAATAACGTGCAAGTTTCTCTTCTAATTGTTCATGGATAGAGAGATTACCATTTAAAAAGCGTGAGCCAGTACAACCCGTACCGTATTTTTCTATCGCCTTAATTGCTGATTCTACTACGTGGGGATGGTGAGTGAGGCCGAGATAATTGTTTGAACCAATCATAACTTGCCGAACGCCATCTATATGAACACTCGAACCGTCACTTTCTTCGATGGCACGAAAGAAAGGATAGAGGTTCATTTTTTTGAGGAGGTTGGCCTTTTCAATAACCTTGGAGCCTGCAAACGGATTTGTCATAGTCATTTCTCACATTTAGTAACTTTGTGCACAATAGTAATGTGTTACGCGTATTTAGAACACGCGTCAACCTAAGAAAATTGGACATGAAAATATGTATAAGTGCTATTTTGATGCTTTTTGGGCCATCTTCTTACGGACTTCTTCAAGCCTGGCTTCAGTATTGATGTGCTTAAAAAGGGCCTCTTCAACATCGGGGGGGAGGTCTTCAAAGGCAATGCCAAGCTTTATTTCAGGCAAAAGCTCTCCATCGTTATCCTTACGCTCCCAAGCGCCTGCAATTCGAGCATTTTTTATCGTAAAATTCTTTTTATTAAAGCGTAGGGTGCAGTCTTCAAAAATCCTACCCTTTGGGTATTGGGACTGTTGCTCTTCTGGCACAACGATACTAGTTCCACCTGCAGAGATATCCAAGGCTTCAAAAACGCTGTCTTCAATTTTGAACTGGATGCTATTGTATTGATTGGCCATGAGACGGTAATTCGAGCGCTGCCTACTAATATAGACAGTATCATCAAGTTTAAATGAATATTCCTTAGTTATTTTATCGTAATAAAGATGTGTGCTCGTAAAGTAATGGACTTTATTAAAAGGAATTTTAACTAAAACATCTTTATTGGCGTGAGGAGATCCTGTTATTTTTTGTAAAAACCCGCCTTTGGATTCAAGCTTAAAAAGTCCATTTTCTTTATCGTAAGTGAGGATCTCAAAGCTTTCCGCCTTGTTTTCTTCTTCGCCTTTGCACCAAACGGTTACCTCGACCCCGGCTTCATTCATCGTATAGAAGGCGCCGACCTGCTCTTCTTTAGAGACGGTGTCAAAGTAATGTTTTTTATTCGGATCTTTTTGCTTCGTCATGTTACTCGGCTAAGTATAAGGAATTTCTATAGCTTTAGTTTAAGAGAGTTTCAATTTTTTTCCAAGTCATGAATTTTACCTCATCAGCGTGGTGTTTCTCCTGACAAAGACTTTTTTGGGCGTTATGATGCGCCAGAAATCGCCTAACGGCTTGATAATTCAATAAAAAACTAACACTGGAGTGCATTAATGAAGGCCACAAGTCCTGAAACTATTTTATTAAAAGATTATACCCCACCTAAATTCCTTATCAAAACCGTCGACTTATGTTTTTGGCTCCATAATACGGAAACTCGAGTGACTTCCAAAATGAAGCTTGAACGCCACGAAAATAGTGATGCTAGCGAACTTTTTCTGAATGGAGAGGAACTCAAGCTGATCTCAATTAAGCGTGATGGCAAAGAGCTCAAGGAAGGAGATGACTACCGTCTTGAAACTGAAGGATTAAGTGTTTTTGGAATGTCAGGTTCTTGCGAGTTAGAAATTGAGAATATGATCAACCCCGAGGCCAACAAAGCTTTAGATGGTTTATATAAGTCGGGTCCAATTTTTTGTTCGCAAAACGAACCAGAAGGCTTTCGCCGTATAACTTATTATATCGACCGACCTGACGTGATGGCGAAATTCACGACTAAAATCATTGCTGATAAAAAAGATTTTCCCATATTGCTCTCCAATGGGAACCCTGTCGATTCTGGAGAGCTCGAAGATGGTCAGCATTTTGTGACTTGGGAAGATCCATTCCCAAAGCCTTCTTATCTTTACGCTCTCGTCGCCGGTGACTTAGGTTTAGTTCAAGATAGCTACCGCACAACTTCAGGGAAAAATATCGATCTTCGCATCTACTGTGACAAAGGTAATGAGTCCAAGTGTGATCATGCCATGAAGTCTTTGATTGAATCTATGCGTTGGGATGAAAAGCGCTTTGGTCTTGAGTACGACTTGGACATCTACATGATTGTCGCCGTTGATAGCTTCAATATGGGGGCGATGGAAAACAAGGGGTTAAATATCTTTAACTCTGCTTTTGTTTTGGCCGATCCTAAAACCGCAACCGATCAAAACTTCTTAGGTATTGAGTCTGTGATTGGACACGAATATTTTCACAACTGGACAGGTAACCGTGTGACATGCCGAGACTGGTTTCAGCTCACTCTTAAAGAAGGACTCACGGTCTTTCGCGACCAAGAGTTTTCAAGTGACTTAAACTCACGTCCAGTTCAACGTATAAAAGATGTGGAATCAGTTCGTTCACGACAGTTTGTCGAGGATGCCGGACCAACGGCCCATCCTATAAAGCCGAATTCTTATATTGAAATTAATAACTTTTACTCGGCCACTGTTTATGAAAAAGGTGCTGAAGTCATTAGGATGATTTACACACTTCTTGGCGAAACTGGTTTTAGAAAAGGGATGAATAAGTATTTTGAATTGTTTGATGGTCAAGCCGTCACGACTGAAGATTTTATCTACGCCATGAGCACGGCCAACGGTGACTTCGATTTCAAGCAGTTTAAGCTTTGGTACTCACAAGCTGGGACACCCGAAGTGGATGTTGAGTTTAAACAAGACTTAAAAGATAAAACAGTTACTCTTACTATTGAGCAAACTTGTCCCGAAACTCCTGGTCAAAAGGAAAAGTCGCCCTTTCATATGCCTTTTATGGTTGGACTCGTTGGTGAGATGGGTCAGGAAGTGCCGTTACAGCTTAAGGATGGATCCAGACAACCTCTGAAACGAGGTCTTCTAGAGCTTAAAGAACGAAAGCAAACTTTTGTTTTTGAAAATATCGCAGAGAAGGTCGTGCCATCTCTTAATCGAGGATTCTCTGCACCGATTAAACTTAGAACAAATCTGACAAAGGCAGACCTTTTATTTTTAATGGCCAATGACAATGACGAGTTTAATCGTTACGAAGCTGCTCAAGTTCTTATGACTGAGTTGCTAGAAGAATTGTTGGAAATGGACAAGTCAGAGTGGAAGCTTGATCCAAATTTTTCTGAAGCTTTTTCTAAGTTGATGAAAGATAAAGAGCTAGACCCCGCCGCCAAGGCACTCATCCTAGGATTGCCTACAGAAGGATCGCTTCACCAAAGACAAGAGACACTTCTCATTGATGAGAGTAATGAAGTTAGGGCGTGGCTGAAAAAACAGTTGGCCGAGGCCCACTCTGATCAGATGCTTAAACTCTACAACTTCTTAGACGAAAGAGGTGAATACAGACTAGACCCTATTGCTATAGGTAAGCGCTCGCTCAGAAACCGTGTCTTAGATTACTTGAGAACTTTAAAAACAAGTGAGATCGATGAGATGGTTTTTAACCAATTCGATCAAGCAACAAATATGACAGATGAGATTTCTGGTCTTTCGCTATTGATTGCAAACGATTCGAAGCATCGTAAACAAGCGATTGAAAAGTTTTATGATAAATGGAAGCACGAAACTTTAGTAATGCAAAAATGGATGGGTGTTCAGACGGCCAATATGGGTGAAGAGGTCTTTGATAGAATACCTGAGCTCGAAAATGATGATGTTTATGATAAAACAGTGCCTAACTTAGTACGCTCTATTTTTAGAGGTTTCTTAGGCAATCATAAACAGTTTCATGATATGTCCGGTCGAGGCTATAAACTCATTGTTGACCGTATACTTGAAATTGATTCTATCAATCCTCAAATGGCCGCAGGGCTTTGTCGTGGGTTTGCGATTTATAAGAAACTTGATGAACAACGCCGTTCTTTAGTAAACGAGCAACTCAATCGGGTGCTTAAGACTTCAAGCATTTCTAAGAACACCTACGAAGTCGTAAGTAAAATACTTGCTTAGTTTTAACCCCTCAAGGAGATTTTCCTTTGAGGGGTTATTGATCTATTATTACTTGATGTCGTAAGATTTAAAGCTACCTTTCGTAGCTTAGGATATTAAATCTCATCCATAATTTCTGTCATGAAGTAGGTGTTCAAGTGTTTTTAAAAAAGAATAACGGATTTTCTCTCGTTCAAGTTATTGTCGCTGCCGGAATCATGGGTGGTTTAAGCTTAGTATTCATGCAGTTAATAAAGAATACATCTCAAAGCCAGAAGTTTGCTGAGTCTAAAGGTGCGGAGCAAGAGTTAAAAACTACTGTTAGACTCCTTTTAGATGACCCCAGGCATTGCAGGGTAAGTCTTGCAGGAAACGGACCGGAAGGAAATCCGAGCTCTCCTGTGAAATTTTATAAAAAAGATATAGATGAAGCTAATGAAGGTCTTGGCATCGAGTTATTTACAAGCAATCAAGCTGGAGATTCCCGAAGCCAAAAAAGATTGAGTTCAACTGACCCAGACAAGAATAACTACGATGGTGTTGTGATTAAGTCGATAAGACTTAAAATGAATAATGGTGATGGGTTTGATTACTCGGAGGCTTCGAGTCATAGTGACATCGGTCTGGTTGAGGTTATCGCAGATAAAAAAATCTCGATGAATGAAACTCGTGAAGTGGTCTTTGTCTATGACTTAAGAGTGGAGATGTCGACGGATAGTTCTGGAGAAACAACAATCTTAGGATGTGGCCGTGACTCTATAGGAGAGAAGCAATATTACTTTCCTTACAAATTTGGTGGTATGTATTCTACAGGCTGTAGTGTAAGTCGAAAAATAAATCCCGTTACAGGTGGCTATTCATGTCCAAGCGGTTTTTCTGAAACGGTCATCTACAAAGATGATTTTGCTTGTTGGGATAATATCGATGCTTACATATACGTCTGTCTTGGGAAGGATGCAGGTAGTGGAGTCAGTTTTGGTGGACTTTATTCCACAGGGGCCGGCGCTCGGCCTAATCCCGTCACGGGTGGGGCAGGTTGCCCTACTGGTTTCACCTCTAGTGTCGTTTACCGAGATGATTTTTCAGCTTGGGATAATATTGATGCTAACGTTTACTTGTGTCATTCGGGGCCAACAGGGAGTGATTTTTATGGAATGTTCCAGACGGGGATAATTGAGCGTCCAAACCCGCTGGTTGGCTACATTGGTTGCCCTCCAGGAACGAGCGCTCAGTCTGTCTATTTCGATAGCTTTGCCGCTTGGGATAACCGTGATGCAGAATTAAAGATTTGTTTGTGACGGAGGCTTTTTCTTTTTATGGAATAGGAGAGTAAGTAACAGATACTTTTGATCTGTTACTTTGTAAAAAACTACGCAGGGAAATCTGTTCCAGCTCAGATAGTTAAAGAGCTAATTCAGATGATCTAAAATCTAAAACTCGGCGTCCTCGTCTATGCTCAAGAAAAATATGCAAAGGGGAGAACTTTCGCTCAATATCTAGAATGGACTCTTTCATTTCCTGAATGTCCTCTTCTGACATTCGCTTCTTTTGAGCACCTAAGAGGATAAAGTCACCGACGTAAGAGATATTATTTTTGTCTTTGGCAATAATGATCAGCCTGTAGGAACAGTTTTTAATATCAAAGCCGGGGAGGATTTCCCAATAAGTCTTAGAATCAATAGAGATCTTATAATATTGATCATTGGTCTTTTGATGATAAGTCCAAGGCATAACCTTAGACTCGAGGTGTCCTGGTTCTCCTGGCTTGGTAAAACGACATGAAACTTCAGCTTGGGTATCTGTCACCCGAAGGCCCTCAGCAAAGATTTCGCCTTTTATCTCTGGCGCCTTAAGCCTAATGAAGGCGGCATGCCCTTGGGTACTAAAAAGAAAAAGAGTTAAAAATAAGCCAATGTTTTTCATATTCACGCCTTTATTAAGATTTATTTAACCTAAAAGAGTTGTCCCGGTGGCCTTGAGGTCATCAATGCTTTTTTCGATTCTGGCCTGCATTTGTTTTTCGGCAGACTTCATCCAAGCGCGTGGGTCGTAAAATTTCTTGTTGCCAACCTCTCCGTCAACTTTGAGCATTTGATCATAGTTTTTTAACATATGATCGACCACTGCTCGTGAATATGCGTATTGAGTATCAGTGTCGACATTCATTTTTATCACACCATACTCTAAAGTTTCGTGGATATCTGCGAGGTCTGAGCCACTTCCACCGTGAAAAACCAACCAATGGCGGGCCTCTTCACCAAGCTCTTTTACGACAGCATCTTGACCGGCCTT
>Ga0136604_1000956_pt1 | contig 13504 bp, 10 predicted proteins | sample AntRauFillE10628_FD_104928 | JGI IMG/M metagenome (GOLD analysis project Ga0136604, IMG submission 104928) | Saline lake microbial communities from Rauer Islands, Antarctica - Metagenome Filla E10 #628 | ecosystem: Environmental > Aquatic > Non-marine Saline and Alkaline > Saline | place... | reverse complement strand
TAAGTTTGTCTCAGACATGTGGAGTGCGGTGATAATGGCCGTGGTCGGCATTCGCCTAAAAGTTCATGGTAAAGAAAAAGTTCCCCGCGAAGGAGGTAAAATTTTCGTAGCCAACCACGAGTCTCACTTTGATATCCCCGTGCTCTTTGCTTCCATTCCCGAACCGGTATACTTTATTGCAAAAAAGGAATTGAAAAAAATTCCATTTATGGGTTGGTACATGGCTTTGCTCGGCATGATCTTTATCGATCGTAGCAACCGCGAGAAAGCCATGAAAAGCATGAAGAAAGCAGGAAAGCTGATAAAAAATGGCCGCAGCGTGATCTCCTTTCCCGAAGGCACAAGAAGTAAAGACGGGGAAACCAAATTGTTTAAACGCGGTTCTTTTATCATCGCCAAAGAATCGAATGTGCCCATCATTCCTATTGCTCTGTCGGGCACCTGGGAAATTCTGGCTCCGGGAAAGGCTAAGATACGTCCTGGAAAAGTGCACGCAATCATCGGTGATCCAATCATTCCGAAAGACCATCCTGAGAAGAGTCCCGAACAGCTAGCTGCGTTTGTGAGAGAGAAAGTTATTCAGCTGGAAAACAGCTTGCAGCTCCCCGCTTAATTCGCTTCCCACTAAAGCCTTCATCTACAGATCAGATTATTTACTTTTGCACAAAATTTTCTCTGTGAATCTCGATAAAGAACTGCGCTTTCGCATATTTCATACTGTAAAGAAACAAACGGGCAAAACAGGTATCCGTGCTTTTGCTATTGGAGGCTACGTGCGCGATATTCTACTCGATCGCCCGAGCAAAGATATCGACATCGTTTCTGAAGGTAGCGGCATAGAGCTGGCAAGGGCCTGCGCTGATGAAATGGGTGTGAAAAATGTGACCGTCTACAAGAACTTTGGTACGGCCATGTTCAAGTTTAAAGATCAGGAGATTGAATTTGTTGGAGCCCGCAAAGAATCTTACCGCAGCGACTCACGCAAGCCGATTGTGGAAGATGGGACACTCGAGGATGATCAAAAACGCAGAGACTTCACTATCAACGCTTTGGCGATAAGCCTCAACTCCGATGACTTTGGCGAACTCGTGGACCCTTTTGGAGGTGTGAGTGACATCAAGAAAAAAATTATCCGTACCCCACTCGACCCCGACATTACTTTCAGTGACGACCCTTTGAGGATGATGCGAGCGATCCGTTTTTCGACCCAACTCGGGTTTGAAATTGAGGAAGAATCTCTTGATGCCATTAAGCGAAACGCAGACAGAATCAAGATTGTGTCTATGGAACGCGTGTCAACGGAGTTGAATAAAATCATCCTCTCCAAAAAACCAAGTGTTGGTTTCAAGTTACTTTTTGATACGGGCTTGCTGAAGCAATTTTTCCCTGAGATGGTTGCCCTGCATGGTGTAGAATGGAAGAATGGAGTTGGCCACAAAGACAATTTTTACCACACCCTACAGGTGCTCGATAATGTGGCGCAAAACTCTGATAACCTTTGGCTGCGCTGGGCTGCGATTCTCCACGACATTGCAAAACCTCCAACCAAGAGGTTTTCTAAAGATGCCGGCTGGACCTTTCACGGCCACGAAGACAAAGGTGCGCGCATGGTTCCCGGAATCTTTCGCAGACTGAAGTTGCCGCTCGACTCAAAAATGCGCTACGTCAAAAAACTGGTTTTGCTCCACCTCCGCCCTATTCCCCTCACTCGTGAGGAAATAAGCGATTCAGCTATTCGCAGACTCCTTTTTGAAGCCGGTGACGACATCGATGATCTGATGACGTTGTGCAAAGCGGACATCACTTCTAAAAATGAAGATAAGGTGAGGCGCTATCTCAAGAACTATGAGAAAGTGAAAGAGAAGCTCGTTGAAGTCGAGGAGAAAGACCACATCCGAAATTTCCAGCCGCCCATCAGCGGAGAGGAAATTATGAAGACCTTTGACATTCCACCTTCTGCCGAGGTTGGGATTATCAAAAACAGTATTAAAGATGCGATCATCGAAGGAGAAATTCACAACGACTACGAAGACGCTCACAAGTTCATGATGGAAAAAGGTCTTTCGCTTGGGCTTTCTCCAGTAAAATGAATATTATCGCTTTCATTTTGAAACGCTTATGGAATTCGAAAATTTAGCTCAGAGCACAGCTCAACTTCCCGACATTGAGGAAGTGGAATTTAACGCCCATCCGAGGCGCTATAAAAAATTACGCGTCATTTCGATTTCCCTTTTCTTCCTGGTGCTCGCTGTGGGCGTGGGAATCCTGTTTTTCTTCAAAGACCTCATGTTCACTCTTCCATTTATTATCGGCTGGCTCCTGCTCTATGCATTTGCACTTTTGGCCGAACACAAAGGATTTAAGATTCGCGGTTACGCACTGCGAGAGCGAGACATCTCTTACCGCAAAGGCTGGATCTGGTACAATCTCACTACAGTACCTTTTAATAGAATTCAACACTGTGAAATTTCCCAGGGCCCTTTGGGACGAATTTTCAAACTCAGTCAACTGAAGGTTTATACGGCTGGTGGCTCTTCATCCGACCTGTTCATTGGAGGACTGGATCCGGAACAAGCCAAAAAATTGCGAGAATTCATCATCAACAAAGCCGGGCTAGATGAGTGAAGCTAAGTTCTCTGAACCAACCCGACAACACTACTTAGGTGTTGTCATCTATTTTTTGCGTGCCGCAAGAAGAGGGTTGAGCTTACTGATCACTTTTGTGGTGCTTTCCACATTCAACACCAAGTTTATCATTCCGCTGATTATCGCATTTATTGTCGGTGGAATTTTGATGGTCGTTTTTGCCATTCTTCAGTACAAGAACTTCACTTTCAAGGTTGACGAAAAGTACCTGATCATTCACAAAGGTGTGCTGGTAAAGGACAAAACCAAAATCCCTCTCGAACGAATTCAGTCGGTGCACATTGAAGAACCATTGTTGCAACGCCTTCTGGGACTGGCCTCCGTACAGGTAGACACAGCCGGATCGCAGGGAAAAGAACTCGAAGTGCCGGCCCTTGAAACTGAAGATGCCGTTGCCTTGCAGAAAGTACTGAGGGCAAAGAAGGAAGAAAAAATTGAAGAGGTAAAACCTCAAGCAGAAGCCGAACCAACTGGAGAAGAAGAAAAAAGTCAGGAAGAAATTGAAGAGTCGCGAACACTCATTCACCTCAATATTCCGAGCTTGCTAAAAGTCGGGCTCACCGACAATCACCTCAAAAATGGATTTGTGGCACTGGCCATTGTTTTTGGTTATGCTATGCAATTGGAAGAGTATTTCCAGGGCTACGTGAGCGGCCTGATCGAAGAGAATTTTGATGAAATCAGGAGGATGGCTTACGGAATGTTGGTAGTAAGCATCGTGGCGTTTCTCATTATTTCCATTTTGATTTCGCTGGTGAAAGCCATCATCAAACACTACGACTTTACAGCACGTTTGGCTTCGGAGCAATTTTATGTAAAAACAGGACTTTTGAAACGCGAGGAATATCGCATTCCGCTGAATAAAATTCAGATTATGGAATGGCGAACAAACCCGCTACGCAAGCTGGCGAAGATGGAAACCGCCCACATCTATCAAAGTCAATCACAGGAAGCTCAACGCAAGCAGGCCGTAGAAATCCCCGGGTGCTACCAACCACAGACAGACGCCATCATGAAGGAGGTGTTTGAGCTGGAAGAAGATCGAAATCACACTTTGCTCACTCCTCACAGAAGGGTTTACAGCATGGTGTTGATCTCTTTTATAACCCTGCCTTTTATTGCAGCCACCATCATCACCTACTTCGCTGCCGGGCTCCAATTGTTTCTGGAACTTGCCGGTTTAATCGCGCTGATAGTCTTCTTTGTGTGGAAATATGTCAATAGCGTAGAGCTCGACATTGATGGTGAACTGATCACCATCAAGAAAGGCTGGGTTTTCCCAAAACGAATCGTGATTCCGGCTTACAAAGTTCAATCTGTCAGCGTTAGTCAGAATATCTTTCAGAAGAGAAGAAACCTCTCACATTTCACGATTTTCACCGCAGCGGGAGATAGAAAATTCCCTTTTGTCTCGTTCAAAAAATCTATGGAGCTCCACAACTACCTTCTCTACAAGGCTGAGAGCTCTAAGAGGAGCTGGATGTAAATCGTATCGATTATTGAACAATTAGTTGACGGCTTCCGACCGGAGTACCTTCTTTTTCGATCAACAAGATATAGGTTCCACTTTCCAGACCTCTGAGATCGAGCTTTTGATTTTGTCTCAAATCGTCATCGAAAACCTGGCGGCCGCTCATGTCAAATACTTTTAACTGAGAATCCCGAAAGGTCCAGTCTGACTGGATAGATACAAACCTGCTTGTGGGATTTGGATAAACAGTAAAATCAAACTCACTAGCTTCTTCCGAAATCCCTGGAATTGTAATCAGAACCGTGTGATTGTCAGTCCCACAGGGGCTTTCCACATTTAGTGTTACAGAATAGCCATTCATTTGCGCATAGGTGTGCACTGGCTCAAAAGCTTCGGAGGTATTGCCATCGCCAAACTCCCACAGATAGTCACCTCCTTGAAGTGTGTTGTTCTGGGTGGAAATGGTGAATTCATTGATGGTTAATTCAAAATCCGCAACTGGTTCTGCCGATGATGAAAAAATCTCCTGAGCACCAATAGTGGGCTGACCACCAGAGCGGTCAAAACCAAAAATATCCTGTGACACTTCTATCAGCGCTGTGGCTTCCTGAAATAAATTTGCACCACATGTTTTGAGGTCCGATTGATCATTGAAATAACCGATCGAAGCCACCTGAGAATTTTCATCGAGATCAAAAAGCTGCGCATCACCCAACGTTTCGTATTCACTTGAAAGAGCTGTTACTTCAGGGTCGAAGTCGTAAACATTGAAGTCGGCCTCAAAATTGAGATTGCCTTCAGCGAATATCACTTCGCCCATGGTTTCATCTCCTGCTCCATAATGTTTAATCGCATTGTTTATCAACCGAATATCAAGCGTGCTCAAAAGTGCTATGGCATTTTCTGCACTGCCGAAACTGCTGATTGAATTGTAAAGCAGATCGACATCCTCGGCAGTATCCAACAGAATGGCTCTTTTAAAACCGCTGATCATGTTGTTGGTAACCCGGTGATTTCCACCAATGGGACTGTTAAGGCCACTAATCACATTCAACTCCACTCCATTAGATCCGGATGAGCCAATTATTTCATTGGCATTTATGAAAGTAAATCCATTTTGGCACTCTTCAACGGATATTCCCGAAGCTCCTTCACCATCGTTGTTCACAATTCTGTTGTCAAATACAGTGACTTCGTCAAAATTGGAAATATTCACAGCATCCCCGCAGTCGGTAAAAGAATTATTCTCTACTTTAATTATCGGTTCGATGCCTGTTTGGCCCGCATTTGACTGAAGTCCAAAACCATTTCCAAAACCGGATATTTCATTTCCCCTCACTACTACAGAATCTTCCATAAAGACACAGTTCAAAGCATTTCGCGCATGAATAGTATTGTTTGTAGCGTTGATACTTTGGCTGTTAGAGCACTTTACACCATCGGTATAGCTCCAGTTGATAGTATTGTTCTCAAACCGTAAGCTTAGGCATTCCTCAGCTTTCAGCGCTGCAGTATAAACACTGTCGAACTGATTATTGTAGATCATTGCCTCATCGAGGTTAAATGGCCTCTCCACCCTATTAACATCTATAGCCACATTGCCGCCTTCAAAGTAGCAGTTTCGAACGCGAAGGCTATGATAGTTTGGACTGCGTACCAAGAGAGGTTTTTCCAGAAATATATTTTCAAGATCACTTTCGAAACGACAATTGTAGAGCTCGAGATTTGGTGGGTCCACTTCGTTGTCTTCAGAAACTTTCAAAATGCCAGCACTTTGCTCTTCGCTCGTGTTTCTGAATGTAATCCGTCTGAAAACTACGTTGAACATTTCCTCAAGCAGAAAATTGGCATAAACACCATCACTATCGTACTCGATTATCACTTCGTCATTATCCGACTCCGGCTGAAAAATCACTGTGACATTGACATTAAGGTCACCAGTGAAAACAATTTGCTCATCGTAAACTCCTCCTCTTATATTATAAATGACAGTGTCATATGAGAAATCGAATGAAAAGGACTCATCATAATATCCCTCAGCCGCATCGCTGAGAGTAGCATAATCCGGGTTTTGCCCGCCTACAGTATATTCGACAACGCTCTGACTGAAAAGTAAGTTTGCAGTGGCAAGCAGCACTGATACAAGTAAGACTTTCTTCATAAAATTCGATTTTAGTGGAATATAGCTCACGCTTAGTTGAACTCCAAAGCCGAGCTCAACACAAAGTAGGATTTTTTCACAAGTCAGATCTGTTGCTTCTATCTCAAGACCCTTAACTCCAAATGATAACGGTTAGAAAAAAGTGGATCATTTGCAGATGTCGACAAACTTTCAAACATTTGTGATCTATGGGTGTTTTCATTCATAGACTTAGTTTTGAATGAGGAGATTTTATGGGCAGTGATCAAAGCGTTTTTATTCTCTTGGCTGACGATGATCAAGACGATTGTCTCCTGGTGGAGGACGCTATGGAAGAGCTTGAGATTCCGTTTCAGCTCCACTGTGTGCAGAATGGCCAAGAGCTAATCGAGTATCTCTCTGAGAGCGATAACCCCAAGCCTGACTTTGTATTATTGGATCTCGACATGCCTATGAAACACGGTCTTGAATGTCTTGATGAAATTAGAAATGACCTTGGACTCAACTCACTTCCTATCGTCATTTACTCCACCCATTCTCAAAGAGAAACAGTTAAGAATGCCTATCTGAAAAAAGCTCAGTACTACCTGAAAAAACCAAACTCTTTTTCGTCTTTGGTAAACGCACTGCGTATTGTATTGGAAACAGACTGGACAGAAGTGACCCAGCCCGATGAAGAGCATTTTTTTATTGTCTCTTGAGATCGTTTGAGAAACTTTTAAAACCCGATCGGACTAACCTTGTAACCATCCTCTCTCAGTTCCAGAATCAATCCTGTTTCCCCAATCAGGTGCAACAGACCAACAGCACAAAAAACAGAGTCTCCCCTTTCAAGGTATTTCAGCAATCGCTGGTGCATATTTTTATTGCGCTCGATGATTAGCGGCTTTTCGATAAGCTTGAATTCCTCATTGTCTTCATTCACGATTTCAAGGATTTGCTGAACATTTTGATCGGCATACGCCTGAAACATCTTCCCAGCACCTTCATCTCTTTCTTCGTAGTGATCTACGTAATACTTCAATGATTCTGCTTGCTTCTCGAGTGGAATCTGATCAATCGCTCCCAGTTGTTCATCAATGGTTTCCAGTCCTTTGAGCTGGAGCCCCAGGCTGTCGGCAATATTACTTAACAAGTTGTCGAGCACGGGCTTATCCCCATTGTTAGACATCTCCACCGCCATGGCGCTGTCGCCCATCATCTGGAGTTGCTGTAGAGTTGCCAACGTATAAAACGGCTTCATTCTAGGAACCATCATAGCTCCAATGCCCAGGTTTCGAGCGAAGAAATCGTTCATTTCCTCAAACTCTTCATCTGTAAAGAAGTCTTTGAGTGTCGTATCATCAGGCATCATGATGGCGTTGAGCATTTTGCTCTGATCCATGTTCTGGATGTCGGAAAAAGTGAGCTCTGACAAGAATATGTCCGTTGAGCCAATGACTCTGTGCAAGCTGTCGCTCACCATAGAATGAATGAGACTGTCTGAAACGTGCATCGTTCCAAACAAATAGGAAGGTTCCTGAAGATTCTTGCCCTCCACCTTCCACAGCAAGCTGTTGCCGGACTGACCGTATAGGTTTCCAGCCAGCAACAGCGTGCAAATGAAAAATAAGTTTCTAATAAAAGTGGAGGATTTGCGCATTAATCTTCTACGATCTCAATGTTCTCAATCACATCTCCCGGATTGATTTCGTCAATAACATCCAACCCTTCAACAACCTTTCCAAAGCAAGTGTGATTACCATCCAGATGTGATGTATTCTCTCTGTTGTGGCAAACGAAGAATTGCGAACCACCGGTGTTTGGGCCGGCATGAGCCATACTCAAAACTCCTTTTTCGTGATGCTGCTTGTCGTTGTCAAGCTCACAATCAATGGTGTAACCGGGTCCGCCTGTGCCGTCTCCCTTTGGGCATCCGCCCTGAATCACAAAATCTGGAATAACTCTGTGAAAAGTAAGTCCATCGTAGAATCCATCTTTTGACAATTTGACAAAATTTTCGACCGTCTTCGGTGTGGCCTGTTCATAAAGCTCCACGTTCATGGTTCCTTTCTCTGTCTTAATTCTAGCTTTCTTCATTTCTGCGATTTTATTTTATAGGAAGATTAAGTGTTCTCTTCCTCAAGGTGAAATTCAATTTTCAATTCAAGTCACAAAATTACAGTTTTGTTCCTTTTTAGACAGCTAATCACCAATGAGTGTTCAACATTGATAAAATCTCATTTTAACCTACTTTTGTCCGGTGTCGAAAATATTCACGCATATTCATTTACTTTTAATCCGGTTGGGGATTGTCGTCATCGCCTTTAGTCTTTGCAGGCTGGTGTTTTGGATGTCCAATTACTCTCACTTCAGCGATGTTGATGTTTGGGTTTTTATTGGCGGTCTCCACTTCGACATAGCCACGATATTTTTGCTGAACGCTCCAATCATCATTTTTCACCTACTTCCCGTTCCATTCAGAGAGCGGCCCGGCTATCAGACTTTTCTAAAAGTACTTTTCCTTGTGATCAACATCCCTCTTATCGCCTTGAACCTGGTAGATGTCGAGTATTTTAAATTCACTTTTAAGAGAAGTACAGCCGATCTTCTTCACCTCATTACTCTGGGTGACGACATGGGCAATCTGCTTCCACAGTTTTTAGTCGACTATTGGTATCTGCCATTAATTCTCATTTTGCTGAGCTGGGGAATGCATTTTCTTTACAAGAAAACTTCATTGAAATCAAGCCGCTTGCTACGAGGCTGGCGTTACTACACGGTGCACTCCGTACTTTTTATTGTTGGTTTTGGACTGGCTGTGGTTGTTGCTCGTGGAGGGCTGCAGCTCAAGCCCTTGAGCATTATCAGCGCTAGCGAATATTCAAAGACGGACAACCTGCCGCTTGTACTGAACACCCCCTTTACCATCACCAAAACACTGGGGAAATCGAGCCTGGAGGATGTCGAGTACTTTTCGGAAAGTGAAGCAAAACAGTACTTTGATCCTGTTAAATCTTTCCAGTCTGACGGCACGGGCGAAAAGCCAAACGTGGTCATTCTGATTTTAGAAAGTTTTTCGGAAGAATACATAGGAGCAATAAATGGAGAACGAAAAAGCTACACACCTTTCCTCGACTCACTGCTAAAAAAATCGACCCGATTTGAAGCGGGCTACGCCAATGGGCGAAAGTCAATTGAAGCGCTGCCGGCCATCGCCTCTTCTCTACCTGCGCTGATGACCTCTCCTTACATTTCATCGGGATACGGTGGCAACTCGGTTACAGCTCTACCAAAAATGCTCGAGCGCCAGGGCTACATCACTTCCTTTTTTCACGGTGGAAACAATGGCACAATGGGATTTGACGCGTTTTCAGACGCAGCCGGTTTTGGCAGGTACGTAGGTCGTAACGAATATCCCTACTCCGGAGATTATGACGGAAACTGGGGGATTTTTGACGAACCGTTTTTACAGTTTTTTGCCGATGAACTGGAAGAAGAACCCGAGCCATTTATGAGCACGATGTTTACGCTGAGCAGTCATCACCCTTTCACCATCCCTGCTGAGTACAAAGATGTCTTTACTGAAGGAAAAAGACCAATCCACAACAGCATACGATACACCGATTTTGCTCTCAAAAGATTCTTTGACAAGGCCCGGGAAATGGACTGGTTTCAAAACACCTGGTTCGTAATCACGGCCGATCACACTACAATTACGCAAGATCCTTTTTATCTCAATCGTGTGGGAGGCTATCGCGTTCCCATTGCTTTTTACCACCCTCAGAAATCGCCCGCAGAAATTCCTGGTGTTGCGCAACACACCGACATCATGCCTTCAGTTTTGCGTCTCACAGGCTATGAAGGTGATTTTGTTTCTTTTGGCTACAATGTTTTTGAAGAAGAAAACCGCTACGCCTTTGGTTATCTCAACAACACTTATCACATCATTGATGAGAAATACCTTTTGGAGTTTGACGGGGAAAAGACCATTGGAATCTACGATATCGAGGAAGATTCTCAATTGGGAATAAACCTTCTTGAGGCAGGCCTCAAGCTTCCACAAATGGAAGCTACACTGAAATCGGTGATTCAGCAGTTTAATTCAAGGATGATCAACAACAACCTCACTGTACAATGAGCCGCCTGAAGACGACATTGATCATCAACCCCTTCTCAGGCACCAGAGACTGGGAGAAAACCGAACAACTCGTACATAGCCTGCTCGACTCAGAGCGTTTTGACTTAAGGGTTGAAAAAACAGCGAGAGCCGGTCATGCTGCCGAAATCGCTAAAGAAGCATCCGAAAAGAACATCGACCTCGTGATGGTTGCCGGGGGAGATGGCACTGTGAATGAGGTAGGCTCAGCACTGATCAACAGCGATACAGCACTCGCCATTTTACCCTGCGGCTCAGGCAATGGGATTGCACGTTCTCTGGGCATTCCGGTCAATTTGAAAAAAGCCATTCAACACTTTAACCAGACCGCTCAATTTCAAAAAATCGACACCGCCACTTTTAACGATCGTGTTTTTATTGGGCTTTCGGGAATTGGTTTTGACGCATTGGTGAGCCATGAATTCCACCACCTGGAAAATCGCGGACTACAGGGCTACGTGATGGCGTTTGGCAAGAAAATCATGCAGTTCAAACCGAGGGAATTTACCATTGAAACCGCTGATCGGAAAATTGTTGAAAAGGGTTTTTTGGCCGTCTTTGCAAACAGTGATCAATTTGGAAACAACGCCAAAATCTCCCCTCTTTCAAAAATGGACGATGGCCTGCTCAACCTCACTTTGATTAAAGGTATGCCCAAAGTTCTGGTTCCCGGAGAAATCGTCAGACTCTTCAGCGGAATCATCCACAAAAGTCCTCACGTGATCACCCTCACATCGGAGCAGTTTCAAATTTCGACCGACTTCGATCAAGCTCACATCGATGGCGAACCCATTGATTGCCCTGAAAACGTGACTGTCAAAGTGATTCCAATGTCGCTCACTGTTTTGGCTTAGGGTTTTCTCTGCCCTTTATTTTCAATATACCACATTCATGGTATTGCCGCTCGGCCATTCGCCCACTACTTTTGCCTCGAATTTATTCTATTAAGAACTGATCTAAATAAAAAGAAATGAATTTTAGCAAGTGGACATTGGGACTAATGAGTGCAGCTATTCTGCTCTCTGCGTGTGGTAAAGATGAAGACGACACTACACCTGACACTCAAGCGGGAGTGAACTGTGAAGCAGATGAATACTGCTTTACTGATGGAGATGGCAACGCGACAGTTTCTTATGACGGTCAAATCGCTCGTTTGAACCAAATGGAAGAGTTGACGAGCTACATGAAAGAAGCAAACACGGCTGGTATTTCGGTAAGTGCTGCTACCATGAAGGAGATGTTTTCGAACAACAGTGGAAATGGAAGCACTCACTTTTCGAGCCAGGCGAGCATATCCGGAAAGCAGCTTAAAAACAAATGCTTCCTGGGAACAGTGAATTTGTACGAAGCCTACATGGACTCCCTTGACCTGATTTCTCAAAACTCAGGTGTGGGAAGTAACGGCACTGCAGGTATAGTTACCAGTACAGCAAATCCAGATAAAAAATACTTGCTGAACGCCCGCGGTCAGGAATACACTCAAATGATCGAAAAAGGTCTTATGGGAGATGTATTCTACTACCAGGCTATTGAAACCTACATCGCTGGTGTAGAAGCTGGAACTTACGACAACAGCACAACGCTGGAAGGAAAAGCTTACACTGAAATGGAGCACAAATTTGATGAGGCATTTGGTTACTTCGGTGCACCACAAGACTTTTTGGTTAGCCCTGCAAACGCGAGATTTCACGCCAAGTACTGCAACTCCAGAAATGACGTACTGGAGACTAATGATGCCATTTTCAATGCATTCATCGGAGCAAGAACCAACATCTCCTCAGATGACCTGGCAGCAGCTCAAATAGATATTGATGACATTAGACTTCAATGGCACAGAGTAGTTGCAGGAACTGCGATTAGCTACTTGAAAGGCGCTATCCAAAACATGGACGACCCAGCAATCAAATGCCACGAACTTTCAGAAGCTTACGCTTTTATTGGAAACCTCTTGCACAACGCTCCTTACAACCTCTCGCCAAATCAAATGCAAATAGCAAGAGACTACATCGGTGGTAACTTTTACGAAGCGTCCACAGAAGATATTGAAAGTGCCATCCAATACCTGATCGACAACACTGAGATCACCATTGAAGAATTGGCTGACCTATAAAAAGGATTGAGAAGATGAAAAACACGGCAGCAGTATTTCTATTCATTTGCACTTTGACCATTGTCCTTTCTGGTTGTAAACGAGAAGATGACGACACGGAACAAATGGTTGAGACAAGCGAAACGATGCGCCATATTGGAGAAGCAGTGATTGCCCCCTCCTATGACGAATGGAAAACGAGTAGTGTTCAAATGAATAGTGCTGCTGTCACTTTCACCTCCTCGCCAGACGAAGTAACACTGGCAGATCTCCGCCTGGCACTCAAAGAAAGCTGGATCGACTGGCAGTACTGCTCGACCTACGAGTTTGGTCCCGCATTTAGCTTAGGCCTCAGAGAAAACACAAATACTTTTCCGGCAGATGTGGAAGACATTCAAATCCGGATTGAGTCTGGCGCTCTCGCTCAGAATCCCGATGAGCGCGGTTACCCGGCTCTCGACTTTCTGATTAACGGCAGCGCCCAAAGTGACCAGGATATCATTTTGCTCTTTTCCAGCGATGAGAATGCAGAGAGTCGTTCAGCTTTTTTGACGAATCTCACTGAAAAGATTTCTGACGATGCCAATACGGTTAGCGGAGCCTGGCAAAGTGGATATGTCGATGACTTTGCTCAAAATACCGGAACGCAGGCAGGAAGTGCTCTTAGCCTTCTGGTGAATGAGCTCAACAAGGATTTCGAAATGATCAAGCGAGAGCGCATTGCTCTTCCTCTAGGGTTGCTCACTTTGGGAATACCACTCCCTGACCGCTGTGAGGCATACTACGGTGGCTACTCTTCAGAGCTAGCTTATGAACACATGCTCTCTATTGAGCAAACTTACACGGGACTCGATGGCCGAGGACTTGACGATCTACTAAACGATGCAGAAGCATTTCACCAACCAAGCGATCAGCTTTTGGATGAAGCCATCCAGGAACAAATGGCAATTGGAATTGGACAGCTAGAGACTCTACCCGACCCACTTTCAGAAACAGTGGAGCTCGAGCCCGAAACAGTTG
>Ga0136604_1000955_pt1 | contig 13537 bp, 11 predicted proteins | sample AntRauFillE10628_FD_104928 | JGI IMG/M metagenome (GOLD analysis project Ga0136604, IMG submission 104928) | Saline lake microbial communities from Rauer Islands, Antarctica - Metagenome Filla E10 #628 | ecosystem: Environmental > Aquatic > Non-marine Saline and Alkaline > Saline | place... | reverse complement strand
CTATCCAGCTCTTTGTCACTCATCGTTAACTCCATCATCAATATCCTCCATGAATGTTGCTATACACTCAGTTTCGGACATTTCTAATGGGCTAACACCGGAAATTTCTAACGGGCCGCTACACATCGTGCGCCTGATGTTCGACCGCTTTACAATATTCCAGGCATTATCAAATCTCGAAATGTAATCATAGTTGAAGGCGAAAAATCAGCAGATGCATTAATTCAATCTGGCATTACGGCAACAACAGCAATGTTTGGTGCAAATGCGCCGTTAGATAAAACCGATTGGCGAGAACTTTATAAAAAACATGTGATTATTTGGCCTGACAATGATGAGCCTGGCATTGCTTACGCAAAACAATTGGCAGAATATTTAAAGCCCAATGTTGCTAGCGCTTCCATTTTAAAACCACCAGCAGAAAAGACTAAAGGCTGGGATGCAGCTGATGCCAAAGCTGAAGAAATTTCACTGCAAGATTTTATCCGGCAATCAGAAAAAATAAATATAAAACGCCCTACAATTGCGCCTGTTAATATCTTAGATTGGCAGCGACTCCCACCAGATCGTAACTGGGTTATTGAAGGCTGGTTGCCTAGCGGATATGTTACTGCTATTTATGGCGACGGGGGCGTTGGAAAATCACTGCTATCTCAGCAGCTAATGACAGCAGTTGCAACAGGAACATCTTTTTTAGATTTGCCTATTAAACGAGCTAAAGTCTATGCATTGCTTTGTGAAGATGATGAAGACGAATTGTGGCGCAGGCAATATTCAATCAACCAATATTTTGATATTGAAATGGCTGATTTATCAGAAAACTTGCGTATGGTCTCTAGAGTTGGCAATGACAACCTGCTTATGGTTTTTGATGGTAAAGATAGTGGTCAATTAACTCCATTTTACCATGAATTATTAGCTGACATTATCGACTTTAAGCCTAACGTTGTTATTTTAGACACCGTCGCTGATTTATTTGGCGGCAATGAAAATAATCGCACCCAGGTCCGTCAATTTGTGCAAAATTGTTGCGCACGTATTGCAAGAGCCATTAATGGCGCGGTGCTCGTTTGTGCTCATCCGTCTGATTCGGGGATTCAACGAAAAACTGGTACAGGCGGCTCTACGGCATGGAATAATACAGTTCGATCGCGTTGGTATTTTTCCAAACCATCCAATCAGGAAAATAGTAACACCAGGATTTTAAGCCGAAAAAAATCAAACTATGGCCCAATGCAAGCTGAAATCAATTTAGAATGGCAGGACGGCGTTTTTGTGCCAACAGGTGGCTTCTCAATTGAATATTTAAAACAAACGCTTATTAAAGCTATTAGTGATGCAGCTAGTGATGGAGTACCTTTTACACATACAGGAGATCCGGGTTTATTTAAGCAACGCGCAAGATTACCGGTAGAATTACATACTTTAAGCCGTCATAAAATAGAGGCTATAGCAACGGAACTTTTACGTGATAAACTGCTGCTGAAAACAGTGAGTGCTGATAGCAAGGAACAAAAATGGTTGGATGTGCCGAGTTCATTTTCTAAAAAGTAGCGTATTAGGATTTAAGCGATAGCCAAATTCTTGTTTATTATTACAGCCTGGCCAACCGCGTGTTTCAATGACGTCATGGCGCTGGACAGGTAGACCTAAATCTTTAGCCAAAATTTCCTGAATCACCTTTTGCATTTTATTCAACGGGCGTCTAATTTGTTGTTCTAAATCATTGATCATACCAACATGTGGCTCCATTAAATCGGATAGTTGATTCATATTCAAAAAACTGTGCTGCTCTGGTGGTTTAGCAACCTCAAAATCTTGCCAGTATTGCTCTAAAAGCAAGCGAAAAATCAACAATCTAGAGCTGGCTTGTTTGCCAATGACCAAAATATTATTAATGCTAACACCGGCGTCATTAATTTTTATTTCCAAATATTTTTCTTCTACAATCTGTTTGGGCGCGGCCAAATTGAAATTAGGGAAAGGTAATATGCTGGCCGATTGATTGGGCAGTGTTTCACTAACACCTAATTTACAGGTTTTTATTATTGCATCCGCAAGCAGCTCTGGCATTGTAATAAAATCTGCCACAGCTATTCGTTGAACTTCGATCCCGGTTTTAGGCAATTTATCTCTGATATTTAGCAGCAATGTGGGAGTAGCTTTTAATTTATCAACCGTCAAATAGCGATAATCATCGCAGAGATCCATTATTACAATAGTTGCTATACCATGTTGGCTCATCACCGCATAAATGCCCTTAGATAGCTGGTGAAATGAAATCTGGTGCTGACGCATACTGTCTTCAATAAATTCTGTGATCGCTTTATAATTAAGATCCACAGTGGTCTCAGTAAACCTATGTTTATTATGGGTAGTTGGCAGAATGTAGCGTCCGCAGTTATCACAAACTAAATCATCACAATCCTCGTCAAAATCAGGATCAATATAAATTCGATTGCGACAATCATAATTGGCAACAAAATTTACATCTTGCACATCTTTTTTATTGCAGCACTTTACAAACAAGCTTGAGTATTGCCGTGCAAATTGGTTTTCTTGCAAAAACATTAATGCGTCTTGATATTCCAAATTTAAATCTACCCACGATCCCTGGTGCATCATCAATGCTTTGACTGCATTAGTAGCAGCACCTGGCTTTTGGCAATATTTTAAGCCCATATGTTTCTCTCATCCATGATTTAAAAGCTTCCCTAGCGTTTTTATCCAGCACGTGCTCTGAATAACATATGCGAATGTGATCGCGCTCTTCATCCAAACATCTAAAATACAAAGTGATCCGTTTATTTTGATATAACACCTTGATAGAATTTACAGCAGCAATATCAGATAAAATATCACCAACAGCACCTTGTATCGCTTGTAAATCCTCAGCGATAGAATCATGCGGGCAGGTGCTAATAATAATTTCAGTATTGTTGTGCAGATAAGGCGACTTGAATTTGATTTCAAATAATTTTAGCTCCGGCGTTTGATGAGAGGCACTATGGCGAATAAAGCGTTCTACCTGCTTGCTAAAATTAACATCAGCGGCATCTGTAAATTTAAGATCTTTTTCAAAATAATTTCGGATCAGCTCATTAGCAATAAATGCTGATTTTTGTGGGCATTTGGCGCAGATGTTGACCTGATTACCATTTACGGCAAAATCAATAATGGTCCATTCAGGTTTATAACCGTGCAACAGTTGATCTCTATTCAATAGCACATCCTCATCACTTGCTCGGCGAACAAACAAATAGAGCCTGCCGTTATGCAAAAATAAATCCTGTAATTTACTTTCAAAGCCATCACCCAGACTTGTGTCGTATTTTTCTAAAATTTTATCGATAGGGGATGATAAAACATATTCTGCAAAATTTAGCTCCCGTTGCCTTGGTGGATTCATCAGCACAAAAGCCGCAAAACCCTTTTTGTGAATTTTGTCATAGTGGTAAATGTTTTTCAGCGCATCTGGTTTTTTGCTAAACAAAGCAAATAGCAGTGATTTTTTATCGTACTTATTATTTTTCACCAAACAAAATTCAAGAAGCTCATCGCTTAGGATTTCCTTGGCAATATCTGAAACCGCTGTTTCTAATTTGGCATGATTAAATCGATTCACCAGATAGTAATCGAACAATTGTTCTGATTCCTCAATTAATATTTTGCGTATTTCAGCAAGTGGCATCTCATCTGCAAAATGAGTGTCGTGGCTTGCAGCATATAAAATAGTAACTTGTCTGCCAGATAAGGATTCAAGCCAGTTTTGTCTGGACTGTACATCGCTGTATTCAGTCATTAGCCTTTCAATAGGCAACTCCAAATCATACTCCCAAAATCTACGATTTGGTGTAATGTGAAAATTATTCTTTACTGCGACCGCTTGCATATTTGACCTCCGTTTTTCTAATTGCAATTACCTTCCCTAGAATTTTAAACGGCGCATCTGGTGGTACAACGATCACCGGGTACACTGTATTTTCTGGCCTTAACTCAATGTGACTATCACGTTTATAAAATGTTTTACAGGTTGCTTCATCCTCTAATAACGCAATCACTACCTCACCATTAATAGCTGTCTCTTGACTACGCACTATCACAAAGTCACGATCATCAATACCTGCATCAATCATACTGTCGCCGGTGATTTCCAGAGCAAAACAGTGCCCTCTGGCAATAGTACTATCAACTAGAAATTCACCACGTCTGTCTTCTATGGCAAGTATTGGTTGCCCCGCAGCGACTTGGCCTAAGATCTCGACTGGTACCACCTGTGAAATCATTACAATGGGCGTAGCTGTTTCTATCAGCTCAATAGCACGCGCCTTGCCTTTGCCTCGCTTAAGATAGCCCTTAGTTTCCAACTGCTGGATGATTTCAATGGCGCTAGAGCTTTTTATGCCCCTAGCACTGGCAACATCACGCACAGTCGGTGACATGCCGTGTTGCTGCTGATATTGGCGGATAACCCGCACGGTGTCTCGTTGGGCCTGGGTTAGGCCAACCGTAGGTTTAGGTCCTGGTTTCATATGCACATCCTTAGTCATCAAGATAAATCCTTTTCTAAATTCACTCTTTTATCATACCTAACAAATGTTAGGGTAGTCAAGTGGAGATTTTCAATTAATAGGTGAACGTTTGGAGCGCGAACCGTGTAAATAACCATAGAAGCTAATATCCACGGAGTTCCAGAAAATGCAGGAAAATAAGGCACCAAACCCAATTAAGCTAATCGCCCAAATCATAGCAGAAAGCCTGCTTCGAGAGACGTTTTCAGAGAACAAGCCAGAAAATGAGCTAAAACCTGCTTCTTCTCTGGACTTCTCTACCATATGAAGCGTTACTGTAGAGCGCAAACTTAAGTAAATCCAAGTATTTGAGGTGATATGAACAAACAATCGTCAACTATTAAGCAGGTGCTAGCACTACAAAACCAGCCCATACAAGAATTAAAAAAAATATGGGTACAGCTATTTGATGAGCCAGCGCCACCATACCAGAAGAACTACCTGTTGCCACGCCTAGCACATCGCTTACAAGAACTGGCCTATGGCCCCATGACAGAAAAACCAGCAGCAACGCTTGAATCTTTGGCAAACCAAATGGCAAAAGGAAAGAAATTTTCAAACCATATGCTAAATGGTAAGCCGGCTGTCGGTACAAAATTGATCAGAGAGTATCAAGGCGTTGCCTATGAAGTATTGGTTGCAGAAAATGGCTTCACATATTGCGGCCAAACATATAAATCTTTATCTGCTATTGCTAGACGGATCACAGGTACTCGCTGGAATGGCCCATTATTTTTTGGATTAAGAAATAGAGGCGCTGCATAATTTATGACTAGATGTGCTATTTATACCAGAAAATCTCATGAAGAAGGATTAGAGCAAGAATTTAATAGCCTTGATGCTCAACGCCTATCTGGCGAGAATTACATTAAAAGCCAACAGCATGAAGGCTGGCAAATAATCGAAAAAGCCTATGACGATGGTGGTTTTTCAGGAGGCACCTTAGAGCGTCCAGCATTACAGCAACTCTTTAAAGATATTGCAGCAGGCTTAATTGATTGTGTGATCGTTTATAAAATTGATAGGCTATCCAGATCACTATTGGACTTTACCAAGATTGTAGATTTATTTGATCAACATAATGTAACTTTTGTATCTGTTACCCAAAGTTTTAATACAGCTAATTCTATGGGTAGGCTGATGCTCAATGTGCTCTTGAGTTTTGCGCAATATGAGCGGGAATTAACAGGCGAGCGTATCCGTGATAAATTTGCTGCCTCCAAACAAAAAGGTATGTGGATGGGCGGCAATCCTCCACTGGGATATGACATTGTTGATCGCAAATTAGTAATAAACAATCAAGATGCTACATTGCTTGAGCATATTTTTAAACGATTCTTAGTGTTGGCCTCAGCAACACATTTAGCCCGTGAATTAAACGATGAAGGCCACAGAACCAAACAATTTACGACCAAGGCTGGCAAGTTAATTGGCGGCGCTAAATTTACTAAAGCATCACTGAGGCGAATTCTAACCAACCCTGTTTATAAAGGTAAAATTCGCCATAAGGAAAAATTATTTGATGGACTGCATGAGGGTGTTATTGGTCAAGAGCTTTGGGACCAGGTACAAGATACCTTTAAAAAAGCACCCAAGCGCAATTCAGCCTTTGGTAAAGCACCCATGTTACTTAAGGGCGTTATACAATGCCAATCTTGCAATGTACCGATGACACCAACCTATACCTCCAAACAAAATCGTCAGTACCGATATTACGTCTGTAGTAACATGCTGCGCGGCAAAGATTGCAATGGCATTGGCTCTTATTTAGCAGCAGGTGAAGTTGAACATTTTGTGATTAAACAAGTACGCCATATTTTAAAATCCCCTGAAATTGCAGCACAAACCAGCATTCTATTAGAGCAAGTAGGTTTAAACAAAGCGCAGGTGTTTGAGCTACTAAAAGATATTGACGGAGTATGGCAAAATTTATTTCCTATAGAACAACAAAAAATCATCCAGACTTTAATCCGTACCGTGCTTGTTGGTACTGAGGGGGTTGATGTGCGCATTAACCAAGAAGGTTTGCATAGTCTGGTTTTAGAAACCCAGGATGAGGTAACGGCATGATTGAAACCAGCATCAAAGACGGCGAAATGTCGGTATTCATGCCGCTAAAATTAAAAAAACGCGGCGGTCGAAAAATGGTATTAGCACCCGAAGGCGTGCAACCACCAGCTGATGACTCAGGTGTTGATATGACTTTGCTTAAAGCGCTTGTTAAAGCCCACCTATGGCAGCGACAATTAAAATTTGGCAAATATAGTGGCATGAAAGAACTATGTGAGCGCGAGTCCATTACCGCTAAATATGCTCAGCTGATCTTGCGTCTAAATTTTATAGCACCAAAATTAAAAGAGGCAATTATCAATGGTACTCAACCACGGCACCTTAAACTTGCCGATCTGATGAATAATGTACCGCTGCTATGGAATGAGCAGGAGGAGATGTTTGGGCTTAGGGTGTTGGAGGCAAAGTGTTAATAAACCAAACTATTTGTTTTCAACATAAAATTCTTTATCAGGCCTAAAAATATTGCTCTAGTTTCTTCCTCAGAAGGTTTTGTTTTATTTTCCATTTGAATTATTGATAAATTTTCAATAGTCGATGAAGGAGTTTTTTCATATAGCTCATCCCATTCTGTCTGAGATAAATTATCACTTAATGTTGACAAGCCAACCCACGCAAACTCTATTAATATCTGTGTTTTAAGAGAATCAAATGTTTTTATTTCAACTGACGTTGGCTTCCTTCCAAAGTATGCGCTTAAAAATTCAGCTGTTAACTTGGAGTCTAAACCATACCACGCTAGAACATGAGCAACCTCTTTTCTTGGATCTCCAATACCAGATAGCTCCCAATCTAATAATATAATTTTACTTCCATCCCAAAGAACATTTCTAAGATTTGGATCATTATGAAGCATAGTTTTTTTATAATTACCTGCTGTTTTATCTAAAGCCTCCCATCGTTTATATGCTTCAGTTAATACAGATGGCCCTATAATTTTATTTTTGTGATTTCTGTACCATCTTACCCCATATATAAACTGTGAAAATTCTTGTATGTTATTTTCTGGCAAAAGAGCTTCATGCGTTTTACGTAGAATTTTTGCGACCTCTTTAAGAATAACTATATTTTTTGTGTCGTCTAATGTAAGAGTCCTTCCAAGGATAAAGTCAGAAAGAAAAAATTGATATGCTTTATGATCAATGATATGCAGCTGTGGGCCAAGATTATTAGAACTAGCCCAATCATAAGAAGAAACAATAAATCTTCTTTTTTGGATATCATCCTGTTGCGCTAATAATCTGATTACAAATGCTTTGTTACCTGCATTTATTTTAAACAAAGAATCTCCTGAAAACCCTCCACTTAGAAGCTCTAATGATAACGCGCTCATATCATCGTTCTTAAATTTTTTGCTAAATAAGCTTTCAAATTCATTCCAATTATAATTGGGGTATTTCTTGAGGACATCATTAAAAGTTAAAACTTCGGCGAATACAGAGGTCGCAAAAAATACATACATAAAAACAAATAATAATTTAATGCCATTGATTTTTTTCATCATAACCTCTTATTTTGCTAAAATTTCACTCTTAATCCTAGACCCCACTTAGAATCGGAGTCATAAGTTGCTGCAAGCAACATTTTTTTATTGATTTCATAAGCAAGATTGAAACGATATTCTTTGTCTGTATTATAAGACCAGCCAAATTTGGTTCTTTCGGTTAACTGGAGGTTGGACCCAAGAGCCAATCGCACCTTGCCTTTAGAATTAATACGCAAATTGGATTCTATCAGCATAGGCAATACATACCTAATACCAACAATTGCTGTATTTTCTGCTTTTTCGTCTTTATCTTCACGCTCAAAATTACCACCAGCATAAACATCGAAAAAACGAGTGATGCTCCTGGCATAGATAAGTTCTGCATCATATTCTTTTTTGTAATTATAATCATACTCAAACTCAATGGAGTTTCTAGTATTGGAAGTCTTTAACATCCCCATTGTCATATTAGAAAGCGCTGAGATGTCACCAGTAAAAAACCAATCATCATGGGCAATTTTTGCAAATGTTTCTGGTGTTGCCTGAGTTGTTCCCTCATAGGAAATAACCCGAGCCATTCCTGCTTTCATGTGATAAAGGTTGTGACAATGAAAGAACCAATCTTTTTCTTCATTAGCATCAAACTCAATAATAACTTTATCCATTGGTGGAACATTAACTGTGTGCTTTAAAGGGCTGCGATCGCCTTGTTTATTAATGACTCTAAAGAAATGACCGTGCAAATGTATAGGGTGGTGCATCATTGTTTGATTTTGAAGAACAAATCTAACAATCTCACCATGCTTGATCATAATTTTATCTGATTCAGCTAAGGTTTTGTTATTAAAGCTCCAAACATAACGCTCCATATTTCCTGTTAGGTTTAAAAGAACTTCTCTTTGTGGTTTGCTTTTATCAAAAGAGGTATCTTTTACGGCGCGTAAGTTTTCATAATCAGTCATGTACTCAATTACATTCTGCATATGATGAGATGTTTGATCTTGTTTTGCGCTTGTCTGTTGCATCTGATTCATATCATGCCCCGCATGCATATCATGAGATGTCATATTTTCCATTTTATGCCCTGAATGTTGCGGCATTTGATGTTTGGTTGTCGCTGGCATTGGCATTGCGCCCGTAGAGTCGTTATGAGAACCGTGGTTACCATGCTGAGAGTGGTCCATTAAAAATAAATTTGGTTTTGGTATATCTGATGCGAAAACCTTTTCACCATTACCGATAAATGTTGAAGAATGTCCCGTACCATCTTCTGAAGAGCTACGAAGTTCATAAGATTTATTATCATCAATAGGAACAATGACATCATATGTTTCAGCTATCGCTATACGAAGCCTTTTTACTTGAAACGGCTCAACATCAACACCATCAGCAGCAACAATTGTCATTGGACTACCTGAAAATTCTACGTTTAAATAACTAGATGCTGCAGCATTAATTAGGCGAATTCGAACCTTGTCTCCCTTATGCGCATTTAGCGTTTCCTCTTTTTTCCCATTACTTAAAAAAGCATCATACCCAACATCAGATAGATCCATAGGCCCCATGCGAGACCATGATCCTTGAAGACGGTTTTTAATGGCTTGTGAGCCATTGCTGATGACTTTATCCCATGACTGAACACTCCCTTTCTTAAGGGCATAGTAATCACCATCTTTTTTCAGATTAGATAAAACCTGATTTGGGTTTTCATTAGTCCAATCAGATAAAACAACGACATAGTCCTTATCCGACTTTACACGCTCGCCATCTTTTGGACGAAAAACAAGAGAGCCATATATACCACGCTGCTCCTGCAAGCCTGTGTGAGAGTGATACCAATAGGTGCCATGATGCGTAATTTTATATCGATACGTAAATGAAGAATGCGGTGCAATTGGTTGCGTGGTTAAGTAGGGAACTCCATCTTGATCATTTGGTAATAGAATGCCATGCCAATGAATCGAGGTTTCTGTATCCATTTTATTATTGAAGGTAACTTCTAAAGTATCACCAACCGTAGCTTCAATCGTTGGCCCCGGTATTTGATTATTAATAGCTAATGCAACAACGTTTTCACCTGTAATGTTCACAGGTTTCGTATTAATATCAAACTGATATGTAACAACTTTAGCATAGGCGCTTGCAGTTCCTAAAATTAAAAACGATAACCAAAAGCATGCAATTTTTTTCATAAATCAAGCCGTTTTAAATTTAATCGAAGCGCATTACCAATAACGCTAACAGAACTAAGAGACATAGCAGCTGCGGCAAAAATAGGTGATAACAATACACCCAGAAATGGATATAATACCCCGGCAGCAATAGGGACACCAAGCGCATTATATACAAAAGCTAAAAACAAATTTTGCCTTATATTGCTCATTGTAGCGCGAGACAACTCAATAGCGCTTACGCATTTAAGTAAATCTCCTTTAACTAAAGTCACACCGGCACTTTCCATGGCAACATCAGTCCCACTACCCATAGCAATACCAACATGTGCGGAACTTAATGCAGGGGCATCGTTAATACCATCTCCTACCATAGCAACCATGCAGCCTTTATCTTTATATTCTTGTACAACCCTTGCTTTATCATTGGGTAAAACATCAGCTCTGTAATCATGAATGCCAAGCCTATCTGCAACTGATTTAGCCGTAACGTTATTGTCACCAGTGAGCATAACGATCTGCATATTCATTTTATGTAGCTTTTTGATGGCCGGCAAAGTCGATTCTTTGATGGGATCATTTACGGCGATAAAGCCAAGCGCTTTCTCTTCATCGCTTAAGAACATAACTGTTGCTCCGGTAGCTCTTATTTCATCCGCTTTTTTTAATAAAGGATCTACATGAATCTGAAGACTATCCATTAGTGATTTATTACCAAGCGATATTTTTTGATTCTTAATTCTGCCTGTAACTCCCATGCCAGTAATGGCTTGAAATTCTTTGACCTCAAGTAAATTAATATTTTTATCTTTTGCAGCAAAAGCGATTGCTAATGCCAATGGGTGTTCGGAATGACGCTCTAAACTTGCAGCCATTTGCAGCAAATCATTTTCTGTGATCTTTGAGTCATGCACGTATAAATGACTAAGCTTTGGTTTGCCTTCAGTAAGCGTTCCTGTCTTATCCAAAATAATCGTATCTATTTTTTCTAGAATTTCTAAACTCGTTGCATCTTTTATTAAAATACCGTTTCTAGCACCTTTTCCAACGCCAACCATAATAGACATAGGTGTTGCAAGTCCAAGTGCACAAGGACATGCAATAATTAATACGCTAACAGCAGCTATCAGCCCGTAGCTGAATCCTTGGGAGCCCGCAAACATCATCCATAATACAAATGCCAGAATGGCAATTAAAATAACGACAGGCACAAACCACCCGGAAATAATATCTGCCAGACGTTGGATAGGAGCCCGTGACCGCTGAGCATCGGCAACCATTTTAATAATGTTTGCAAGCATGGTATCAGAGCCAACTTTTTCTGTTTTTATGACAATAGATCCATTTGCATTAATTGTGCCACCAATTACAAAATCACCTATAGTTTTAGCAACAGGAATAGGCTCGCCTGTTATCATAGACTCATCAATATGAGTACTTCCTTCTTGTACAGTCCCATCTATAGGTATTTTTTCACCGGGACGAATACGTAAGAAATCTCCAACCTTTATGTTCTCAATTAAAATATCTTGATCGCCATTCTTGGTGATTATTTTAGCGCTTTTAGGTGAAAGTCCAAGCAATGCTTTAATTGCACCACCCGTTCTTTCTCGTGCCTTTAGCTCTAATATTTGACCAAGTAGTACAAGTATAATAATGACTGAAGCAGCCTCAAAATATACAGGCACAGTACCGTCTAAATTTCTCAATGAATTAGGAAAAATATTTGGAAGCAGCGTTGCAATAACACTATAAATAAAGGCTACTCCAGTTCCCATCGATATCAATGAGAACATATTTAAACTTTTATGATGTAATGCTTTGTACGCCTTTATAAAAAATGGCGAACCAGACCAGATTACAACAGGAATTGCTAAAATAAATTGAAGATAAATATTATTTTTATCGGAAATTAAAAAACTAATATCAATAAAATGACTTCCCATTTCGAGAAGAATAATAGGAATAGCAAATATAAGTCCTACAAAAAATCGCTTTTTAAAATCAATGAGTTCTGGGTTTTCTTGTGTTTCTGCTGATGCTAACTCCGGCTCTAAAGCCATTCCACAAATAGGACATTCCCCTGGCCCTTCTTGCCTAACTTCAGGGTGCATCGGGCAAATATATATACCAGTAATTGCACTAGGCAAAGCGCTATCTTTTTTGCTAGTTGTATGATGATGACATTTTGTATGCTGCTTGTTTTTAGTTGCCATGGTCATGTCCATCATTATGGTTATTCATAGTTTTATGGCCATGAGACTCGGTCGATTCACTTTTCTCTTGATCACTATGCTTCGCTGCGTCATGACTGTGCTTTGAACTTGCCTTATGACCATGATCTTCTTTGACTGGCAAGGACATCACACCAAGGCCATATCGGTAAACCAATTCACCACCCTTATATGCTGTAGTAACGAGTGCGAGGCTTGCGCAGATCATAAAAAATATAAAAATAGAACTAACTCTTTTTTGAGGGTGTCGTTTTGCTTGCCAAAACGCAAGAATAAAGAATGCTATAGCAGTTGGAATAGCCCAATTACGGTGGTTGGTCATAGCTGCATGTGAAGCTGTATCGTGCGCTACTGAGTTGTAAGCCTGAAAACCAGCCGCAAGCGTGATGGCTGTTATGGCGGCACCAATCCATAGATTCCAGCGAGCTACCACAATGAGCTGTTCGTTGTATTGTAATTTTGGAAATAATGCAGCTATTATGAACAAAGCAGTTGAAATTGACAATAAAGCCATTGTATAGTGCACAAGGATTGGATGCCAATTTGGTATTATGTCAATCATATATATTGGTTCCCTGTATTGTTTATTTCCTTACAGATAATGAGAGGGTAGCACCCTTCCATACTATTATATGATATGTATAAAATTTTAGTTCAGCAAGCATTAAGAGATAATCTTCTCCAAGCGCGCATATTAAGCGAGTTATTTGTGTGTTGCATGCGCCACCCATTTCACAAAAACGAACCTCAAAACGCTGAAATCGCATAAACCCAGTAAAATCAAGGGTTTGATAGATGCGTACCTTCGGCACCGACGTTCGCATGTAACGGAGAAACGGAGAGTAAAAAGGGAGAATTTGGGGGGGTTTTTGGTGATTTTAGGATTCTCTAAGTACGCATGTGTCGGGCGACTAAAACGGGCTAAAGCCTATGAACCCTGGGGTTCTGAGGGTGGTTTGTGATTTTAAAAAATCACGCCCAAAAAGTTCGAGCGCTATAAACTGG
>Ga0136604_1000954_pt1 | contig 13541 bp, 9 predicted proteins | sample AntRauFillE10628_FD_104928 | JGI IMG/M metagenome (GOLD analysis project Ga0136604, IMG submission 104928) | Saline lake microbial communities from Rauer Islands, Antarctica - Metagenome Filla E10 #628 | ecosystem: Environmental > Aquatic > Non-marine Saline and Alkaline > Saline | place... | reverse complement strand
TCAAAAGTGAAAAGGATGTAGATCTTAAGTATTACAATTATTTACTTACGACAAAGAGGGCTCCGACTTATAACTAGCAGGTACTCTTTTATTTATCTTGTAATCAACTTTTTAATGAAATTAGAATATTCCTTTTTTCCATCCTTATCATCAGACAACACTGAGCCTCTCTCTGGCATAACAATGCTAGAGGCCCAAGAATGAAAAGTTCTAGCATTCTCAAATCTAGGAACTAGATTCTGGATCTCCTTCTTCATATTAATAGCTGCACTATTGTTAAAACAAAGTACCATTATCTCACTTGGATCAACTCCATATTTATCACAGAGGTATGCAACCTTTGCAGAAATAGTAGCAGTCTTTCCGGAGCCTGCTCGAGCAGACACAAGTACGTTCTGTCCAAGAGCACCTACAGCCTCTGCTTGCTCTAGGTCTGGAGGATACTCCATCCTACTGCCAAAATATTGTTGAATTAGTTCTGCTCTATATTGATCAAGACTCTCTTCGTCAATGCAATCTTCCAGAAAGGTTTTGTTTTTAATATACAATTCATCAGCTACTTTAAAATGAAAGTTTTTCAAAAGAGCGAAAATCTTCTTTTTTAATTCTAATTTAGATCTTAATAAATTATCTACCTGAGGCTGAGTATCGATTTTGACTTGGTGCGAATAGTGGTTTTTTCTTCTTGGAACTACTAAATTAGTACTTTCTTTATGACTTATTGATTTATTTGTAAATATAATAAACAACCAGAATAAAGATACTGTAATAATTATCGTTAGAAGTATGAATGTAAACCATTTATCAGAATATTGTACCAAACAACCTGTACTTAGTGGAAAAGGATCATTAAGGATCAATTTACAATACAATTTCGAAAACCACTCCACTATTGGCATAAGAAATAACACTATTAGAAATGAAGTACCAGATATTTTTAATAGAACTTTTAAAAAAAATAACATACATCAAATATTTTTTAACACCTTCCAAATCTCAACCATAGCTAATGTATCCAGCTTACAGTACTTAAGTAGATTGGCACGTATCTGCTCTTTAGTTTCTTGATCAAGATCAGGTTGCACAGATCGCTCCCATTCACTCATAGCCATAGTTCCATCTTGAACATCAAGAGTCTTGTATGAAAGTTCTGGGACCATCACTGGTAACACTTTTTTAATAGATGCACTCCCGAAAGAGTCTGGGTGCATGTAGTCTTTTTTAAAGATAAGCATCAGGTCATAGATGCGACTATTAACGTCCTCAAGAAAATCATCGTACTCAGGATGAATAATACCAAGTTCTTTGTTTCTTCCTTTTTCAAACCCTTCATTCCACACAATCACACTTCCCACTGGGCCAATGTTCTTTTTTAGAGATTCAACTAAACCAATTGTAGCTGTTTCAAAATCGTTTCCTAGATATTCAAAATGTTCAACACTACCGTCTTCATCTACCACATGTAGTGAATACTGAAATACAATCTGCTGATTGGTTTTATATCCATCTAATACAGGATATGGCTTACCAAACGTCTCATAATCAAGGAAATACAGTGGGTATGTGAGACTAGATAGAGTTTCATTGATTGTATCTACATCAATAAGTGGTTTACCAGATTTCTGTATATCAACTTTTACTTGCTGTTTATCAGTAAGATCAAAGTCATCAGGAATATCTTTAACATCCAAAATTTTATCTGCTAGTAGAGCCTGTAGCTTCTTTCCATTTACTATGTGATGCACTGAGTACTTCGGTACTTTGGGATTAAATAATTCAAAACTGTCACACCTCTGACCGTGGGTTTTATATAAACAATCACAACCATCGAGTGAGACATCGTCCTCATTTAGAAGCTCTATCGCTTTATTGATTTCTACCGAGACAACCTCCTTCAAATCTTGCACATCCTTAGTCACATCTTCAGTGACAAATAGCTCTTGTATATCAATCTCACCATCTCGTGAATATTCTTTATTTATGTGAACGATATAACTGTTACCAATATCAACTCCAGACTCTACGGCTGTGATAGTTTGAAATGTAATATCTTTAAGATGATTATGTTGCAGATCTGTTTTGACTGATGAACTAGCTTTAATTTCATATAAATCCCATTTCTTAGTTTCTTTGTTAAAAGAAAGAGCGTCCACTTTCACAAAAAGTCCCTCGTCAGTCTGGAAAGTAGCTTGAAACATTGTCTGATGTTTTTCTAGAAGATCTTTAGTATCAGAAATAAGTGATTCTTTTGAACCAGTTAATTCCATACCCTCTGGGAATAGTTTCTGAGCAAAAGCCTCTACTTCATATCCGTCATTAATAAGTTTCTCCAAGAATAAAGACATTTCACCTTTAACATAAAGCTCAGGTTTTTTCTTTTTCACCCAAATCCACTTTGGACAAATTAAGTATTCTTTGAAATCTGTTTTTGTGAGAGTCATAGAGAGTTTTCCTCTTCTTCGGTAATCCTAGATAAGATTACTTTAAGTTCCGTGACCCGATCGTTAGTATCATTCACCCAGTATGTCCGTAGATCATTTTTACAAAACTCAATAACACTAGCGATCCCTTTTTGACTTAATCCAAGGTACTCTTCCAGATCACCTTTTTTAAGCACGAATGTCTGGTTCGTATAATCAGCTTCAATTTTAGTATCAAGATCTGCATGATCTGTTAAAAATTTGGTCACTAAAGTTGCTGTATTTAATTTATAAGCTACTTCTGTTGGATAATATTTAAACGCAGAATCTAAATCCGTTAGAAAATATGTTTTCAATCCAAATGATTCAAATAACATTCTCCATTCATCGGAGTTATTCTTACCATCAATATCTAAAATCGTTATGTCTTGAGACAACCCTTTCTTTAACTTTTCCTCAATTTCACTCAAAACTTCGCGAAAAAAATATCGATCAGTTTCACCCTCTACCAATAAAACTTTACTACCAAAAAATGCATGGGTAGATCGTTTATTATCAAGTATCTTTACCAACCATTTTTGATTAGTCGTAATATTAGGCTGGTTTATTTTTGTGTAATCATTCTCATCTAATGAGAGCCTTATAACACTGCTGATTGTCTTTGAAGTTATTAAGGGCTCTGAGTGAGTGACTAAAATATACTGACAATCTTGCTCCGCATTTAATTTATCTACAACTCTAAGATATTCATTCTGAAACTGGTAATGTAAATGTATCTCTGGCTCATCAATAATAACCAATCCTCCCAACAAATCTCCTCGTCCGTAAGCCTCAAAAACAAGATGTAGTATTGATTTCTGGCCAGCACTTAATGAATTTATGTCTGGTATTTTCTTGTCTCTTTTTGTATCTATAAACGAGAAATTGAAATTCCAACTTGAAACATCAGTCAATTCCACCTCAACTTTCAAATTTACAATCTGTATCTTTTCATTGATCGCTTTAACAAAATCAAGTTCATTGGCTGCCTTTTCACAATTTTTCTGGTCTTTATCTTCAATGATTAAACTGAAGCATTCTTTAGCCATTCTCAACCTAACAAGCCCAAAGATAGTAGGTTCCGCACTCTCTGTTGCATTGGTGCTTTTTGATGATTCAGTGACCCTAATTTGCTGAATTTGTTTGTCGGCAGTATTGCCTCCACCAAGTGATACGTGTGGTGCGTACGTACTGTAGTTCCTGTAGCTTCCAATCAGAGCAAAAGATTCTGATAGGTTTGCTAATTGATCTTCTGGTTTTTCCTCATTGTGAATTTCAATAACTTCTTTGTATAGATTGTACGCAGTAAGGTATGTAAATCCAATATCTTGAGTTGTGTTAACAGTATATGTTTTATCTGTGCTATTTAACTCAACATCTATTACGTACTCATCTCTATACTCGCCAGTATCAAACATTTGTTCGGCTGAATATATCCCAACAATAGAAGATAATTTTTCTTTGTTGTCCTGCAAAAATTTTATGTTTGCTTTATCAATGTCATCTAACTCTACGACGATTCTAATTTTCTGAGTGTTATCTTCAAAATCATAATTCCTTTCTAGACGAAACTCATTATATGACTGAGTATCATTTATCTTTTTCAAAATCTCTTTTTTCTGTGGTGCCTCTATAGTTGTTCTTTGTCCATACAGATCACTATTTCTATTATAAGGAACAAATAAAACTCTACGGAAAACAAAGTTGATGACCTCCAATACTGTCGATTTTCCAGCTCCATTCTGACCAATGATAATGTTGAAGCTTTTATCAAAAGCCATCTTCTCAGCATTATTAATCTCTTCTATATATCCAAAACTTAATACGTTTGAAATTTGTAATGATTTTATTTTCATACTTACATCAATTTAAAAACTTCCTCCCGGTCTATGAAGATTTTATTACTATGAGGAACAGCCTTAAGAACACCATTTGTAAGATTCTTTTCCAGAGCAGTCTTTGTAAGAAGTTTAGCTTTTATTATTTGAGATTTTGTTATGTGTGTTTTCTGTAATTCACTAAGAGTATGTTTTTTGAATTGATTAACAGTCATTCCTTTATCTAGGCTTTTTATATAAACAGTATTCTTAGGTCGTCCCAGCTTCTTGGGTGCTGCAATATTTAGTTCAACCTCTCCCGCATCGGAGAAGTAAGCCACCCTACTTAAGTCAGCATTTTCTGACAACCGGCGGGCGTCTATTTCATCTGTTACATTAATAGTGATTGTTTTTCCAACGTCGTCCACATCAAAAGAACGACTCTCACGCTCTAGAAATTTTTCAAAAGATCTAAATTTAGTGTCTAAATTCTTAAAACCTACTAACGAAAAAGATGACTCCGTTACTTTGATAAAAGGAGCTGTAGACATTTTAAAACTTACTAAAATTAGCTACGAGATCAGCAAAAGTCTTAGGCTTATACTTATCCCAATCTTCTTGCATCACATACAGAGCAATATAAGTTTTGCCAGAAATTCTCTCTGTAGCATCATCACACCACTGCTTTAGTCGTTTTATCTTCTCAACATCATCAAGGTCTTCTCGACCTTTAGTTTCAATGATGTAGGTTGTATTAGAATCTGTCTTTACAAAGAAATCAGGATAGTAGTTTGCTATCGAACCTGTGGCATTTTTATATTCAATCTTAAAGTGAATTTCAAAATAATTCTTAGCAAAAGAAATGATCTCTTCATCAAGTGACTCAAGCCAGTCTGCAAACTCAAGCTCAAACTCACTGTCTCCAACAATTTTATTGAAAACAGACTTTTTGGGAATCAAATATTTATTTTGAGTTACTACAAACGGTCGAGCTTCGCTGACTTTTATATAGTTTTGAACCTCAGTATCACCTACGTCATGAACAGTGAGTGCATTAACGGCTTTTTTGAAAGTTTCAATGATTGTCTTCTTTGCCTCCAGTACAGAAAGATTTCTGAGTATGTTTGTATCAGTAAGATCAACCGTCTTTCCAAACAATCTGTTTTCTACAAAGTTCTTTACCTGACCAAATAACACAGCGTCGCTAGACCTGACAAGTCGTAAGTCTTTCCGAATGACCTGAACGAAGTACGACAACACATTCTGGTAAGAAATACTTAGAGCAGTATTGAAAATAATCTTATGATGTTCATATTTATTGATCACATCTTCAAAAACAATTTCTTTTTGTTCCTCTTCAGTAAATTCTGTTATCTCCACCATATCGAATTCAAAAGAATCAACATCAAGCTCTTCTAGATTTTTAAATTCTCGCTGAATCCTTGGGGTAAGGATCGGTAATTCAATATCTAGTTTTTCTATATCCTTCTTCGGATTTTCATGATCCACCTGAATAACCTCAGGGCCGTTTGCTCCCCCTGAATTACCCATTGGTTTAGTATCAAGAGTCACACCTTCTGCTTTAATAGATTCTACAAACTCCATAAAGGCGGGGGTGCCGATGACGCTCACGTACTCTTCTACATCCTGACCAAAAAACATCTTTCGCAAACCGCGTCCAAGTGTCTGCTCTGGAAGTACTTGTGATTTTGATGTATACGGTCGCAAACCTACAATAGTAGTTACATTCTTAACATCCCAACCTTCTTTCAACATCAATACAGAAACAATCACCTTGAATGGGCTATCAGGGCTATCAATATTATTTGATTGCTTACGCAGCTCCTGCAATTCCTTTTCTTTTTTACCTGTGGCTTTTTCTGCAATTTCTCCACTTTTGTTTGTGTGGATGGTAAGGACTGCATCTCTAAATTCTGGATATGTTGCTTCCAAATATTCAGCAACATCATCACAGTTAGTGGTGTCATCAGTCATTACAAATAGCAGGGACTTTTTACCAGTGTGTATGTATTTGTCGTACGCCTTCTTCCATTCAATAACACCAAGATCAATAAACTCTTTATATCGCTCAACAAAATTGGAACTCTCGTTTTCATTAAGTGCCGCTCGACTTCGCTGATCAGGAAGCACTGGTTTCTTTACTACTTCCTGAAAAATAGCTTCTACCAATGGGTAGTCAGAAATAACCTGAGGGAAAATGTGCCCTTTAGCATCTTTGGGAGTTGCAGTCACATCAATCTGGAGTGGCAACCCTCCTCCTTTGAGAACTAATTTATTATGAATATCTTCAATGGATTTAAACCATGCCATTTTAGGATCGTGAATATGATGTGCCTCATCGTTGATTATCATCAATTCATCAATCTCTCTAACGATGTCCCCAAGATCAGTTTGGTTCGCATTCGTTTTAGCTACAGCCTTCTCACCTAAAAAGTATTCCGTTGTGTCCTCATCTTCAAATGAAGCATCCTCAACGTCACCATCGTATACTCGATGGATATTAGTAAGGAAAATGTTTCCCGTATCTGATACTTGTCCAACTTCATCTTGAAAATGGATTTTTATTTGAAAATCTTCATTCCAATTTCTACCTTGAAAACCATCGTCAGGTAGCATTGGGTCGTCATAGAAAATCTTTGACCCTTCAAAATCGATTTTGATACGCTCAAATACAATTACGTTCGGAGTAATAAGCAAGAAGTTTCGAGCTAGTTCTGAATCTTTTTCATACAGCTTATGGAAATATGCCCATACAATAATTAGCGACATTACCTTAGTCTTTCCACTACCAGTAGCCATTTTGATTACGAGTCGTAACCAATCTTCAGGGAACATCTGAGCACTCAATCGTCCCATCTTATCGAACCGCATCAAGTCATGTTTACTTCTCACTCGAGCAACATCATAAAGCCAAACAACAGTCTCCAATGCTTCACGTTGAGCAAAATAATACTGAAATGGAAATGAGGTACCGTCAGTGTTAAATTTTGGAAGAGGTTCAATAAACCACCAGTTAAGAAGAGCTTTCGAGGTATCTGTGGCTCCTTCATATCCACCAGCACGCCACTCTTCTACTTCCTCTCTTACTTGGGCAACCAAAGGAGGTAAGAGCTTTTCAAAACCCTGCTCACGCAAAGCTTCTTCGGCCGGAAACCAACGTGTCTTCGCTGGTGCAAGAGCAAACTTGTCTTTGGGAAAATCTTTATGTAGAGCCATACTTAAATATTAATTTCTATTACTTTAGTCGTATCGTTACCGAAAATATCAATTACTTTAACTGCAACTTTTCGCTTCTCACCCTTTGATGCGGGTACCGAGGCTGAAGTAAGTTCAAGAGAACGGTCTTTCTTAGTCCTGAATGACTGCCATTCATTCTCAAAAATATAATTACCAGTCCATTTCTCAACTTCCTCATCATTTTCCTCAACTCTTACTATTTCTTTCTTACTTTCAAAGTCAAAGTCTACTGACCAATAGTCAATCCAATCAGTCCATTCCTTGGTAAGAACCTCACGTTCAATTACATCTGAACCTTTTGCTTTTGAAAGCTTAATTACTTGACCATTTTCTAATACAACTTTAGTACTACCTTGTCTCATCTTTTGTCCGACTATATCTACATCATCCTGATTATAAAACACTGCAAAATCAGTAAGCTCTACCTTTAACTCACACTCCTTACCTCGCCCTATAATCTGCGACCTAAAATCTACATACGCAAGGTCATAGAATTTTACATGTCCTCTTTCAATAGCGCGCTTATCAAATACTTCGCCAGGGATTATCTTAAGAGAAATATCAACTCCTCTACACACATCTTCATTGATGAGTACGTTAATATCAATACCCATTCCAAACTCAAATCCAAGAATGTCTATTTTTGTAATTCCGTTTTCTTTGGCTTCATGACAAGCATCGTAAATAAACTGTACTGAAACAGGGTCAGTAAGAGGCCCAACGGCAATAACACGGTCTCTCTTCTTTCCTACAAAATGCTCAAACGAATCAACGCTTTCTGCTTTATATGCTTGCAAGATGAGTTTTATAAAATCCTTTTGTTTTTTGTCTTCAATTTTAAGTTTCTGTTCCTTTTTTAGATCACCGTCTACTTTTACAAAAGCATCACGTTCATATGTCCCTAAATTAAGAATTTCAAATGCTCTAAAGTCTTTTCCTTTATCTTTGAGTTCACGCTGGATGTTAATTATTCTTTTTCTAGTGGTATGAATTCCAAATCTTCCAAGGTCAGAACATATCCATTTTCTATTATTCATTTCAGAAACAGCGGCAGACACACCTGAACCACAAAAGAAGTCGGCAATAAGGTCACCCTCTTCTGTTCCAGTTTTAATTATTCTTTCTATTAAAGGCCATGGTTTTTCAGTTGGATAACCCATTCTTTTTACCCCATCAACAGGGTATCTCGCAGCAATAGCCATCTCCCACCAATCTTCTGGTATTTTACCTAATTTGTTTAAGTTTGTGTCATCCGTGTAAACTTCCTTTTGTTTATCATTGATAGTCTCAGCTCCAAATCCAGAACCTTTGAGCCCTTTCTTGTAATTGCCTTTGGTTTTTTCACTATGTGCTGTCCTAATTTCTGCATCATTAAATTTATGCTTACCTTTATTTTTAGCATAATAAAAAATTGTATCGTGCTTTTTTGTAAACTCCTTTGCTTTATCAGTACCAGGACCAAAATAAGTCCAAATAATTTCATTAACAAAATTTGAAGAGCCGAATATTTCATCTAAAACTAGTCTAATATTACCGCTCACTCTCCAATCACAATGAACAAAAATACTTCCGTCGTCTGACAACAAATCATGCATTAATCTAAATCTCTCATAAATCATAGAGATAAAACTGTCTGTACCTTTCCCCCAAGTATCTCTATAGGCAACCTCCTCTATAACAGACGGCTTTTTTGTAAACTCTTCGTCACCAATTTCAACCTGCATTGAAAAATCAGCCCCCACATCGAATGGTGGATCGATATAAATTAGTTTTAATCCACCCTGTGCTTCAATCTCTTTTCTAAGTGGACCGTTTTTCAATGAAGACAGTATGAGTTTGTTGTCACCCCAGATAAGTTTATTTGTCCAACCAGCAATCTGTCTTCCCGACGTATCAAAAAGTGAATCCTGTGTTTCTTTCTTATCTTCACTGCGTGGCTCATCTATATGCTCAATAGTTTGAAAAGGAAGAACTGAATTTTCAACTTCGCTTGTTTTGCCATTCCAAATAAGCTCAACTTCTCTATCATCACCAAAAAGTAAAAATCTATACTTATCAGGGAGAGGCTTACCGGACTCAATCAGTTTAATTACGTCTCGTTTTTCGTTATCTGAAAGATTAAGATTCATGTTTATTTAAAATATTTAAGATATCTTCTTTACGATACCTGCGATCACCTCGTTTTCCAAAGCGAATTGCCTTTAAAGTTCCTTCATTATCCCAGTTACGTAGCGTATTTGGGTGACAATTCAATATCTCACATGCTTGTTGCAATGTAAGAATATCTGGTAAGTCGCTGGTTTTAACCTCCTTTTTCGCCATATTGTGACCTACCATTAGTTTACAATAAAAAATGGCCTTAGTGAAGCAACTAACCAACTCCTAACATTTCTTCTAAAACGTCAATTATTGAGTCGATTTTAGGTACCCATTCTTCAAGTTGTAAGCTTGGTCTGAGACCTAAATAGTCTTCGGAGATATCAAAACCGAGATTCGACATCTTTTCTTTTAAAAGCTTAGCGGTATCTTCTCTTCCATTTTTAGCAATCCATTCAAAGTTTAAACCGAATGAATAACCTGATGAAACATACACTGAATAGAGGGATTTTGAACTGAGTTTTTCAAAGATTGGGCTAAATGAGCCTTGAGCACCAGTACCAAAATTAATCTTATCTGCACGTTCTTTTGAAAAATCGTATATTTTCTTATATGCGGAGAACTCATCGGCTGATAATTTGTCTTGTGCCTCTTGGAGCAAAGTGTCTTCATTCCATTTTCTACGTGCGCTATTTGAGGTAGATACAGCGATATCCTTCTTAACCTCAGTACCAAATATTCTTGGGATGATTATCTCTTGGGTTTCGTGTTTATAGTATTCAAACTCTACTGCGAAGATATCAAACTGGCTGTTTTGATTTACAAACAAGATCAAGTCTTTGAGTCGGTCATCGAGTTTGTCCATTAAAACCACAAACCTAAATACACCTCCATTTAAGTTTGTACGAGCTTTTTCGAACACAGCTTCAACCTCATCTTCATCAAGATTGAAAAATTCAGCAATCTTTTCTGTTGCGTTAAGATTGAAAGCTTTTCTGGTATGGCCGTCTAGAACTCTACGAAATTCGTTAAAATCATTTGAGTGCTTCCAGAGTGCCGCACCGTAGTCGAGCGATTGAGCGACTACTTTACGTTTATCAGCGTTGGCATAGAGTTTAGTTTCAACAATATACAGGTCTCCGTACTTATCGATACCAACAGCATCAATTGGGCCACTATTGGTTGGAAACTCACGGGCGAGGATCAAAAGCTGAATATCATCTTTAATTTCATAGAGCGGAATACTCTCTGGATTATCGTAGATGTATTGTTGTAGGTAGTCTTCTTTATCAATTGAAGATTTGTCTACCTTCGTGGCTTTCTCACCATTAGACGAAATGATTATAGACATAGTGTTGCTTGCGATTTATTGTGGAGGCAGATACACAAAGCCCGCCACTAGGAAGGCACCTTACGGTAACCTCTACCACCGTTTCCAGTGGTAACGCAAGCAACGCCCTAATGACGGGTTCTCTATGTTGCTTGCGGTTTTGGACCATATCGCCAAGTAAACTTGTCGGGTTAGGCCCGCTTCCTTTCGGAAAGCATGTGTATTTAGTTGTGCGAATAAATATTAACATAAAGTAGTAATACAGTCCCTTTTAACATAGTTATAGGACCTTGCGAAGCCTAGTTACCTCCATTTACAGCATTGACACCATTTGCACTTTCCAGAAACTCGTTGCCTAATATACACACCCTATCCCTTTCTAATATCTCTAAACTTGCTATTCTGTAGTTAGAAGCAGATTGATAACACCTATATAGAGTTATCCGCCACATTATGGTCAAAGGGCTTAGTAAGCCGAAGGACAAGTTACGTTTTGTGAGGGTAATTCAAAATGTATTTATATTAGAAACTGGACACGCTACATCATCAGCAAACTGACACGGTACTCATGGCGAAGGATAAGGCGATCAAAGGGATATAGATTTCGAACAATTAATAACCTATTAAATTAGGAGTATTTGTTGTTGGAAATTTGTGCCTCTTTTTTATTTTCAACACCAAATCACCTCTTAGGTTTGGTGTTTTTCTGCTTCTACTTTAGAAGCTAAATATAAAAATATGGCTAAACAAAAATTAGTCTGGCGTACTGAACGTCGGAAAGTAAAAGACCTTATCAGATACGAGAAAAATCCTCGTACATTATCAGACAAACAATTAGAGGGACTTAAGCGCAGCTTGGATAAGTTCAATGTTGCAGAATTACCTTGTGTTAACACAGACGGAACACTTGTTGCAGGAAATCAAAGAGTCCTCGCTCTCTCCCTCTTAGGTAGAGCAGATGAAGAAATTGAAGTGAGAGTTCCTAATCGAAAACTCTCTAAAGCAGAATTCAAAGACTACCTACTCACCTCTAACCGATCAGGTGGGTCGTGGGACTTCGAGAAGCTAGCGGCTGAGTTTGATCTTGAAGAACTACTCATCGCTGGCTTTGACTCACTCGACCTTGAACATATCTTCGACGATAATCTGGAGATTGTTGACGACGAGTTTGATGAAGATAAAGAAGTTGAAAAAGCAAAAGAAACTGACATTAAATCAGGCGACTACTTCTCTCTTGGTAGACATCGACTACTTTGTGGCGACGCATTAAATCCAAAGCACGTAGAGACACTTATGGCAGGAGTAAAGGCAGACATGGTAAATGACGACCTGCCATTCAACATCGGACTCTCGTATGACAAAGGAGTCAGTAGCAATGCTTCTTATGGTGGCACCACTAACGATAGCAAGTCGGATGAAGAGTACGAGCTATTTGTGAAGAAAGTTATGCAGAACGCTCTAGCGGTAACCAAACCTGACGCTCATGTCATGTTTTGGACTGACGAGCGATACGTTTGGTTGTTCCAGAAGCTATACCGAGAACTAGGGATTGATTCGAAGCGACTCTGTATCTGGATTAAAGACAATCATTCACCTACACCGAACGTCGCCTTTAATAAGGTTACGGAGTTTTGTGTGTACGGAACTATTGGAAAACCATTCCTGAACAAGAAAATCAAAAACTTACATGAAATTCAAAACAAAGAAGTCACCACTGGAAACAGACTGACCGATGACATTCTTGACCTCTTCAACATCTGGCTTGTGAAGCGACTGCCGTCATCTGAATATCAACATCCGACTCAAAAGAACCCAACATTGCACGAAAAGGCATTACGACGTTGTACGAAGCCAGGAGATGTTGTACTCGACCTCACTGCTGGCTCTGGAAGCATTCTCTCAGCGTGTGAGCAATTGAAACGAACAGCGTATCTCAATGAAATGGAGCCTGTATTTTGTCAGGTCATTATTAACCGATTTAAGAAAATCTCTCATGAACCAGTTATCAAACTCAATTAAGTACGGGGACATATTCCAGCTTGGCGAACACGTACTCTTGTGCGGAAGTTCTAGTGACACCGAGCTAATTAAGAAACTTGTAGGTGAACAGAAGATAAAGGCAGTCATTTGTGACCCGCCTTATGGAGTAGCAGTAACTGAGAGCAAGGAAGGATTTCGTACGCTTTCTAAAAACAAGGTTATCGTAAACGATCAACTACAGACAGATGACGAGTACAGGAAATTCACCAAAGACTGGATTGATGCTGTTACTCCTCATTTAGAACGAAAGAGCAGTTTCTACATCTTTAACTCAGACAAGATGATCTTTGCTCTACGTGAAGGGATGGTAGAAGCAGGTATGAAATTTGCTCAGCTTCTGATCTGGGTAAAGACACACGCTGTTATAGGACGAATGGACTACGCACCACAGCATGAGCTGATTGCCTATGGTTGGTTTGGTGTACATGAATTCGTGAAGTCTAAGGACAAGAGTGTGTTGATTTGCCCACGTCCGAACAAAAGCTCTATGCACCCAACCACAAAACCACTCGATTTAATTCGGAGACTTATTCTCAATAG
>Ga0136604_1000951_pt1 | contig 13554 bp, 6 predicted proteins | sample AntRauFillE10628_FD_104928 | JGI IMG/M metagenome (GOLD analysis project Ga0136604, IMG submission 104928) | Saline lake microbial communities from Rauer Islands, Antarctica - Metagenome Filla E10 #628 | ecosystem: Environmental > Aquatic > Non-marine Saline and Alkaline > Saline | place... | reverse complement strand
TGCTCGCATAGCTAAAAGGGAACCCGGCTCAAGTCCCCATCTACACGCATTGAATTATGGGCCCTGCGGAATGCTATTTATGTGGTTTTGGGTTATTCTACATCCGCAGAGACGCAATATTTTATTATGTCTCTACCCTGAATGGACAAAACACTCCATAAAATACAACTCCAGCTACTCCCTCTCAAGTACAATGTCTCTCATCCTATCTATCCTTTCATCCTGTAAATCTTAATTCAGACAAATAGGCACCCCTGCTGAGCACTCCCCACCAACGAGTTGGGGGCACGGCCACATCTGTCATCGTTACTTTTTGAAGACGAATTCCGCGCAGGGTGCTCTCTTATAATTCCTAAGACAAACTACAGTAGAGACGTTGCATGCAACGTCTCTACATCGTTTAATGAATGGGAGATAGCGTAGGCCGCCCCTAAAGACCCAATCCTGGGGACCGATGGCGTTTCGCCATTCAAGGCCCGCTGCATGATGGCGAAGCCATCATAGGGTTTGCCGGCCCGCAAGGCAGTCTTTTCTTGGCCCTCTTTTCTTAGATGTTGGTTTTCTAACTTCTTGGTGCAGAAAAATAATCCGGACCCATCACCAGTGATAGCGGCGCGCTGAGCGGAATTGCGTTCGCGGGTAGCGGGAAGATAATATAAATGAGAAAGTCCGTGGTATGAGCCAAAGTACCGCCTGTGGCGGTATTTCGAATCGCCTACGGCGCTTCTCAACATGCAGCGGTAAAAAGCGACCGCGGTTTTGCTCCTGCAAAAATCACCTTTGATGGCTCCTTGATTTTTGTTTGCTTTTGGATCAAGCCAAAAGCAAGAAGAAAAATATAGTTTTACCGACCTCCCAATGCTGCAGACCAAAAAAAGAGTACTCCTCGCAATCGATGGGTGGAAGGAAGTTAGCAGTTGGAATGGCACCTTTTCTCAAGCACACCGTCTCTAACCCCGCCCATCCTTATTATCCTATAAATCATAGTTCAGACAAATGAGATGAAACAGATTAATTTCCAGGACATGGCTCATATCCTTGCACACTGGGGCTCCTTTCGAAGATGCCCGAGAGGATGGTTCAGGAATGTACCCTTATATTATATTATTCACTCTGGACTTTTCCAACAACTCCTTGCAATTGTGGACATTGAATTTGCGCATCATATTTCGTTTATGGACTGACACCGTTTGATCAGAAATGAACAACTCAGCGGCGATTTCTTTATTACTTTTTCCATCTTGGATTTGAGATAGGATTTCTTTCTCTCTTATTGTGAGTTCACTCTGCACCACAAAGCGGTCTTCCTGATCGAACTCTCTGCTTCGCGGGGAGCCATTCGGAGCATTAATTTTAGGTCCCATACTTACGTTTTCCCCCATGTAGTTCTCTCCTTGCAGTATTTTCGAGAAGCATTGAAAGATATCCTGTGGCGAGGAGCTTTTGAGCACGTAGCCGTCAGTTCCGCGACTAAAGGCCAGTTTGATGTATTTTTTGTTTTCGTATTGGGTCAACACGATGATCCGTGTATTGAGATAACTATCCTTGATTTGCTCCAATAAATCGATACCGTCGATTTCGGAAAGTCTCAATTCTGTAATTAATATCTGGACGGGATCACGCCGAAGAGATTCCATGAGTTTTCGACCTGAATGGACGGCCCATTTCACATCGATATCAAAGGGAGCCTTATGAGCAAGAAATTGCTCAAAAGCAGCAGAAAAAATTGGGTATTCGTCAGCTAAACCAACGGTTATTTGATGATGGATCTCTTGCATAAGCAATAACACATTGTTAATTCTCAAATATAATAAAAATTAATGGAAGGGAAATAGATTGGGTTTGATTGGAATTTTCAGCCCTTTAATCATTACCTTATTAGCGGAAAAGTAAGGAGTAAACGCCATGTAACTAATGAAGAGGCAAGGCTGCAAAGTGCATCGAAATGCCCCGCGCAAAGGATAGTAGGTGGCCGCCGAAGGCGGAGTCGACGAGCTAGTGTCACTACCACTAAATCAAAAATACTAATGCGCGATCTTTTTTCATATCATTATCGCTCCTCAGATGTACAGATAGTATATAATATATCATCCTCTTGTCTTGACGTGACAAGAAATTACTTTGACATTCCTAATAATAATTTAGTGGTAGGGACACAGGCGGCGACCGATAGCACCGCATAGCCTGACCCCGCTGCGATGAGCAGCGGGGATGCGCCCAAAACCACCATACGTATTACAAAAAACTATAATACGTATAAAAAGAGACCACTTTTTTCCTTAAATTGAAAAATTTCAATGGGTAAATCGTATATTTAGAACTGACTAAAGATTAAAACTGCTTACATATGAAGTACATATACTATTTGGGCCTTACTTTTTTTCTCTTATTTTCCTTCCAATCAGCGCAAAGCCAAAACTGCCCACTGGCTTGTAATAATAGCGTTATTGTGGCGCTGAACCCGAACTGCTCGGCACTAGTAACTCCGGATATGATATTAGAGGCTCCAGGTTCTGGTTGTGCTTATTCCGTTACGATATTTGATGCCAATGGTCAGCCGATAGGGGATATGGTGAATGGATCACACATCGGACAAACTTTGGAGGTGCGGGTTTTTCTCAATGGGAACTCCTGTTGGGGAACCATTACCGTAATAGATGGCCAGGCGCCGATAGTGGATTGCCAACAGAATGTAACGGCCTCATGCGCTGAACTGGATCCGGATGATGTGCCCACCTTTCTAGTCGATGACAACTGCGATCCCGATCCGGAGATCGAAATTTTAGCTGATGATATTATGAGTCAGTCCTGCTCGGGTCCCTACTCGGCGATTCGCACAATAACTTATCGAGCCGTAGATGCCTCCGGCAATGAAAGCGATGTCTGTACACAAACGATACAATACGAGCGCGAAGAATTGTCGGATGTGGATTTTCCCGCGAATAGAGATGGACTTACGCTCCCGGCTTTTCAATGCAGTGATCCATCTTGGGATTTGAATGGCAATAATTATCCCGACCCGGCAGAAGCGGGTGTGCCTACCATTGACGGCGTGGACTTATACCCCGAAGAAGTCTGTGACTTTTGGGTGTATTTTTCCGATGCTGAGATTCCCCTTTGTGGTGGTGGTTTTAAGGTATTGAGAACGTGGAGCGTTATGGACAATTGCTCTTCTGATATTATAGAGCAAATTCAGGTGATTAAAGTGGAGGATAGTTCCACTCCAACGATTCACTGTCCCTCTGATATAACAGTAGCTGGTGGATATGACTGTGGCGCGGTAGTAGAACTTCCAGAGCCCGTTATTGGTTCTGGTTGCTCTGGCACAGCTAATTATACGGTGTCCGTCAATGGTGGAGTGGTGAGTGAATCCAATGGGAGATTTATCGTCTCAGGTCTGGATGTTGGGACTTACATAGTGACTTACACGGTCGAGAATCCCTGTGGAGGTGCACCTACCTCTTGTGAGATTTCGCTTACAGTTACTTCCGGTGGAGGAAATGGCCCCATAGCGATCTGTGATCAAAACACGGTGGTTGCATTGGGATCTAATGGAACAGCCAAAGTTTTTGCCTCGACCTTTAATGATGGAAGTTATTCAGATTGTGGAGATGTGTTAGATATAAAGGTGCGTAGAATGGTAGAAGGTCAGTGCCCGCCCGGTGTAGATGACGACACAGAGTTTAGAGATTACGTAGAGTTTTGTTGTGCAGATGTGGCGAATAATCCCATAACTGTTGTTTTCCGCGTTTTTGATAGCAATGGAAATACCAATGAGTGTATGGTTTTTGTGACTGTGCAAAATAAATTAAATCCTACGATTCACTGTCCACCTGATATTTCAATTGATTGTGACTATCCACTCAATGTGAACGATTTATCTGATTTTGGAACCGTAGTGACAGATCCTAATGACCGCAACCCTATTTATGTTTATAATGGAAACTATCCGAATGGTTTTGTGGGCTATGATGGCTTGGCCACGGCAAATTGTGGTACGCTCCATATTACTGAAAGAGTAGATGACTTTACCAACTGTGGTGGCGGCTACATAAAGCGAACCTTTACAGCCACAGATCAAGGAGGTGCATCAGCTAGTTGTGTACAAAAGATTTATGTGAATAAGGACAAGCCGTTTAACTGTAATCAGATTGAGTGGCCAGACGATGTCGAGATCAATAGTTGCAGTTCAGTGATGACAGATCCCGACCAAACGGGCCGTCCGGAGTTTAACAGCATCGGATGTGGCAATATTATAGCCACGAATTATTCAGATGAGACCTTTTCAGTAGTGGATGGCTTTTGTTATAAAATATTGAGAACCTGGAAAGTTCTGGACTGGTGCGGTTCCGGTGGGACTCACAAAATTTGTGAACACACGCAAGTCATCAAGGTGAGAGATCAGGATGCCCCTGAGTTTACTTCAGGTTGTGATGATGTGACCATCTGTACTGACATCACTCAAGGTTGCGAAGGTTTTGTTAGTTTAAAGCCGACAATAGAAGATTGCACGCCGGAAAGTGACCTAAAGTACGAGTATTTTATTGATATCAATGATAACAATCCTGGAGGAAGGTACGATATTATTGGAACGACCTCCAGCATTGATCGTTATTTTTCCTTTGGAACCCATCGGGTATTATGGCGCGTAACTGACGGATGTGGCAATATAGAAACTTGTTCTTATCACGTCACGGTAGAAGACTGCAAGCAACCCACTCCGGTGTGTATTCACGGAATTTCTACTGTTGTTATGCCTGTCAATGGTATGATTGAGGTGGAGGCCACTGTATTCGATAGAGGGAGTTTTGACAATTGTACACCAGAAAGCGATTTGGTGTTTTCCTTTTCTCCTGATGTAAACCAAACAACCCGTATTTTTACTTGTGAGGATGAAGGAATCAACGAAGTAGAGATTTGGGTGACAGATGGAGCAGGGAATCAGGAATATTGTATTACGGAACTTTCTATTCAGGATAATCGCGGCACCTGTCCGGACACAGGTAGTATTGTGTCAGGTAGTTTGACAACCTCAGGTAACTTTTCCATCCCCAGCGCCCAGGTGGACTTAGATCACTCTTCTATGCCACAGGGAATGTCATCGACTTCTGATTATGAAGGAGCTTTCAATTTCGAGATGTTCGACCCGCCATTTATGACAGATATTGAAGTTCGCCCAACTTCAGATGAACAGCCATATTTGGGATTGACCGCATATGATTTGTATCTGATGCAAAGGCATATATTGAATCTCAAGCCTTTTGATCAATCGGCACAATATATTGCCGCCGATGTCAATAGAGATGGACAAGTGAATGCCTTCGATATGATTGCTCTCCGCGAGTTATTATTGAGAAACACCAATGAGTTTCCCAATAATCATTCCTGGAGATTTAGAGATGCTCGTTTTGAACCGGAAATAGAAGATGACCCATTTGCAATAACGGAATCCATCACCCTTAACTCACCCTCGAAATTGGCCGATGACTGCGATTTTATAGGGATTAAGATTGGAGATGTTGATTTGTCTGCACGTCCCGGGATTGATCTTAGGGCTGAGGAGACCAAATTTATTTATGCGAAAAACCAGCATTGGGAAGCAGGAGAACTCGTTAGTTTTCAACTCTCAAGCCAGGAGGAAGCAGAATGGGTAGCATATGAAATGTCGTGGGCAGAGCCCGCGGGTATCCAGAATGTCGATATTGCGGGTGTCTCTAAGACGGCCATGGGAGATAAGAGGGCAGTAGCTCAAGGTCAGTCCTCAGCAACGCGGGATGATTGGTTCATGGAGCTTCAGATGGAGACTTCCAATAGAATGTCTTTAGAGCAATGGGTTGACCAAGCTCAAATGACAATCATAGCATTTGATGAGGAAGGGACGCCTTACGAGTTGAAAATAGTAGTAGAACCGATGCCACGTTTCAGCTCACAAGTTTACCCCAATCCGTTTTTGGACTATCTACAGTTAGAATGGAGTGATGCAGAGGTGGCTCCAGCGCAGATAGAGTTAGTAAATGTGGAAGGGAAGCTGATTCAGACCTATCTATGGGATGGGACTGCAGGAGATGGGCAATTGAAGTGGCAGCTGAACTCATCTATATCGAAAGGAGTATATCTATTGCTCGTTCGAGATGCTGAAGGACAAATTATAGATCGCCATACTATAACGGGAATGTAGAAAGCACTTCAGTGCGATATTAATTGATAAAAAGTCCGTATTTTCATCGACTGGGGTGAAAATACGGACTTTTTTGGTATGGTTTATGTTGATATTCCTATAAAAGAGAATATATTTCATACAGGAATAGGAATATGACTCTTAGACTTGTTATCTTTGCCCATTGAGATAAAGCATGGACTTTATAAAATAAACTTATGAGATATAAAGAGCAATTCACATTTTGGATCATAACGAGTTTGCTTGCTTTACTTTCCTCAGCAGCAGTTGAAGGTCAGACCCCAATTGATTTAATGGCAAGCAGCGCTACGGGTAACAATGGTGAGACAGTAACCATAGATATCACGACTTCAAATTTTGATGTAGTAGCTGGGCTTCAGTTTAGCGTTTTTTGGGATACTGATGTTTTGCAGTATTCTGATATAACTAATTTGAATAGCGACTTAGATATTATGCCTTCCTCCTTCAGTCTAGACAGTGATGGAAACATTGTGATACCTGGCGAATTACTATTTAACTGGAGTAGTTTAAGTGGGTTCACTTTAGATGATGGTACTGTCTTGTTCTCTGTTGAACTGGATGTGATTGGTAGTCCGTGTGACGAGTCTGATATAGTTGTTGATGAACCTTCGAATGCATTCCAGACTTTAGAGGTGTTAAAAATAGTTGAAGGAAATTTTGTTGACGTTGGCGCCAACGTATCTAACGGATTGTTTAATATCCCGGGTCAAAATTGTGATAACATGGGGGAAGGAGATGTCACTTTTATTGCTGCAAATAGAACAGCAGATCCCGGAGAAGAGGTTTGTGTGAGTATAACGGTGCAAAATTTTATAGATGTCGCTTCAGCGGGCTTCACTTTGACTTATGACCCTTCAGTAATTGAATATGGGCAAATCCGAAACGCTAATTTGCCTGGGCTGTCGGGATCTAGTTTTAATCTAGTATCACCGGGTGAGCTTCGTTTTTCATGGAGCTCAACTACAGGTAGTGGCCTGGATCGTTCAGATGGGGCAACTATTTTTGATGTTTGCTTCACAGTAGTCGGAGCAAATGGGACAAGCACATCCATTTCTTTTTCTAACGCTGATGTAGGTATCGACGATAACGGAACTCCAGTAAATGTTATACCCGAAACAACAAACGGGTCTGTGATTGTTGGAGATGGGGCTTTTGACGGCTTAGAATTCAATTTGGGCAATGTGACTTTGAATGAGGGAGAAGAGTTTTGTATCCCCGTTGTAGTGCGTAATTTTGAAGATATCACATCATTTTCCTACGAAGTAAATTTCAATGAAAACCTCATTGAATTTGTAGAATTGCGCTCTTTTAACTTGGCCTTTTTAAGTGAAGCCAACTTTAATACTACAACAGCTGATAATGGAGAAATACGGACCTTTTGGTTCGACGAAAACGTTACAGGTGTTTCCGTTGATGATAACACAGTCATTTTTGAGTATTGTTTTGTTGCGCTTGGGGACTGCCCTACATCGACAACCTTGGATAACAATCCTGGATTTTCTGGCTTTGAAGCATTAGATCCTCAAAGTGAGGAAGTTCCATTCTTGATTCGAAGTGCTGAAATCGAGATCATTTGCGGGTTTAATATAGATCCTGTTATTCAGGAGGAGTCTTGTGGAGATGCTTGCGATGGATCAATAGCCCTGAATATAGATGGGGGGGTAGCTCCTTTTGATATCGAATGGTCTGGCCCAACAACGGTGGCCGATGACCAGATGGTAGCTGAGAATTTATGCCCGGGCACCTATGATGTAGTTATTACTGCAGACAATGGCTTTTCCATAGATACGAGTTTTGTTATCGAAAGCCCGAATACTTTTGACATATCAGATATTGATATAGAAGATGAGTTCCTGGGAAGCGATGGGAGTATTTTACTTACTATTTCCGGTGGAAGCGGTGATTTTTCATTTGACTGGAGCACAACACCCTCAAGGCAAGGAAACCCGATTGAAGATTTAAATGCCGGAACGTATACTGTAACGGTAACAGATAATGAATCTGGCTGTGAATTAGTCTCAGGTGAGATTTCCGTCGACTTAATTTTTGTAGTAGAAGAAATTCAAGTGACCAATGTGAGTTGCCCTACTGCTGGAGATGGCTCGGCAATTATAATATTAGCTGGTGGGTCCGGAGATTTTTCATTTAATTGGGACTGTAGCAATTCAGAAAGTAATAGTGCTGAAGGACTAGATGGGGGAGAATGCGAGGTTGTTATTACCGATAATGAAACAGGTCTTTCTATTACGCGATCTTTTACTATTGAAGAAGATGCCCCCATTACTATTGGACCAGATATTACAAATGATGATTCCGGTGACGAATCCGGTGCTATAATTCTAAATGTATCCGGCGGGTCATCGCCTTACACTTTTGGGTGGAGTAACGGTGAAACCACTGCAGATATCAGTAATTTGGGTGTTGGACTATATTTTGTTACTGTTACTGATGCGAATGGTTGTTCAGCCGAATTTGGTCCTATTCCAATTACAGACGGAAGCTTATTGTTGAGTATCACTTCCTCAATAGAGGAATTTAACGGCAATGGGGTGAGTTGCTTCGGTAACTGCGATGGATTTATTGAAATTGAAGTTTTTGGTGGAGAACCACCGTATAGTATTGAGTGGAATGATGGCAATGGATTTGAACTTAACCCCCTATGTGCCGGGACCTACGAATACACCATAACTGATGCCGATGATTTAGTGGAGGAAGGATCCATTGAATTGACAGAGCCGGAGGAAATTGAGGTCGATATTGTGAATCTGGAATGTTCTGAAAATAATGACGGAAGTATCGAGTTAGAAGGTGTTGGCGGTTCTGCACCTTATGAGTATAGTTTTGATGGTATTAATTTCTCATCAGAAAATGTAAACACCAATCTTTCCACTGGGTCCTACAATGTATTTGTGCGCGATGCGAATGGCTGTGAAGTTATGATTCCTTATGAAATTAACAGATGTAGTGATGGTGATTGCTATGAAGCAATACCAGTAATTACACCAAATGATGATGGGCGCAATGATCAGTTTATTATTCGATGTGCTGATGATCGCGATAATACACTAGAAGTATTTAATCGTATGGGACAACTCGTTTTCGAGCAAGATAATTACAGGAATACTTGGGAAGGAACAGACTTATCTGGAGGCCTTGCTCCTGAGGGGTCCTACATGTGGGTGTTGATTATCCCTACTGATGCCGGAGGGGAAGAGATTCATAAAGGCACAGTTACGATTCTAAGAAAATTGAGATAAAAAGAAATTAATAACCATGAGAAATTACGTTTTAGGCTTAGTGGTTTTCCTATTGTGCTTTCAGGTAATGAATGCACAAGACCAAGGTATATATACTCAATATATGATCAATCCCGTATTGATTAATCCTGCAGCAACGGGTTTCAATGATCAACATGAGGTGTTTTTCAACTATCGAAACCAATGGTCTTCGACAGAAGGCGCCCCCAGAAACTACACTGTGAGTTACAATGGAAGAGTGTACGATAATGTCGGCATTGGGTTGATGGCTAATGCTGAAACCTTTGGTGCTTTGAATCGTTATCGCGCACTTTTGTCCTACGCTTATCAAATTCAATCAGACAAATTCAATTTGGGCATTGGCTTATCTACTGAATATCATCAGTTTTCCTTAACTGGAGGTACCTTGTTAAATCCATTGTTGTCCTTTGATGACCCTGTTCTTCAGGAGGCAGCCGACGGCTTGCGTTTTTTTGATGTAAGTTTTGGGATATTTGGGGACATTAAAGATAATTTTATTTTTGGCCTGTCATTGCCAAACCTGGTGCGAGCTCGAATTGATGAGCCGGCCTTTGACTCAGAGACTGAATCGACTTCCTTTCGATACTTCACTTTACTCACAGGGTATAAATTTGTTGTAGAGGATTACGATATTAATGTGTATCCTTCTATTGTTGTGAAACGCGTTTTTATGGGGCCTGAGGATGTCCACGCTGACTTAAATTTGTTAGTATCCTTTTTGGATGACCAATTGACCGGTGGCTTGAGTTATCAGGTTGGAGGGAGTAAGCGACTGGGTTTTTTGATTGGAACAAAAATTAATGGCTTTAACTTATATTATTCTTATGATGCATCATTTAATCCATTTCAGAACTATACAAGCGGAAGTCATGAGTTGACCGTGGGAATGATTTTAGGGAATGAAGATCAAACGAAGGGAACTTCACATTCCGCAGAGTAATAAAATCCTAAACTCTAAGCACTAAGCACTAAGCACCTTTCTCCTTGCTTCCAATTGTCTCCTTAAGTCAAAGTAGGGTGGCTTGAACTTGCATTTGGCACTGAAAAGCTATATCTTTGTGTGAGGTGATTGAAAGAAGACCATACAGAAATTCATAAACCATAAACCATAAACCAATAAATTATTATGAAAAACCATTTTTTATCAAGAGTAACATTGCGAACACTTTTCGCGTGTGCGTTTTTTGTCATCTTAGGCAATGCAATGTCATTGCAAGCTCAAACGATACAAGATTTGGGCGAGGTGGGCGCATCTGATTTGGAGGCAGTTTTCAATAATGAAGTTTCTCTACTTGAGGCTGAATTGAACCAGACTCCCCCCAATGTCAATGTAGAGCATAACGAAAGTCTCATACAGGGTTACAATTACATTCTGAAGTCTTTCTTTGAGGGAGATGATTTGCAAACTACTTTTGTATCCTTTTTAGAGAGTGGGGTATTGCAATTAGCTGATGACGAGAATTCGTCGGCCTCAGAATATACGAATGCTCCCAATTTAAACAATGGGAATCCATTACAAGATGTTGTAGATTTTGTTGAATCCTGGGATGTTAGATCATCTGATGTTTCAGATGTGAATGAAACCTTTTCCATGATCCGAACCATTAAAAACCAATAACCATGAATTTATTTTTACAGAAACTATTACTTGTAGGAGTAGGACTATCGATGTCCTTTTTGGCTTTGAGCCAAAACCAAATTGTGCCTACAGCTTGTGCGACAGAATCATTTACCGTTAGTGAAGGAGACCTACTCTATGATACTGGTGGACCAACAGCGCCCGGAATAACATGTGATGGTGGTTCTGGAGATGTTGCTGATGGATATTATCCGAATAGTAATTGCGAAACTGCAACCACTCTCGAAGGCGCTGAAACAGTTGATATCCTTTTTATGGAGCTCTTTGGCGATTTTGATTGGTTAGAAATTCACGATGGAACGAGCACCGCTGACCCATCTATTTTTGATAGTCGTGATTTGCCTGCTGGAACCCAAACGGTTACTGATATAATCGCTCAGTTCGGTACAACTGAGTTTTCCAGTACATCTGGGAATTTAACCTTTAATTTCAGAGCATCAGGTGTAGTGAATCGATGTGGATTTGAAATTGAAGTCGTTTCTGCAGCTGGTGGCGGACCTCCGGTAACAGATTGTGAATTTACTTGTCCTGATAATCAAATTGTTGATAACGATGCAGGAGAATGTGGAGCTTTTGTAAATATTCCACTTCCCGAAATCATTGGGTGTGAAGAATTCACTTCCGTTTTTGAGGAAAACTTTGACGCTTGTGAATTGCCTGCTGGATGGACTTTAGCAGCTGAGAACACAAACGAACCCGATACTTTAGTCGCTCCTTGCGGTGATGACTTATTTGCATTTGATTGTTTTAGTTATCCTGGAGATGATGGTTCTGATGCTGATGCTGATGGTGCTTTTGGAAATGATTGTGCACTTGTTATAGATATGAATTCGAGTTCCCTCGGGCAACAATCAGGAGGAATCGCTTCTGTAACTTCACCAGTTATTGATTTGTCAGGTAATGACCTTGCTTTTATTCAATTTGATTGGCAGTTAGAGGATTTTGGCGGCTTTGGTGCGCTCAATGTGAATGTTTGGGATGGTAGTCAATGGGTGAATGTGTTTACTCACACGGATTCAGATGAGTATGGCCTTGAAGAGCAGATCGATGTTACGGATTATATCAATCCTGACTTTCAGGTTCAGTTTGAATTTGATAATGAAGGACGCGATGCGATTTCTCTATTATGGGGATTTGCCATCAATAACTTTTTAGTTTTTGCTGATGATCCTAATGCTACTGCCAATATTATCAATGATTATAATGGATCTGAAAATGCTTCCGATTTTTACCCTGTAGGAACGACTACAGTGACATTCTTTGAGGAAAATGATCCCGACAACAGTTGCACTTTCGACGTTACTGTAGAAGATGCTGAGGGACCCACTTTTGCTAATTGTGACGACATTACTATAAATCTAGACGCTGGTGAGTGTGACCAGATTGTGAATTACAGCTTAGATGTTTTCGATAATTGCGATGGAGGTGGATCAGCTGCCGGCTTGATGGACGATATTACTACCACATTTGCTGGAGGTAATGGCTTTGCGGGTAATATGTTTGATATAACCAATGTCACAAATGAGACTTTGATTCTCGATTCTTTTCTTATACATGTTGGGAACACAGCGGGTCTGAGTGCTGATATAGAGTTTTATTCAACACCTGGATCATACATAGGAAATGAAACGAATGCAGGAGCTTGGGACTTGTTTGCAGATGGAACAGTTACCACAAACGGCACTGGGACACCAACACTCTTTCCTTTTGGTGGTCTAGAGATTGAACCTGGTGAGAGTTTTGGTATTTATATGAATCTTTCTAATTACTCTCTCTTTGGTCCTCGGGTTATTTATACCAACGGTACGAATACATTTAACGATGGAAATTTAGAGATTTTTGCAGGAGTAGGAAAAGCAACCCCTACATTTACGGGAACCACTTTCCAAAGCCGTCAGTGGAATGGAACCGTTTTCTATTCTTCTGCATGCAGCGGATCTGAGATTGTTCAAATTTCAGGACCCGGAAGTGGAAGCACTTTTGAGATCGGCTCTTCTACTGTTGAGTTTGAAGCGACAGATTGTAATGGAAATGTGTCTACTTGTTCCTTTAACATAGTTGTCAGAGACTTTCCTAACCCTACAAGAGCGTTATCATGTAACGATGTTGTAAATGTTTCTGTTGACGAGAATTGCGAAGCAGTAATTAATGCTGATATGGTATTGGAAGGTGGACCTTACAGTTGTTACCGGAACTATATCGTTCAGATAGCTACAGATATGGACTTCAATAATATCATTTCAGAAAGTCAGCCTGGAGAAGAAGGTGCTGCAGTGGGTGGAGCTCAAGTGGGCAACACGTATTTTGTACGCGTTATAGACCCTGTAACTGGCAACAGTTGTTGGGGAGAATTAGTGATAGAAGATAAGTTGATTCCCGCATTGGCTTGTGGCACATACAGTGCTGCATGTGAAGCGTCCACAGATCCGGATGCATCA
>Ga0136604_1000943_pt1 | contig 13624 bp, 9 predicted proteins | sample AntRauFillE10628_FD_104928 | JGI IMG/M metagenome (GOLD analysis project Ga0136604, IMG submission 104928) | Saline lake microbial communities from Rauer Islands, Antarctica - Metagenome Filla E10 #628 | ecosystem: Environmental > Aquatic > Non-marine Saline and Alkaline > Saline | place... | reverse complement strand
CCTGTGTAATTTATGATCCGCAATCTAGGCAAGGGGCGATGCTCGTAGTTGATCCCGTGTAGTCATCGACTCCACATAGAAACGCACGGCGCACGCAGCGGGAAATACAGTGATACACGACCACCTGATCGACATCCACGAATGTTTTTCTAGCAATTGACAGCGCTTCTAGAGCATACGAAGGTAATTTTCTCTCGCAGCAGTCTATTAGCCAGAGCCCAATATGAAAAGTCCACAATGCATTCGTTTTTTAGCCATCGCACTTTTTGCCGCATTAATGAATGCACCGGGAGCCAGCGCCCAGGATGCCTACTACACGGAAGACCCCGAGTTCAACCCTTACCCGAAAGCCAATGATAGGAAAGGATGGCTGATCCAGAACTTTGGCCCCGTGGGCATCGGCATCATGCTCGAGAAGGGCATGGTGATGAAAATCAATAATGTTGAGGAGGGATCACCCGCCGAAAAAACAGGCAAGCTGGAAAAAGGCCAGATCATTGAGAGCATCAACGGCGTCAAGTTAACCGACCGCGACCCGCGTCTAATCCTGGCAAAACTCATCACGGATGCTGAGGCAAGCGATGGCAGGATCAACCTGATGATGGATGATCAGGGGCTGGTTACGGTAAACATTCCCGTCATGGGTCGTTACAGCCCGACATGGCCGCTCAATTGCGAGAAGTCGGACAAGATCGTGCGCAACCTTGCCGATCTGCTGGCAAAGCAGGGGGAAGGTGAATGGGGATCCGTGCTGTTCCTGCTTTCGACGGGGGAAGAAAAAGACCTAGATGTGGTGCGGGGCTGGATGAAAAATAAGAAGGAAATCGGCAACATCAATTGGATGATCGGGATGCAGGGCATCGGCATCTGTGAGTACTATCTCCGAACCGGTGACGAATCCGTGCTCGCTGCAATCCAGCAGGGAGCCGATCACCTCAGAGAGCACATTTATAATGGCGGATGGGCTGGCCGCGGCCGCGGCTCTTACATCTATCAAAACGGGGGGCATGTCAATGCCTCGGGGGTTCACTGCCTGACCTTTTTGCTACTGGCAAAGACCTGTGGTGTGGATGTCGACGAATTCACCCTCCAAAGCAGCCTGCGTCACTTCTACCGCTACTCCGGCCGCGGTAGTGTGCCCTACGGAGACTTCACCTCGAAGGCCGGCTATGGCGATTGCAATGGTAAAACCAGCGGCTTGGCACTCGCAATGGCGGCTGCCAGTCGACTCACATCCGAAGGGGACAACTCAATTTATGCTCAAGCCGCGCAAATCAACGCAATGAAGAGCTATTACGGCATTAATGTTTATCACGTGGGTCATACCGGCGGCGGCCTTGGTGAAATCTGGAAGTCCGCCTCGATGGGACTGATGGTCGATAAGCGCCCTGATCAATATCGCCAATACTTGGATGCTCGGCGGTGGATGCTGGATCTCTCCCGGCGTCACACTGGCGGAATCGGTATTGGTGGAGGTAAGGATGGCAACTATGACGCAGCCACAGGCGAAAATGACAAAGGGTGGGGCACCTACTTTGCACTCAACTATACCCTAGCCCGCAAACAGCTCTACCTCTTTGGCGCCCCTAGCCAGTGGGCAAAATCGTACCAACTACCAAAACGCCCTTGGGGAGTTTTGGCCGATGATGCCTTCAGCTCGCCCTACCCTGTGCCGGGTGGCCCGTGGGACAAAAGTGATATTTTCAAGGAAACACTGGATGAGCATGTGGGTACCCCGGCCTATGAACAGTTGAGGGACAGCGATGTTTCGGATCGAACAATCGTGACCTATCTGCACCACCCTGAATACACCCACCGCTTCGAAGCCAAGGCCGCCGCGGTGCGATTAAAAAAAGACGACATGATTCTGGGCCTACTTCTTTCGTCCGATGCGCGATTAAAACATCTGGGCGTGATGGCCCTGCACGACCTTTTCGGAACTTGGAGCAAGAAAAACGCAGACCCCGGTCGGGTAACGCCGAAAATGATGGCTCAGGTCGAGAAGTTTATCCGTGACCCCTATGAATCCTGGTACGTTAAGCAGTGGTCCCTCGGACTGCTGCAACATACCGATATCGATCATCTGCGAACCTACAAAGACCTACTCGTGGAACTGGTGGAACATGAAGAACATTGGATTCAGGGTTCTGCGATCAGTGCCAGCACCCGACTCCTCGAGGACCGTGCATCCTATAAAGATCTCTTCCCTCCAATCGCCCGGGCAATCTCCAAAGCAACCGCCTTCCCGATTGTTTCGAGAGCACGCTTCATCACGGAACGACTGGGCGATGCCGATCCTGAAATTCAAGAGTTCGGACTGAAGATCATGAAGAAGGTTTATGCGCTGCAACCCGATGAGATGATGAGCGAAAACGGACTCAATGTCATCGGCGGTGGCGGAAACTTTAAACGAAAAGCTATCGGGCAAGTCATTGGATTTTCCGAAGCAGGTGAGGCGTTTCTGGACAGCATACCGAAAGCCACTTCCGCATGGAAAGTCAGTGGCAGGGATGCGGATCTTTATACCTTCAACGGAACCTTTAAACCCAACGCGGATTTTCACGGAACCTGGGCTTTCGTCAGTCATGCCAAATTCGAATCCATCGCTGACTCTGTTGCGTTCATCAAGCAGCAATTGGAGAAAGGAAAGGTCCCGCCGCCACAAGTCAAAAAGATCACCTACGGCCTAACTGTCAGTGAGAGTGGCCAAGTCAAACCTCTTGGTTATACCAACCGTAAATACGACTTCCCGATGCGCTATACGGGCAATATTGCCTTCACCACTTTTATCAACAAGGCCTACCACTACGAGGTCGTTAAGCTCGGCGGCAGAGAGTTTTTAATTATGGAATGGAATTTTGAATCGGAAAGGGACGAAGACTTTAAAACGATCTACCAGACCTACGTGAAGGCGGAGCGTATCAAGTAGCAACATGGGGAACATAAAAAAAGAGTTAAACCGTTAATTTACGTGAATTTACGTAAATTAGAATGAGGTAAGTATTTCTAGATAAGCATTTTACGCCCTATTTAAAAGTCTTTTATAACGAGTATTATTGCCGCCAATTAGGCGAGTGTCCCTATTCACGTTAATTAATGTAAATGAACGGTTTAAGAAATCCTCTTCTCTTTAACTGCCGATTTTAGGATTAACGGTGTGCTGGATCGTGCGATACGACGTGCTCGGCGCCGCGGTAACGCAGTATGGCTCCGACGCCACAGTAGTCATCCAGGAACGTTCCAGTTTCGACAAATTCAATATGAACGTCGTGCTTAATCGCTTTCTCCAAAAGCCGCTGACGGCGTTTTTCGACGGTCAAATAATTGCCGTCGGGATTGCGGTGACTGAACACCCGAAGCTTTTGCTGCTGACGCGATGCCGACTTCGTCATCACCAGCGTCTCGATAACACCATGCGCTAGGGTATCCTCACACGCATCGAGCCCCGCCACGGCCCCACCGCCACTGAGGATCGTGCGTTTTAGGCGCTCTAAGTTTGTTTGCGATTCGATGCTCTCTTGATCGACGTAGAGCTGGATCGTTTTACGAACGATGGCTTCCGTTGGTTCCGAAACCTCTAGATTGCAAATGTCGACGATCTTGTTGCGCAAGTCAGCAGGCAACTTTCGCTCGATCGCAGCGATTCGCTCACTGCTTCCGGCAAGGACTAGGTGAGAATAACCGCCCTTACGGAAAAGCCGTTTTAGAATATCTATCTTCTCGTTGATAAATTGATTGGTGCGCTCGCGTCGATGGTTTCGGTAGTGCTCAACGCTCCACTCGCCACGCACACGTCGGCGCAACTCTGGGCGATTTAGCCAGGCTTCGCGCGTGACCGTGCCTACCACGACTTCCATGATGCGGGCTTGGGTTTCGGTGGTGATGATCACCACATAGCGATCATAGCTATCGCGCATTTCAATCAGTTGCAGGATGTTCGGGCTTTGGTCAGCAAAGATTGAGGGCGTTACCGACACGTGAAATGCGATCGCGTACAACTCCGGCTTTTCACCACCCCGAAAGTGCACCGCCAAACCCTTGTGCTCGTCGCGCAGACGCTCACCAATGATATCGAGTATAAAAGACTCAGCATGAAAGAGGTCGTCCACGGCAGCTTCGTCTAAAGTCGGCATAATGGAGCGCACCAAATTACGCAATTGATGCTCCGCTGATATCTCGAAACTAAGATCTAGATAAATACTGAAGAATAAGTGCCCCTCCTCTTCGCGATCAATCAACGTCCGCAAATGCGCGTCAAGGTCGGATCCGCTGGCGATTTCAAATTTCGGATAATGGCTCTCTGAGCGGGCCATTGCCGAGGGCAGGTTTGTGCTACGGCTAATTGTATCGTGTAGAATCTTGGTATTTATTTTCATGCGCATATATTAGCTCAGAAAGCGCTTGAAGTATAATCGATAGTTTACATCTTAACCATTGATTTTATCAATGTATGACTCATCAGATTCCCTTTTTAAATTATCATCATCTTTATTATTTTCGTATGATCGTGCGAGAAGGTGGGGTCACCGCAGCGGCGGACGCCTTAGGTCTCACACAGTCGACTTTGAGCACACAGTTGAAATCACTCGAAGAGTGCCTCGGCGCGAAGCTCTTCGATCGCGAGCAACGTAAATTGAAGTTGACCGCGTCTGGAGTGGTCGCGCTTGAATACGCGGAAGAGATCTTTCGAAACGGCGAGGAAATGGCGGCATGGTTTTCAAGAGGTGGAGAAGTCATCCCTAAACGGCTGAGTATTGGGGCGCTTAGTCCGATCTCGAAAAATCTTCAATACGAGATGATCCAGCCCATCGTGATGGCTGGACAGTGCGATTTACACGTCATCGAGGGCGAGCAGGCAGAGCTACTGGATCGACTACGGACGCACGAGATCGACTTAGTTTTGACGAATCTACCCGCGACCGGAACCGAAGCGAAGGAGATGCAAACGCATCTGCTCGGTGAGTTGCCCGTATTTCTCGTCGGTCGACCGCCCTACAAGCTCTCAAGCGGCATATTCCCAGAGTGGTTAAGAGGCGTGCCGCTGTTTCTCCCATCTAGCAGGACGACCGCCCGCGTCGGCTTCGATGCTTTACTCGCTCGCGCCGAAATTGTCCCCGATATCCGCGCTGAAGTCGACGACCCCAATCTGCTACGCCTTCTCGCGCTTTCCGGCGGCGGTCTGTCACTCGTGCCCGAAATCGGGGTGAAGTTTGAGCTCGAAGCTCAAAGATTAATGAAGATTGAGCGAATTCCGCATTTAAGTGAACGCTACTACGCGATCACCAAAAGGAGCAAACGCATGTCCCCGCTACTCCTCGAACTCATCGCCCGCGGCAAAGCGTGCTTGCAGCGAAAATAGATCTTGGGCAAAAAAAAGATGTGTCGTGGTTGGGCACTCGGATCGAGGGCGTTTAAAAAGTCACTACTAGAAGAAGTCCTGAATGCTAGCGATGCGCCCGCCAAACATTTTGAAGGCCTCGACCTAAAGGAAGCCAATGAGCTGATGTGGAAAGCTTACGAAGAACTCACTACGAGAATTAGGGCAAGAAGATTTAAGGACGCCCACAATTTAAGCTGAAGCGATCAAGACTATCTTAGGAATCGAAATTCTTTTCAAAAGAGTGCCCAGATGGACGCATTTTCTCGGGTTGAGCACCTAGGTGTCAGCAAGCTAAAAAAGACTGCGAAAAGTTCTGAAATCGAAAAGCGGCCGAGAACTTGGGGCGTCTAGCGCAGGCCCTTGATCTCGTGGGGGGAAATCAGTTCAGTTCATCATACCGCTAGCTCTTTATAGCGCTGCTCGCGGATGACGGTGATTTCGATGGAGCCCGGATAGTTCAGCTCATTTTCGATGCGCTGGCGGATGGTGCGGGCCAGTTGCCGTGCTTCCTCGTCGCCGAGGACGTCCGGCGCCACGATGACCCGCACTTCGCGCCCTGCCTGGATGGCGTAGGCTTCGCTCACACCGTGCTGCGCTGAGGCAATTTTCTCGATACTACGGACCCGCTGGATGAACCCATCCAGCGAGGAGGCACGGGCACCGGGACGAACCGCAGAAAGCGAATCTGCCACCATGACGAGCCCGGCGTAGGGACTCTCGGCCGGCACTTCATTGTGGTGGGCGGCGGCGGCATTGGCCACGCGGGGGTCCTCCCCGTGCTGCTTGATCACATCCGCACCGACCTTGGCGTGGCTGCCTTCGTAATCCTCATCCACTGCCTTGCCGATGTCATGGAAAAGCCCGGCCCGTTTCGCAATCGCAGGATCGAGCCCCATTTCGGAGGCAATCAGGGCACAGAAATTGGCCACTTCGATGGAGTGCGCGAGGGTGTTCTGATTGTTGGAGAGCCGGTAATGCAACTTACCCAGGAGCTCAATAATTTCCGGGTGGACATCATCCAAGCGCAGCTTTCGCAGGGCACTTTCACCCAAATCAATAACGTTGCCACGCATTTTATCCTCGGCCTGTGCCACCTGCTCTTCGATACTGGCAGGGTGAATGCGGCCATCCAGCAAGAGGGCCTCCAGAGAGATTCTGGCAATTTCCCGTCGAACCGGATCGAAACATGAAATCATGACCGAATCGGGCGTCTCATCAATCATCAGAGTGGTTCCGGTGGCGTGCTCGAAAGTTCGGATGTTACGCCCTTCGCGGCCGATGATACGGCCTTTCATTTCGTCACTCGGTAGATGAACCACGGTTGCGGTGGCGTCGTTCATGGGCTGACTGGTGATCCGCTGCATGGCGGCCAGCAAGATGCGCTTCGCTTCATCGTTGATTTCAGATTCGGCACGGCCGAGCTTCGCCCGGCGCAAATCGTAGATCTCCTGCGCACATTCCTTCTCGGTGGAGCGGAGCAATAACTGACGCGCGTCCTCCTCATCCATCTGCGCGATTTGATGTAGCTTGAGCCGGTAAAGTCGCCGCACTTTTTCGGCCTCGTGCTCAGCGTCATTGAGCAGGCTCTGATCGCGGCTGAGCTCTCTGCTTTTTAAGTCGCTCTGGTTTTCCGCTTCTCGCAAGTGCTCGGTCTGTCGCTCCAGATCGCGGGCGCGAACAGTCAGCTCATTCTCACGGCTGGCCAGCAGGCGCTCGTTTTCAGCCTGTTGACTCTTTAAATCGAGCTCCATTTCCGAGCGTTCCTCCCGGAGCTTGAGCTTGGCTTCGCGCAATTCCACATCCAATCTCAACTGTTGCGCTTCTCGCATCCGCAGCATGTGCCGACGAAAAAACAGCATGACAAGAACGGCGCCGCTCACGGCACCGATCACTACCCCAATTGTGTGCTCCAGTCTCATTATTTGATCTTTTTGCAGTCACTCTATTCGACGGGGCAATCGACAAAGCTCAGGCTTGCCAGCCTGGCCTGCTGGGTATTCAGGCTAAATTGTTAATTACTAAGTAAACGTGTCGCTAGGCGTAGATCAAGAACAAGATAGAACAATTCAGCGATGCTTCCGCAGCGTGGAAACCACGATATAGAGCCCGAGCAGCCCGGATGCGAGGAAGCCAAGAATGCCGATAGTGGGATAGCCAAAGAGCAGGGGCTTCACCCCAGTGGTAATGACCAGCGAGGAGCCGATAATCAGGGAGCCGACAATGATCCCGACCGTGAGCCGATTCATCGACGCATTGAAGGTATCCTCCAGATTTTCTGTGCCTGTATGATGCAGGTTGATCTGGATGTCCTCCTCTTCCAGGCGTTGGAGGATGCGCTGCACATTTTCTGGGATCTGCTGGAGGCGATGGAGCATCCCCAGCATCGGATAAACACTCTGGCGAGTGATGCCTTCAATGCTCCAGCGCTCTTTATTGAGCTTCGCCAGGAAGGGGTGCGCTACTTTCTGAATATCGAAGTCCGGATCCAGTGCCCGCGCACTTTCCTCCACACAGAGGATGGCTTTCGAGAGCAAGGCATAGTCTGGCGACACTTGAATACCGTTGATCCCGAAAATATAGAGCATTTCCAAGCCGACCCGCCCGATCTCCGTGCCGGCGGGGCCGAATTCGCGGTGCTTGTTTAAAAGGAAAGTCACTTCCTTTTCCAAACTGCGGCGGTCGATCCGGCGGTTGTTGACCGACATGCGCTCGGCCACACGGATCACTTTGCCGGCGTCCCGCGAAGTGATGGCCGAAAATAAATCAGCCAATTCATAGCGCATCTCGACCGTGATTTGCCCGGCCTGCCCCCAATCGAGAAAGCAGATACGCTTGTCGGCAGTGATGAGCATGTTACCGGAGTGGGGGTCTGCATGAAAAAAGCCAGTGCCCACGATCTGGTGAAAGACCGACTCGCCCCCAAGCTTGGCAAGATCTGCTGCATCTTCCGTAGACAATTGAACATCATCGGGCGGATCGCCATCGACCCATTCAGTTACGAGTAGTCGCCGCGTGGTAAAGCTGCGATAGACCTTGGGGGCGAAAACACGTGGTTGATCGGCGTTCAACGAGCGGAAAATTTCAGCATTATCTGCCTCGTTTCGATAGTTGAGTTCTTCCTCCAGTCGTAGCTCGGCCTCTCGAACAAGGGTAGGCAGATTATACGGGCGCAGGTCGTCGATTCGTGCGTGGAGCTGCCGGGCAAACCAGCCGATGATCTCCAAGTCGGCTGAAATGGTTTTGCGTATGTCTTCGCGCTGCACCTTGATCGCGACCAGCTCGCCAGTGGATATAAGTTTCGCTTTGTAAACCTGCCCAAGTGAGCCCGCCGCCAAGGGCTCTGAATCAAAGTCGCTAAAATAGTCCTCAATCTCCCCATCCAGCTCATTGAGAAAAACGGGCTTAATCCGCTCGAAGTCCTGCGGCTCCACCTGGCTGCGCAGCTTCTTTAGCTCCATGACCAAAGGCTCCGGCAGCTTATCCGGACGGGTGCTCAGGATCTGCCCAAATTTGACGAAGATCGGGCCGAGCTCCTCACAGGCATTGCGCACCCGCTCGTAAGGCGTGAGGCCGCTTACTTTTTTGCGGACCAGATTCTTGAGTAAAAACTGCGGGGTATCCAGCTGCAGGAGCAAATCCTCGAAGCCCCAGCGCACCAGAATCGCGACGATCTCCGGCGCACGCACCGCATTGGCAAGATAGTTGAAGGGTTTCATGGGGTTGAGAGTTGTTTGTTGTTTGTTGTTTGTTGTTTGTTGTTTGTTGCTCGGGAAACGGACTATTTTTGTGCCGTCTTTGCCGTCTTTACCAAATAAGCCGCATAGCCGTTGCTGAGTGCGGTGGACTTCTCGAGCAATGACCTTGATTCCTCAAGTATGCTATTCGCAATTAAGCCTTCATCCACAGCCGTAATTATGTGGTCAAGGCACTCATGCTGTGAACCAAGGCTGTTACGAATAAATTTCGCGTTGTCGAGGTAGTGTCGCCGCCCGAAGCCTTCGGCGATATTAGCCGTTGTCGAACGGGCTGCCCGAATGAGTTGGTCGCTCATTCGGAATCGCTCTTCAGGTGGTAATTTGGGTAGAACGTCACGGTGGATGAATAGCCTCAATTCACGACACGCCTTCCAGCAATCAAGATCTTCGAAGCTTTGAATACGCGCCATGAATCAACATTTACGAGCAAATTACCAACAACTTTCAACCAGCAACCAGCAACCAACAACCAGCAACTCACTCTCCATTCGGAAACTCTTTATGCAAACGTCCCTCGAGGGCAGTCACGCGGGCGGCGAGCGCATCATATTGGTCTTTGGTCACGACGTTGGCGCGGTGGAGCATGTCATTGAAGAGCTTACTGGCCTCTACGCGGGCCTTCTCTGTCTCGACCCTGCCCTCTTCGACAATCTTGTCGGACATCTCGGCGGCTTCCTCCCTGGTCAACCTGCCTCTTTCTACCAATTCATCGAGTGACTCCAGAACTTTGTCCTTCGTCACGACGGCTAGGCCTACGCCGGCCAACATACTTTTTTTAATGAGATCAATCATAGTTCATTCAACGTAGTCCTAATTCAACAAAAGACAAGGACTCAAAAAGTCAAAGATTACGCGCAATGGTCATTGCGATAAATGGCTAAGTGATAGCGGCTTGGAGCCATCAATCACTCAGCTCGATAACGCGATAAAACCGATTCGGGCCGTCTTTCTCAGCAACAGTTTCCATCACCTCAGCCGGATTGCGCCAATAAGTGCGTTGCGCAACAAACTCCCAACTATCAGGGTCCGCAAGGTTGCTGCTAACCTGCAAAACTTGTTTCGTCGCACCCTCTGACGGGGTGGGCCATGTGATGATGAATGCACCACGTATTTCAGTAGGCCTGACCAAAGTGCTCAGCAAGTCGGCAACGGCTGAACGGCTATATAAATTCAAGTAAATCCGGTCTTTTTCCGACGTGAGAACAGCTAATTGATCGTCTGCATTAAACGCCACATCGGTGCCGGTGAAGTATTTGCCCGTCGCTACTTGGGAAATCAATGTTTCCGACCACTGCCCGGCTTCTTCTTCGACAACGTATAGCCGCCTCTGGTCGCTACTGACATAAGTAATGGCACATTTACCCGTCGAGGTAACAGCCAGTGCTACCGAGTTAAACATGCTAACCGCCGAGGACACTTTAACTGAAGACCACGAGGACGATGATCGCTCAGCCAAACGAATCTCGTTCCTACTCGAATCGGCATACGCTAACTTCAAGCCATGCGCGGAAGAGAAGTGGAGATCGAAATTGCAGAATTTAAGCACTGTATCGTCATCAATCAGTTCCATCGCTGAAGGCGTATTCGCCTCCACCGACTGATAAATCAAGTGCATCGGCGTTTCATCCAGCACACCGTTTCCGTTGATGTCTTCACCGTCGTCGAGCGCTTCGTTCAAATTCACATCCTCTGTAAAAGTGGAATAGGCCACATGACAGACATCGCTCTCCCCCGCTTCGACTACGACCTCACAAACAGGCCCATCTGAAAGCTTCGACTGAGCCAGAGCACCTTCTAAATAATAGAAATGCCAAAGTTCATAATCCGAGCTGATCACGAGCACATGAACCCCTTCATTTGAATCAATCGCCACAGTCCCCACTTCCTTGGCAATAGGCAAGGTCAGACGTGTATTCGAGGGACTCGCCATGGTATCAATGTGGAGCAAATCACCTAGCCAATGGGCAATCGAGACCGTGTCGTCCAAACGGCTGACGAAGCTGGGCGCGTCCACCTCTTCATTGAAATCTGTAAACGGAGCAGTGGTGGACCAGGCGTCTGAAAGGATCGAAGCGGTGCTGAGTTGGTAGTAATTGCCCAAAACCGGAAATCCAGCATCACCTAAGATGGGAGGGTCCGCTAGTTGTGAATGGCTCACTCTTAAAAAATGCAGGCTGCTTGCATTGCCATGAACATTTGGTGCGTAATTCTTCGGTAGCGCTGGCACCGGGTCACCAAACTCGTCGGTGATAGGAAAGCCAGTAGGAGCCAGCACGTTTTGCGTCGTGGCCAACGTGGTCTTCTGCCAAGCCGACGCTAAAGCGTTCGCGGAGATGAGAGAAAGTAGGGCCAGCGAAACCCCCGCCAAAAACCTGAATCTTGGGATTAGCATAATTTATTTTCTGACGCCGGAAAATAATGTGCAAGTGAATAAGCCGCAGAGCTGTGACAACGGCTCTGTCAATCCGACGCGCTTGGCAAATTTCATGAGCTTCGCGGCTCGTTTTTGACTTTTCGTGCTTTGGCGAGGCGTCGCTATTCGCGACATTCGTAAACGAAGTCTCTACTTATTCTAATTCACGCAAATTCACGTAAATTAACGGTTCAACCCTTTTTTTTAGGTGAGGCACTCGATTGGGCGCGTGAAACTCGTCCTTGATAACAATTGTGCTAGTTTTCTTAGATCGCCCTTTCAGGGCTCGACACCTTTAACCCATTGATACCTAGGGCGTTGCCTCAGGCTATCATAGTTTACCCCGTTGGGGCCTGGGGCTTAAGTCCCTACTGCCCGTGTCTATCAGTGGGCTTTGAATCATTCTAGCCCTCGTTATCGGCGACGCCCCTTGCTCAGCTTCTGCGCGATGAGGAACTGGACGTTCTTTTCGAGGCGCTCGACTTCGTAGGGATCGATACCCTCGGCTTCGGCATCTTTGAGGGCTTGCTCGGCACTGGCTTGGGCGGCCTCGACGGCGGATAGATCGATTTCAGCGACATCGATGGCGGCCTCTGTCAGCACAGAAATCGTATTGCCCAGCACTTTTGCGAAGCCGTGGTCCACGGCGATGTATTCCGTGTTGCCACCTTTGAGAACCTTGAGTTCCCCGGCCTTAACTTTGGTCACCAAGGGCACGTGCCCGGGAAGAATACCGATCTCGCCCGACTCTGTGGGTAATACGACTTGATCGGCCTCGGTGGAGAGGACCTTTTCGTCGGGAGTGATAATTTCGAGAGTCAGGGACATTAGGTGGGAAGGTGGGAAGGTTTGGAGGTGGGAAGGTGGGAAGGTTTGAAGGTGGGAAGGTGGGAAGGTTTGAAGGTGGGAAGGTCTGAAGGTGGGAAGGTTTGAAGGTGGAGCATTGAACACCGAACTTCAAAGGTTCAACGATCATACAGGCGGCTCCGCCGCTCGGTTATATTTTAGAGTTCAGTGTTTGACGTTGAATGTTCGATGTTCGAGCGGAGCGACTAGTCCTTATCGCTGGCTTCGAGGGCCATGTCGATGGAGCCCTTCATGTAGAGATCGTTCTCGGCGAGATCGTCGCACTCGCCGTCGAGGATCATCTTGAAGCCTTTGATCGTATCCTGAATGGACACGTATTGACCGGGGGTTCCGGTAAAGACTTCGGCCACGAAGAAGGGCTGGGAGAGGAACTTCTGCACCTTACGTGCCCGGTAAACGGCTTGCTTGTCCTCGGGGGAGAGTTCGTCGAGTCCGAGAATGGCGATGATGTCCTGCAAGTCCTTGTAGCGCTGAAGCACGTTCTGCACGCCCCGGGCGACTTGGTAGTGCTCTTCACCGACGATGGCCGGGTCCAGGGCGTTGGAGATGGAAGAGAGCGGGTCAACCGCCGGGTAGATGCCGAGCTCGGCGATGGAGCGCTCAAGCACGATGGTGGAGTCGAGGTGGGCGAAGGTGTTGGCCGGCGCGGGGTCGGTCAAGTCGTCAGCCGGCACGTAAACCGCCTGGAAGGAAGTAATGGAGCCCTTCTTAGTGGAAGTAATACGCTCCTGCAGGTTACCCATTTCGGCTGCAAGTGTGGGCTGGTAACCGACCGCAGAGGGTGAGCGGCCGAGCAGCGCAGACACCTCAGCGCCGGCTTGCGAAAAGCGGAAAATGTTATCGACGAAGAGCAGCACGTCTTGGTTTTTCTCGTCGCGGAAGTATTCAGCCATGGTCAAGCCGGAGAGCGCAACACGCATCCGGGCACCGGGGGGCTCGTTCATTTGACCGTAAACCAAGGCCACTTTGGAGTTGGCAATGTTCTCCTGGTCGATGACGCCTGCGTCGGACATTTCGTGGTAGAGGTCATTGCCCTCACGGGAGCGCTCCCCGACACCGGCGAAGACGGAGTAACCCCCGTGCGCCTTAGCAATGTTGTTGATCAGCTCCATGATGACGACGGTCTTACCCACACCCGCACCACCGAAGGCACCTACTTTACCACCCTTGGTAAAGGGGCAAATGAGGTCGATCACCTTGATGCCAGTT
>Ga0136604_1000942_pt1 | contig 13626 bp, 13 predicted proteins | sample AntRauFillE10628_FD_104928 | JGI IMG/M metagenome (GOLD analysis project Ga0136604, IMG submission 104928) | Saline lake microbial communities from Rauer Islands, Antarctica - Metagenome Filla E10 #628 | ecosystem: Environmental > Aquatic > Non-marine Saline and Alkaline > Saline | place... | reverse complement strand
GTTGACATCAGTTTGTAATCGTTAGTAGTCACGGAAAGATCGAAATCATAGTCTGTGTAGTTTTCCGTAAAGACTTTACCATCTATCTGCGCTTTGTTGCCAGTGCTGTCTCTTACAGTGAATCCGGGGAACTGAAAACCATCTTGCTCGATGTTAATTCTTTCATCTTGCAAATTGAAGTATGCGTTGAGATAATCCACCTTCAGCCATACTTTTTCAAAGTTTAAATTACCCGTGATTTCAGGTTCTGAAAATGAACCTTCGAGGTTGACTTTTCCACTTAGATTTCCCTGCATGTTAGATAAATACCCGATGGTGAAAGGAGTGAAGCTCTTGAGGGCAATCTGATTGATATTGGTGGCGAGGTCGACAGTGGAGGTGCTATCGGAAAATGAGAAACTGCCGGAGCTTTTGACATCGTTGCCATTTCCTGAAAGCATCAGGTCGAGCTCGTATTTGTTAGTCACTGGATTATCTACTGAAAGGTCAATTGTTCCAAGTGGTTTTTCAAAAATCTGAATGTCCCTGATTTTTAGATCTGCAGATAGTTTCTCATCGGCAGTCCGTGTGACTGTGCCATTCAGATTACCTGAAAGTGGTACAATCTCACCTGAGAGCATTCCCGAAATAGCTGCCAGTGAAAAATTGTTGGCATTGAGCTCCAGATCACCTTCACGATCTTTCACATTGAGGCTCATTCCGTTTCTCGAAATTTCAAAATCCCTGAAATTCAAGTTGTCACTGATAAGAATCGCATTGTTTTTTCTGGCATTCCAGGTGGCGTAGTGGAGCAGCAGTTCTTCATCCAATGAAATAGAAATGGTGTCGCTAAGCCTGGTGATACTGGCTCCGAGCAAGTATTCCTGAGTTTCGGCAGTGTCTAAAATCCCCAGGGCAAGATGAATGTTGCCTTTGCTGATTTCTGTGTTTAGCGATGTCTTGTGGATGGTGAGCGTGTCAAAATCCAACTTGTCGAATCCTATAGTAGAAATCAAACTATCGCTATCGCCAGACATCTCAAATGAAAGGCTGTCGATAGACAGGTCTGCGTATTTTACCTGTGGCATTTTGATCGACATGTTCACCATTCCTACCTCAGGCTCGTTGAACTCGCCCTGAATTTCTCCAATTTCAAAACTCTTCAACTCGGGAAGAATGACCTCGCTAATCAAGTCGGTTTGATTCAGTGAGAAATAAAAAGAGAAGTGTGGGTTCTGAGCAAGTGTGTCATCATTTATCTCAAACACCTTCACATAGTTGTTGACTTGCTGCTCTATTGAAAGCACAATTTCATCGGGAGGCAAGTTCCCTTTTAGCCAGCCATTGAGGATGTCGCTGTTGATCTGAAAATCAGTTTTGTTCTCAGCTAACTTTGCTTTTACAACAAGAGAATCGAGGTAGTAGCGATCCTTTTCTTTTATGATGAGAGTATTTCGCAGATCCACATCGGCATTCAGGTCAGTAATCCCTGTTCCGCTCGAAGAGACATTTAATTTGCCTTTCAATCGGATGTCTTTTTCAGCAAAATTAAGACGCTGCAAATCGGCTGCTTCAACATCTATTTTGATATTCGCATCAAAGATGTTCTGCAAGTTGACAGTGTTGTCTAGCGTGACTATGATATTGGAATCGCGGATGCCACCGGCACTTTTTAGAATACCATTAACTACCTCACCAGAGAGCTCAAACTTTCGATAGTCGTATCGATTAAACTGAATTTGATGCAGCTTTAGCGCAAATTCATTGTTCATTTTTGCCGGCTCAAAGCCAGATCCATTTGCTTCAATTTCAAACGAGCAAAATCCCACGCCAGAGCTATCTCCCCTGGTCATGGTTTGCAGGTCGAGACTCTCAGCAGAAAGCTTCAGATCATATTCTGGAGCAGAGTTGCTCAGGATATTGGCCAGGCTTATGTTTCCAAATATTTCACCCAGGTCACTGGAAATGTCGAGCTCAGCGTCAAAGTCATTTATTTCCCCAACGAGATCATAAGTCCCTGAGGTTCGCGATGGCAGTTGGATAGCATCGGGTAAGATAGACGGGTGTAAAAAGTTCTTTAGGTCTCTGGCGAAAATTTCGTGTTCGAGACCTAGGTCGAAGCTTAGCAGGTCTGGATCGAGTAGGTTTTCGGCCGATCCTTCTACGTTCACCTGAGTGTTGTTTCCAAAGCCCAAATTCAATTTCTTCAGCAGCATCTTTTGCATGGTTCCTTCTGCGTTCAATGCAAAATTGAAGCTGGGACTTTTAGGATTGAAAATGCTGTCGGCCAAGGCAGGAACCCAGTAGGTAACATCTTCGGAAGAGACTTTTCTGGACTCAAGGTCTACGGTAAAATTGCCATTTTTCAGATCTGAGATAAAAGCTGAAAAGGTCGGGTAGGCGAGCAGAGCTTTGCCCTCTATCGAACTCCTGGAGGTTTTGACTACCAGATTTTCTAAGTCAATTTTCTGATCGTTAAAGAGAATTTCGGTTTTGAGTTCCTCAATGGCAAACTCTTGAGAAGATTCGAAAGCAAGGTCATTGAGTTTAGCGACAAGCTCACTATCTGCCATTTTGAAGTCTGCAATTCCCAGATCGAGATCCTTCAGCGAAATGTGGTTAGCGTCAAAGCCTGTGGTCGTGTCCGGAACAGCAGTGTTGTGATATTCCAAATTGATTTGACTGAGGTCAAGCTCAGTGAGTGATAACTTCCATGGAATGTCGAGAGGAAAACTCTCGTTTGAATTGGAGTCTGGTTTTTCGACATTAGTAGTGTCTTGAGCAGAATATATTTCAGCCGTAAAAGTGGAATTGCTCAATTCAATTTCATCCAGTTCTATGATCTGCTCTCGAAGGTTGAAGTCTTTGGGAGAGAGTAGAAGCTCAGACAAATCAGCAGTGAAGTGTTGTCGTTCTGTATAATTTTGATAATCTGCAGAAATAGAGTTGAGCTGTATGTTTTCAAACCTGATCTCTGGCAGGGTGGTGGAATCACTTTCCTCTTTTGGTGCAGAAGCTGAGCTGTGAATGGCCACTTGTGCATTAGTGTTTTCGAGCAGAATTTCTTCCAGGTAAAACTTCTGATTTTCCAGGTCGAATGTTTCAAAAGAAGTCTGAAAATTTCCTAAGAATGCATCGGTGCTGTCACCAGTGTCCAGGTCGTAGTAGCGGGCTCTAATATTTTGAAGGGAAACATCCTGTACACCAAAGGCCCAGCCTGGCCCTGAGGAGGTGTCAGCCGGAGCCTGTTTTGTTGCAGAAGTATCAGAAAAAGCAGTGATAAAATGGTTGAAGTTGAAGGTCGTGTCCTTCTTGATTACACGAGCATAAATATCCTTGAGCTCAAAATCTGTAACGGTGATTCGCTTTTCCATGAGGTCGCTTAGCGAAATCGAGACGCCAATTTTCCCAGCAGCAAGAAGTGTGTCTTTATTTCGGTCTTCAACAAATAAATCTTCGATAGACACTGCTTTGGGAAAGTTGATGTTCAAGTAGCCAATATTTACCTCTGTATTGGTTTTTCCCTCCAGGAAATCCTCGGCTTTGTCAGCGATAAATCTCTGTGTAACCGGTAGCTTGAGAGCAATGAATATCAGAATTACGAGCAGCAGTATGGCAACGAGAGTTCGCCACAAAATTTTCCACGCTATTCGCAAGATTTTCTTCATTCTATTCAGACTAAACTAAGGGGGGAAAGTAAAAGTTTTTGAAAAGCTCAGAGATGCTTTTCTCTAAATTCGCTAGTAGACACCATCTAACTCAAAGTCAATATTTTGAAGACTGAGCTTTTTGACATTGAGGTTTAATTTGCCATTTGCTTTAATAGAGTAGTGGATGGAGTCACCTTTAATGAAGCGCTGCCAGAGTCGTTTGCCAACTTTTTTGGGTGAAACTTTTATGGGGAGATCAATAATATTTTCACTCTTGCCTTCCACGTTTATTGGTTCATCTACATTACCGCTGGCCCATTCATTTTCTTCAATGATCATTTCGTACTTGAGATCTTTTATTGAAAGCGCTAAATCAGAATGGTTCACAACTTTGACCCTGGCCAGAAGTACCAGCGGTTCAGTAAGTTTCATTTGCTGAACTTTTAGCTCTTCCAGCTTTATTTCAGGCGGAATAGGAACCTTAATTTTTTTCAGATTTTTATTATGAGTTCTCTTTTTCCCCAAAATAGGTAGGTGATAATCAACCTGATACTCGAGTTCCAGGTAAGTGCTGTCGGTAACCTGAAGGCTGTCAATTGTAGAGCGGATTTCTTTCGGGTTTAATGTTAGCTCAAGAGGAATTGTTGTTCTTTTATTGTCGATTATCAGGGTGTCAAAGTTTTGTGCTCCGTCCAAAATCACTTTGTCTGCAAGCTTCAGTTGGTAAGATACTCCGTAGATTTTTGTTTCCCAGAAGAATCGTGTATCGATCTGGATGTCCATGTCAATCTTGAGTTGGTCCTGACCAACAAAATGGAGATCAGCTGTGATTTTTTCCAGCTCGATTCCTTTTTTGAAATACTGCCAAATGCCTAGAGCGACCAGAGTAATTAGTGCGAGAGTGACTACGATTCGAATCGATTTCTTTTTCAATACCTGGGGATTTTTCTTTAAACCATATAAGAGCTAAAGTTGTTCCGAAATCAAACAGGGTTTTAATTTCCTGTCAGGTAGTTACTTAGGATAGTAAAAGGAAGAGAGGTGTGTAAATTGTTCTACGATTTAGGGTCGCAATCTTTTACTCTCTCCGCGACTTCCTTGTCGTACTTGGTAAAGAAATTAATCCAGATAGATCTGCTCAGTCGGTAGAAGAGGGGTAGGGTGAGTATGAGTAGAGCGACTCCCAAACCTAAAAACAAGAGAGGATCTTCAAAAAAACTGAAGGAGATCAAACCAATGGCATCGAAAACAACGAGGGCTACCCAGAGTGATACCCACAGCGCAACCGTGAGGCCGTAGCTGACATACGCAGCACCAAAGAAAAAACCGGGCTCTTTGGTGAATTTTTCACCGCAACAAGCACATTCTTTATTCATCTTCGTTAGGGACTTAAGACGATAAGGGTTAGGGTGTTGGTAGAGATTCCCCTTATGACACCTTGCGCATTTAAACTTGAGGATTGAATAGAGCTTTGTCCCTTTTAACATGGGGCAAAAGTAAGGGATTTCTACCGCAGAATTAATCTAAAAAAGAATGTTAACGGGTGTTAATGATTGAGGTCCTTGTTAACTTTTTGAACAGTAGGGCGTCTCTTTCACGAAATCAAATTAAAAATAATCTCAATAAAAAATAATAACCATGAAAACCATAACAATAACCCTTAGCTTGATCCTTCTTTCTTTTGGAATACAAGCACAAACCAATGTGATTGACCGACATTTCTCTGACCTGGCTTCACTCGAAAACGTGATGGAAGTGAGTATCTCTGGATCGATGTTTCAATTGGCAAATGAAATAGAAGCAGATGATGAAGAAACACGTGAATTTATCGAAGCTGCTAAAAAGATTAAGGGCATCAAAGTGCTCATCAATGAAGATGATAAAGATGGAGGAAAGGATTTGCTCGCCCGGGTTCATAAGATTGTGGACGGTGAATTTGAAGAATTGATGCGAGTAAAAGAATCTGACATGGAAGCAGTCTTCTTTGTGAAGGAGAGCAACGGAATCATCACTGAGCTACTCGGTGTAGTTGATGAAGAGAACGAGTGGATATTGATCAATGTTTGGGGCGAGATCGATCTCAAGCAAGCTGGATCGATGATCAGAAAAATGAATTTTGATGGAACTGATGAGGTTGAAACTAAGTCACTTGACCTGGCCAGCAATATCAGTGTTTACCCTAACCCGGTGGGAAAAGATGCCAACGTGCAAATGGAAGTTCCAGAAGAGCTTGTAGGTTCTCAGGTGCTGGTGTTCAACCAATCTGGAGCTGTGGTAAGAGACCTAAAGGTCCACAGCAAAACCCAGGAATTGAGACTTTATGGACTGCCATCTGGCAACTACGTTATGAAAATCATGAAAGGTAAGGAGCAGGCTTACACAAAGAAGTTCATTATTCAATAATGATACAGGTGATACTAAGAAAGGCCGTTTTGGGAATCCAAAGCGGCTTTTTTTATGGCAGTTTCCACCAGATGAAAATGATAGCAAATGAAGTTAGGAAAACCAAACCGGCAACAGCCAGCCAGTGAAGCCACTTTGGCGGTTTAGCGTGGCCTGGCATCAATTTCCCGCTTACCAGTTTGAAGTTTACAAATGCGATTACCGGGGCGATCAAAAAGGAAATGGTGGTGGAAAGGTCGACCAGGTTTTTGAGGGATTTTCCAAAGAAGTAGATAATGGCAAAAGCTCCGAAACCGATTACTAGCAGTGTTACGTTGTAGGTTCGTGAGTTGGAGTCGAGGATCTCACCTGGCTTGTCCTGTTTCGCCTGAGGCCAGTTGTTTAGTAGCTTCAGTGTTCTTTCCATCACGCGTGAGTAGCCATCGAAAATGGCGATGCAAGTTCCAAACATGATTGAAAAAGCCGAAGCCGCAATCAACAAATAACTCCATTCACCCATGGTTTCTGTGTAGAGACCAATAATTGCATTGGCGAAATCACCCGAACCGTGTGGCATCACTTTGTCTGTTCCGTAGATTAGAAACGCTCCCAAAATCAAAAAACACGGACCGAGCACGGCAGAGGCGATATATCCAAAGTTGAAGTCAAAAAGTGTCTCGCTAAGCTTTGGCCTGTAGCCTGTTTGTTTGATTCGTTCCAGGGTCCACAGGCTATTCCAGGCAGACAGGTCGATTGCCGATGGCATCCAGCCCATGAGCGCTATCAAAAATGGAAACCCCATGTTTCCTGGGTTGAGCACTGCGGTGTTGAGCCAGTTGAAAGGTTCTTGAGTAGCAGGACCTTTGTTCAGTGTGAGCACCACAGCCAAAACAGTGGAGATCAGAAGTACAGTACCGATTATTTTTATCAGGCTGTCGAGTGCTTTGTATTTTCCCGCAAGGAGTATCACAATGCAAATCGAGAAGAGGATTCCTGTGGTGAGCCAAATTCCTCGACTTCCGAGTAAGGCAGACACTCCGAAAAGATTGTCCATGAAGCCTGCTGTCACTGCCCCCACTGCAGCAGCTACGAAAAACATAGACGCCAAAGTGAGCACAAAGTATAGCCAAAGCATCCATTTGCCCGTTCTGCGGTAGCCATCAATAATACTCTCGCCTGTGGCATTTGCGTAGCGAGAGCCGAACTCAAAGAAGGGGTACTTGAACAAGTTTGCCGCAAACACTGCCCACAATAAACCAAATCCATAAACCGCTCCGGCTCTGGTGCTTTGAACCAGATGGCTGACTCCAATGCAGGTGCTGGCTAAAAGAATTCCCGGACCGAGAGATTTTAGCAAGTTGGAAAGGCGTTGGCTCATGGTGCCGGAAAATTAAAAATTTGGAGCTCACAACCCAAGGTGGAAGAATTCTTTCAGTGAAATCTTATATTTACGTAGAACCAATTTACTTCCATCATGAAAACAATGCAGCAGTGGTTTGACGATTACGGAGTGAGTCATCAAAATGCTACCAACAAAGCCATTCACTGGATTTGTGTTCCGTCTATCTTTTTCTCTATCGTTGGTTTGCTATCGCTCATTCCTTTGCCTTTTGGAAGTTTCTCAGCAGATGTTGAGCTTTATTCTCACATCGGCTCGCTCGTGATAATTTTCGGATTGCTGTTTTACCTGCGCATTTCGTTTCCCATCTTTTTGGGAATGGCCATTTTCTCTGCAGCAGTGCTTGCGCTGGCGGCTGTGGTCAACCTGGCTTACCCTCAATTTGCCTGGGTCATTTATCTCACCATTTTTATTGTCGCCTGGGTAGGACAATTCATCGGGCACAAGATTGAAGGCGAAAAGCCCAGTTTTTTCAAGGATCTACAGTTTTTAATGATTGGCCCCGCCTGGTTGCTGGGCTTTATTTACCGCAGGTTGGGGGTGCGTTATTGAGATGAGTTCAGGAGAAATTAAAATCGATTATCCACTGAAAGTACGGAGGTACACCCGTGCCCACATGGACTATCTGATAAAGTCGCAGGCGGAGGAATCAATCCACCTTGAGTTTAAGGCGGGATGGGCGCTGGAGAACACGGATTACAAAAAGAAGGAAATAAGCAAGGATGTCTCAGCCATGGCCAATTCCGATGGTGGCGTTGTCATTTATGGACTCAATGAAGAGAATCATAAAGCGGATTCCTACAGCTTTATCAACGGTAATGAATACAGCAAAGAGTGGCTCGAGCAGGTTATTAACTCGAGAATAAAACGGAGAATTCCAGACCTGACAATTGATGTCATTCGCGTTCAGAACAGGATCAGCAAATCCATGTATGTAGTGAAGGTGCCAAGAAGTTATGAAGCACCGCACATGGCTGCGGATGGCAGATACTACAAAAGGTTCAACTTCGAATCGGTGAGGATGGAAGAATACGAGGTACGCGATGCTTTCAATCGCATCACTGAGACGATGCTCAAAATTCGGCCTTTGGAGTTTGGCGGCAGTATGGTCACCAGAGAAAATGATGAACTCTTTTACAAGCTCAATGCTGTGGCCGATGTGCAAAACATCAGCAAGTCAATAGAGCACACTTACAAGACGATCATCAAAATTCCCCGGCAGGTTTACGATCGATCAAGTGAGTCGAAAGACCTCTACAGTTTTTTTCAAAAATATGAACGCGACTATGCAGTGCTGGCGTTCCCTGGAGAGAACCCACTTTTTCCAAAGGAGATTACAACAGTGGTGAACTGCACTTTGAATATCGACCAAACCGGATTTGAAGCTTGCCAACAGTATCCGCTAAAGCTCAGACTTTATTACAGCAACGGTGTTTATCAGCGTGAATACTACCTGACGAAGTATATGCGTCACGAGTCGAAATTAGTACGAGAGAAGGATTTCCTTAAGGAGTAATCAAACCGTTTTTTATCGCATGTTCCATTGCATTTTCTGAATGCTTCACCAACAGCATCTCTGTGGTTGGATGATCCAGGTCTTCAGCGATTTTCCTCACTTCTCTGTCGCGCTTGTCTTTTGACACGTCCCTTATGTAAATGCTCAATATTCGCGATGGGAATTCTTTGGCTATTTGCGAGTAGAGTTCCGGATCGTGCTGACCGCTGTCCCCGATGAGTACAAACTTCATTTCTGGGTAAGTTTCCAGGATGTGGCGAATCTTTTCGAGTTTATGATCGTGCTGTCCACCTCCGGATTTCACAAGTTTTATCAAGCTGGACTTTAGTGGCTTGAGAAGAAATGGGCCTTTAGGGATGTTGTGAAATTGGCAAAAGTCAACAAGAAGGTCGTAGAGATTCCACTCGCTGCTGGAAACGAAGAAAATCGGGTTTTTTCCAGTTTTGTGAAGACGGTGATAGAATTCACTCACACCTTCGAAAGGCATTCTGGTGTGGGCATTCTTGGTTAACATCAAGCGCATCTTTTTACGCAACTTGGCTGAGTAGGAAACCATAAAGGTATCATCCACATCGCTGATGATTCCGTACTCTGCAGATTCATCAGGAATCAGGATTTCTCCCTGAGCGCTGATTTCCCCTTGATTCCTAATAAGCTCATCGAGGAGTTTAACAGAATACTTCACCCACTGATCTTCCTTTTTTTCAATTGGGTCTCTGAGGGTAATTTCCAGGTTGTAAATTCCATTTTCATCTGTTGTAACCTCAATACATTCTTCTCCAATTTTAATTTCTACTCTTACTGCCGGGATGTTATCGCTGATATATCTCCTCAACATAGCGCCCATGTTTCTCCACACATTCGCTTCAGTTTTGGGTTGTGCGAGTCCACGGTCCTCCATCACTCTTCCTCGCACCACAACTTTTTTCCGGTTACCATATCCGCGATAAGGCAAGACAATAGGCTTCCCGAGCATGCCTAGTTTTTGCTTGATGTAGAGTGTGAGTTTTCTGGTTAAAGGTTTTAACATTTGAGGTTTATTTTTCAGCTTGCGGACTTATTCTTGCAACCTTGTCTTCAACAATCGTCATTCATGCAACAAAAGAGATTCCTTTTTGTGATTAACCCGATTTCGGGTGATGTAGACAAGTCGCTGTTGCCGCAAAAGATCGAAATATTTTCTAAGAGATACTCTGCGGAAGTTGATCTTTTGGAAACTACCGGAGAGAATGATCCACAGCGAGTAGAGGAGAAGTGTGCGGAATTTAAGCCGGGCACGCTAGTGGCTTGTGGTGGTGATGGAACAGTTAACATGATCGCGAAGATTGCCTATCAACGACAATTGATTTTGGGAATTGTTCCCGGAGGCTCAGCCAATGGAATGGCAAAAGAGTTGGGGATTCCCGATGATTTTGACGCTGCTCTGGACTTTCTGGGTAGCAAAGAACCATTTGACTGTGATTTGCTCTGGGTAGATGAAAATCTATGTCTGCATCTAGCGGATGTTGGATTAAATGCTGCGTTGATAGAGCGTTTTGAAAAGAGTAATCAGCGCGGATGGTGGGGCTATGCACGCGAATTTACACAGCAGTGGAAGGAGCGGTTTGAGGTGGAGTATTCTGTCATTTCAAAAGATTTGTCTAAACCCAAAAAAATAAAAGGACTGGTTGCTGTTGTCGCCAATGCTACGGTATTTGGAACTGGGGCGTGTATTAACCCTGAAGGCGATATTTCGGATGGCCAGTTTGAGATCATAGTGATGAAGCCTCAAGGTTTTTTAGGATTTCTCGGAACTACCCTAAGGTCATTTTTTGGGAAGTTGAGCAAGAGTCCTTTTGCTAAAACTGTTTCTGTTAGTGAAGCTACGATAAGACTTAGTAAGCCTCAGCCACTTCAGGTAGATGGAGAGTTCATATGCAAGACAGACAAGTTTTCTATTCGTATTGAAAAACATGCGATTAAGATTGTGGGTTCAAAGGGAAGTGACAATGGACTGCAGTTCTTCGACTGACCTGCATAGTCGAATTTGAATTTATCTTCACCTTGGCATTTAAAGGCTTGTGGTTAATCCAAATTGACAAAGTGTTTCTAGTTGACTAACTTCGTCATTCGTTTATTCAGGACTTGAAAATGTTTTATTGATTAAAAATTAGTTGAACCAACTATGGGACTACATAGATGGGAGTTTGTAGAAGATAAGAACGGAGAATTCAGGTGGAGAAAAACTGCTGGAAATGGAATGATTGTGGGCACTTCGCTGACGTCATTTAAGACCAGGCAAGAGGCGATTGACGATGCGCATCTCAACGGATATTCTGACGAGGAACTTTAAACCGCTCGAGATTTCAGTTTTTTATAGACAGAATCTCACACTTCATACCCTAGCTATGTCATAGCGTACCTCCCGATTCCTGGCCAAAACTGTTGTACAACCGGCCAGGTACGGATCTGAGAGGTAAATGCTTAAAATATCCTAGACTAAAAATCACCGTACATAGAAATTAATTGCTAATTTAATACTCCCTTTTTAAGCAACTAAAAGCTAAATCACTCTTTATGAATGAACTCGACCAACTGAAGCTGAGGCTGGAAACGGTTAAGGCAAAGAAAATGTTGATTGTAAAAACTTCTAACTACTCTCAGGTTTCGCACTTGAAACAAGAAGAAAAATCAATCCTCGATCGCATTCGAGATTTTAGGTCTAAAGAAAGCAAAGGGGCGTAATCGCCTGGATGCTTTTTTCAAAAAGCTTTAAAAATGACCCGGACAGCGAAAGTTTGTTCGGGTTTTTTGTTGTACTGAAGCTCCTTCTAATTGTACTCCAGGTAATTCGGAAGGCTTTCCCCTAAAAAATATTCCCACCCAGCTCGACAGCTCTCTTCGGTGAACTCAGGAACATCGTTTGGAAAAGTTTCAATTCCGTCAAAAGCCAAAGTCAATTTTGTGCCTCCGTCAACAGGCTCCAAAACAAAACAAACATTAGCCTTTCCCTCATATTCGGCATAGCTCCAATTGTAGCAGATTTGTTTTTGTGGGATTACTTTTGTGACTTCCCAAACATGGGTGAAAATTCTGGTTTCGGACTCAACTGGAAACTGAGTGGTAAATCCGACCTGAGGCTTGAAATCTGGAATATTCTCAAAATACCACTTGCGCATTTTTTCAATTTGAGTGATCGCCTCCCAAACTGCTTCCGGTGAAGCGCTCAATAAAGTCTGTACCTCAATTTGATTCATGTTTCCGAGTCAATTTTATGAATGAAGCATCATTCGAAAATGGAAGTCTACCAGCTTAAGACGAATAGAGTTTTGCTAGAAATCAGCCCTAAAGATCATTTCGCCTTGTCAACGATCAAACCGATTTCCATCGCATAGTTTAAGGGATCTGCAGGCATAGTGTGCTCTATTAAATAAGTGTACGTTCCTGTTTCCTGATATTTCTTATCCGGCTCTACCAGGTGCTCACTATCCCAAATGTCCAGGCCGGGATCACCAATGTATTCGCCATTCTCGTCTCGCACTTTTAACTCGTACTCATTGACAGACTCCTTGCCACTGGGGCTCGTTTCAGTGACTTTAACTCTGGCAACCTGATATTGATAACCAGTTGCGTAGCGAAACGATAAGCTCAAATTGTAGAGAGGACTGTTGTCTTCTAAAGCTACGTTGAACTCACGTTTATCTTCCTTCAACCACTCAACGTCTGGTGACAATTCTTTATGCTCCGAATAAATTCGTCCTTCGGGTTGGCAACCAATAAGTCCAGTTGCTAAAATCAGTATTGTTAAAAAGAGACTCGTTTTCATGTAAGATGTTTTTTTCAAATTGGTTAAATCCATTGATTATGGTGTGATCGATTAATAAAACTACTCGTTTTATCATTTATTTCGCCCGGCCAATACTCTTTCAATATCACTTAGTTTTAATTCTTTGTCTTGTAGCAACATAAGGTAGTGGAAGAGCAGGTCTGCCGCTTCAGCTTTGAAATTCTCCAGTTGATCGTCCATGGCTTCGATCACCAACTCCACCGCCTCTTCGCCTACCTTTTGTGCTAGCTTGGCGGTACCTTTTTGATACATACGAGACACGTAAGAATCTTCAGCTTTAGTCTGTCTGCGCTCCTGAATGATGTTCTCAAGTCGATAAACAAATCCTTTGGCTGATTCGTCACCAAAACAAGTGGTCTGTCCGGTGTGGCAGCAAGGCCCGGCTGGGTTCACCTGGAGCAAAAGGGTATCCTGATCGCAGTCGAGCTCAAGGTCTACCAATTCCAGGAAGTTTCCCGACTCTTCGCCTTTTGTCCACAATCTCTGCTTACTGCGGCTGTAAAAGCATACCCGCTTTTCGGTCAGGGTTTTTTCTAAGGCAGCTTCATTCATGTATCCCAACATCAGCACTTTTCTGCTTGCTGCATCCTGAATCACAGCCGGAACCAAACCTCCGGACTTTTCGAAATTGACTTCTTTGCTATTTATCATCGTATGGCTAGCTTTTGAGTTTTTAAATACGTTTTGAGTTCTGGAATTGGAATTTCTCCATAGTGGAAAATGCTGGCGGCTAAGCCTGCTGTAACCTTGGTCTGGGAAAATAACTCGGCAAAGTGTTCCATGCTACCGGCTCCACCCGAAGCAATGATGGGAATGTTCAAAGCCTCACTCATTGTCTGATACAAGTCCAATGCAAAGCCGGTTTTGGTACCAT
>Ga0136604_1000938_pt1 | contig 13645 bp, 14 predicted proteins | sample AntRauFillE10628_FD_104928 | JGI IMG/M metagenome (GOLD analysis project Ga0136604, IMG submission 104928) | Saline lake microbial communities from Rauer Islands, Antarctica - Metagenome Filla E10 #628 | ecosystem: Environmental > Aquatic > Non-marine Saline and Alkaline > Saline | place... | reverse complement strand
GTTTTGCGAACTTGCTATAAAAACGGCTCGACTGGTAGCTTTAATTTACTTCGGCAGCTCGAACTCCGGGGCGTCGTTGAGGTCGCTGTGAGTTTCGAGGTTCTTGAGTTTGACCTTGAGCTCGAAGAGGTCGGTGCGGCGGTCGAGGCGGGGGGTGACGGAGCCGCTGGCGCGTGAGCGGTAGAGGTCTTCGGTGTCGACATCCGTCACGAGGAGCGTTTCCACATTGGAATCGGCGATGGCTTGAATGCCGTCGCGGGCGAACTCGAAGTCCGACGGTGTAAAGACGGCGGCTTGGCCGTAGTGAATATCCATGGCGGGCACACTCGGTAGATTTCCAATAATACCAGACGTCGCGACGAAGATTTGATTTTCAATAGCGCGCGCTTCGGCGCACTTGCGGACTCGTAACATGGCGTGTCTATCATCGGTGCAATAAGGCACAAAGAGGATTTCCACGCCCTCGTCGGCGAGGTAGCGGCTGGCTTCGGGGAACTCCACGTCGTAGCAGATTTGCACGGCGATCTTGGCCTTCGGGGTCGGCAGCACGATGAGTTCGTTCCCCCCAGAGATGCCCCAAAAGCGCTTTTCGGACGGGGTGATATGGAGTTTCGGTTGCGCAATGTAGCGACCGTCCGGATCGAAGATGAGGCATTCGTTTTGCAGCTTATCTCCGTGCCGGATGGGGTGGCTGCCGCCGATGATGTAGAGGCCATACTTACTGGCCATACGGGACATCAGGTCGATGAACGGCTCGGTAAACTCGTCGGCCAGTTTGCGGATGCCGTCAATGGGGGGGAGCGGCTCGATAAAGGAGAGGAGTTGCACCGAGAAGAACTCGGGGAAGAGCAAGAAGTCGGCGCGGTAGTCGGCGGCGGTCTCGACGAAGTATTCCACCTGATTGGCGAAGTCCTCGAAGGTGGCGATCCTGCGCACTTGATATTGCACACAGGCGATGCGCACTTTGGAGGAAGGCTCGGCGGGGGTGTAGTCCGGGTTAAGCCACTCGATGAGGCTGGCATTGTTGAGGCTCACCGGGTCAGTGATATAGTTGCGCAGGATGCCGCGCACGGTGAAGCCTTCGCGTAGTTGAAAACTTAAGACAGCGTCGCGCAGCTCTTCATCCTTAACTTTCTGCACGTAGCTCTCGGGCGTTAACTCATCGGCCACTTTGCTGTAGCTGGAGAGTCGACCCCCGGCGAGAATGCGGCGAAGGTTGAGACTTTTTGCGAGGCGCCGACGCGCTTCGTAGAGGGCTGCCCCTACGCCGCGCCCTTGGCAGTCGGGATCGACATAGACATCGGCTCCGTAGAGCGTGTCGCCACGGTCGTTGTGATTATGGAAATAGCCACCGTCTGTGATGCCAGCATAGGTATGCGCACGGTAGGGGTCGCGGTCGCTGTCCACGATGAGCGAAGCGATCGCGCCGACGACTTGTCCGTCGATTTCGGCAGCCAATTGCCCTTTCGGGAACAGGCGCAGGTGGTTCTTGAGTTGCCGCTCACTCCAGACGACATTTTCTTCCGCCATGAGGGGGAAGGCTTTTTTATTCAGCTCGATCAGGCGGGGAATGTCCTCGTGTTGAATCTGGCGGATGTGGATCGGGCCTTTGGCGCTTTCGAAGGTAAATGGTTGCATAAGAGAAAAGTAACGCAGGATTTGTTCGAAAGGTCAAATGCGGCGCACTGCGGTTATTCTACCGTGCCGCTTCCCATTCCCGCCTCAGGTCGCCGGAAAAGCCGGGGATGCGGCCCTCGTCGAAGTCAATCATGTCGCAGACGCAGTCGATCTTTCCGATCATCTCCGGCGTGCCCATGTTGGTCAGCGACTCGGCAAGAAACTCGCGCCCGGCCTCGGTCTGGCCCTTGTGGGTCACGTCGCGGTTCCAGGCAGGCACCTTGAGATTATCCGGGAAAAATTCGCTCAGCAGCTGGTCCAGGCGGATCTCGTCGTCACCCGCTTCTTTTACAGCCTCCACGACTTGCTGCGGCTCGACCCCAAGGTGCATGCAGAGGAAGCGGTCGAAGCCACGGCAGAAATTCTTTTGGTAGGACTTGGGCAGCTCGCCTGCCAGGTGCTTGCGTATCTTGGCGATAAAGCGGGGCAGATGCAGCAGGCCGCAGGGATGCGGCTCATAGGGGGAGGGCAGATCGAAGCAAATATCGCCGGTCGGTCCTAGATCAGTGTCCTCGTTATCAGTCATAGGAGGGAGCAAAGAGCCTGCCGGAGAAAGGTCAAGCGGTGCAATTCGCCGCAGTAGGGACTTCGCTAGCGAATGTCGCGAATGTCGCCTCTTCAGGCAGGCCAGTGGAGTCCTTACTAGAATGCGAAGCATGAATAGGCCACTGTAAATGCTGGCATGCTCCCAGCCTGGATATCCGCAAGCGGAATCCCTACTTTACCCGTCCTGACTCAACTCGATTATCGAGTAGCGAGATTCAAAATTGATTGTGCGCTTCTTGGTGGTGATGGCCAGTTTGATGGCCTGATCCTTCTCAGGCAGGATGACACAGACAATGTCGCTCACCACGCCTTCGTCAGTTTGGCTGTGTGCTTTACCCCTGAGCACGCCGCCCTTGGCTCCGAGATCACTCACTCTGACATCGAGCGGTAGCACAATTATGCCTTTATCGTTTTTTGACGACTTTAGGGGCACACGGATGGAGTAGGTCCCGACCAGCTTACCATCTTTGGGCTCCAGCTTGCTCACGGATAAATAGACCGGTGCGATCCCCACAAAGCTGCGACTGTCCTCGATTCGAAAGGCAAAGCTCTCCCATTCAGAGGCCACCGCTGCCTCTGTTTCAGAAGCCAACGAAGCCGTCTGCCCGAGCAGGAAGAGAGTCAAGAAAAAGTATGTGAGTAATCGCACCATAGTGCCAGATGAAGCAATAGCGTAGGAATGTCAAACTCGGGCGCGTCCTAGGATTCAAGCAAAACGAGCTCTCATGATTAGATTCGAGCCCGGTAGTGCTGAAATTCTTAGACTTTGAGCCTGTCGAAACGGCAAGCGGAATCCCTACGATAAAATCGGCTCCAGCACGGGCGCATTTGGGTCCAGCTTGGCCGAGGCCGTTGCAACCAGCGGATACCGATACTCATCACCGCTAAAGTTGCGCATGATAATCGCCTCGTCGGTCACTTCCTTCACATACTCCGGATTGATCGGCACCTTGCCGCCGCCGCCGGGCGCATCGATGACAAACTGCGGGATGGCATAGCCGGTAGTGTGCCCGCGCAGGGCTTGAATGATCTCGATGCCCTTGCGCGGATCGGCCCGCAGGTGGGCGCTGCCGGTGATCAGGTCGCACTGGTAAAGATAGTAGGGCCGCACGCGCATCATGAGCAGGCGATGAATGAGCGACTTCATAGTCTCGCTGTCGTCGTTGATCTCCTTCAGCAGGACGGATTGATTCCCAATCGGCACTCCGGCGAACGACAGACGCTCGCAAGCCGCAGCCAGATCATGGGTGCACTCGCCTGGATGATTGACATGGATGCTCATCCAAATCGGCCCGTGCTTCTTAAAGATTTCGCAAAGTTCGTCGTCAATGCGCTGAGGCAGAAAGACGGGGATGCGGGAGCCGATGCGAATGAACTCGATGTGCGGAATCTTGCGTAGCTCCCCGAGCAGGTAGTCCAGCTTACGATTGGACAGCAGTAGGGGATCGCCCCCGCTGAGTAGCACGTCGCGAATCTGCGGGGTGTTGCGAATATACTCGAGCCCACTCTCGAACTCGGGGTGAAAATTGTAGTCCTGCGCGTTGGAAACCAGACGACTGCGGGTGCAGTAGCGGCAATAGGCAGCACAGCGGTCGGTGACCAAGAAAAGCACACGGTCCGGATAGCGGTGCACGATGCCGTCGACCGGCTTGGTGTCTTCCTCCCCTACCGGGTCGAGCATCTCCTCCGGCGAAGTCTCCATTTCGCCGCTGCGGGGGATGACTTGTCGGCGGATCGGGCAGCCCGGATCTTCTCGATCAATCAGATTAAAAAAGTAGGGCGTGATCGCTAGTGCCAGTTTCTTATCGGCAAAGAGACAACCTTCGCGCTCATCGCGGGTCAGCTCCATATGCGCCTCCAAGTGGTCCAGCTTCGTCAGGCGATTCTTCAACTGCCATTTCCAGTTGTTCCAGTCTTCAGCGGGCACATCTGCCCAAAGGCCTTGGCCCTGATGCCAGTGTTCAAGAGAGTCGTTTGGATACATTTTTAGGTGGGAAGGTGGGAAGGTGGGAAGGTGGGAAGGTGGGAAGGTGGGAAGGTTGAAGGTGGGGAGGTGGAAGGTGGGGGCGAAGCGGCTGTTAAAGAAGTAAAGAGAGTCAACCATTTGCATGGTTGACGCATAGACCTATTCATATACTTAAATATGTCAATGACTCCTGCGGAAACTAATTTGGACCTTGATACACTCGCCAAACAGCTCTGGGCGATCGGGGACCCGGTGCGCCTGGAAATTCTCCGCAGCCTCCCGACCGAGCCGACTTGCGAAAAGGCCTGCAATGTCTCGAAAATTGCCAAACGGATCGGCCTCTCACAGCCAGCCACCTCGCACCACCTGCGTATTCTGCGGCAGGCGGGAATTATCACCAACCGCAAGACCTGCCGCGACATGATCTACTGGATCGATTTGGAAGCCAGTGGCTTGGTGTGCCATAGCCTGCGGGACTTGTTAAGCAAGGGGGGCTGCGAGTAGTCTTGGTCGAAAGATCATCCCCGACCGGGTGAATTGCCTCTCCTCGTTTTGCCCCTATTAATTATAATCCCGTAAAAACACTCCGATACGAGCGTATTTTTATTGCAATACGCACGTGCATATCTAACTATTACGCTATGGCGATAACAGGAACCCAGTTACGTGAAAACGTTTACCGCGTGCTCGACGAAGCACTGGAAACCGGAAAACCTCTAGAAATCCGACGGAAAGGGAGGACCCTGCAGATCATCCCCGACCGAGCAGGTTCGCGACTGGACCGGTTGCGCAAGCGCCCGACCTTGCGCGGCGAGCCCGATGGAATCGTGCATCTGGACTGGTCATCGGAGTGGCGACCATGATGGCGTTGGATACGCACGTGGTCGTCTGGCTGCACGCAGGCGAAACGGATTTGCTCCCGGAGGACGCTCGTCGCAGACTCGACAAAGAGCATGGAGTGGTCTGCCCACTCGTGGCACTTGAGTTGGAATATCTATACGAAATCGAACGCATCACCTACCCGGCCGATACGATCATCGCTGATCTGAGCGAGGAAATCGGCTTGGAAATTTGCCAGAAGTCATTTGCGCCAACACTGCGTGAAGCATTAAAACTAAAATGGACCCGCGACCCATTTGATCGAATGATTGCTGCGCACGCATTGGCACACAACCTTGACCTATTAACAAAAGACAAGGTGATTCTAAAGCACTGCGAAAAAGCCTTCTGGCGATAGAATCTGCTTTTCCCGTTGCATGTCGAAAAATTACCGCTTTGCTCCTCCGCTAATTATGGGACACAGCAAGGCGGGAATCATAGCATTTGAAGACGGAACGGTATTTCGCGGGCGCGCTTTTGGCGCAGCGGCCACCAATGTGGGCGAGGCCTGCTTCAATACCAGCATGACGGGCTATCAGGAGATCCTGACCGACCCCTCCTATTTCTCTCAAATCATCACCATGACAGCCGTGCAAATCGGCAACTACGGGATCAACCCGGATGACGTCGAGTCGGACGGCCCGAAAGTAAAAGGCTTCATCGTGCGGGAGATCAGCCCCGTCACCAGTAACTGGCGCAGCAACCAGTCGGTGCAGGACTATCTCGCCCAGGCCGGCATCCCTGGGGTGGAAGGCGTCGATACCCGCGCCATCACCAAGAAGCTCCGCGTCACGGGTGCGCTCAATGCCTGCATCAGCACCGAGGATATTTCCGATGAAGAAGCGGTCAACCGTGCGAAAAAATTCGGTGGGCTGCTCGGCGTGGACTTCGTCAAGGAAGTGAGCGCTAAAGAGGCCTATCACTGGGATCCGGAACAACTTCAATCCACTCCGTTTACCGTCGCCGGCACCCACCTGCACGGCGCGACCAGCCCGGAGAAGCGCTACAAGGTGGCCGCACTCGATTTCGGCGCGAAGTATTCGATCTACCGGAAGCTCCAGCACCACGGTTTCGACGTGCATGTCTTTCCAGCCACGACGCCTGCTGAGGAAATCCGTGAGTTTGCCCCGGACGGGGTGTTTCTTTCCAATGGCCCGGGAGATCCCTCAGCTGTGAGCTACGCCCATAAGACGGTTAAAGAGCTGATCGAGCACTTCCCGACCTTCGGCATTTGCCTCGGCCACCAGATCATCACCCACGCGCTGGGTGCAGAGACCTTTAAGCTCAAGTTCGGCCACCGCGGCGGCAACCAACCAGTCAAGAATCTCGAAACCGGTAAAGTCTCCATCACCGCACAGAACCACGGCTTTGCCTCCACCCGCGAAGAGCTTGAAAAAGCCGGAGCCATCGTCACCGAAGTCAATCTCAACGACGACACCGTCGAAGGCCTCCGCCTCAAGGACCGCCCGGTCTTTTCCGTGCAATACCACCCGGAGGCCGCCCCCGGCCCCAACGACGCCGACCCGCTCTTTATCGACTTTTATAAGATGGTGGCAAAGCACGCCTGAGCGGACCCCAAGAGACCGGCCAGAGGCACTCTGTCCTACGTAGAACAGGCGTCTCGCCTGTTTTCTCTTAAAGCGAACGACGTAGCGCAGCGAAGATGCTGAAACAATGCCCCTACAGTCTCAGCCAGCCAACCCGACCCAGCAGAAAAAAGCTCAACACCCCGCCAATCAGTCCGGCCAGTGCGCTCAAACCAAAATGCAGCGGATAGTTGGGGCTGGTGTGGTGCTCGGGGATCATTGCTTCGTCGATAATGCGGAAATCCGAGTTTTTTTAGGTAGCCGAAGCCCTTCGGCGTTGGCGGAACGTTACGAATTGCCGGAACATCCCGACCAAAAGCGAAGGCTTTCGGCTACAGCTCAAAATCGGAACGTGAACCCCCCCTACTTGAACGGATGCTAGGCGCTCTCCTCATCCGGCTCACTCATGTTCTCCTCGAACCAATCGAGAAAGGTCCTGGCCGATGCATGCGCCGTCCGCACCGGGTAGCCACCAGCCTGCTCGACCAAGGCCACTTCCTCCGGCTCGAAAGTGCGCACCAATACTTTGGCCCGTGACCCGCGCATGTGTTTGAGCACGGCCTCGGCATCACGTATGCGGCGCATCGAGCAGATCACCACCCGTGCCTCACGCCCATGCGCCCGGTCGATCGTCAGGGGATCGGAGCCGTCGCCCTGAACGCAGGGGATGCCCTTCTGAATCAACTTGCGAATGACGGCGGCATCGTCGTCCACCACCACGATAGGGATCTTTTGCGCCTTGAAATACTGCGCCAGGCGTGCCCCGGCGCGGCCGTAGCCGAGCAATACGGCGTGATCGCTCAAAGTTTCGCAAGCCTGCTCGCCTGTCCGGTAGCGCGGGTGCAGCCTCATCAACGACCAGGCTACCCGGTCGCGCGAGATGAAGGGCGTTAAGGTCATGGTGCTGACCGTGATCAAAGCGATCATCGAGAACAACTCGGGGCTGATCTGCCCGGAGGCCACCCCGGTCAGCGCGAGGAGCAGCGAGAACTCACTGGTCTGCGAAAGCAGCACCGCCGTCTCAATCGCAGCCCGCGTGGAATAGCCAACCGCCTCCGCGACGACGGATACAAACACCACCGTCACTAGCAGCAGCACCAGAATAAAGATCAGGCTGTGCACTAGCATCTGCGGGCCAGGCAGCACCAGAAAGGCACCCACGCTGATAAAGAAAAGCGCCAGGAAAAACCCGGACAGGGACCCGAGCATCCCCCGCACCAGCCCGTTCATCGGAAAGGCCGACAGAGCGAACCCGGCAAATAACGCCCCCACCAGAAAAGGTAGCTCCAGCAGATAAGCCATGCCGGAAAACGCAAACAGCATACTCAATGCACCCAGCATGAGTTCTTCGTCGTCGAGCTTCACCCGGCGCGTCAGCCACGGCACAAACCACTTGTGCAGCCCCAGCGCAAGCACGCCGAGCCCGACCGCCTTGATCACCGCAAAAGCGCTGATCAAAGCCCCCTCGGGCGACTTCAGCAGTGCCACCATTATCAGAATGATGAAGAGATCCTGTAGCAGCAGCACGCCCAGCACGAGGCGCCCATAAGGCTCGAACATCTGCCGCCGCGTCTGCAAGTGCCGCACCACCACCAGCGTGGAACTGGCCGAGAGGGCACAGCCCAAGTAAAAAGCCGTCATTAGATTATACCCGAGCACCGTCGCCGTCACGATCCCCGCCAGCCCGAGCAGCAAAAACTGCGAGACCGCCACGATCACGATCGGCTTGGTCCGCCCCCGCATCCGCCGCGGCGAAAGTTCCGCCCCGGCCGCAAAAACCAGCACCGCCAGCCCCAACTCCACCATCTCCCTCAGCAACTCACGCGGCAACGCTACACCACCGGCCTCCGCCAGCATCCGCACCCCCACGCCCGAAAGCATCAGCAGCGGAATCACCGGCAGCCGGATCCACTTCGAAAGCCCAAAGGCCACCGCCGCCGCCAACAATAATATCGCCAGCCCCGTCATACCCGATCGCCTCCTTCTTCTCCGTCCCGATTCAATGTTGGACGTTCAATGTTCAATGTTGGACGTTCCATGTTGGACGTTGGACGTTCCCCCACCAGTCCTTCCTTTTCCAAAATGTCCCGCTGCTCCACCAGCCCGTCCACGTTGGGCATCAACAGGTAGCTCGTCTCCAGGTCCATCAGATCATCCACCACCGACACGTCGAAGGCGTGGATCGAGCAGGGCACACCCAGCTTGCGGCAACGGTAGGCCAGCAAATGATTGGTGTCCTCGATCTGCAGCGCCGAGACCACCAGCTTGGCCTCGCGCATCCCGATCTCCTCGACCACCGATTCGTATTCCACATTACCGATCAGGACTTCGGCCCCGTCCAGTCCGAGCAGTTTCGCCGGGTCGGTATCGACCGCCAGCACCAGCTCCCCGCGACGCACCAGCCCCTGGACGATCTCCACCCCAAGCTGGTTCATCCCCACCACGATAACATGCCCCAAGCGGCTCGTGATCCTTTCATCATCCGGCGTCTGTTTGGCCCGGAACGGGCGGAGGATGCGCAGGCGGCGACAGACCCGGTAGAGCAGGTCGCTGTAGAGTATCATGTAGGCCGACACCGTGATGGTGACGATCCCCACCACCGCCACAATCGAGAGCACATCCTGTGTAATCATGCCGGAGCTAAACCCGAGCGCCGCAAAAATGAACGAAAATTCGCTGATTTGCGCCACCGTGATGCTGGTCTGAAAGGAATTCCACTCACTGTAGTTCATCCGTGAAATGATGAACATGAAAATGAGCGGGTTTCCGATGATCACGAAGAGCGACAGCACCGCCGCCGGGAGCGCGTTCTCGCGGGCCGCACTCAGGTCCATCTGCACGCCGAGCGTGACAAAAAACACCGCGATAAAGAAGCTCATCAGCGGGTGGAGCCGACGCCGCAAGTCATCGTTATAAGGCAACTGGGCCAGCGCGATGCCGGCCAGAAAGGCCCCGATCTCCAACGAGAGGTCGAGGATTCCGGCCAGGCCCGCAACCAGGAAGCACCAAAAGAGCGCCCAGATAAAAATCGTGTCCGGCGAACGGGCCGCCCAGGCGAAGGGCCGCGGCAGCAGGTATTTGGACGCCAGCAGGACGATGCCGAGCAGCAGCGCCATCCCGCCAAAAGCTTTCCCCAGTCCTAGGGCCACCGTCCCAAACGCCAGCCCATCGCCATGCCCGAGCCCGGCCAGCAGTGTCAGCACTAGGATGACAATCAAGTCCTGCACCAAGAAGATCCCCACCGCCATCCGTCCATAGAGCCGGTTAAGGTGCCCCTTCTGGTCGAGCAACTTCACCACCACCACCGTGCTGCTAAAGGTCAGGGCCACCGCCAGAAAGACCGAGGCGATCAAATCAAAACCCAGCAACAGGCAGATGACAATGCCCCCCGCCGCCGTAAAGACCACCTGCCCCACACCCGCCGCCACCGCCACCCGGCCCACGTCGCGGATCTTCGCAAAGCTCAGCTCCAGCCCCACCAAGAAGAGCAACAGCGCAATGCCCACCTCCGCAATCAGCTCCAGCGAATGGCCGATCTCCACCAGCCCCAGCACCGGCCCGAGGAAAATCCCCGCAAAGATATACGCCACGATCGAGGGCATCCGCACCAGCTTCCCGAGAAAGGCAAAGGCCGCCGCCCCAATCACGATGAAGCCTAAATCTAAAAGGAGTGTGTAGTCGGAACCTTGCATCGTAATTCATGCCCAGTAGAGCGGAGCAACCCGTCAAAGCAATCTTCAAGCCAATTGAATATGCGAAAATCAACCACCCGTCATGCTGGAGCACACGGAGCTATCGGCATAGCACGACTCTAAAGCCGATCCTGCAGTTCGCTTGGTTGGTCGCCTTGCATCTTTGCCAACACTTCGCCGATCAGGTAAATCGAACCGGTCACCACAATCGTGTCGCCGGGTCGCCCGATCGTTGTGGGGCCACCTCTATGAAAAAGATCCTGAACGGAAGAATGGTGCACCGGAAAACCTCGATCATCCGGCAGGCAACTTTCGAGAAATGGGGTCGGTATCGCCCGGTCCTGATCCGGTTGAACCAGATAGAGCTCGCCGGCGTAGGGCGCCACGGCCTGCATGAGGCTGCGCCCCCGCTCCTCGCCCAGCGTCCCCGCCACGATGACTGGCTTTCTTCCTTCCGATGCGACCACTTGCTTCAAGTTGTCCACCAGTGCGACAGCCCCCTCGGGGTTGTGCGTGGCATCAAGAATCAATGTCCTCCCAGCGACCTCGATTTTTTGCCAGCGACCGGGCCAGTCAATCTGCATCAAGGCCTCCGTTGATTGAACCGGGAAACGTTCCGCCAACAGCTCCGTCGCATAGACTGCCACCGCCGCATTCCAACGCTGGAAGTGCCCGGCCAGATTCGTCTCCGGCAAGTCTGCCTCCCGGAAGCGCTCACGCACCGTGTAAAAAGGGGAGCCCCGTTCGGCCGCGATCACTCGGATCACGGCCTCGGCCTCTTCCGGGAGGCAGCCGATCAGGACCGGCTTGCCCGGCTTGATGATGCCGGCCTTTTCGGTTGCGATCTTGGCCAGCGTATCACCGAGCAAATCCATGTGGTCAAAGCTGATCGAAGTGATGATGCTAAGCTCCGGCTCGACCACATTGGTCGCGTCCAGACGGCCGCCCAGCCCGGTCTCAATTAGGGCGATATCGACTTGCTCAGTCGCAAAGCGCAAAAAGGCCATGGCTGCCACAAACTCAAAAAAAGTCGGGTGCCACTCGGCATCTTCTTCACCCAGCTTTTCGGCAACCGGACGTAGCTCTTCGACATAGCGCACGATCCCGGCCTCCGTTAAAATCCTGCGGTCCACCTGAGCGCGCTCCCCCAAGTGCAACAAGTGCGGCGAAGTGAAGAGCCCGGCCTTGTATCCGTTCGATCGATACATCGCCTCCAGCATCGCACAGACGGAGCCCTTGCCATTGGTCCCGGCCACATGGATGACCGGATAGTTTCGCTCCGGGTGCTCCAGGGCCTCAACCAGTCGCACCATCCGGTCGATCCCGAACTTCGAGCCCCGGTTCTTCAGTGCGTAAAGATAGTCTCTGGCTTGGTCGTAAGTTTGCACCGTGGATGAAGTGGAAACCTCAAGTCGTCTTCGCGGTGTTGGCCGCGAAGGCCTTAAGCAAATTGATCAGCCGGTCGCACATCTCGCCGCGCGGCACTATTATGTCGACAAGACCTCGGTCGAGCAGGAACTCGGAGGTCTGGAAGCCTTCAGGCAGGTCCTGCTGAGTCGTCTCTTTAATGACGCGAGGCCCGGCAAAACCGATCAAAGCCTCCGGTTCGGCGATGATCACGTCGCCCAAAGAGGCAAAGCTGGCCATGACCCCGGCCATCGTCGGGTTCGTCAGGATCGAGATATAAGGCAACCCGGCCTGACTCAGCCGCGCCAGTGCCTGGCTGGTCTTGGCCATCTGCATAAGGCTGAGGATGCCCTCCTGCATGCGGGCCCCGCCGGAAGCGCAGACGATGAGGACCGGGCATTTCTTCTCCAAGCCACGCTCGATCGCACGGGTCAATTTTTCCCCGGCGGCCGAGCCGAGACTGGCAGCCATAAAGCGAAAATCCATCACCGCGAGACTCACCCGCATGCCGCCCATCGTGCCCATGCCGGAGATGACCGTGTCGGTCTCCTTCGTCTTGGCCTGATTGGCCTTCAACTTTTCCGGGTAGGAGGCCGTGGCATTAAACTCCAGCGGATCGAGCGAGCTCACCCCCATATCCATCTCTTCAAAGCTGCCCTTGTCCAGCAGGGAAGCAATGCGGGTGCGGCCGTCGAGAGGGAAGTGGTAGCCGCTGCTCGGCACCACCATGAGGTTTTCTTTGAGCACACGGTTATAGATGATCTCACCGGTCTTCGGGCATTTCGTCCAAAGATCCTTGGGAATATCTTTTTTCTTAACCGTGACGGTCGAGTATTGGGGTTTACCAAAAAGTGCCATTATGGGTTTGAAGGTGGGAAGGTTTGAAGGTGGGAAGGTGGGAAGGTTTGAAGGTGGGAAGGTGGGAAGGTGGGAAGGTTTGGAGGTTTGAAGTGAGCGCCAGCAACGGAGTTTTTATGGTTCCTGGTCGTTTGTTTTATGGTTAATAACTGATAACTGCCGAACTGCGACCAATCAGTCGCTTTAGCCGTGGCCGAGTGTGGCCACTTTGATGTGCTCGGCTCCGGCTTTGTGGAGGGCCGCAGCGCAGGCGTTGAGTGTCGATCCCGTGGTAAACACGTCATCGACGAGGATGTATTGATGCTCGGGGATTACAACGGCATCCGGGCCCAAAGCAAAGGCATTTTTTACATTCCGGTTACGGTCCTCCCGGTTGAGGCTGGTTTGGGTCTGTGTAAACCTTGTGCGCCGAAGTAGCGGATCGACCCGGCTGCCGCCATCCGTTGCCCGTGCCAGTGCCCCGGCAATTCGCTCGCTCTGGTTGTAGCCGCGCTCGCGTAGCTTGACACTGTGTAAGGGAACCGGGACCAAAACGGAGTCCGAAATGAACTCTAGATAATCCCGCGCCATCCGAACCATGCGCTCAATATCCCGCAAAATGTAGAACCCACTTTGATACTTGAGTTCATGCACCAACGCTCGTCCCGGCCCCTTCGCCAGAAAGAGCGTTTTTCCCTCCTCAAACACAGGGTCGAGCGCGGCACAGTGCGGGCAGGCCTGTGGCCCAGCCAAAATCCCGAAAAAAGGGTAGCCGCAAACCTTGCAGTTGGGCGGGGCGACCAAAAAAAGTTCACGGGAACAATCATCGCACAGGTGTTCGTAGCCCGAATCCTCTACCCCACTCCCGCAGCTGACACAGCTCCGCGGAAAAAATACCTCCAGAAACATCCCGCCCAGCTTCCCGATCATTCCGCATCCCTAGGGACTTCGCTCGCGAATGTCCAGTGCGCTCTTTACATACAGCTTTTAAAAATTACATCCATAACGATTTGGAACCTGATTCAGCATTGACTTGAGGCAACATTCATACCTAT
>Ga0136604_1000936_pt1 | contig 13690 bp, 13 predicted proteins | sample AntRauFillE10628_FD_104928 | JGI IMG/M metagenome (GOLD analysis project Ga0136604, IMG submission 104928) | Saline lake microbial communities from Rauer Islands, Antarctica - Metagenome Filla E10 #628 | ecosystem: Environmental > Aquatic > Non-marine Saline and Alkaline > Saline | place... | reverse complement strand
TTCCGCGTAATCATAGAAGACGGAAAGTTCCACGGGGTTATCATTGCAGAAACGCCAACCGGCTGTTTTAGAACAACAATCCGTTGATCATCCTGATTAGACGGTGCAATATCACCATAAATCCGGCGCCCTTCTTCCGCATACCATTTGATAAAGCCAGCCCCGTTAAGAATCTCGCCTTTGGCTTCTTTATGCGGCTTGCCTTGCTCCAGCGTTAAGATCGCTGCAAGCTCCTCGACATTGTCAACAATCAACTCATACCAGCGTTCAAGGATCTTTTGTCGTTCGGTCGCTGTCTTACCCGCCCATTCTGGAAAGGCCCTGACCGCAGCGTCAACCGCCTGTCTGGTGTCCTGCTTGTCAAAATCAGGCACCGTCGCAATCCGTTCCTCTGTGGCCGGATTAAAAACGTCAAAGGTTTTCCCCGAAGCGGCTGACGCCCATGCCCCATCAACAAAGCATTCATTTTTAAAAAGACGCGACTGAGAAATGTTCTTCATGATATAATCCTTTTATAATCTGTTCTTTCCAATCTATAACATTCACAAGATAGGTCAACAGCCGCTTTATCTCCAGCCAAACGGCGCATATGCGCAGATTCAGGATAAATTTAATTAAAATTTTACGTTTCAGTGCTACGCTAAAGAGTAGTGTTTAGGGAAGAGTAGGGAAAGAATGATTCAAAAAAATCAGACAATAGCTAGAAATAATCGTGGTTTCTCTCTGGTTGAGTTTGCCGTTGTTTTAGTTATTGCCGGCTTTATATTAGTAACAGGCCTTGGCCTGTATTCTGCTTATATAAATGATCAGCGTGTTTTAGAATCCTTTAACAAACAACGCGAAATTACCACCTCAATTGCCCGTTTTATATCCGTTTACCAACGTCTACCCTGCCCAGCCGATCCTACAATTGAACGGGGACAACCCGGATTCGGCGAAGAAAATTGCTTGCTTCCCTTTATTTCCGGTGCGCGCGATACATTGGCAGATCCGGACGCCTCAATGGATCCTGTTCTTGTTGGCACAATTCCTATCACAAGTTTACGGAACACAGCCTCCGGCATGAACTCTGGTTTTAGAGAAATTAATTTTGACAGCGTTCTCGACCCTTGGGGCTATCAAATGAGCTATGCTGTCAGCAGACACCTGACCGATACCAGTACCTATCGTTCAGAATTCGGAGCCATCGCCATTGAGACCGAAGACGGAACATCGCTGACAACGCCTGCGGGCAGCGCTCACTATGTTATTATCAGTCATGGCAATAATCATGCCGGAGCCCATACGCTGGAGGGTATTCAAACTGTCCCCTGTACGGTCGGAACGACTGAATCTGAAAACTGCAATGGTGATGCTGTTTTTGTAAATGGTGTCCTGAGCAGAGGTAATAACAGTGGCTATTACGATGATGTTATAAATTATTCTTCACACTCAATTTCCGGTTTATGGGAGTTTAACTCTGGCGTAAATATTCATAATTTAAATGTTGGTAACGTTGGTATTGGCACAGCCAACCCTACAGAAAAGATGGATGTTAATGGCAATGTGTTCGCCACAAAACTTACACAAAAAGAATTCTGTTCAGATCTGGGAGGAAATTGCTGGTCTCCGGCCAACCTTGCCAGCCCTACAGGAATATCCTGTTCGGGTACACCATCCCCAGGTTATGTCTTTGTAACCAAAGAAATCGTCGGCGGGGATGTTGCTTGTATTGAAGCCCCCAGATTAACAGTCAATGCCAATCAAAGCTGTGACCCAGGCGAACTCGTTGTCGGCTTCAAAGTGACAGGGGAGATTTTATGCGAAACATTCTAACATACAAATCAAAGCCATTTTTTGTTTCTAAACAGACTTCCGGTTTCACCCTATTGGAAACCGCTGTATACTTGACAATACTGGGGTTGTTCACGGTGATTGCAATAGAAAGCTATCGCAACTATACCAATCAAAACATGCTCAATGAAAACAGTATAAAGCAAACAAAAATACGTACCGCGCTTAGTAACTTTGTGGTTGAAAATGGACGACTTCCCCGTCCTGCAAGACCTGATACCTCTCCCACCGATTCCAATGCGGGAGAGGAAATCAGTGACAGCATCCACGCAATACCCATTGGCGGCAACGATGGAGTCATAAATGTTATAGCGGGTAAAATAGATGCCAAATGGCCAAATGATGTTTCTATGCCAGATGCTGACTTTGATCCCGATCCGGTTCTGACTGGTGGATCCCTACCTTACAAGGCCCTACGTCTAACTTATGATGATACAATCGATGCTTGGGGACGGCAGCTAAGCTACACAGTTTCCGCCTATATGACCGATGAAGATAAATTTCATTATGATGGCGGTACCATAGGTTATCAAGGCTACCGGTCTGATGACTCAACCACACCAGCCACATGGATTATGGACAATGCCCGCCATTCAAAAGCCGATGGTAGCGGGCAGGAAGGCAATTTTCTTTTTGCTGTTATCTCTCATGGACCCGATGGTAAAGGCACTTACGATTATTCAGGTAATTTAGTTTCAACCTGTACCGGTTCAGAGCTTGATATTGAAAATTGTGATGGTGATGCTGATTTTATCAACGCCGATTGGGAAACCCCCATATATAGCCGTGGTAACAATTCTGACTATTTTGATGATGGTTTTAGTCTGTTCTCTATTTCCCGGGATTCAGATAAATGGTCTTATAAGACGACAACAGAGATGCAAAACAAATCTGGCGGCAAAGTCGGCATCGGAACCGATGATCCTCAAGCAAAACTGCACATTAGTGGTAACTTAAAAGCATTAGATGCCCATGTCGAAAGATATTGCAGTGAAGATGATGATTGCTTTAAATCCGAGATTATAGGTGGCGCCGAAGGTGCTGGTGCCATACAATGCGAAGGTGGTCTGATGCAGGGCGTTGCTGACAGTGATGTCACCTGTGCCCGCGAAGTGAATACAGATAATATAGTACCCACAACCTGCGATCCGGGTTTTATAGCTGGTTTTGAAGCTGACGGAACTGTTATTTGTCAGGAGTAATAGGTTTTAGGAGGAATAAATGAATATTTTAAAAAATAACAGATCCGGTTTTACACTTGTAGAAATTTCAATTGTTCTGCTAATTTTGGGCATCGTCCTCGCTGCAGCCATTACCCCTTATAAGATTTATCGCGCTGAACAAGCCCGAAAGACAACGATATCCAACCTAAACAAAGCAAATTTAGCCGTTAACAGTTTTCTTATTCAAAATGGTCGCTACCCCTGCCCTGCCCCATTAACAGCCGGTCCTGGCGATCCTCAATATGGCGTCGAAACAAACTGTGATCGAAATGATCCGGGTTACCCCACCTATTCTTACGGTGAATGTCTTGACGGTGTGTGTTTTGAACGTAGCGAAAGAGCAAATGTCGATGTCGATCCTGGTGAAGGACCCGGCAACATTACAATGGAGCCTGCTGTTGTCAGACGCGGTAGCGTACCTTTCCGTAGTCTGGGATTAGCAGAGCTTGAAAGCATTGATGGCTACAGTAAACGTCTTCAATATGCTGTCAGTGAAAACTTGGCTGTAACCACAAGCTTTGTTAGAGAGTCGGGCGGTATTTCATTAGTCGATAAAAACGGTAATAGTATGGTGAATTCTGCCGATTCTGATGATTCCGTCCATTATATTCTCTTTAGTACAGGTAAAGATGCAAATGGAGGCTACACACGTGAAGGATTCTTGGCCAAAGCCTGCGATACCAGTACTGCTGATGGTGAAAACTGTAATATAGATACATCAGGCGATGCAAAAAAAGCCATCTACAGCCTGAATGAATACAATGAAAGCAATACCGCTGATCACTATGATGACATTGTTATGCAATACTCATCTGTTGAAACACCTTTATGGCAAGTTTCCGGGACAGGTGGTTACCATATCCGTGATGTCCTTGGTGGGACCGGTAAAGTCGGTATTGGCGTTTCCGACCCCTCGCAAGAGCTTGAAGTTGGTGGTGTCGATGGGGATATCCTTGTCGAAGATGATGGAACAGGCACAACCGGGAAAGCCATGATACATGAACTCTGCGATCAAAGCGGTACAGGCAACTGCTTCGTTGTTGAGGAATTTGGCTCTGCCCCTCTCGCACACTCCAATTTTCAATGTGGCGGATTAACCCCTTATGCTGTCGGTTTTGAAAATGGTAAGATTAAATGCTCCGATTCACCTGAAATCAAATGTCCTTCAGGTAGTAAATTAAAAGGAATTCAATCTGATGGCTCATTGGTCTGTGATAATGTAACCGGATGCCCTGCGATCACAACAAATGTTTGCGGTACAACACATACGATTCCTCCCAAATTTTATACGCCAGGGACTTATAATCCAAGTAACTATTCTGAAGTGGTGGATGGTATAGATCGTAAACATAGATTTAGATGCAAATCTAACGGAAGCTGGGCCGGTCCTTTTACTTCAGGAAGCTGCACTTGTACGCCAAAAACGGAATCCGAAATCATGACCTGTAATGCCTTTAAATCAACAGGTAACTGGATAGGTAATGTTGATGTTACAACCGATACTGTATGCACACCAGGTCCCGTCACAACGGTTACAGAAACAGGTGCCAGCGCTTGTGAATGTGTACCTAAAACTGAAACAAATCCTCAAGCCTGCCCAGCTGGATATACAGGCACCTTTACCGATACACGCGACTGGGTCTGTAATGGAACGAACTCAGGGTCCTGGACAACTTGGACAGATGATCAAGATACAGCATGTACGTGTAATTCATCTGCGACAGATACAAAAGAGTTCTCCTGCCCGACCGGGTATGAAGACCCTACTGGTAAAATCACCAGAGAGCGGACTTACGACTGTACGGCTACCCCTACAGGCTGGGGTCCATGGACCGAGATATCGAACACATGTACCTGCAATGGTGCAACCGACGTCGTGAAAGAAGCATGTGCAGATGCTAGTTACGTTGGTGAAATTACTAAATATGGTACTTATAACTGTACAACCGAGGTCTGGGACTGGGTCGTAGAAAGCACCTGTGGCCCTGTGACATATCACTGGATAGATAAGAGTGGCGCGTCAGGCCCCTTTAGCACAGGCCTAAGCAAGACTGTTGGCTCGACATGCAGCAACCCAGGAGATAAAACACCTTGCTCTGCATCAGGTGCAGGCGGTCACATGCATTATAATGTATGTGAATGCGAATAAGCTTAAGCTTAAGCTTTAAGCCATGATCTTGCCGCCAGTTTTGGAAGTTTACTTCCCGAGCTGTGCGGCAAGCGCTTTTTCAAGGAACAGGTCAATATCACCGTCAAGCACGGCTTGCGACTGGGAGGTTTCTGCCTGCGTGCGCAGATCCTTGACCATCTGGTAGGGATGCAGCACATAAGAGCGTATCTGATGCCCCCAGCCAATATCTGTTTTATCGCCCTCAATCTGGGCTTTTTCAGCGTCACGCTTCTGGAGCTCTAAATCATAAAGACGGGCTTTGAGCATCTTCATCGCCGTATCTTTGTTTTGATGCTGTGAACGCCCATTCTGGCACGCCGCTACTGTACCGGTTGGAATATGGGTCAGCCGTACGGCACTGTCCGTCTTATTGACATGCTGGCCACCCTTACCACTTGCGCGATACGTATCAATGCGGATATCTTTATCCTCGATTTCGATTTCGATATTGTCATCAACAACCGGAGAAACCGCGACCGAGGCAAAGCTGGTATGGCGGCGGGCATTTGAATCATAAGGAGATATCCGCACCAGCCGGTGAACACCATTTTCGGTTTTCAGCCAGCCATAAGCATTTTCACCTTTAATTTCGACCGTGGCCGATTTAATGCCGGCCTCGTCACCATCACTCATTTCAAGGATTTCAGCTTTATAGCCATGCTGGTCTGCCCAACGCAAATACATACGCAGAATTATATTCGCCCAGTCGCAGGCTTCTGTCCCGCCCGCGCCGGCATTGACTTCCAGATATGCGTCATTTGCATCAGCTTCACCAGACAGTAGGCTTTCCAGTTGCCGTTTGGCCACCAGTTTTTGCAGATCGAATAAAATGTTTTCTGCTTCTTTGATCAGGGCATCATCCCCCTCCGCTTCGGCAAGGGCAATCATATCCACCTGATCATTCAGGGTGTTTTCAATATCAAGCACAGCAGAAATTTTTGTTTCCAGCCGCGTCCGGTCCTGCATAATTTTCTGGGCGTTATCGGGGTCATCCCACAAAGTGGGATCTTCGGCCAATGCGTTCAGCTCTTCCAGCTTTTTCCGGGATACATCCCAGTCAAAGATGCCTCCTTAGCAGAACCAGAGATTCATTGATCTCTGCTACTACTGATTCTACTTCTGCCCGCATGACAAAACTCCTTATTCAGGCGGCGTGCGCCAGATCATCAACTGTAACGATAGCATTCATTACGCTAACAGTCATATCATCATCAACTTCGCCGTCAAGACGTACGATGTTTTCAGGTGTTTGATGACCTTCAACCAGCTCAACCGCTTCGTTCAAAACAACGATTGGTTTTTCTGTTTCGACAAAGGCTTCGATAATACGTTGTGTATGGGCATTTTTGCTCAGACGATCAACAGACTGTTTGCCACCAACGATGACAACAGCGTCAAAATCAGCTGCAAGCGCTGTATCTATTGATTGTTCAACCGGAAAGGTCAAACCCCACTCACCATCATTGAAACCGTTTACAAGGTTTTTTTCGCAGCTTACAAGCTTGGACGTTGCACCATTGGTAATAATAGCACGTTGCAGCGATAGAAGGTCTTTTTCAACAAAACCGTTTGCTACCAGAAACATTACATTTTGACCGCTCATTTGAGAATTCATAGTTGGCTCCTTTTTTTTCTTATTTTTTCCTGTAGGCGTAAAACCCCTTAGATGCCGTCGAATATCAGCAAGTTCTGAAAATAAGGTGAAAATATCACACGCCGGATGAAGCTATTACATAATGCAAATCCAGGCCGATTGCAAGGAATAAATTTTAGTTCCTTGAAAGACTTAAATAAAAAAAGCTTTAAATCTCTAAAAAAAAAGGATAAAGTCCGTTAACAGTGGAACACGCTTTTAGGTTATACGTTTATAAATTACAAATAATTGCGGAGAACTCAATGAAACGCTTAGGTAAATTTATCATAATGGCTAGTGTGCTGCTTGTTGCAGCCTGTGGCGCGCAAACCAATACCGAGGTCGAGGCTTTGAACAAAGCTCAGGCAACGGGAACCCCTTTCACGAAATATCTGGCAGCAGAATATCGTGCTTTTTCCAATCAGGAACAATATTCAGAGCGGGATTATCCTGATGCTATTCACTTTGCACGCAAAGGTCTGGCAGCCGCTTCCGGTGAGGTCGTTATGCCCGAGCCGCTTGAAGACTGGAACCTGAATGAAGCGCTTTATGTCGAAATGGGCGAAGCCCGCGACATGCTGGTCACCGTGCTTGAAAACGGCGCACGCGAACTGGTTGCCAACAAAGCTGCGGCCGCTCAGGCTCGCTTTGATTGCTGGGTTGAAACGCAGGAAGAAAACTGGGACGCAGATGTTATTCAATGTAAGAATCAGTTCTATGCCTTGCTCAATGATATTCAATCCATGGTCAAACCGGCTCCGGCCCCTGTGGTTGACGATTTACCGGCACCTATTGAAGATGTTTCTTCGAGCGAGCCTGTAAAACTGGAAGAAGCTCTGTTCATCGTTTTCTTTGACTGGGATGAATCAACATTGACCAGCGGTGCGAAAGAAGTTCTGGATGCTGTTGCATCAGAAATCTCCAAGCGCGGTGATGTCACCAATATCGTAACCACTGGCCATACCGATAGTTCTGGTCCAACGGCTTACAACGAAAAACTTTCAACACGCCGGGCCGAGTCTGTAAAAGATGCTCTTGTTGCCCGCGATGTGGATCCTGCAAAGATCCGTATCGAAGCCCGTGGCGAAAATGAACTACTGGTCGAAACTGCGGATAACGTTCGTGAACCAGCGAACCGCCGCGTTCAGATCAGCCTCGAATAATCTATTCGACGGTTAGAAATTAAACCGGTCAGATCAATTGATCTGGCCGGTTTTCTTTTGTATACTGCATTGCAGTATTTATTATCTTCCATCCAGAAGCGAAAATTATGAACGCTCAGATCATTGACCTTTACACCGCCTCTACACTTAATGTCGAAGTTAAGGTCGAGCCCTTTTATATAGAAGGGGAATCCCATCCGGATGACTGTCTTTTTGTATGGGGGTATAAGGTCATAATTTCCAACAACCGCAAATCACCTGTGCAGCTGCGCCGCCGCTATTGGAAAATTACTAATGGCTTAGGCAGCAGTCAGGAAGTTCAAGGCGAAGGTGTAATCGGTCAGCAACCCGTTATTGAACCGGGCACCAGTTTTGAATATACCAGTGGCGCGCCACTTTCGACACCCTCTGGTATTATGTTTGGCTATTACACGATGGAAGACAAAGAAAACGGCTTGTTTGATATACATATCCCTGCCTTTTCACTCGATTGTCCCTATCAAAAACAAACCTTGAACTAAAGGAGAATCGCGCTTGTCCTACCGGCCTGTTCTCTTTACCGTTGGTATTCTACTCCTGATCCTGTCAGCATCGATGATGCTGCCCATGGCTATTGACCTCTCCGCCAACAATCCGGATTGGAAAGTTTTTGCCGGATCCCAATGTATTACAGGTTTCTTTGGTTTGGCCCTTGTCCTGACCTCCCGTCAGGACAGCATGCGCCTGAATTTAAAACAGGCTTTTTTGCTTACCAATGCGGCATGGGTTGTCACAGGGCTTTTTGGAGCATTACCGTTTTATTTTTCCGATCTCGGCCTTAGCTATACAGATTCCGTTTTTGAAGCTGTTTCCGGTGTGACGACAACCGGCTCTACGATTATGGCCGATATCGAAATCCTGCCCCCCGGTATTCTGTTCTGGCGCGCTATTCTGCAGTGGCTAGGTGGTGTTGGTATCCTGGTTATGGCGCTATCGATCCTGCCGTTACTTCAGGTCGGCGGTATGCAGTTGTTTAAAACAGAATCACTGGATATGGAGAAAGTCCTCCCCAGCGCCGCCAAAATTGCGGCCTATATCGGTGTTCTGTATATTATTCTGACCCTGCTTTGCGCCCTGTTCTATAACCTTGCCGGTATGAGCGGTTTTGACGCCTTCGCCCATGCCATGACAACAATTGCAACAGGTGGGTATTCGACATATAACGCCTCTATCGGCCATTTTGACAGCGCCGCGATTGATGCTATTTGTATCGTATTTATGTGGTTGGGCGCTTTACCTTTCGTTTTGTACTTACGCACAATCCGCGGTGATTACACCGCTTTAACCAGAGACAGTCAGGTACGTTGGTTTTTTGGTATCGTCGCCGCAATATCCTTTGTCGTTATTACCTACCTGTTACTAAATCAAGGCTGGGGCTTTGCTGATGCTGTACAGAAAACCCTGTTCAACATTACTTCACTTATTACCGGAACCGGTTATACGACTGCAAATTACAGCCTTTGGGGCAATTTTGTGCTCAGTATTGCATTCTTTGCCATGTGCATCGGTGGCTGCGCCGGCTCAACGACATGTGGTATCAAAATTTTCCGGTTCCAGGTGCTGTATGCCGTCACCAGTTCACAGATTAAAAAGATGATTAATCCGCATGGCGTTTTCCCCGCCTATTACAATCACAAACCTATCCCGCGCGATGTACCAGTGGCTGTGATGAGCTTTTTCTTTATGTTTGCGCTCGTTTTCGCTTTGCTGGCCGTTAGTCTTCAGTTGTGTGGACTTGACTTTGTAACCGCAATGTCAGGCGCGGCCACGGCAATTTCAAATGTCGGCCCTGGTTTGGGGAATGTCATCGGGCCTGAGGGCAACTTCTCTCCGCTACCAGATACGGCAAAATGGATATTATGCCTTGGCATGTTGATGGGCAGGCTTGAGCTATTTACATTTCTGGTCATGCTCAGCCCACGGTTCTGGCGGCGGTAATCTTTTTATTAAGGGCTTGTTATAACGGGCTTGGCCAACAAGACACCAAATTTTTCATCAAATACAGACATCAACCCCTGCCGTAAATCATGAACCATGTTTTCCATCATGCTGTTAATGGCCTGTTCCCGTTCGGACAGCGATAGATTTTCAGCCGCGGTTAATGACCGTTGTGCTGTTACCGTCGCTTGACCAAGGGTGCTGTATGGCGGAACAGAGCGTTTCAATACCGCTTCGACCACCAGCCGGCCATCATATTTCTTGGCGCGCTGTTTTTGCCACAACCGGAATCCGGTTGGATAATCTTCAATTTGCGTTTCCTGTATCGACGCTTCAATGATATGCAGTTCGATAACATCATTCGCCCCGACAGATTCAAAAGCATGGCTCATCATATTATAAGCCGCACTATAAGGCGGGTTTATCATGCGGTGCTCAACGAAAGGCGCGGCCATCGGCGGCGTATATTGGTCACGGATTTCAACCGTAGCCACGTCCAGCGCCAAAGCCTCTAGATGTTCATATGTATCAACCGCCACCCTGCCGGCCGGTGGTGAAGACACACATGCCGCCAATCCGGCCTGCAAACCTGTTATCAAAACCAATAAGAAAACTATTCGATAAAATCTGGCGGTCATTTCTCTGCTTCGGCCTCTAGTTGTTGAACGTCCTTCGGACTAAAATTATATTCCCGGCTACAGAACTCGCATGTCACTCCGATTTTCCCCTGCTCTTCCAATATTGAATCTGTTTCTTCCTTCGGCAAGGTCAAGATCACATGCTCGATCTTTTCGCGTGAGCAACGGCAAGCATGGGTAATCGGCTGCTGCGGATAAATTCTGACGCCTTCTTCATGAAACAAACGGTACAGAACATCCGCAGAATGCAGGTTCGAAGACAGAATCTCTTCTTCCCGGCAACTGGCCATCAAAATGTGAGACCGATTCCAGTCCTCATCAGAAATTTCTTTATCCGCCTCTGCATAGCCACCTTCGACGGGCATATGCTGTATCATAATAGCGCCGGACCGCCACTGCATATCCTGCGGATGAATGGCCAGTCTGAATGCGGTTTTGATCTGTTCGGACTGGTCAAAATAATACTGGACACTATCCATCAGGCTTTCGCCCTGCAATTCAACAATGCCCTGATATCGATCCACATCTTCACTATCCTGATCAACCGTAAAGGAGACATAACCTTTACCTAGCAAATGAAAGAAATTATTCTCGCGATCGGGTTTACGTTTGGCCAGTTTCTTGACACCCAGTTCGTCAAAACTGGCATAAGCGCGGATTTTACCGTCTGTTGTCGCATCAGCGACCAACGCATGGATTGGCCCGCTGCCCTTAATCTGCAAGGTAAAAATACCATCATATTTAAGCATTGCTGACAAAAGCACGCACAGGGTTACCGTCTCGCTCAATAAATAAGATACCGGGGCCGGATAATTATGACGGCTGACAATATCCTGCAAAACCGACCCTAAACGGACGACCCTGCCTCGTATACTGGTCTTTTCCAGTCTGAATGGTTGAACCACATTATCATCAATAATGCGTTCGCCTTTACCTTTTTTTCCTGCACCTTGTATTGCCATGATCTCAACTTTTAAGCTTATATCCAGATTTCAACATTTTATACGCAGCGTATAAAAAAACGACATTCATAACCAGCATAACAATAATCCCGACCATCAGATTGCTATCAGCATATCCGATAAACCCATAACGAAAACCATCAATCATATAGAAAAACGGGTTATAAACCACCAAAGGCTGCCATTTCTCTGCCAACCGGTCGAGTGAATAGAATGTTCCTGATAGAAAGGTCATCGGCGTTACCAGAAAATTGGTAACAGCCGCCGTATGGTCAAATTTTTCGGCCCATATTCCGGTCATAAGTCCCATGGTTGATAAAAACACAGATCCGGCAACCGCATGAAAAAGAATGAAAAACGGATTATAAAAGCTCATATCCGAGAGAACCAAAAACGTCAGTGTTGATGCAAGGCCAACGACAAGACCACGCATAGCGCCGCCCAATACCTTGGCACCCAGAATTTCACGATTGGACAGCGGCGGCATCAAAAGATCGACTATACTGCCATCGTATTTACTGATCATCAGTGCTGACGAGCTGTTCATAAAAGCATTCTGCGCCATGGTCATCATAATCAGACCCGGCATTAGAAACAGCATATATTCAATTCCGCCGATTGCGCGGCGAATATCACCAAAGGCCAAGGTAAAAACCAGAAAATACAAAACCGTGGTCACAACTGGCGCAATAATCGTCTGGCCATAGACCTTCATAAAGCGGGAAACCTCTTTCATAAATAAAGTCCAGAAACCAACGGCATTAAATCGGCCTATATAACGTGGGGTCAGCAGATTGTTATCATACTGTTCCTGTGCTGATAGAATTGATGCTGCGGCCTGCGGGGCTGTATCTGACGACATTTTCTTATTTTCCTTCTCTTGTGTTGACACTACCGCATTTCAGCGCGAATGTTAACACTAATAGGAGTATGATGTGAGTCAGAATACAGAAAAATCAACGCCACAAAAAAAGCGTCGCCCGCCCAAAAAGATTACGCCGACCTATCTTGAAAATGCCGGATTATATTATCTTGGCCGTTATTCAAGTTCTACGGCAAATTTCCGTCGGGTGATGAAGCGCAAAATTGACCGCTCCGCCCGCCATCACGAGCAGGAAGCCGACCAGTTTTACCCCATGCTCGAAGAGCTCATTACCCGTTATCAATCATCGGGGCTCCTCAATGATGCTATTTACAGCTTTGCCAAAGTCCGCGCGCTTCGTCAGCGTGGCAATTCAGAGCGCATGATCCATGCCAAGCTTTCGCAAAAAGGCTTAAGCGCCGAAGAAATATCCGCAGCCCTTGAAAAACATGCTTATGAAGAAAATGCAGAGGATACATCAGCAACCGAACGCGCCGCTGCCGAAAAATACGCCCGTAAAAGACGGTTAGGCCCGTACCGTATGCCGCCTGACCCTGAACGCTATGATAAGGATATGGCCGCAATGGCCCGCGCCGGATTTTCATTCGATATCGTCAAACTGACCCTGGGCACCCGTGATGATCTGGTAGATTTCTAAAAACTATTTTGTCTGTTTGCATGCATACCCATTTAATGCAATAATCTGCCCTATGGCCTTTTCAAATTTCTCACCACCCGATAAAAGCAAGCGCGACAGGCCAGAACGGCATTATAGCGCCAGTCCCGCCTCTCTTACCGAGCGTTCTTTCCTGCAATGGAATATCCTGGATTCTCTGGGTAATGCTGTTGTGGGCTGGTTTCTTATCTGCACCTGGCTGTTCTGGCGCGATCCAGTTGCCGAGGCCTTTTCGTGGAGTGGTGTCACCTTTATTATTCTAGGGCTTGTCTTTTTCGCCAATATTTTCGGTGTGCTTTTATACAAAACCAATCAGGTGATAATGATCTGGCAGAAAAAAGTCCACCCGCCTTTTCCGGAAATCAAGCATTTGAAAAAGCTTGGCTGGATTGCCAATGGGGTCTGGTTTGTGATTATGTTCTTATCATCCCAGCATATCTTCGATCTGACATATGATACGTTAAGATCGCTATATTTATCTTGAATCCGGTCTTTCCAGTTCAAAACCCAGAAAATCCTGCATGACATCGCTGTCTTCGGCGGGCGGTAAAGG
>Ga0136604_1000934_pt1 | contig 13707 bp, 14 predicted proteins | sample AntRauFillE10628_FD_104928 | JGI IMG/M metagenome (GOLD analysis project Ga0136604, IMG submission 104928) | Saline lake microbial communities from Rauer Islands, Antarctica - Metagenome Filla E10 #628 | ecosystem: Environmental > Aquatic > Non-marine Saline and Alkaline > Saline | place... | reverse complement strand
TTCTTAAAAAAGTTGTGGCTTTCCGATTGCATCAACAACGACTATGCACGCCCCAGGCTGGCGGCGCTGTTTCGTTTGGTCACTTCAAGTAAAGCAGTCTTTGCTGCGTCAACATTCTCTGGCTTCCCTCCCCAGGCGTTTAATACTGGCTCTTCCAGGGCTCGCGAGAATGAAAAAGTGATAGGCCACGGCTGTGCACCCATTTTCGCAATAGCGTTTAGGTTTTCGGTTGAGCGTTCTGGTGATTGTCCGCCAGAGAGGAAGACGATTCCAGCACAGTCGTGCGGCACGCTCATATGGAACGTTCGCAAAGTTGCTTGCGCAACTTCTTGGGCTGACGTTTGTTCAGCATGTACGTCCCCTGCCAAAACCATGGAAGATTTGAGAATCAATCCTGGCATGTCTACTTTGTATTCAATAAGTGTTTGAAATAGTATTTGCAGTGTGCGAGTAGTGACCATTTCTGCTTTTGCCAATGAATGATCACCAGCGTGAATCACTTCTGGCTCCACAATCGGTACAATATTAGCCGCCTGAGCAAGCTGCGCATAGCGTGCCATCATGATGCAATTTATCTTTAGGGCTGCATCAGTTGGAGTTTCATCTTCGTCGATGTTGACGACCATCCGCCACTTGGCAAACCGTGCGCCCATATCATAGTACTCAGCAAACCGGACATCCAAGTCATCCAGACCTTGAGTAACGACTTCTCCTTTAAATCCTTGCAGCTCTCTGGTTCCTAAGTCGACTTTAATACCAGGGACAATGCCTTTTGCAGTCAGAACATCTGCAAATGGTACACCGTCGTCAGTTGTGTTTTTAATTGAAGAATCATACATGATTACTCCGGACACGTACTCTTCGATTCCGGGAGCGGTGAATAATATTTCTCGAAAGTCTTGTCGATGTTCTGGCTGATTTGGTAAGTGCACCATAGCCAATCGCTTTCCGGCGGTTGGATCACTTTCGTCGGCGGCCAAGATTCCTTTACCGGAGGCTAAGAGCGCTGCAACGGTTTCATATAATTTGGTGTTCTGTTTCATACTTTCTCTAGTGTAACAAAGTGCAGTAGGTTTAGTGTGTTGCTTGTGTGGGCAACTTGATACTCACTTCACCAATCATCACGCATCAGCTCGAAAACACTAAGCTCGAATTTTCCAGCCTTTTTGGAATAGTCTGGTGACGATGATTCCAAGTAGCAGCACCAATCCGGCAGTCACCGCCAGTCCGACCAGTGAGTTGGCTTCGCTGTAGCCGATCATGCTGCTACGCACGCCATCAGCAAAGTAGAAAAACGGGTTGAACAAAGTGATTTGCGCGGCTAGTGGTGGGAGCATCGTTATGCTGTAGAAAATCCCTCCTAAGTAGGTAAGCGGCGTAATCACAAAGGTATTTAGTACTTGCAGTTGCTCGAACCCTTCGGCCCACAGGGCGACAATGATTCCAAGCATGGCAAAAATAGCGGCAATGGCTGATACGTACCCCACAAACGCCAGCGGATTTACCAACTGCACTGCCCCAAACGCGAGCCCAACACACAATATCAAGGCCGCCACCATCAACGCCCGCGCAATCGCGCTACTGACAAATCCCAGCAACATCTCTAGGTACGAAAACGGTGAAATAAGCACCTCTTCAATCCCCCGAGTAAAGCGCATGAAGTACAGGTTGGAAGACGCACTTGAAAACGACGCATTAATAATCGAGAGCATCAAAACGCCCGGAAAGACAAAGGTGATATAGGGCACACCAGCAAAATCATCGATTTTGGTCCCAATCACTGTCCCAAAAATAAAAATGTACAGCGCCGCTGAGACCACGGGTGCTATCAGAGTCTGGATGGCAACGCGCATAGTTCGCTGCACTTCGCGACGCAACATTGTATATAGTCCGATTGTATTCATAAGTATAAAAATTAAAAAGAAAGGTGGTGAGTGATTTTGTAGGGTACAACTTGGCTTAGCGGCCTGGAGCGCCCGGAAAAATTACTTACTACTTTTCTTGTCATCATGCCTAGTAATCTCCAGATACGCATCCTCCACCGACTTGCCACCTTTCATAAAGGCTTCTTTAGTTCCCTGCGCTACAATCTTGCCGTGATTAATAATAGCAATTTCTTTACACAGATACTGAATCTCTTCCAAGTAGTGTGACGTCAGAATGATTGTCTTGCCGCGGCTGTTCATTTCTTTGAGATATTCCCATAGGTCATGTCTTTGTTCGACGTCCACCCCAGCGGTTGGCTCATCGAGAATGAGTAAATCAGGAGTGTGCACCAGCGCTCGACCCAAGAGTGCACGACGTTTTAATCCGCCTGAGAGTTTTTGGAATTTTACGTCTCGGTGTTCTTGCAAATCAAACCGTTCGAGCAATTCTTCAATCCGTTTCATCCGCTCCGCTTTTGGGATAGCATAATAGCCACCCATAAAATCCATCAATTGTTCTGGAGTGGCAAAAATATCGACGTTGAACTCTTGCGGCGAAAGACCGACCTTGGTACGAGCCTTCCGGTACTCCTTTACGACATCGACTCCATCGACCGTAATGCTACCACTGGTTGGCTGCGCAATCCCGGTAATACAATGAATCACCGTTGACTTCCCTGCTCCATTTGGACCAAGCAATCCATAGAACGCGCCTCGTTTGACAGTGAGCGAAATATTATCAACCGCCAACTTCGCGTCTGCTCCTTTTCCGTACACTTTGGTTAGGTTTTTGATCTCAAGCATTGGTGTAGACATATCGCGATAGTATAACAAAAAAAGCAGTCAGTTGGGACTGACTGCTTTTCGCTTGACAACAGGTTAGCTAGCGTACCGAGACGAATGTACTAGTAAAGACCTCACCCACGTCGTAACGAGTAAACGACTCACTCGTGTCAGCATAGTCATAGACGAGTATGGTGTACTCCTGGTCTCGTAACGAGCGATACTCATGAATCGTTCCAGATGCCTCATCCTCGTTAAAACGATACGTAGTTTTTGCCGTACGCTCGTAGTTGAGCGTCTGAACGCTCGTCTCAGCCTCTGTTGCACTGTCTGGTAGATCAAGAGTGTCTTCTAAACCGACGACAATGTACGGGTTTCCTTGATGAGAAATGGTCCAGGTATCTCTTGTCTCATCAATCGTAAATTCTTCAGGGTACAAGAACTTAAATGGTACTTTAGATTCTGAAAATTCAGTTACATTGTATTTGTCGTCGGTGAGAGATTCATCAACGAAGGTGGCGTCCACCAAAATCGTTATCCGACTGACTGGTGCGTTTTGCATCATCTCTTCTGAAGGTAGAGCATACACTCGACCACGCTGCTCAAATTGATCACTATCAGAGTTGTACTCTACAGAATCAAGCGTGTAGGAAACATCATTCAGCAAGCCCCGGTACGTACCAGGTGTCGCAAACTGATACGAGTGATAGAGCAAGACGGTGCTGGTTTGTCCTGGCTCAATTGCAAGTACCTTGCGGTCATTGGCATCGTAGCCGTAATCGGCAGTGGTACGAGTATGTCCAGTCTTGAAATTGAAAGTTCGCTTTGGAGTGACCGCTCGACGATTACTATCAACTGGTTCAACCACCAGACTTTCCCGATCAATCAGTAAGTGCTCCTGATTATCTTTATTAGTAATTTCTAAGTGCATAGCAAACTCAAAACTGTCGTCATCAATATCATTTCCGTCATAAGAATAAGGCCTGATTGCTGTTTGTCTCACCTGTAGCTGCAAATCATCATTTTCATAGAACGTTACCCCAGTGCTGAATGAAGTTGAGTCACCACTATCAGGGACACTAATTGCCTGCTTTTCCAACAGAGCCGCAATTTGCATTTGCAATAATTTGATTATTTGCAAAAGAGACTGCCGGTACGCATCTTCACTTGAATCAACTGCCTCTGCTTCTGAAGCCACCAATAATTGTTGTGGTTGGCCCTCCGGGTATGAGAGCAATTGTGCGTGCGTAAATGCTGGTGCTAGTACTAGACCAGAAATGAACAGCAAGGATAAAAATTTGTGCATGTAAATAATTTATTTGCCTTTAATAGTTATTTCAATCATAGCACAGGCACAAGAAAAACTTTTTGTGATTGGCCGATTAAATCAAAAACTACACGGATATACCATGTAGCTGTTACTCATTTGCAACGTGAATTGTTCAAAGCTATTGCCAGGTAGACAAGGACTTACTTGCGGAAATGAATCACCGTTGACTTCACTGCGCCATTGGGACCAAGCAATCCATAGAACGCGCCTCGTTTGACAGTGAGCGAAATATCATCAACCGCCAGCTTCGCTTCTGAACCCTTTCCATACACTTTGGTTAGGTTTGTGATCTCGAGCATTGGTGTAGACAAATCGCGATAGTATACACCCACACAATAATAGATAAAGAAAATGCTCGGCGCAAAAGTGCACCAAGCATTCCATACTCTACAAACAATTCTTTACCAAATCATTTCAGGCGTCAGCTGTAAGGATTCCGTCCTTACGCAAGAAATCAAATATGAGTTGGCGGACTTCTGGATGAACTTTCCCTGGAGAGATTTGCCAACAATCAGTCAGTAGCTTTACTGGGAAACCAGTTCGTTTGATTGACGCTGAGAATTTTCCAGGAAATACACTGTGCGCCGCTTCCAAAACCGCTTTGAACTGTTCTACGGTAGGCAGCGTAACAGATTCAGACTCGATTGGTATCAAAGCGTCATCGGATATTACCCGGTACATGAGCTCAAGCACCAGTCGACGAACTGTTACATGAACTTTTGATGGAGATTCTTGCCACACATCAAGCAATGTTACTGGCACACCAGCTTGTTTAGCGACTGTTACATATTCGTATCCAAATCTCAGTTTTGCAGCCTGGAGAGCCTCTTTGAAATTAGCTGGACTAGGAAGAACTCCTGGTTCTCGGCAGAGCTTAAACAGCTCTGCAGCAAAGGCTTTATTGACATTGACGAGGATCTTGTTTGATTCAAATATCATGGAACCGTTCCTTCTCCTTGACGTTTATTTTTCCATCTTGCATAGTAGACATATAATATGAAAAGTCAAGAAGAACAGTGGTTGTTAAAAGAGAAATATAACGGTGAGAAAAGCGAGGCGTTTTTTGCTGACTGCAAACGTCTGGCGCTGGGCGAACCACTCGCCTATCTCATTGGGTTTACCCCCTTTCTTACCTGCACTATCTGGCTCGACTCACGACCGCTCATTCCTCGAGCAGAAACAGAATTTTGGGTGGAGCAAGCCATTGAAACTTTGCAAAGCGGCACCACACTCACCCTTGGCCTAGCTGAAAAGTCTCTCCGAGTACTCGATCTGTGCGCTGGCTCGGGCTGCATTGGGATTGCTATCGCAAAAGCCCTACCAGAAGCACACGTGTCGTTTTCAGAGATAGACGCTGCACATATCCCCACCATCGAAAAGAATCTCAAAGAAAATGGCATTGCACCCGAACGATACGACATCTTTCAAACCAATCTCTACCAGGACATCCCTGGTGCCTTTGATGTGATTGTGTGCAACCCACCATACATAGACTATTCTCTGAATCGAACGGACGAGTCAGTAGTGACTCACGAACCCCATCTTGCGCTCTACGGTGGAGCGGAAGGAATGGAAATAATCAAACAACTCATCGCCAAAACCCCCGCGCACCTCAAACAAAGTGGACAGCTGTGGATTGAGCACGAGCCAGAACAGGTGGTAAAAATCGCTATTACTGCTGAGCGCAATGGCTTTACCTCAGAAACGTTCCAGGACCAGTACGAAGTTGACCGTGTTTCAGTGCTACACTATTAACATATGGAAGAAGTTACCAATCTTACCCAATCGACCTTATCGCTTCACTCTACCCTGCTGCTGGCTTTGTATGTACTGACCGGAGTCTACGTGATTTTCTCTGCAGTACTCTACTATCACTGGCAAAACTACAGCTCCGATGAGCGTGTATCTAAAATCACACTCATCACCTTCTTTGTGAGCACATTTCCACTCTTGCTTATTATGTCGCTTATCCTCCTTACTATATAAATATGTTGTTCGAAAAAATTCAGCTCGAGCCCGATGAAAAAGTACTAAGAATGGTGCGTAGGCATTGGTTTATACTGCTCGCTGAATTATTTGGGACGTTTGTGATGTTGCTCATTCCGTTTTTTATCTTAGTGGGACTGATGATCTTTCCTGACACTCTAACTGCATTCAATATCAGCTTAGTGCGATACACCGCCGTGATTGCCTTTGTGACTGCTGGGTGGTTGATCTTGACCCTGATGGCTGGATTTACTATCTGGACCCACTACTATCTGGATTTATGGATTATTACCGACAGACGAATCATTTCGATAGATCAAATTAGGTTCTTCAACCGCAACGTGAGCATCTTTCGCCTGGAGCGCCTACAAGACATTGAATTCTCAATCAAAGGATTTATTCCTACTTTTCTCAATTTTGGTACTCTGAAGGCTCAAACCGCAGCTGCACACGAGCACAGCTTTCAATCAAAGGGGCTACCTGACCCTCGAGGTCTCCAGGCAATCATTCAAAAAGCGACTGACACCAGACTCAGATCTTTGCACGCAAACCCTCACCAGAGATTTGAATAGCTTGCTTTAGTTCTGACATTCTTCTACAATCTAATGATGAAACATACTCAACTTTCAACCGAGTCATATAAAGGTGTCCGGGATTTTTACCCAGAAGACATGGCCGTGCAGCGCTATATATTTGATATGTGGAGTCGTACCGCAGAACGCTTTGGTTTTGAGGAATACGACTCGTCCATCCTGGAGCCAGCAGATTTGTACCGAGCCAAAGGTGCAGAAAACGCGGAGATGGTAAACGAACAAACGTATACTTTTACCGACCGCGGAGAACGCGAAGTCACACTGCGTCCTGAGATGACTCCATCAGTAGCGCGTATGGTTGCCAAAAAAGCTCGCATTCATACCTACCCATTACGCTGGTATTCTATTCCCAATTTATTTCGGTACGAACGCCCGCAAAAAGGACGATTGAGGGAGCACTGGCAACTCAACTGCGACATCTTTGGCGCTACTGATTTTTCAGCTGATGTAGAGATAATTGCGCTCGCACAGCAGACATTGATTGATATGGGAGCGACTACAGATATGTTTGAAATCAGAGTCAACGACAGACAGCTCATGGAGCGACTGTATTTAGCGCTCGGTGTAAATAAAGCTGACATCCCGGCCATTACGCGACTCAACGATCGCAAAAACAAGATTGATCGTAGTCAGTATCGTGACGAACTACAGAAAATAGTGAATGACGAAATGATAGTTGAAGAAATCATCATTATGCTGGAAAAAAGTGATGAACAGACTGATGTGGTAGTCGGCTTGGCTGAGCTGGGCATCACCAACGTAGTCTTCGACAAAAGTCTCGCCCGGGGATTTGACTATTATACCGGCACTATCTTTGAGATTTTTGACATCTCAGGAGAAAATAACCGGGCTCTGCTCGGTGGCGGACGGTACGACAATCTGACCGGCATGTTTGGAGGAGAGCCAGTATCGGGAATTGGTTTTGGCATGGGTGATGTGACAATGCGAGACTTCCTAGAAACACACAAGCTCCTACCAAGCACTATCAAAAACACAGCTGCTGATGTGGTCATTATTCCCCAATCCACCAACCAGAACCTTCCTGGACAAGCGATTGCGCATCAAATTCGACAAGTCGGTATTTCTGTTTCAACTGACATTGGCACCCAAAAAGTAGGCAAACGAATTCACAATGCGCACGACAAGGGTACAAAATTCGTAATTATCCTCGGAGAAGATGAGGTGGCCTCTGGCCAACTGACGGTAAAAAATCTAAACTCAGGAGAGACAGAGTCTGGACAATTGTCAGAACTCATCAATTTTATGAGTGTGGCCTAGGCAGCACTGCTTGCTATTTTACTCAAAAAACTTATTGTGTGTACTGGGAGGACAGCGGCATGAATCTACTACCGCAGACAAAAACAGTACTAAAAAACGCCACATCCATTCACAAACCAGGAGGATTTAAAACAGAGGAAGAAATCCGGGAGTTCTGGCACAAACATGGGGCTAAAGGTTTCTTGAATATAAAAGAAATCACCATAAGCATGGCGCAGGAAATCCGTAGGAATATTGCAGAGCAGAAACGAACGAGCGCGTAGTGAGCGCTCGTTTTCTTTTGTATGATATACTCTCATCCAATATGCGCTACGTAGTATTTGACCTGGAAACGCAAAATATTTTCCAAGACGTCGGTTCCAATGACCCAACCGCCTTGGACATATCGGTCGGCACTGTCTATGACTTTGGCACCGAAAAATACACCACTGTCTCGATAGATAATCTCGACGATTTGTGGCCGATTATTGAGCTAGCGGACGCGCTCGTAGGCTACAACAGCAACCATTTCGACATCCCCCTATTAAATAAATACTATCCGGGAGATCTCACGCAAATAAAAAGCATCGATATTCTCGAAGACATCAAAGCCTCTCTCGGCAGAAGATTGCGCCTAGACAGTATTGCGCAAGCGACTTTGGGAGCAAAAAAATCAGCTGATGGCTTACAGGCTGTTCGGTGGTGGCGTGAAGGAAAAATAAAAGAAATAATGAAGTATTGTGAGCAAGACGTAAAAGTAACCAAAAATATTTTTGATTACGCTCGTGAGCATGGACACGTCAAATTTAAAGACGGTCATCGCAAAAAAGAAATCCCCTTGGATATTGCCCACTGGGAAGTGCCAGACGACGCTGCCATGACTCACTCACTCCTCTTTTAAAAAACTACCAATTGGTAGTTTTTTAAATAGTGAACAAGGCAACATACCCCACCATACCGGCCAAGATGATGCTGTACCACACAAACGGCCAGAGCGTATATTTACGAATAAATGACAAGAAGAAGTGAATGACAAGAATGGCAGTGAAAAACGCTGCCGTTGCTCCCATGGCTATCGGGTACCAATCAATCGTACCTCCCTGCTCGAGCAAATCTAGCAACATCTTCGTTCCAACTCCGAGCGTGATTGGTATTGCCAGCAAAAAAGAAAACCGGGCTGCCTCGTAGCGATTTAACCCCAAAAGCATACCTCCTGCAATCGTGGCGCCAGAGCGCGACATACCAGGGAGCAGTGCTAACGCTTGAAAAAAACCAATCCCAATTGCTCTCCTTAAGGTAATCGCACCGTGCACCGGACGGAGATAATATTTCCATTCTGAATACATAAAAAAAATAGCCGCTGTAAATAGCACCCCGGCTACTATAAGCGATGTGCGCAAATACTCAGACACGAGAGATTCTAAAAACAAACCAATAACTGCAGCGGGGATGGTCGCAACTATCAACGCGTAGAGCAATGTTAGATCTCGCTCGTTTACTGGCAAACGCCCAAGCTTGCGCAATGCAGCTTGCAGTAACACCCACAAATCTTTTCTAAAATATATGACAACTGCACCAGTGGTCGCAAAGTGTAAGACTGCATCAAATGCTAGGGCATTTACATCAGTCAAGGAGAGCCACTCACGCACCAATACCAGGTGTCCAGTTGAAGATACCGGTAAGAATTCTGTGATTCCTTGCACCAAGCCGAGAATAATTGCATCCACTAATTCCATTACCGCAGAGTATACCATGATGACTACATGCTATACTTATTCTATTACGAATAAGCTTGGCATATGGAACCATCCCAACAAAATAGCTCACCTATTATTCCAATCGCAATCATCTGTGGCTTTGCCATGATTGCTATTGCAATCTTCTTTACCAACCAAGGAAGTGGCACAAACCCTGAGCCGAGTCAGGCAGAGGGTGAGACTGCAGATGAATTTACCGACGGTGTTGCTCGTAGTGTGGATGAGTCAGACTACATACTTGGTAATCCAAACGCTCCAATTGTCATGATTGAATACTCAGACTATGATTGTCCGTTTTGTAAACAGTATCACCAAACAATGCATCAAATAATGGATGAGTATGGTGTAACGGGTCGAATTGCCTGGGTGTATCGACAATTCCCCTTAGCTGAACTTCATCCAAACTCACCACGGATTTCAGAAGCTGCTCTTTGTGTAGGCGATATCGCAGGGAATGATGCATTTTGGACGTTCACCGACTTGGTATTCGAAGAGCGTGACCTTAATGAGCCTACTAACGTCACAAAACTGACCGACTACGCCGACCAGAGTGGTGTAGACACTGCTTTATACGCTGCATGTATGAATGAAGGACGAATGGAACAAGCGGTCGAATACAGTATCCGTGACGGATACGACGCTGGTGCTCGTGGCACTCCATATACCATCCTCCTCGTTGGCAATCAACAAGCAGTGATCAACGGAGCTCAACCATACACGGTAGTAAAAGGCATTGTGGAAAATCTAATCGACCAGCTAGACGGAAACTTTGATGCTACTACTGCAGAAACCGGAGAAATTCCAACCAATCAGCAAGGTCTTCCAGTGCTTGACTAGAGTTAGCTATCACCCAAAAAAAAAGCACCAGTAGGTGCTTTTTTGTTGGGTGATCGGCTATCGCTTGAGTTGCTGCACAAACTGACAATACTCACTCACCGCTTGGTCGCACGGCTCAGACAAAAATGTGCCGTTGATGATACTACGTACAGACGAAATAATTTCTTTTTTCAAGTCTTCTATCTCTTGATCGGTCACGATAAATGATTCTTCTTTTATAGCACCTTTGGTGTCTGGTTCTACAAATGAGAGCACTCCAGTCTGACATCGATATCGCTCATCGTCATGAAGTGTGAGTAATAGCGCGTAAAACACCAACTGGCGCTTATATCCTCCATCAGAACTTTTTGTGTTTCCTTCTATGACATTGCGAGATTTTGGCTTACCAGTTTTGTAGTCGACTACTCGGAATGCTTTACCGTCAGCAATATCAATTCTGTCCAACTTTCCGGTCAAAATAACTTCTGGTAGCTCTGATATACCAGTCTCCAGATGTACTCTGAGTTTTAACTCTTCTTTTGTTTCTGCTGGGAGTTCTTTCTGTAGATGTTCTACATAAGTTAAGAGGGCTACAAATCCCTTTTCGTGCAGTCGAGTGTATTCTTCTGCTCCTATCGGGAGTCGCCGCAGCTCTGCTTCGAATTTCTGCTTAATCTGAGTTACCTCTGGTAATGTACTGTTTTTGGTATGAAAAGCCGTAGCGTACTCCAGTGTATTATGGACTGCTGTACCAAACTGCATATGCACGGCTTGAGTCTCAGGTATTCTCAGGACGTTTCGATAGAAATAATCCCACGGACTCCGTAAATAATTATTGAGTGACGTAGCCGAAAATCCTCGTTCTGCTAGCAGGTGCGTCAACAAAGTCGGGCCCACAGCAACTGTCTTACTCTCTCGAGCCAATGACTGAAGTGGATCAAACGTTTCGTTTTCATTCTGTGTATCAACAACAGCAATATACTCTTGTGCTATATCATCCAACAATCGAGCCTCTATCAACTCTTTCCCATCAGCGTTTGTTTGTGACAGTGATAAAAAGAGTGAACGCTTTGCGCGCGTCATTGCGACATACAAAAGACGTCGCTCATCTTCAATAAATTCACTTTTTTCTACCTCGGTATGAGTTTGCAGCGGAATATCAAAATAGGTTTTTTTGCCCGCTCCCGACCACGCACTGTCTGCCACGTGTGGTATGAATACTGTGGCAAATTCCAGACCTTTTGATTTGTGTGCAGTCATCACTTGAATAGACTGGTCATTAGTCTCGATAAACGGTGCGTTGAGCTTTAGTCTGTAAGCCTGCAAAGTAGCAAATGTCTGACTCACTTCTCTCAACGTACCTACCCCATCACGGATAACCAACTCTTCGATCTCATCGTATAGTCGTCGTAAGACTCGAGTACCCTCAAACGGATCATGCTGCATAAGGTGTTGCAGGAAACCGCTTTTCTGCAGGACATACTCTAGCACCCGGTGTGGAGCTTCATGCACTTCTTTCTCTCGCGCCCCTTCAATTACCTCTACTACTTTTTGTACAGCTGGTATATTCTCAACATGCAACGATCGGAGGATGGAAGAGTCTGACATGATGTGCCATAACGAACGATCATAAGAACGTGCCGAGAGAATTTTTACTAAATCAGAAACCGAAATGCCCCAGTACGCACCATGTACCACAGTAAATAGCGCGTGTTCGTTTTTCTCAGTAATGACTGCATTTACCAGACCTTGTACTGCCTGAGTAATTGGATGTTGTAAGATATCTCCATCAGCTGACGCAGTCACTGGAAATCCAGACTTGCGGAGAAATGCACTGATGTTTTCCACCTCTTTGTTTGTACGCACGATGACAGCCACTTCCTTGGGCTCTATTCCTGCATCTAGCTGTAACTGGACCTCCTTGGCCAACCACTCATCCTCGACCGCTTGGTGTACAAAGGTTCGCTTCGTTATAACAGCTTCATTCAAACCCTTTGCTTCTAGTGGTATGCGCAAATCTTTTAGCGGACCCTCTTCGGTGACCGCAACTAGACTATGTGCAGCATCAAGAATTGGTTGTCCGGAGCGATAATTGTCGGTCAGTGAGATGACTTTGGTACCGGGAAATTGCTCTGTAAAATACAGAAAGTTTTCTAAGGACGCGCCTTGAAAACGATAAATTGCTTGTTTTTCGTCACCTACAGCAAATATGTTGGGCGAATCATGAAAGGCCGCCAGCAGCTCTAAGATTTTGTTTTGCGAGCCGTTCACATCTTGATGCTCGTCTGCCAAGATGTACTGATATTGCTCTTGCAAGTCGCGCAACATATCTTCGTCAGAGGTCAATGCTTTTACTGTCTCGACAATCATGTCATCAAAGTCGTACAGATTGTGTTCAGACAGTAATATTTCATATTGACGGTATACCAACAGTAACTCTTTATTTTTTTCAACTGACTGCTCTTTTTTGGTATATTCACCTCGCACTTTTCCCTTATGCGCTCCCTTGATATGCACTTTTTCAATTCCCTCTAGCTCATCTTCTTGTTGGGCAATTATTTTCGCAAATCTATCAGGCGCGATGTACTCCTGTTTCAATTGACCAATAATGCGTAAAATGTGAGAAACATAATACTGAGGATTCCCCATTGGTCGCAGTAGTTTTATATCAGGAGTATCTAAGATATTTTCTAATAGATTAATTTTCTCGAGTTCGTTTGCTGGCCGTCCTCCAATCACCCGGTAATATGAGTCTGGATATCGAGAAATCAACTGCTCTGCAAAGCCATGAAAAGTATAAATAGGTACCTGATATGCTGCTGCTCCGATGTATCTCCTGAGTCTTTCACGCATAGCTTTTGCACCTGATTCTGTAAAAGTGAGAGCTAGAATGCTCTCTGGTGCTGTATCAGTTTGAAGTAAAATATTTGCAATCCTCAATGTCAAAATCTGTGTCTTGCCCGTCCCTGGACCCGCCACTACCATCACTGGCCCATCGATACTGTCAACAGCCTCCTTTTGCGCTCCATTAAGTGCGCCATAGGCATCATCAAACGCTTTTCTGTCATGTGTTTTTTTCATACACGCAGTATACCAAAAACCACCCTCATGGGTGATTTTGCTGTTTAGTAAGACTGCAGTCTCCTTGCTCAATGAAGCACTGAGGTCGTAGACCGACGATGCTGAATTATGGAAGGAGTCAACAGATTCGACCTGTCTTGGGAGAATATGTTGTATGAAATGATACGTTAGTATGATTT
>Ga0136604_1000932_pt1 | contig 13722 bp, 12 predicted proteins | sample AntRauFillE10628_FD_104928 | JGI IMG/M metagenome (GOLD analysis project Ga0136604, IMG submission 104928) | Saline lake microbial communities from Rauer Islands, Antarctica - Metagenome Filla E10 #628 | ecosystem: Environmental > Aquatic > Non-marine Saline and Alkaline > Saline | place... | reverse complement strand
TGACATCTACAACCAATGAAGGGGCGGAATACACTGTTGAATTCGCTGTTCAAACAATTCAGGACACGTTCAAAAATGCCGTCGACCAAATTAGTAAAAGCTACGAAGAACAAATTAACGAAATTGCAAAGCAAGATGATCTTAGCGAAACCGCGAAGCAAGAACATATCAACGCCCTCAGAACTGAATGTGACAGACACAAAAGCACCCTAACGTCCCAAACATTCAAATTCGCACAAGATTTGATTGCTATCTAAACCAAGCCGCCGACTTAAAAGGCTTTTCCTGTTATCCAAGCGCGATCCATTCGCGCTTGACTTTCATTTGCTTGCGGCTAATATGTTGCCATAATCCAAACCATAAAACAGTGGCTATGTATAATGGCAAAACTTAAAATTAAGCCTATTCTGAGCATAGATCATATTAATTCCATGATCGGGTCGGCAACATTTACGTGAAATTTTTAATGCCATTACTGATATCGATAATCTTGATGACATAGCCGCAACCCTTGAAAATAAAATTCATCACCGGGCAATGAGCGCAGCCTTAAACAATGCACGCTACTCAAATGCACACTCTAGACCTGCTCTAGATACTATCGTAATTGAGAGCAATATTAAGCTGGCGCAATGCCGTTTTGTGGGGGCTGCAAAGCAGGGGTGCCTGCTTTTTGCTCTCTGGCGGAAGGGCCTAAAATCTCGCGCAGATCACGGCTATCGATTTCTTCATCCCGCAGCAACGCTTCGGCGACCTTGTTCAGATCATCCCATTTATCATCCAGCAATGTTTTCATCTTGTCCCACATATCGGTTTGCAGCTTACGGATTGCGTCGGACACTTCTTTGCCTGTTTCCTTGTCATGGCCCAGATAATCGGCATGATGGCCATGCATCGGCCCATAATGCAGCATACCCAGATTTCCATCCATGCCGAATTTGGTTACCATTGCCGTGGCAATTTTGGTAATTTGCTCGATGTCATTGGACGCGCCGCTGGTGATGTCGTCAAATTTCTTTTCTTCGGCATAACGACCCGCCATATATACGGATAATTTTGACAAGAGCTTCTTTTTCGAATGATACATCACATCTTTTTCAGGGATCATAATCGTAACGCCGCCGCTTTTTGTACGGGGCAAGATGCTCACCTTTTCCACGGGGTCTGCGTGTTCGTCAAACCATGCCGCGATCGTATGGCCGGCTTCGTGCCATGCCGCAATCTCTTTTTCTTCTTGCGATAAAATAAGTGATTTACGCGCCGCGGCCATGATTAATTGATCCCGCGCTTCGCTAATGACTTTGCGCGAAATTTCCGTGTGACCTTTGCGCGATGCAAGCCGCGCGGATAAATTCATCAAATTTGCCAGATCCGCGCCCGACATACCTGATGAGCCTTTTGCAATCTCTACAAAATCTACATCTTCGCCTATTCTCAGATTCTGCGAATGGATTTTTAAAATCGCCTCGCGGCCTTTAATATCAGGCAATTGTAAGCTGATGCGCGTATCAAAACGCCCGGGACGCACCAAGGCCTCGTCAAGCAGCTCTGCGCGGTTTGTTGCCGCGATCACGAACACACCTTGATCTTCTGTGCCGATACCGTCCATTTCGGTTAAAATCGCATTTAAGGTTTGCTCGCGCTCATCATTGCCGCCGGATATGCCCTTGCCGGTTGAACGTTGCTGACCAACCGCGTCAATTTCATCGATAAATATGATACAGGGCTTGGCTGCGCGCGCATTTTTAAATAATTCTCGCACTTTGGCCGCGCCGCGCCCGACAAACATCTCGACGAAATCGGATCCGGAGATCGCGACAAAATTTGCCGCTGCTTCGCCCGCAACCGCCTTGGCCAGCAGAGTTTTACCAACGCCAGGCGGGCCTTCCATTAAAACGCCTTTGGGCATTTTTCCGCCAATTGCTGTATATTTTTCCGGATTTTTAAGAAAATCAATGACTTCCTGAAATTCTTCTTTGGCCTCTTCTACGCCCGCGACATCATCAAAGCTGACTTTGCTTTTTTGTGTCCGTAAATCCATTTTATTCAAACTCATCATGCCGCCGCTTTGACGGCGCATCATCCAGATAAAAAACCCGATCAGCAGAGCCATCGGCAGCATCGTGAATAACAAAGTGCCAAATGTGCCCGTAGGCTGGGGCTTTGCAACATGCTCGACATCATGCTCTTTTAAATCCTCAAGCATATCCGCATTCCCGCCATCGGGGATTGTTAAAAATTCTTTTGTGACGTCCTTTGCATCTGCAGGCACATCCGCGACAGGCAAAACTTTGCCCTCATAGAGCACATGGCCGTCTTTATATTCGACCTCGATCTTCTGCTGACCATTATAAATAGTGACATGATCGACCACGCCGTCTTCGACATAGCTTTCAAAATCATCCCATTCTGTCTGCGGCTTATCTTCATCGGGTGTATTAAAAGGGTTAAACAGCATCGTACCAATGGCTGCAAACATGAATATGCGCAGTAAAGACGCTTTATCAAACAATTTCGGTCTATTGTCGCTGTTCGGATCTTTATTATCGTTGCTATTGTCTTGCTGACTGTCTTTATTATTCTCTTTTTGATTATCAGACATCTTGTTTCCCATATCCTTTTCGCCCGGCGCCCTGTTAAAGCATCATATTCAAACATGATCTGAAATGCCGGCATTATGCACTACTCTGTTTTTTTCCAGCTTTATAAAAAAAGCAGAATGCATTTTGTAACAGAAAATGTAATGTTATGTCAATAAAATAATATGAAAAACATTGCCGCCACAATCCACCTGCCAAGCTATTTTGGTACAAATGGCGCCGCTGTGAATTTAGCGCTAACTAGGGGGAAAATAATACGGATTATAATAAAGAAGAATGGTGGAGCTGAGCGGGCTCGAACCGCCGACCTCTACACTGCCAGTGTAGCGCTCTCCCAGCTGAGCTACAGCCCCACATTTAGATCCTGGAAGTATTTGCGAACCTAAGAGAATATGGCCCATATTGCAAGCTGTTTTTACATCCGCTATGCGCGTTTTATCAAAACCATTTCAGTTTCTTGAAAATAAGAACCTGCAAACAGACAAGCACAATCATGCATCCAATGAAAATATAGAATGCGTCGTCATTCTCCGCGCCCGGAATACCGCCGACATTAATCCCGAGAAGGCCAGTTAAAAAACCAAGCGGCAAGAACACCGCGGCTATGACCGATAAGACATACATATTTTTGTTCAAACGATCCGCCAGCGCATTGGCCAGCTCGTCTTTAACAATTTGCGCGCGCTCTCTGATGGCATCCAGATCCTCGATATAACGCAATACCCGATCAAGAGATTCCTGTAATTTGCGCTTATGTCCCTGTTCCAGCCAAGGCTGCTCGGAGGTGCGCAAAAACGCAATCACGTCGCGCTGGGGCACAATATAGCGCCGAAAGGTAATTGCTTGTTTACGGATGCTAATCACGGGCTGTCGCTCTTTGACATCGGGGTCATCAATCACCTGCTCTTCGATATCATCAAGCGCTTGATCAAGCTCCAAAAACACAGGCTCCATCCGTTCCATCAAACGTCCTACAAGCTGGGCAATAAAATCACCGGAATTAGCAGGCCCTTTGCCCGCAATCAAACGATCATAAATATCTTTTGTTGCCTTCAGATTGCGGCGCTGTATCGTAATAATGCGATTGGCATCGACCCAGACCCGAATGGAAATCATATCTTCGGGCTGCGCCTGTTCATTTAAATTCACGCCGCGTAAAATTAGCAACGCGCCCGCATCAAACTCCAATATACGCGGGCGGGTTTCATCGGCCAAAAGAGCATCAATAATAATATCATCTAAGTATGAAAGCTCGTTCTCCAGCCAAACACGCGTGGAGGGCGCGTTTGCATCCAGATGCACCCATGCCAATTTATCACTTTTTATCATTTCGGAAATTTGCGCTCCGCCAAGATGGTCGCCGCTGCCATCGCCTTTTATGCTGCAGGCATGAATAATGCCCTCGATACTAGTCTCAATACTACTTTGATCTTGGCTCACGGAATGATTCCCTTCAAAAATATAAGGCTTGTAAAATCACAATAATTTTACGCGCTTATGAAGGTGATCGTCCAGTGTTATTTGGCGGGGTCGATGGTGGCTGCTTTACCGGCTGCGCTGCGCTGCCAAAATAATGCGGCGCGGCTCTGAGCTTTAAAAACTTTGTATCAACATCAACATCATCTATCACAAGCTGGCAAGCGCCGCCGGCCTTAAAGGCGTGCGTTTCGTCCTTCGTCACCAAAGACAATCCGTTATGACCGCCGCGGCATTTTGGCATGCTTGTAATCGGCACAAATCCCTGCATGCGGCTATCGGCCAGACGCACAAAAATACCGTCGGATCCGACTTCTAAAATATGCGCCTCGACTTCCGTGCCCTTCATGTCATTAAGCGCATTTAAAATAAAGCGCTCTTTCATGGCGCGTTCAAGTGCGGATGCGCGGCGCTCTGTGTTTGAAATATGCTTTGAAGTCTCATACAGATCTTCAGCCTGTTTTGGCGACAACCCATCGGGGCCCAAATCACAGGCTTCGATCAAGGCACGATGCACAAGCAAATCCGAATAACGGCGGATAGGCGATGTGAAATGCGCGTATCTCTCCAGCGCCAAGCCATAATGCCCGTCATTATCAGGGTGATAATACGCACGTGACTGCATGCGAATAATCGCCATTTTTGCAATATCATCTTCAATAACTTTAGACGCCGCGTTATATATTTTCTTGAAATCTTTCCGATCCTTAAGCGTCTTGGGCAATCCCGTTACGCCCATTGTCTCAAGCTCAAGCAGACCTTTTGTCACCGCTCTATCCGGCGGGTCTTTGTGCACACGGTAAACACCGCTCATATTCTTTTCTTCCAGAACATTTGCTGCCGCTACGTTGGCGGTGACCATCATCTCTTCGACCAAACGATGTGAATCTTTTCTGATTTTCTCTTCGATCACGGTTACATTCTTTGTTTCGTCGACATAGACCGATGTTTCGGTTAAATCCATATCCAGCGCAACACGTCTGCTGCGAGCAGAGCGCAGCTTCCCATAAACCGCAAATAAATGGCCCAGCACATCTGTGCCGACAGCTGCGGCTTTTTTGCTCGGCTCGCCGTCCATCACATCTTGAAATTCTTCGTAAGTGAACCTTGCGTGGGACCGCATTAAAGAGCGTTTTAGCTCTTGTCTTTTCAGCTCGCCTCTTTTGTCAATCCACATATGCATCGCCATACAGGCGCGATCTTCATCCGGAACAAGCGAACACATTGTATTCGACAGATTTTCGGGGATCATCGGAATAACCTTGTCAGGCAGATAAATAGAATTACCTCTGTTTTTGGCTTCTTTATCTATCTGCGTTCCGCCGCGCACATAATGCGCAACATCGGCGATGGCGACAATCAAATGATAACCGCCCGGATTATTCGGATCCGTATCCGGCTCTGCAAACATTGCGTCATCAAAGTCACGCGCATCAACGGGATCACAGGTCACGAGGGGAATGTCTCTGATATCCTCGCGAATATCATCCGGCGCAGGCACTGTGAATTGCTGCGCTTCGCTAAGGGCTTCGTCGGAAAATGTTAGCGGAACCTCTTTTTTGGCAAGCAGCTCTGCTAAATATTCGTCTGTCGTCTGACGCTTTATATTTTTCTTGTCATGATCGGGCGCTGCGGCGCTCTGTGTTTTGAAGTTTGCTTTATTCTTCTTTTTCTGTTGCTTTTTCTTGTGTTGGGCCTTGCCCTTATTGTGTCCGTTTGCCGCGCGGGTAAACACGCCCTGCAAATCATAACCGCGTTTTTCTGCAATCGGCAACAAGACAGGCTCTTCGCCTTCTTCCGCTGCATCTTCTATGATATCTTCCGGTGATCCGTTTTGCAGAACATTGCCCTCTTCATCCAGATGCATTTCGCTGCGTGGATGCTTGGCGCGCGCGACGGCAATGTAAGAGCCATCCGAATCCGGATATAAAGTCGCATCAATAAAGCCTGTCGCCTCGAATTCTGTTTCGGACATAGGCACATCCAGAAAAACGGGCGGAAAAATACCTCTTTTTTCTTTATTCCAGCCACTTGCAAACAAGCGGTTCTTTGGTACGCCATTGATAATAACGCGCTCGGCATACAACATATTCATATCGTCATCCAGCGGATCGGCAGCCCGATAAGACAGCGTACCCGTTTTTTGCAAACGGCCATCATCTGCCATTTTCTGCATAATTTTGCGCATATCTTTTCTGTCGCCATGATGATCGCTTGGATCAATGCCAATGCCTGCACATATATCGTCAATTGATAAATCTGCTTTTTGGGATGCAGACAGAAAAAGAAAGACAGCGCTTTCGCTCAGATGGTTTTCCTTGGATTTGGTCAAAAGATCCTCACTTCAATACGCATACATTTATGCTGCGCTGCGTATGATTTATAAATATTGTGTGTCTGTACTTTTAGCATACTATGTTCTGTAAAAGCAAAAAAAATCGATATTTTTACTAGGCAACCATAAAAAAACCGCCTGCAAAAAAGCGGTTTTTGTCAATTTTCTTGGCGTGCCTTACATAACCAAATCTACGCCCTCTTTAACAATTGTTCGGCCCGAAGGAACGATAGAATTACGCTCTTTGCTGTCAATCACTTTGCCTGAATAATCATGGTCAACGAGCTTGCCATCTTCAAAAATAGCCCAGATCGCGCCGCTCTCGCCCACTTCTTTTTCATTGATATGGACCAATGTATAATGCCAGAACCATGAATCCTTGGTGTTTTCATACGGTATCAAATAACCTGTTGTACCTTTAAGCGCATTTTCAATTTGCTCTTTTTGCTCTGCGGACTGCACCATATACTGCACTTCGCCGCCAGAGCGGTATAAATTAATCTCGCTACGGTTCATTTTCATTAGCTTTAGCTGATCAACGGGAATACCGATCGTATCGGAAAACTCTTCAAAGCTCATCCCCTCTCCAACAGCTGATGATTTGGCATTCATGTCGCCAAGGCCGGAAAATAAGTCCGTATGTTTTTGCGACGTTGACGTGCAGCCAGCAAAAATACTCGCTAGCCCGAGGGTCAATGCTGTGGTTAATGCTCTGGATGTGTTTTTGGATTTTTGAGTGTGGTTCATAATATCTCTCCTGTGTTAAATAGTTCATCTTTTTTTATAATTGCATGGGTTTTAACATATAGCGCTTACCCCGAAAAGCTTTATGTGTATTGCACTGCAAAAAATCCTTAATTTTCCGGCTTTAATGACTTTTCTTGGTGATTTTTATTCACTTTGCCTGCCAAATTATTTTTAACTCTACTACGCAGCACAAACCCCATCATACCGACAAGCAGCGCGGGCATAATTATATTCCGTATACTGTCCCCTCGTTCGGCATTCTCATATTCCGCAGCATCAAACTCTCCAACGCGGGTTTGAAATGTATCTCGCAATTCATTCGTTTCCGCTGCTGGTATGGTCACATTCACGTATGAATTTACATCATAAAGATATGGCGTGTTTGTTGCCTCGCTTTGAATTTCCTTGCCCAGAGCGTCCTTAAAATCTTTAATCTCTGCATATTCAAAAACATCCAGCGCCTTTGTATTTTGCAAAACTTCATTCGTAACCTGCGCGGCTATATAATCATCCAGCGCCTGTCCTTCCGGTACATTCGGATCAATAGCTGACCAACCTTCGACACACGTCATAAGGGCCATCGCAGACGTGGCAATTAACCCTATAAGTGCAACCTCATCGAACTGCTTTGTTTTATCTGCTCTTGTTGCTGTAAAAGCACGCTTTAAACTTTTAAACATAGAATACTTCCTATTTACGCCTTTTTTCAGGCGCCCGTTAAATTTATGTAAAAATAAACACCACCGTATCACTTATGTCAATGAAAAAATACACTGCATTACGCTCTATACATCACGCTATGAAAAAATTATGATGTCGTTATGATTGATAACATGGCGCCAGACAGTAAAAAGCATATCATGTTGCATCTTGTATCCGATGCCACGGGCAGCACGCTCCAGGGGCTTGCGCGTGCGTGCATGGCGCAATTTGACGGTATTCACGCCCACGAAAAATTCTGGCCGCTTGTCCGCAGCGAAAAACAGCTGGAACGCATTATCGCCGATATTCGTATTCATCCCGGCCCGGTCTTTTTTACCTTCGTCAATCAAGACATGCGCAAACAGCTGCAGCGCGCCTGCGAAGATATTGGCGTGCCGTGTATTCCCGTGCTCGATCCTTTGATCAAAGTCATGTCTGCCTATACCGGAACCCCCGCCAAAGGCATTCCCGGTTTGCAGCATGCCTTAGATGAGGATTATTTCAGCCGCGTTGACGCCGTTGATTTTGCGCTTTCTTTTGATGACGGCCAGAATTTTGACGGGATCGAAGACGCGGACATTGTCCTTGTCGGTGTCTCGCGCACATCGAAAACACCCACCTGCATTTATCTGGCGCGCCGCGGAATCAAAGCAGCCAATATCCCCTTCGTGCTGCACGCCCCGCCGCCGCAAAGCATTACATCGCTGACAGAGCCTCTTTTTGTCGGCCTGACCGAAAGCCCCGAACGCTTGGTACAGCTGCGAAAATCTCGCCTGCGCCACGAACAAGACAGCCTGCCCGCGCATGTCACAGCCGAAAACACATATCTTGATCTTGAAAAAGTCGAGGAAGAAGTCAAAATCGCACGGCGCTTTTTCTCAAAACATAACTGGCCTGTGATTGATGTCACAAGACGCTCAGTTGAGGAAACCGCCGCCGAAATACAGGTTCTTTTGCAGCGCCACAAAGAAAAATTATATGGCAGCGACGAACTGCCCGAAAATATGTCACATAACAAAGCCTATAATAATAAAGGAAACAAAAAACATGGCTGATCGTCCTGCGCTTATTCTGGCCTCGGGCAGTCAGTCCCGTAAACAAATGCTGCGCGGTGCCGGACTTGAATTTGATATCAAGCCCGCCGACATCGACGAAGAAGCTATTTTGCAGCAAATGCAGCAAAATGGTGAATCACATTATTCAATAGTATCAATACTTTCGATGAAAAAAGCGCGTCATATTGCACAACAAAATACAGATGCCATCACAATCGGATCGGATCAAATTCTTGTTCATAATGATAATATTTTAATGAAATCACCGGATCAAAATCAGGCCGCCGAAAAACTGCGTACTTTATCCGGCGGCGCGCATCACCTGATCTCTGCCGTAACCATTATGCAGGGTGATAAAATATTATTCCAGCACACCGACGAAGCAAAGCTACATATGCACAAACTGGATGATGCGATGATCACCTCTTATATTAACGCTGCAGGGGATGCGCTAACATCTACCGTCGGCGCCTATGAAATCGAAGGGCTCGGCGCGTGGCTATTTGAAAAAATGGATGGTGATGTTTATACAATATTGGGCATGCCGCTCTTGCCGCTTCTGTCTTTTCTGCGCACACAAGGATTTTACATCTCATGAATAACAGCTTTATCAAGGCAGGCGTTATCGGCCATCCGATCAAACACAGCAAATCGCCAATCATTCATAATCACTGGATAAAACAGCATCATTTAAACGGTGAATACACCGCGATTGATATCGCCCCGGGCGCTCTTGAAAACGGCATACAGGATTTAATTGATCAAGGGTTTGCAGGCTTCAATGTAACCCTTCCGCACAAACAAACCATTATGAATCTCTGCGAGACAATCGACGACACCGCCAAAATTATCGGCGCGGTCAACACCGTTTCAATCAAAGGCGGAAAACTGCACGGACAAAACACGGACGCATTCGGCTTTATCCAGAACATTGCCCAGCAACAACCAAACTTTGATTTCACCAATGGCGCCGCTCTCGTTTTAGGCGCAGGCGGGGCAGCGCGCGCCGTTATTTACGGACTTATAGATGCGGGCGCTACGGCCATTACAATCACAAACCGCACCGCCGAAAAAGCCAAAGAAATCGCAAATGATCTCTCCGATTTTGCTGCACTAAAATCATGTAATATCAATGTGTTAGACTGGGGTTTGCGCGACCAAAAAGAACATGTTCAAAATCTTCATCTTCTGGTCAATACAACCTCGCTCGGAATGGACGGAAAACCCGCCCTCGATTATAATATCGCGCATCTGCCGGATGATGCTCTGGTCAATGATATCGTCTATGCGCCTTTGTACACCGATCTTCTAACGGACGCTGAAAGACGCGGTTTAAAAACCGTCACAGGCATCGGCATGCTTTTGCACCAGGCCCGCCCCGCTTTTAACGCGTGGTTCGGGGTGATGCCGGATGTTGATGATTTATTGCAGCAAAAGCTTCTGGACGCTTAGGCGATTAGCGAATTGATGGCGCGGACTGTTTTTTCTGTTCAGCCATATTATTATTAACACGCAGCCCTGCACCATATAAACTTAGTAGCATCGCCGCTCCAGCGAAAAAATGTGCTGTTCTAGCAGCCCGTTTTTGCGCACCAACAACCTCATGAAAATGGCCTGCCGCTGCAAGAGCGTGTTCTATACGTGCATTCCCAATTTGCTTCGCGGACATAGACAGGCTTCTGTCTGAGCCCAGATCAAACGTGGCGGCTTCGGCGTCAAAGCGATCATTTTGCGCCTCCTTCACAATATCAGACACAATCTCCTGTGCATCTATCATATACACAGACTGCTCTTTAGCTATTTCTTGCACATGCGCGGCAAGCGCTTCATCTGCTTTTTGATCAGGTGTTTTTTCCCATTCCGGCGCATCAGATCCAAGATCTAACATAGGCGCCACCACAGAGAAAAAAGAATATAGTGCAACTATACCGAAAATACATGTTTGGCCATCGATGGCTTTTTTAAATCTTGTCGCTAATGAGTCCATGGCATAAGCCCTTTTATTGTGAAATTAAAATATTGCAGCACACTAACAGGATCTATTTGTTATGTCAATAAAATAAGTGCCTTTCACTAGCGCGCTTTTTACTGTGGCGTTTTTTACTGCGCAGCTTATAATATGAATACATGTTATCAATAAAGAGGGCTTTATAATGGGCAATTCAGTCATCGTCGGTTTAACAGGCTCAATCGCAATGGGCAAAAGCACCAGCGCAGACTTGCTGCGCCAAATGGGCATTCCTGTGCATTGCTCGGATATTGCTGCGCGCGAGAGCGCCAAAAAAGGCGGCGCGGCCTATAATGAAATTGTGGCGGCCTTTGACGATCTTGACGATTTACGCGCCCCTGACGGCGAGCTTAACCGCCAGATCCTTGGCGCTTTTGTCTTTGCAAACCCTGATCGCAAAGCGCAGCTAGAGGCGATTATCCATCCCGTTGTCCAGCAATCCCAGCAAGATTTCATTCGCGACCACAGCATCAAAGGCGCGGATATCGTTGTGCTGGACATTCCGCTTTTGTTTGAAACGGGCGCAGAAAACCGCCTTGATCTGGTGATCTGTGTCACCGCCCCCGCCCACATACAGCGCCAGCGCATTATGGCGCGCGATAACATGACAGCAGAAAAATGCGACGACATCTTAAAATCCCAAATGCCTGATGCAGACAAGCAGCGCCTGTCCGATTATGTTGTTTCAACCGGCCTCGGTATCGGCGAAACACGCCTGCAACTTAAAGACACTATCCAGAATATCCGCAGCCGCATTCCGGCGCTGCGCAACGCGCCGCACAAACCGGCACCCTAATTTTTTACCATCTAACAACGCAATCAAACTCGTCTTCTTTTAAGGATCACCATGAAGATTAAAATATTCCGCCACAGCGCAGGAAACACCGCCGGCTCTCTAATGCCGATCCTTCAATCCCTCAGCGATGATATCGAAATTATCATCACATTCCATGACGATGTCATCGGCAGCGGCGCCGAGGATGCGGATTTGCTTGTTGTTCTTGGCGGGCATCCGGGGGTTTATCAACTTGATGCTTATCCCTTTATGCAAGACGAGATCAGAATTATCGCACATCGCGCGGCCAAAGACCTGCCGACGCTCGGCATATGCCTTGGCTCGCAGCTTATGGCCAAGGCGCTGGGCGCAGATGTATATCCGGGCAAAGCAGGCGTTGAAAAGGGCTGGAAACCCCTCGCTTTGACGGAAGAAGGCAAAAAATCACCTGCGCGTCATCTTGGCGGCGATCACACGCAAATGTTTCACTGGCACGGCGATCATTTTGATCTGCCGCAAGGCGCGGTTCGTCTTGCCTCAACCGATCTGTATGAAAACCAGATCTACAGCTATGGCAAAAATTTGATCGGGCTGCAATGTCATCCCGAAGTAACACCGCTCATTATCAATAACTGGCTTGTTGCCGCCGCAGGGCTTGCCGCGCGCGGCGAAGTGGATATTAACGCGCTGCGCGCAAGCACAGACAAACATCTTGATACACTTATCCCGCAAAGCGCGCTATTCCTGAATGAATGGCTTGAAAATACCGGCCTTAAATCCTAAGATTTAACGCTCAACAAACAAGGCTATAAAATGCGCGAGATTATCTTTGATACAGAAACAACAGGTATGGACCCTGCCGAAGGTGACCGGCTGGTTGAAATTGGCTGTATCGAGGTTTTAAATCAGCTTCCCACAGGGCGCACCTATCACCAATATGTTAATCCCGAGCGCGATATTCCCGCGGGCGCCATCGCTGTTCACGGCATCACAAACGAATTTGTCGCCGACAAACCGACATTTTCGCAAATATTTGATGAATTTCTGGAGTTTATCGGCACGGACAGCAAACTTGTCGCGCATAACGCCGAATTTGATATGAAATTTCTGAACGCGGAACTAAAAATGGTCGGATTTCCCTCCATTGATAAAAAACGCGTTATCGACAGCCTTAAAATCGCCCGCCGTAAATTTCCGGGCGCTCCGGCTTCGCTGGACGCGCTTTGCCGCCGCTTTGACATTGACCTCTCCAGCCGCGAACTGCACGGCGCGCTTTTGGATGCGCAGCTTTTGGCCGATGTCTATCTGGAACTGCGCGGCGGCCGCCAGCACGGCCTGAGCCTCAAAGACGACAAAGCCGAAAGTGATGTACTGGGCTCATTATCATCCAAAGAGCGCATCATGCGCGAGCCCCGCGCCCACAGCGCAACCACCGAAGAACTCTCCGCACACGCGCAGCTTTTAAAGAAACTCAAAGATCCGCTATGGAACAAAACCGACAAAGCCGCATAAAACGCGATAAAACCCATAATCAGGATTTTTACCCCTCTTCTCTATGTACTTGTTTTCGTGTAAGGTTTTTTTAAGCAATTTCTGCTATTCTTATTATTAGGGCAATTATTAAAGGAATTATCATGGAAAACTCAGCATTTTTAAAACAAGCAAATGCGCAAGAATACGGGCAAAAATCTGGCGGCTTCACGCTCGTCGAACTTGCTATTGTAATGATTATTATAGGTCTTTTGATCGGCGGCGTTCTCAAGGGAAAGCAGCTTATTGAGGCATCAAAGGTCACAGCAACAATTACCGAGGTCACAAATATCCGCGCCGCGCACAAAGCGTTCCGCGACACATACGGACTGCCCGCAGGCGATCTGCCGGATGCTGAAACACGCATCCCTAATTGTGATTCGGCAACCACATTTTGCAGGGATAGTGCAAATGCTAACGGTATCGTCGGCGATCCAATGAATTTTTCGGAAAATGCAGGCTTGGCTTTATACGACGAAAATACGCAATTTTGG
>Ga0136604_1000930_pt1 | contig 13747 bp, 11 predicted proteins | sample AntRauFillE10628_FD_104928 | JGI IMG/M metagenome (GOLD analysis project Ga0136604, IMG submission 104928) | Saline lake microbial communities from Rauer Islands, Antarctica - Metagenome Filla E10 #628 | ecosystem: Environmental > Aquatic > Non-marine Saline and Alkaline > Saline | place... | reverse complement strand
TCGCCCTCGGCGGGCTCCTCCTCGGTGGGCTCCTCCTCGGTGGGCTCCTCCTCGGCGGTGGGCTCCTCGTCAACTGGGTCGTCGCCGCCGCAGGCGGCCAGGACCATGGCTCCGGTCACGAGCAGCGTCGCGGTGCGACGCCAACTGCTACGGGTCCGCATGTGTCTATCCCTCTCCCTCGGGTGCCCCGGCCGCGGTTGCGCGGCTGTCGGGGTGATCTCCACGCGGCAACGGTAGCCGCGTGGTGGCAAGCCTACGACCGCGGTCGTAGAAATCGATGTCCGTCCCGACGCAGCGTGACGTCGCGTGACGTCGCGTGCGCCTGACGGTCGTGCTCGTGCGCCCAGTCCTCGTGCGCCCAGTCCTCGTGCGCCCGGTCCTCGTGCGCCCAGTAAGGCGCGCGGTCCGAGGCTCAGTACGAGAAGGGCCAGGCCTTCCAGTAGTTGCGGACCCGGACCCACAGCCCGTACAGGCCGCGCGGTTCGAGGATCAGGAAGGCGACGATCAGCACGCCGTACAGGATGCCCTCGAGCAGGATCTCGTCGACCCCGATCGACTCGGGGATGCGGCTGGCGATCTCCAGCGACACGCGCGGAAGCAGCGCGACGAACAGCGCGCCCATGATCGAGCCACTGATCGTCGCCACGCCCCCGATCAGGACCATCGCGATGAAGCGGATCGACAGCAGCAGGTTGAACGAGCCCGGGTCGACGAAGCCGGCGATGGTGAACAGCAGCCCACCACAGACGCCGGCGTAGAACGACGACAGCACGAACGCGAGCACCTTGGCCTTGACCAGGTCCACGCCGATGACCTCGGCGGCGATGTCGCGGTCGCGCACGGCCGAGAACGCGCGACCGAGGTCGGAGCGCGCGATGTTGCGCCCGAGGATCGCCAGCAGCACGAGCACGACGAAGACGATCAGGTACAGCTGCTGCGCGCGGGACAGGAACACCAGGCCCCAGACCTCGCCGGAGGCGATCTCGCCCCCACCGAAGCTCGGCACGGCCGCGGGGCGTCCGACGCCCGGCCCTCCGGTGATCGGACGGGCCTCCTTGAAGATGTGCTCGCCCAGGAACACCAGGCCGAGGGTGACGATCGCGAGGTACAGGCCCTTCAGCCGCAGCGCGATGGGTGCGACGACCGCGCCGACCAGCGCCGTGACGACGCCGGCGGCCAGCAGCCACAGCGGCAGGAAGCTGAACCCGTAGCCGAGCAGCCGCCCGTCGGTGGGGCCGGAGATCACTGCGGCGACGTAGGCCCCGACGCCGACGAAGAACGCGTGGCCGAGCGAGACCTGGCCGGCGTAGCCGGTCACCAGGTTCAGCCCGATCGCCCCGATGCACAGCACGAACGCGGTCGACAGCAGGACGACCAGGTCGTTGGGCAGCACGAACGCGGCGAGGACCGTCGCGACGACGAGCAGCACGACCGCGTTGCGCTTGGCCGGCGTGTTGAGCAGGGCCATGTCCTGCTTGTACGCGGTGTACAGGTCGGGGCGGCCGCGCAGGCGCGACCCCTCGGCGTCGGGGCGCAGGACCCGCGAGAGCGGTCGCTCGAGCATGCCGGGACGGTTGTCCTCGGCCTCCGGGCGCGTGGAGGTGGTGTCGATGGTCATACCCGCTCGATCTCCGGAGTCCCGAACAGCCCGAATGGCTTGAACAGCAGCACGAGCAGCATCACCAGGTACGGCGACACCGTTGCGAAGTTGTTGCCCAGGAACGACAGCCCCTGTCCGGTGCCGGTGCCCTGGTAGGTCGCGAACGCGGCCTCGACCACGCCGATCGCGATGCCGCCTATCACGGCACCGCCGACCGAGTCCAGGCCGCCGAGGATGATCGCCGGCAGTGCCTTGAACGCGCTGGTGAAGGTGGTCTGGCTCAGGCCCGCCTCGGCGGACAGGAACACCCCGGCGACCACGGCGAGCATCGCCGCCAGCGCCCACGACAGCGCGAACACGGTGCCGACGTTGATGCCCTGCACCAGCGCGACCTCCTGGTCGAACGCCGCCGCGCGCATCGCAAGGCCCGTGCGCGAGTACTTGAAGAACGCGAACAGCGCGGCGACGAGCACCATGCCGATCAGGAACGCGGCGATGTCGCGCTGCTGGATCGACGCTCCCATGAAGGTGACCGTGCTGAACCCGAACGGGTCACCCATCTGCGCCGGCGTCGGCCCGATGATGCGGTTGGCGATGTTGCGCAGCACGATGTCGACCCCGAGCGTCACGATCGCGGCCACGAACGGTGGGCGGCCGACCATCGGTCGCAGCGCCACGCGTTCGACCACCAGCGCCACCACCGCCGCGAACGCCATGCCGGCGATCACCGCGACCCAGTACGGCAGCCCGAGCGCCTGGCCGAAGATCGACACCGACAGGGCGCCGACGACCATCAGGGCGGGCTGGGCGAAGCTGATCACGCCCGTGGACTTGAAGATGACGACGAAGCCCACGGCGAGCAGCGCGTAGACGGCACCGTTGCCCAGTCCGTCCGAGAGCATCTGGACGAAGCGGGCTGTCTGGTCGATCTCCATCTGAGGGTGTCTCCCGTGTTCAGACCTCGGAGCCGGCGCCGGCGGACGGACCGCCGTACATCGACTCGACGAGGTCGCCGAACATGTCGTTGATCGAGGAGCGCTTGACCTTCTGCGTCGCGGTCAGCTCGCCGTCCTCGTGGTCCAGCTCCTTGGGCATCATGCGGAACTTCTTGACGCCCTCGACGCGGCTGAACTTGTCGTTGGTCTCCTTGATGATCCCGCGCACCAGCTCGACGACGTCGTCGCGCTCGGCGAGGTCGCGGTAGGTCGTGTAGGCGATCTTGCGGCGCTGGGCCCAGTCGCCGACGGTGTCGAGCTCGATGCCGACCAGCGCGGTCAGGTACTTGCGGCCGTCACCGATGACCACGGCCTCCTTGATGAACGGGGAGGCCTTCATCGAGTTCTCGATCTCGGACGGCGAGATGTTCTTGCCGCCGGCCGTGATGATGATGTCCTTCATCCGGTCGGTGATCTTCAGGTGCGTGCCGTCGACCCACTCGCCGACGTCGCCGGTGCGCAGCCAGCCGTCCTCGGTGAAGGTCTCCTCGGTCTTGTCCGGCAGGTTCCAGTACCCGACGAAGACCCCCGGGTGCCTGGTCTGGATCTCGCCGGTCTCCGGGTCGATGCGCACCTCGACACCCGGGTGCGACTCGCCGACGGTGCCGAGCTTGACCCGCCCGGGACGGTTGGCGGTGGCGACGGCGGAGTTCTCCGACATGCCGTAGACCTCGTGCATCGGCACGCCGATGCCCATGAAGAACTGCAGCACCTCGGGGGCGATCGGTGCGGCGCCGGACGCGGCGTAGCGCACCCGGCTCAGCCCGGTGCGGCGCTTCAGCGCCCGCAGGACCAGCACCCACGCGATGGCGTACTTCACGCGCGTCGCCGGAGTGTGGGTGCCGCCGGTGCGCACCAGCTCCTCGCCGACGTCGGTGGCCAGCTTCATGCCGACGCCGAACACGGCGCGCTTGATGCGGCTGGCCGAGTTCATGCGGATCTGCACGCTCGCCGCGAGCTTCTCCCAGATGCGCGGCACGCCGAACAGGATCGACGGCTGCACCTCGGCGAGGTTCTGCGGCACCGTCTCGATCGACTCGGCGAAGTTGACCTGCACACCGACGGCCGAGGAGAACCACACCGTGAAGATGCGCTCCGCGACGTGGCACAGCGGCAGGTAGCTCAGCACCGAGTCCTCGGGCGAGGGCGGCGGGTCGGTGAAGCCGCCACCGTCCACCAGCACGTCGATGCAGAACTCCACGTTGGCGACCGAGAGCATCACGCCCTTGGGCGGGCCCGTGGTGCCGGAGGTGTAGATCAGCGTCATCAGGTCGTCGGACTCGGCCTGCGCCATGCGCTGCTCGACCGCGTCGGGCGCGCCGGCCGCGTGGGCCTCGCCGAGCGCCAGCGCGTCGTTGATGTACAGCAGCTTGGGGTGGTCGTACTTGCCGCGGATGCCGCGCGGCTCGATGTAGATGATCGTCTCGAGATCGGGCAGGTCGTCGATGACCGCCAGGGCCTTGTCGACCTGCTCCTGGTCCTCGGCGATCAGGACCTTGGCGGCCGAGTCGGCCAGCATGTGGCGCACCTCGGTGGCGGGGTTGGTCGGGTACAGCCCGACCGTGGCAGCGCCGATCGCGACGGTGCCGAGGTCGCCGTAGAGCCACTCGCGGCGGTTCTCGGAGTGGATCGCGACGCGGTCACCGCGCTCGACGCCGAGCGCCAGCAGGGCGTGGCCCATCGCGACGATGTTGTCCCAGTACGCCGCCCAGGTGACCTCCTGCCAGATCCCGAAGTCCTTCTCGCGCATGGCGACGACGTCGGGGTTGCTGCGGGCGCGGTCACGCACGCGCGTGGCGATCGTGCGGGTACCACCGCCGGCCGGGGCCGAGGGGGTGGCTGCCTCCATGGTCGCGCTCATCGTCGTGCTCCCTGTGGTGCTGCGTCGTGGGTGCTGCGTCGTGGGTGCTGCGTCGTGCGTGTGCTCGTGGGTCGTGTGTGTGGCCGTGGGTCGGCGCCGGGGTCAGGCCTCGGCGTCGGCGGTGTCCGCAGCGGTGTCCGCGGCGGCCGCGGCCTTCGCACGGGTGGCGGCGACGGTCGAGCCGCCCGCTCCCCCGTCCGAGCCGAGGTAGGCGCGGATGACGTCGGGGTGCTGCTGGACCTCGCGCGGGGTGCCGGTGGCCAGCGGCACGCCGAAGTCGACGGCCATCACGCGGTCGGCGATGTCCATGACCAGGCCCATGTCGTGCTCGACGAGGATCATCGAGATGCCGAGCTCGTCGCGGATGTCGAGGATGAACCGCGCCATGTCCTCGGTCTCCTCGACGTTCATGCCGGCGACCGGCTCGTCGAGCAGCAGCAGCTTGGGCTCCATCGCCAGGGCGCGGCCGAGCTCGACGCGCTTCTGCACGCCGTACGGCAGCATCCCGACCGGGAACTTGCGCCACTGCTGGATCTCGAGGAAGTCGACCAGGTCCTCGACGACCGCGCGGTGCTGCAGCTCCTCGTCGCGGGCGCGGCCGAGCCAGGCCAGCGCGGAGCCCCAGCCGTACGACACGTGGGTGTGCCGGCCGAGCATCAGGTTGTCGATGACCGTGAGGTTGTCGAACAGCTCGATGTTCTGGAAGGTGCGGGCCATGCCCATGCGCGCGATGTGGTTGGGCCGCATGCCCAGGATGTCCTCGCCGAGGAACCGGACCGTGCCCTCCTGCGGGTGGTAGACGCCGGACAGGACGTTGAACAGCGAGGTCTTGCCGGCGCCGTTCGGGCCGATGATCGAGAACAGCTCGTCGGGCGCGACGTGGAAGCTGGCACCGTCGATCGCGGTCACGCCGGAGAAGCGCAGCACGACGTCGGACACCTCGACGATGTTGTCGTTGCTCATCGCTGGCTCCTGACGGGGTCGGACGGACGGGCCGGGGTGCGGGTCGGCGTCATGACAGCCACCGCTTGCGGCGCTTGTACTGCTTGACGTCCTTGAAGCTGGTCTTGCCCTCGCCCATGCCGAGGTAGAACTCCTGGACGTCCTCGTCCTCCAGCAGCTCCTTGGCCGGCTTGTCCATCACGACCTTGCCGGTCTCCATGATGTAGCCGTGGTCGGCGATCGACAGCGCCATGTTGGCGTTCTGCTCGACCAGCAGGACCGTGGTGCCGGACTCGTTGATCTGCACGACCAGGTCGCGGATCTGGTCGACCAGCATCGGCGCGAGGCCCAGCGACGGCTCGTCGAGCAGCAGCACCTTGGGGTCGGACATCATCGCTCGACCCATGGCCAGCATCTGCTGCTCGCCACCCGAGAGGTAGCCGGCGGTCTGCTTGCGCCGCTCGGCCAGGCGGGGGAACAGCTCGAAGACGCGGTCGCGGTTCTCCTCGTGCTTGGCGCGGTTGGTGTGCGCGCCGACCCGCAGGTTCTCCTCGACGGTGAACTCGCCGAAGACGCGGCGGCCCTCCATGACCTGCGCCATGCCCGAGGCCACGACCTTCTGGGCGGGCAGGGCCTGGATCTCCTTGCCCTCCAGCGTGATCGTGCCCTTCTCGACGTCACCCTGGTGGATGTCGAGCAGGCCGCACATCGCACGCAGCAGCGTGGTCTTGCCCGCGCCGTTGGCGCCGAGCAGGGCGACGATGTTGCCCTGCGGGACCTCGAGGCTGACGCCCCGCAGGACCAGCACGACGTCCTCGTAGGTGACCTCGAGGTTCTTGACCGCGAGCATCGCGCCTCCCGCTCTTGTTGGTGTCGGGTCCGTGCGGACCCGTAGGACGAGGCGGGGCCGGTGCTGCAGCAGCACCACGGCGCGGCGGGTGACCGGCGCGACCTGCTCCCGTTGGACGCGGCCCTCTCCCGACCGCGGCCGGGAGCATAGGTAGGTCCCCTTGGCGCTGCAGTCAAAACGGTCACCGGGGGGATCGTTCCGGTGCAACCGTGCGGACACGTCCGCGTCGCGCGCGGTCGTGCGCGGAGGTCCGGCCGATGTCCTGGTGGACCGATCCGGGCGGGCGAGGGCAACGACGGGCCCGCGACGGCCGGACCGACCGGGCCGGCGCTCGGCGCTGGCGACCTACGCTCGCGGTGCCACGGCCAGCGCTCGACCAGGAGGACCGGATGGCGAGGGGTCCCGTGATCATCGTCGGGGCCCAGCGCTCCGGCACGACGCTGGTGCGCCTGCTGCTGGACGCGCACCCGTCGATCGCGATCGGGCCGGAGACCGCGTTCCTGCAGCACGTGGCGCAGGGCGTCGCGTCGTTCACCGGCGAGGGTCGCCGTCGCCAGGACGGCTACCTGGTCGACCCGGACCGGGTCGAGGCCGAGCTCGTGGCGGCCTGGACGCGGGTGCTGGACGCGCACGCCCGGGCGGCCGGCGCGAGCCGCTGGGGCGAGAAGTCCCCGGTGCACCGCTACCACGGGCAGGCGGTCAAGCGGCTGCTGCCCGGCTCGCAGCTCGTCGCCGTCGTGCGCCACCCGGCCGCGGTCGCGGCCTCGCGGGGCCGCTGGGGATACGAGCAGCGCGAGACCGTGCGTGACTGGGCGTCCACCGTGCGCCACCACCTCGACGACGCCGAGCGCTTCGGCCCGGCACGGTTCCGGCTGGTGCGCTTCGAGGACCTGCTCCGCGAGCCGCGCCCGACGATGGAGCGACTGCTCGCGTTCCTGCACGAACCGTGGGACGAGCGCGTCCTGGACCACGCGTCACAGGTCCCGGAGGGCGTCGTCACCGACGGTGGCACGGTCGCCTCCGCACCGCTGGACCCGAGCCGTGCGACCGCGTGGACGAGCGAGGTCGACCACGAGGACCTCGCGGTGCTCCACGAGGAGGCCGCCGAGGAGCTGGCGCTGGTCGGCTACAGCGCCGATCCGACGACGCCGGTGCTCGCGCTGCCCGACTCGCCGTTCACCGACACCGCACCGGGGCCCGACGCGGTCGGGGTCCTGCGCCGCGTGGTGCGCCAGCACGGCGTGCAGGGCACGGTGCGACGGGCCGGCCAGCAGCTGCGTGCGCTCGGGGCCCGCGGGGTGCTCGACCACTGGCGCCGGCTGTGAACCCGCGCGTCAGCGACCCGGGCGGAGCCTGCCGAGTTGGTCGGCGACGCCGAGCGCCGCGCGCACCGACCGACGCGAGCGCAGGCGCTCGAGCTGGTCGGTGAGGAACGCGACCTTGCGACGCAGCCGGTCCACCTCCGACGGGTCCACCATCACCGACTGCGGGGGCCGCGGCTGCGACGGCGCGAGGTCCAGCAGGCGCACGAAGGCGGGGTCACGCACGTGCGGCAGCAGCTGCTCGACCTCCTCGTAGGTCAGCGCGAGCTGCTTGCCCTGGACCTCGGAATAGCGCTCCGCGTTGTCCGCGACGGCCTGCTCGAACGCCTCGTCCGGCCCGAGCCCGACGTGGTCGAGCACGGCCGAGACGGTCACGGGGTCGCCCTGGAAGAAGTCCTCGTAGGAGACCGGCAGCACGTGCGCTGCCAGCTCGGGGTCGTCCAGCAGCTCGAGCACCGCCTGGTTGTCGCGCCTCCACACCTGCAGCCCCGCGAGCGCACCACGGTTCTCGTCCCAGTTCTCGTCCTCCGGGTTGGCGGCGCGCACCGCGTAGGACGAGGCGAGCGGCAGCAGCGACCGGAACGGGTAGAGGAAGCGCGCGCCCGGGGAGCGCTCGAGGATCCCGCGCACCATCGCGCGCGTGATCGGCTGGACCTTGTCGCCCGACAGCGTGCCGGGGCCGAAGCCGGCGACCTTGCGCCGGTAGTACGTCTCCCAGCGCCTGCTGCCGAGGATGTTGGTCTCGGACTCGTCCAGCGCGAAGAACCGCTCGGCCTCGAACAGCGCCGGGTCGTACTGCTCGGGCCAGTCGGGCCACAGGTACTTGTAGCGCTCGATGCCCACGGCGGCGCCCGGGTGCTCGTTCAGCGTGTGGACCAGCGCGCTGGTCCCCGAACGCTGCGACATCAGCACGAAGGCGAGGGGTCGGCTGCTCATCGTGGTCACTCCCACTCGATCGTGCCGGGCGGCTTGGACGTGATGTCGAGCACGACGCGGTTGACGCCCGGCACCTCGTTGATGACGCGGTTCGAGATGCGCTCGAGCACGTCGTACGGGATGCGCGCCCAGTCGGCGGTCATCGCGTCCTCGGAGGTGACCGCGCGCAGCACCACCGGGTGGCCGTAGGTGCGCTCGTCGCCCATCACCCCGACGGAGCGCACCGTGAGCAGCGCCGCGAAGCTCTGCCACAGCTCACGCTCGAGCCCGGCGCGACGCAGCTCCTCGAGCACGACGCGGTCGGCGGCGCGGACCATGTCGACGCGCTGCTGGGTGATGTCGCCGACGATGCGCACGGCCAGGCCGGGGCCGGGGAACGGCTGGCGCTGGACCATGTCCTCGGGCAGGCCGAGCTCCTCGCCGATGACGCGCACCTCGTCCTTGAACAGGCTGCGCAGCGGCTCGACGAGGTCGAAGTCGAGGTCCTCGGGCAGGCCACCGACGTTGTGGTGGCTCTTGATCGTCGACGCCGTGTCGGAGCCGGACTCGATCACGTCCGGGTAGAGCGTGCCCTGGACCAGGTACTTGGTGCCGGGGGTGTCGGCGTAGACCTCGCGGGCGGCGTCCTCGAACACCCGGATGAAGTGCTCGCCGATGACCTTGCGCTTGGCCTCGGGGTCGGTCACGCCGGCCAGCGCGTCGAGGAAGCGCCCCGACTCCTGGCGCATCACCAGGTGCAGGCCGAAGTGGTCGCGGAAGGTCTGCTCGACCTGCGTGCCCTCGTCGTGGCGCATCAGGCCGTGGTCGACGAACACGCAGGTCAGCTGGTCGCCGACCGCGCGGTGCACCAGCGCCGCGGCGACCGACGAGTCGACCCCGCCGGACAGCCCGCACAGCACCGGCCGGTCGCCGACCTGGTCGCGGATGCGCTCGACGAGCTCGTCGATGACGTTCAGCGGCGTCCAGTCGGGGTGCAGGCCCGCGCCCTCGTACAGGAAGCGCCGCAGCACGTCCTGGCCGTGGGGGGTGTGGGTGACCTCGGGGTGGAACTGCACGCCGAACAGCCGGCGCTCGCGGTCCTCGATCACCGCGCACGGGCTGGTGTCGGTCGCGGCCGTCACGACGAACCCCGGCGGGGGCTCGACGACGGCGTCGAAGTGGCTCATCCACACCGTCTGGTCGTCGGGGGTGCCCTCCAGCAGCACGCCGTGGTCGTCACCGACGGTCAGCCCCGCCTTGCCGTACTCGCCGATGCCGGACTTCGAGACCGTGCCGCCGAGGTCGGCTGCGAGCAGCTGCTGGCCGTAGCAGATGCCGAGCACGGGCACGCCGAGCTGGAGGATCCCCGGGTCGATCCGCGGCGCACCCTCGGCGTTGACCGACTTCGGCCCGCCGGACAGGATGATCGCGGCGGCTCCGCGCTCGCGGACCTCGTCCGGCGTGATGGTGTGCGGGACGATCTCGGAGTAGACGTGGGCCTCGCGCACGCGCCGGGCGATCAGCTGGGCGTACTGGGCGCCGAAGTCCACGACCAGGACGCGGTCGAACTCTCGTGACACGGGCTGCTCCGGGTCGCGGCGGGCGGACGGGGCCTGGCAGGCGCGCAGGATAGGGGCGGGCCACGACACCCCCCACCGCACACGCCCGGTGCGCGCCCGCGCCGCGCGCCCGCGCCGCGCGCCCGGACCACGCGTGCGGACCCCGCCCCGGCGCGTCAGACCCGGCGGGCCAGCACCACCCACAGGGTCCGCAGCAGGATCTCCAGGTCGAGCACCGGCGACCAGTTCACCAGGTACTGCAGGTCGTAGCCGAGCTTGTACTCCGCGTCGGTGTGGTAGCGGCCGTGGATCTGCGCGAGGCCGGTCAGGCCGGGCGGCAGCTCGTGGCGACGCGCGTAGCCCTGGATCTCGCGCTCGAACGCGGCGGTCAGCTCCGGCCGCTCGGGGCGGGGGCCGACCAGCGACATCTCGCCGCGGGCGATGTTCCACAGCTGCGGCAGCTCGTCGAGGCGCGTCGCGCGCAGCCAGCCCGCGCCCGGCAGCACGCGCGGGTCGTCCTGCCCGCTGGAGAGCACCGCACCCGTCGCCAGCTCGGCGTCGGTGCGCATCGTGCGGAACTTCACCAGCGTGAAGGGACGGCCGCCGGCCCCGACGCGCGGCTGGCTGTAGAGCACCGGACGCCCGTCCACGGCCAGCAGGTACAGCCCGGTGATGGCCAGCACGGGCAGCGCGACGAGCCCGATCGGCACGAGCAGGACCAGGTCGAACAGGCGCTTGAAGCGCCGCCTGCTGCGCGGCACGGCGTGGCCGCGCAGCAGCACGAACGGCAGGCCGCCGACCTCGCGGATGCGCTGCAACCCGTACATCGTCTCCACGGCGGTGACGCGCTGCAGGGCGGTGATCTCGGCGTCCTCGAGCGCCGCGAGGTCCTCGGCGCGGGTGCGCTGCAGCCACGCCGGCGAGAGCAGCGCGACGTCGGTCGCGTCGAGCCGGGCGACCTCGGAGCACAGGTGCGCGGGGTCGTCGAGCGTCCCGACGACCACGACCTGCTCGGGGACCGCCGCCAGGTGCGTGCGTGCCTGCGCGACCTCGTGCTCGTCGCCGACCAGCAGCAGCCGTGGTGGGCCCTCGCGACGCTGGCGGTTGCGGTGGACCAGCCGGCGGTTGGCGACCAGGGCCAGCGGGGCGAGCAGCGCGAACGCGACCAGGTTGGGCACCGGGAACGGGAAGGCGCGCTCGACCATGATCCCGTAGACCACCCGCAGGGTGCCGATGGCCAGGGCCTCGGTCGCCAGGAACAGCGCGACCCCGGCGCCGACGGCGCGTGCCGCCCGCGGCAGCACCGACGGGGCCCCGAGGCGCGGCTCGCGCTCGTACAGCCCGGAGAAGTAGGTGGTGGTGACCACCAGCGCCACGGCCAGGGCGAAGGACACCACGTAGCGCCAGGTCACGTAGGTGGGGAAGTCGAAGCCGTAGCGCAGCCACATCGGCACGAGCACGGCGAGGGTGACCAGCACCGCGTCGGCGAGCTGCACGAGCCGGAACCCGTGGCGGTTCAACCGCGTCAGCAGCAGCTCGCCGTCATGGCTGCCCGCGTCGTGGCGGTCGTCCGGCCCCTGGACGTGGGCGGGGTCCGGCTCCGGCGAGCCGGCCGTCGGATCCGTCGGATCAGGGGTCGAACCAGGCGTCGGATCAGGCGTCGGATCAGGCGTCGGGTCGGTCGTCGTGGCGGGCGTGCGCTCGCCGGGGGGGCTGCTCATCGCACCACCTCCGTGCGGCCGGGCGCGGGTCGGGGCGCGGGACCGTCCAGCGCTCCGGCGGGTGGGCCGAGCAGGAACCCGGTCCCCCACGCCAGGTGCATGGTGGCCAGTGCACGCACGACCTGCTGCAGACCCGCGCGCGGCCGCGCGTCGGCCGGCTGCGCGGCGACGGCCGCGCGGGCTGCGGCGACGAGCCCGGCCAAGTAGCCACCGCAGGCCAGCACGGGCAGGACGGGCCGGCGGCTCGCCGCACCGAGCAGCACCGAACCGAGCAGGCCGACGACCAGCCCCGGCGCCGCGAGCTGGCGAGGGCGCAGCGAGCCCGGGTGCAGGGTCGCGGTCGCGCGGCGCCAGCGCCCGTAGTCGTGGTACTGGCGCCACAGCGCCTGCCACGTTCCCCGGGGGAGGTGGTCGACGACGAGCAGCGGGTCGAGCCAGACCTCCAGGCCCGCGGCTGCCAGGCGCAGGTTCAGCTCGGCGTCCTGGTTGCGAACCATGCGCTCGTCGAACCCGCCGACGAGGTCGAGCGCCTCGCGGCGGAACACCCCGAGGTAGGCGGTGTCGACCGGCACGGGCCGCTCGCCACCGCCGCGGTACGCGACACCGCCGGTGCCCGCGGGCGAGGCGACCGCCGCCGCGACGGCCGCGCCGACCGGGCCGCCGGGCACGGTGCGCTGCACGGCCCCGACGTTGGCCGCGCCGGTGCTGCGCAGGGTCCCGAGCGCCCGGGCGAGGTAGCCGGGGGGCAGCACGGCGTGCGCGTCGAGCCTGGCCACGACGTCGCCGCGTGACGCGCCGATCCCGGTGTTGAGCACCGCAGGGGTGCGCCCGTCGGGGGCGGCGACCACGACCACGCGCGGGTCGGCGACGGCGAGCGACGCGGCGACACGGTGCGTGTCGTCGGACGACGGCCCGACGGCCACGACGACCTCCAGCGGCGGGCAGCCGTCGGGCAGCTGCTGGTCGAGCGCGGACGCGACCGCGGCGCCGAGCGTGCGGCCGGCCTCACGGGCGGGCACCACGACGCTGACGGCGGCGTCCGGCGGCAGCGGCGGGAGCATGCTCATCCGCGCCGCTCCATCTCCTCGCGGTACGCCTCGACCAGCTCCTCGGGGTCGCCATCGGCGATCAGGCGACCGTGGTCCATCCACAGCACCCGGGTGCAGACGCGCTGGACCACACCCAGGCCGTGGCTGACCAGGAACACGGTGCCGGCGTCCTCCATCATCTTCTCGATGCGGGCGATCGAGCGCTTGCGGAACTGCTCGTCGCCGACCGCCAGCGCCTCGTCGATCAGCAGGATCGGCGGCGTGACGACCGTGGCGATCGCGAACTGCAGGCGCGCGGACATGCCCGAGGAGTACGCACGCATCGGCACGTCGATGAAGTCCTCCAGACCGGAGAACTGCACGATGTCGTCCATCGCGTCGGCCAGCACGTGCCGCGGGACCCCGAGCGCCGTGCCGCCGAGGAACACGTTGCGGCGGCCCGAGATCTCGGGCACCAGCGCGGCACGCACGCCGAGCAGCACGGGGTCCGACGCGGCGTAGACGGTGCCGCCGCTCGCGGGGATCAGCCCGGCGACGGCACGCAGCAGGGTCGACTTGCCCGAGCCGTTGTGTCCGATCAGCCCGATCGTCTCGCCGGGGTGCACGACGAACGAGACGTCCTGCACGGCCTTGATCTCGCGGTTCTCGCGCGTGGAGCCCGAACCCGTGACCAGCTCGCGCAGGCTCGGGCGGCGGTCGGCGAACACGCGGTAGGACACCGAGACGTCGTCGGCGACCACCGACGGCACGCCGTCACGCGGCGCGACCCGCTGCCGGGCGGCGGCAGCGGTGCCGACGTCCTCGTCGGCCTCGATCGCGTCGGCCAGGTCGTCGCCTGCGGTGTTCCGGGTGTCAGACACGGCCGAACTCCGACTCCGCGGCGCGGAAGAACCAGAAGCCGCCCACCAGCACCGCAGCGCTCCAGACCGAGAC
>Ga0136604_1000928_pt1 | contig 13762 bp, 15 predicted proteins | sample AntRauFillE10628_FD_104928 | JGI IMG/M metagenome (GOLD analysis project Ga0136604, IMG submission 104928) | Saline lake microbial communities from Rauer Islands, Antarctica - Metagenome Filla E10 #628 | ecosystem: Environmental > Aquatic > Non-marine Saline and Alkaline > Saline | place... | reverse complement strand
GGGATCGGGTGAATTTTGAAACCAACCTCATTGAAATTACCCGAATGAGAGATCGTTATGGGCTCGATGAGAGGCTTAAAACTATCACATCAAGAAGATATGTACCGATGAATGTGCAAGTTAGACGAGAGCTTAGCGAGCTTAAAAAATCTAGACGTCCAAGTGACTCAGATTTTGTCTTTTTAAATTCTAAAGGTGGGCCGCTTGCCGTTCACCACCTTTATCGAAACTTTAAAAGGACTCAAAAGCGCGCAGGCCTTACTCGCTTCTTTCGCTTTCACGACCTGAGACATACCTTTGCCAGTCACTTTATGATGAAGGGAGGCAATATCTATGACCTTCAAAAGATACTTGGCCACTCAAGTCTTGAGATGACTCAAAGGTATGCGCATCTAGCACCCGATCATTTGGTTTCAGCTATTGGCGTTGTGGGATTTTCTTTTGAAAATGAAAATCATTCCAATCAAAATAGTGCTGATTCGGGGCCAAGTAATGTAGTGAATTTGAAAAGATGAATGATTTTAATGAGTTAATAAGTGATGGTGCCCAGGAGAGGACTTGAACCTCCACGCCTTGCGGCACTAGATCCTAAGTCTAGCGTGTCTACCAATTTCACCACCTGGGCAAGATGACGGACTTTGTTTTTACTAATGTTAAAACAGACTGACAAGATAATTTTAAATAGTGTTTTTGTTTTCAGGTACTTAGGTAAACATAAATTATGTTTCTGATGGTCTAGATTGTCTGCTTGGCCTTTCCTCTCCCTTATTATTTAGGTAAACTCAGGGAATGATAAACTTGGTAATCCACGAGAAAATTGATGAAATCGATCGCAAAGCATGGAATCTTCTACTTTCTCAAGATAATCCTTTTGTTCGATATGAGTTTTATCGGGCCTTAGAACTCTCTCAATGCGTCGGATCGAATCGTGGCTGGAGGCCTTATTATATAAGTGCCTATGATGATGAAAAACTCAAGGCCGTAGCACCTGTCTATTTAAAAACTGATAGCTTTGGTGAATTTATTTTTGATTGGGCCTGGGCCCACGCCTATGAACAGCATCGCATTGCTTATTATCCCAAGTTGACGATGGCCTCACCTTTTAGTCCGGTCAGTGCTCCAAAGCTATTAGGAGATTCTGAGGTTATTAAAAATTATCTCGCTCCCAAAATTTGGGAGTTTTATCAAAGTTTTCCTGTTAGCGGTCTCCATGCTCTTTTTACACAAAAAAGTGAAGAGCACTATTTCAGAAGCTTAGGAATGATAGAGAGAGACTCTTTTCAATATCATTGGAAGAGAGGGGGATGTGAAACTTTTGAAGCTTTTCTTACTACGCTCAAGCGTTCTCGGCGAAAAACTATTAAAAAAGAGAGACGTAAAGTTCAAGAGCAGGGGATAGTCGTCTCAAGGATTTTAGGCGTAGACATTCAGGACTCTGATATTGAGTATTTTTATGAATGTTACTTAAGAACCATTCAAAAAAAATATTCTAATGCATATTTAAATCATGAGTTTTTTAGAGAACTGATTCGTGGCCTGCCAGAAAATGTCATTCTTGTTGTCGCCGAAAAATCGCATAAAAGAGTGGCCTCTGCTTTGTACCTACAGTCAGAAGAGATTCTTTATGGCCGTTACTGGGGATGTCTTGAGAGTTTTGACAGTCTTCACTTTGAGCTTTGTCTTTACCAAGGTATTGAACTAGCTCTGGATTTAGGGCTGGATTCTTTTGAGGCAGGAGCACAAGGGGAGCACAAAAGAACTCGTGGGTTTCAACCCGTCGTGACAAAAAGCTTTCATCACCTCAAACACTCCCAATTCAACTCTGCTGTTGAGAATTTCATTGAATCAGAGAGAGACGAAGTTAAAATGTTGTTTCGAGAATTTGAAAGACTAAGTCCTTTTAAAGATTCACTATGATAGAGTTAAGGGCAAGAGGTGAAATTTGAATATTATTGGGATCTCTGCTTTTTTCCACGATAGTGCCGCAAGCTATGTTCAAGATGGTGAAATAGTTGCAGCGGCAGAAGAAGAAAGGTTCACGAGAAAGAAACACGATGCTTCGTTCCCTGAGGAGGCATTAAAATATTGTGTGACTCACTTACCTAAAGGTGAAAAAGTTGATCTTGTTGTCTTTTATGAAAAGCCCTTTTTAAAGTTTGACCGCTTACTTGAAACATATTTAGGTTTTGCCCCAAGAGGGCTTAGAAGCTTTCTTCATTCTTTTCCTCTTTGGACTAAGGAAAAAGTTTTTCTCAAGCAAATTATAAAAAGAAAACTGAAAAAAAAATGGGGGTATTGCCCGAGACTAATATTTTCGGAGCATCACCTCTCCCATGCAGCAAGCTGTTTTTATCCCTCACCCTTTGAGAAGGCGGCCGTGCTCTGTCTTGATGGTGTTGGAGAGTGGGAGACTACAACTTTATGGTTGGGAGAAAATGAAGATCTACAAAAACTCAAAAGCATAAATTTTCCACATTCTCTAGGTCTTTTATACTCAACGATTACCGCTTACCTAGGATTTCTTCCAAACAATGATGAGTATAAAGTAATGGGATTGGCCCCTTATGGACGAGCACGTTTTAGTGAAGTCATTAAAGAAGAGCTCATCGACATCAAAGAGGATGGGAGCTTTAGGTTAAATTTAGAGTATTTTGACTTTTGCACCGGTCTGAAGATGTATAACCACAAATTACCCAAGCTTTTTAAAAGACCGGTTCGGCAAAAGGATGAGCCGCTAGAACCATTTCATGCAGATATTGCGGCCAGTTTGCAAGTTGTCACGGAAGAGGTGATTTTAAAACTCGTTCGATTTATTGCCGACAAAACAGGGCAGCGTAATCTTTGTATGGCCGGTGGGGTGGCGTTGAACTGCGTTGCGAATGGGAAAATTCTAAAAGAAACACCCATCGAGAAAATATGGATACAGCCTGCCGCCGGCGACTCTGGCGGGGCTTTAGGGGCCGCATTTGTTGGGCATTTTAACGCTCAGATGCCCAAACCTAAAAGAGTCATCGGACCCCATGATTCACAGAAAGGCTCCTTATTAGGCCCTGAGTTTGGCCCAAAAAAAATTGAAAAAGTAATTGAAGCGTCTTTAGATCTCGAAGATCATGTGATGGATTTTAGTGAGTGGCGTAACCTTTGCGAAAAGGTGGCGGAGCTTTTAGATGAAGGACTTGTAGGGGGATTATTTCAAGGACGAATGGAATTTGGTCCCCGGGCCTTAGGGTGTCGCTCTATTATTGCTGATGCCCGTAGAGAAGATGGCCAGAACCATATCAATAAAAAAATTAAATTCAGAGAAGACTTTCGTCCCTTTGCACCTATTGTTCTTAGAGAAGATTTAAAGCGCTATTTTAATGTTGAACATGAAAGTCCGTACATGCTTTTGGTTGGCCAAGTTGCCGAGTCAATTAAAACGCCATTGAATCCTTCAGATGAAGGCCGAAAAGGATTTGATCAGCTTGGGGTTGTCCGTTCGAAGATTCCTGCAGTGACTCATGTAGATGGATCCGCAAGAATTCAAACGGTGCATCCCAATCATCACCCGGCCCTTTATGAACTTTTGCGCGCCTTTAAAAAGAGAACAGGAGAGGGAGTGCTTGTTAACACTTCGTTCAATGTAAAGGGAGAACCTATTGTTTGCACCCCTGAGGATGCGATTCGTTGTTTCTATACAACCGGTCTTGATTTTCTTGTCCTCGATAAAAAACTTATTATCAAAAAAAGGAGGGAAGAGTGAAGTTCATTAATTTTATGGGGCGATTCCTCTCTCCTGCCTTCGAAGTCTTTAAGACGGTGAACAATACTATTTTACTGAGTGTTCTTTTTTATGTGGTGATCTCGCCTTTAGCACTTGGAAGAAGGCTTTTATTTGGCTCACGTCTTCATAAAAAGATTGATAAGTCCGCCCATTCATATTTTGAAGATCCCCAAGTAATGTCCGAAAATCTAGAGAATCCCTTTTAAAATAAAGTGTAGATAAAAGGCGCTGCAACTGGATTTTGGGCCATGAGAAGCAAGGTTCCCACTGCCAAAAGAACAATAATGATGGGAGTTAACCAAAGTTTTTTATGATTTTTTAGGTATTGGTAAAAGTCAGTGAAAAACTCTTTCACAAAATGCCTACTGTTAGATTCATGATTACTCTTCTTGATACGAAAAAATTGTACTTAAGCATATGTAAAAATAATTAAAGAGTCGAGGGCCTTCGATGAAGACCCTCGGGTTGGTAAGGAGGGAGAGTTTAGGCGCTGTGGAGGATATCTGTTTGCTTGTGGTTTTGGTGCTTGCGTCCTTCACGGGTTGATTTCTTTTTAATTTGTCGGCTCACTTTCTGGACGACATCATCAAATGTCTTGTAGAGGTTATCCGAGGTGGATGAGGCGAAAAATGGAGCACCTTTATGACCTGTGATCTCAACTTCAGATGTTTGAAGTTCTCCATCTACACTACAGGTCCATTTAACGTTCATGTTACTCTCTAGATACTTTTCTAGTTTCTCGGCTTTTTCACGAATTTTCTCGTCTAAAGCCGGAGTATGTTCAATGTGTTTAAATGTTAAAGTTAAATTCATACCATTCTCCTTGGTTTGTGGAACTACTTCTAAACTAGAAGCTTTCTAGCTGGAAACATATGTAGAATATCAAAGAAAAAAATGAGATTTGTCATCTCCAAGTGAAGAGATGGTTGAGAATTGAAATTTTTTGCCCCGAAAATCCGAGGAAAATTGTCCATATATTGAGTAGTTGAGCGAATCTGTCTTTCACTCGCGGCATACATCATTTAAGAGTCTTACTCTATTTTCTCCCAAAGAATTTGTTATAGGGCCTCGAAATTACGGCTACTTAAGGCGGAGTTTCACATTCAGTGGATGGAGACAGATGGTCTTTAAGTGACTATTCTAGAGAGGTTGTGGAGTTTTTATAAGTTCTTGCTGATTAAGGTTGAAATATTTATGGCAAAAAAGATCTCATTAACAGGTATCAAGCCTACTAATTTACCGCATTTAGGCAATTACTTGGGCGCTATCCGTCCAGCCGTGCAAATGACTGACTCTGAAGAATATGAGGGCTTTTATTTTATTGCTGACTATCATTCACTAACGAGCGTCCACGATGCAAAAAATATGCGCGAATACATTTATGAGATCGCAGCGGCTTGGTTGGCACTAGGTTTAGACCCCAAAAAAGTAACGCTTTACCAACAAAGTCATATCCCGGAGATTCTAGAGCTCAACTGGATTCTCTCTTGTTTTACAGCTAAGGGTCTCATGAATAGGGCGCATTCTTATAAGGCCATAACCCAAGATAATGAAGAGAATGGAAGGGACGCGGACCAAGGCGTGAACATGGGGTTGTATACCTACCCCATATTAATGTCCTCCGACATTTTGTTCCTTAAGGCAGATGTTGTACCCGTTGGCTCAGATCAGTTGCAGCACATCGAGATCGCACGAGATATCGCTATGGCGTTTAATCATCATTACGGAGATGTCTTTCATTTACCAAAGGCACAGGTTCGAGAGGAGACGGGATTAATCCCAGGGCTTGATGGGCGAAAAATGAGTAAGAGCTACGATAACCACATCCCCATTTTTTTGCCGCAAAAGAAGCTAAAGAAAATGATCAATCGAATAAAGACCGACTCAACAGACCCGAGCGTGCCGAAGGACCCGGATAGCTCCTTAATCTTTCAACTCTACACTCACTTTGCTGATCCAAAGATGGTGTCTGATATGCGTGAGTGGTATCAACGCGGCATAGGTTGGGGAGAGGCAAAGGCCGAACTTTTTAAAGTTATCGACGCTCATCTCGTGGGGCCTCGTGAGATTTATAATGAACTTATGGCAGACAAGTCTAAGATCGACAGGGTTTTAGAAGAAGGACGTGAGAGAGTACGTCCCCGGGCCCAAGGCTTTTTAAAAGAAGTCAAAGAAGTGATTGGAGTTCAATGAAATTTCATCTTTTAATTTTATTTATCTGTTTATTTAGTTGCAGGTTTGCGTGGGCACAAGTCAAAAGTTTCACGCAATCGGCGCCTATATCTATTTCAGGAGATGGCCTCGCTGGAAAAAAAGGGGAAGATGAAGTGACGATGAGGGCCCGCGAAGAGCTGTCTCGTTCACGTGTGAAAAAAGCTGAAGAATCAAAAGAAGATGAAGCAAAGCCCGATCAAGTCATAGAAAAACATGTTACTGAACAAAAAGAAGAGCAAATAAAGCCAGAACCTAAGCATGAGCCTGAGGCGAAACCTAAACCTGAGTCTCGGTCAGCTTGGACACAAAACTTAAGTTTTGAAAAACGTCCTAGTTTTATCGAGTTCTCATGGGGAAGCTTATTTTCTTCATGGAGTGATGTCAGCTCAGAACTTAAGGATAACAGTTGGCTGACAGGATTTACGTGGGGGAGGTTTTTTCATCCCAAGCTTTCAAGTTCCATTGGGATTGAATTTGTTCACCCACAAGAACAACAGTACGTCGCAGAGGAAGTTCGGCTTTTCCAGATTTCAGGTACACTTAAGCATCATCATAAAGTCTCAAAAGATTTTTCCGTGGTTTCGGGCGGATCTTTATTGATTGCTGACTGGAATGTAAGAAAGAAAGTTTCAACCGCTAACTCTCAAGAAGTATATCAAAGTTATGGTTCAGGCAGTGGAGTAGGACTTCGTCCTGAAGCGTCTTTACGCTGGCACCTAAGCAACTCGAGTCATCTCGATCTTAAGAGTTCTTGGACTCAATATTTTGGTTCTCCACAGAGTGATTTCGGTGGACTCGGGCTGGCCCTACAGTTACATGTTCAGCTGTAATTTACTTGTGGTAAGGGTGCCGCTCTCTCAGAGTCTGAGCGCGGTAGAGTTGTTCAATTAAAAGAATTCGGGCCAATTTATGAGGGAAGGTGAGCTTGGAGAGAGAAAGCTTTTCGTCGGCGCTTTTAAGAACTTTTGGGTCATGCCCAGCTGCTCCAGCGATGACAAAAATAGGAGATGAGTTGAGCAGAGATGCTTCTAGCCAATTTGAAAAATCTTCGGTGTCACGCTCTATTCCCTCTTCGCAAAGGGCGATGACTTTTGCCTGCGGGTCTTCTTTTTTTAAGTGATGAACTTTATCCAGGATCTCTTGTCCCTCTTTTTGAGTGTCTTCATTCCTGGATTTCAGCTCGTGAATCTTAAGAGTAGGTGACCTCAGGCGCTTAAAGTAGTCGCCCTCTATATCTTGAAGGGACTTTTCTTTGAGTTTTCCAACACAAACGAGGTGAAGACATTGGGCCATCTGCTAGAAGTACTCGCTTCCATCACTTGGAGCTTCAGCTTTTTCTTCGTCTGAAGAAAAATAATAATCCTGTGGAATTTCTACATTCTTAGCGTAAGACCAAAGATTATCGAGGTCATAAACAGGTCTCGCGGAATCTAGAAAGATATGTACGATAACGTCGGCCATATCGATTAAAATCCAGTCAGCTCCGTTGAGGCCTTCTGTAGAGCGCGCCTTGGCGCCATGTTGTTTGAGTTGTCTGAGAATAGTATCGGCCATCGCTTGGGCCTGGGTCGTGTTGGTCGCGGAGGCAATAATAAAGAAGTCGGCCAGAGAGCTGAAATTTTGAGTATCTAGAACTTTGAGATTGAAGGCCTTAAGGTTTCCGAGTATCCACGCACTGGCCATGGCCAAGTTCTTTGGAAACTCGAACTCAGAGTTTTCAATAATAGAGTTCACTTCTTTTGAGATGTAATCGTTTGTACTCATTCTTTCTCCTGATTGACTTCAAGCGTCTTTAACATGAGCTGTTTTAATTTGTCGAGATTTCGACCTGACACAGATGATATTGGAAGAACTTTTTTATCTAGCTGTTCTTGGAAATGTGACTGAAAAGTTTGAAGTTCCTCATCACTCATGGCATCGATCTTTGTCAGGCAAATGATCTCTTTTTTAAGGCCAAGATTTTCACTGTACTTAATCAGCTCTTCCCTCACTGTTACATATTGTTCAAAAGCCTCATAAGGCTCCAAGCACCAAGAGCAATCTACCAGGTGAACAAACGCGCTGGTACGCTCAATATGCTTTAAGAATTTTATACCAAGTCCTTTTCCAGTGGAAGCGTCTTCTATAAGCCCTGGAATATCGGCTACAACAACAGATTGCTCATCGAAAGAAACGACTCCTAAGTTTGGCTCTAATGTCGTAAATGGATAGTCCGCAATCTTTGGACGTGCTGCTGAAATACTGGATATCAGTGTGGATTTTCCTGCATTTGGGAGTCCAACGAGGGCAATATCGGCTATCAGTTTAAGCTCAAGTTCGATATCTAGCTCTGTAGCTTGAGCGCCTTGCTGAGCATGGCGAGGGGCTTGATTGGTTGAACTCTTAAAATTCACATTGCCTAGTCCACCACGGCCACCTTCGACCAGGAGGACTTTTTGGTTATGCTCTGTCAGATCGGCCATCACATCACCACTATCGCCGTGCCTGACGAGTGTCCCAACGGGGACTGTGAGGATAAGGTCCTCGGCATAAGCGCCGTGTTTTTGTTGTCCGGCACCGTCTTGACCATTTTCGGCTTTATAGACCTTTTTGCCGCGGTAGTTAACCAAGGTGTTCATGCCTTCATCTGCCTGAACGTAGACACTTCCTCCGTCACCGCCATCGCCACCGTCAGGACCACCATAGGGAACGTGCTTTTCTTTTCGAAAACCTGAGCGACCGTTTCCGCCACGGCCAGAGATGATAGTGATTTTAACTTCGTCGATAAAACGCATGTCAGTTTATCCGTTCCTTAAGCTAGATGAAAAAAAGGGGAACCTGATGTGAGGTTCCCCTTTGAGTTCATTCTTTCTCAAAAATTCTTAAGTTTTCTGTTTTATATAACAGAAACTATTTTTTTGTTTTTTGTGAAGTATGAGAACTTCACTTGTCCTTCACGAACAGCAAAGAGAGTAAAGTCTTTACCGCGCTTCACACCGTTTCCAGCGTGAAAGTTTGATCCGCCTTGACGGACAATAATATTACCAGGGATAACAGCTTGCCCACCGTAACGTTTCACACCATACATATTTGGGTTGGAGTCACGTCCGTTACTTGTGGAACCACCGGCTTTTTTGTGTGCCATATCTTTCTCCTAAATATCTAACTTATTTTAAGTATTTTTTAGCGTGTTTGTTATCAGATTCAATCTTTGTCACGCCACCTTGACCATCTTCTAATTCAGTAATGAGAAGACCTGTGTAGTGCTGACGGTGGCCATTTTTCTTTTGGTAAAGACCTGGCTTTCTCTTAAAGATAATCATTTTTCTAGAGCGAGCTTGGCGTATAACCTGGGCCTTGACTTTAGCGCCCTGAACAGTGGGGGCACCAACTTGTGGTTTTTCTCCACCGACGAAAAGAACTTCGTCTAGCTCGATGGATTTCCCTTCTTCATCTTGTAGTTTTTGAACGTCAATAACGTCACCTGGCTTGACCTTGTATTGGTGGCCACCGATTTTAACAATACCGTACATGTGAGCTCCTAGAGTTTGACAAAGTCGGGTCGCAAAAGCGTTGTAAAAACCCGAACTTTAGTCGATCGATAAATCAGAACTTACGATTAATACTCGTTTTAAGGCCTCACGTCAAGCAATGACTGAGTGCGCCTGTAGGGTATAAACATATTTTGTCAAAAAGTCCTCAACTCAGCTCCCAGAGTGCCGAAAAGTAAGTTAAGAGGAGGCCGAAATGGAATTCAATGAAGAAAACAAAGTAACCTATTTTCAGTATGCTAGTGAATTGGATATCCCAGTATTTCTAGGGGTCCATTTGGGTGATTTTGAGTCTTCTTTGACAGGTTTTTTGACTCAGTGTGGCTTCACTCTACTTCCTCAGACTGATTCTGAGGATCTCGGTGTCCGATTACAGGAAGAAAATGCTCGCGTGTTGCGCCTCGAAATGGCAGGGGCCCGTGTGAATTCTCAGCTAAGTAAAACGGTTGAAAGTGACAGATTTGGTGAGGAGAGCCTTATTCCAAGTGATGGCTACCGAGTTTACCGCTATCGCTCGCTTGCCCTTATGGTGCTTTCATATGGTGCTCAAGAGTGGAAACTGGGGATTCTTCCTGAGTTTGGTGCTGACTCTCACCTTATGGCCTCAAGAACAATAATCAATCGCTATTTGTCGTGGGCCTTGGCCCCATTTGGGATTGCTGGTTTTTGGGGAGTGCCCGTCGAGCAAGGGGTGGTCATTGATAAGCAAAAGCATAGTGAAGGCGAAGTTGTCTTTTTTGATGTTGTGAGAAATCGACTCCTCACTAGCGAAGGTGTTCGTCCATTTAAATCAGACTTTCATGTGATCCGTTTGGACAGTGTTCTGAAAGATTCAACTCGCCCTATTTCTAAAGATGAAATGTTGGCCTTCTTGAGCACTCATTGCTCCTATTTTAGCCTGGAAGGTTTAAGTATTCCTGTGCGACAAGTGATCCAAACTGTCGCCCGACAATTTGTGGGGCGCCGCTACCCGCAGGACACTTTTCGCGCACGAAATGCGAGAGAGGCTTCCTAAAATCCACTATTGCCGTAAACCGGCCTTGCGAGTAAGCTTTCTGAATGAAAGTTGATTTCGACCCCTCCATTTTTTCATTAGGTCCGCTAGAAGTTCGTTGGTACGGACTTATGTATGTAGTCGCCTTTATTGTTGGTGGCCTTATTGCAAAAAAACTGTGCCGAATGAACTTCATGAAATTAGATGAAGAAAAGGTCGATAGTCTCGTCACTCATCTGATTATTTCAATGTTTCTGGGCGCTCGGATGGCCTATGTTTTCATCTATAACTGGAATTATTTTTCCCAAAATCTGCATGAAGTTTTCTTCGTTTGGCAAGGTGGCTTGAGCTTCCATGGCGCACTGGCGGGCATGCTTGTCGGGGGTTACCTTTTTGCCCGTAAGCACGGTATTTCTTGGGCCCAAACGATGGACACAGTCGCCTTATCTGGTGCTCAGGGTTTATTCTTTGGTCGTATTGGAAACTTTATTAACGGTGAGCTTTATGGCCGCGTGACCGACGCGCCGATTGGGATGATCTTTGCCAATGGTGGTCCTTATCCAAGGCACCCTTCTCAGCTCTATGAAGCCTGTGCGGAAGGACTGCTTCTTATGATGATTCTTTGGTTTTTACTCCCTCGAGTTAAGTTTTACGGAACGCTTTCGGCCGTCTTTATCGTTGGTTATGGGACTTTTAGATTCTTTATCGAATTTTTTAGGCAGCCTGATCCACAGCTGGGTTACTTTTTTGCCGGAACCTTAACGATGGGACAAATCCTCTGTCTTATCATGATCGTAGTAGGCATTGCTGCTTACTTTCTTGCCCGTAAAATTAATGAGCCTGTTAATTTAGAGCAGAAGGCTAGCTAGAGCTTCATCTTTTCAAGCAAGCTCTTGTGCCCATTTGGGAGTTCGCGAGCACTGCCTGCGAAGTAGATAGGAAAGCATGTGATCGTGCAAGTGCCGCTGTATGTGAGCGTAAAATTTTCTAAATCGGTCCATTTGTAGACTGCGTTGTTCTCTTGCAAAAAGTACTTTTGTTGGTTGCCGTAACGATTGATCAGCGACTGGTGAAAGATGTTGTGAAGAAAATAAGTCGGCAAACGTGCAAAAAAATCGACTGCAGTATTGTCTTGGTTTATTTGTACAAAGACCGGAAATTTATAACGGATATGAGCGACATAAAACTTATAAAGGGTAGTTTTACCTTTCTTTTCCATAAGCTCACCCTCGCCGTGCTTCTCAGTCATGGTGTCGAGTTTTTGACCAGGATAAAAAACAGCGAGTGAGTCCAGACTAAAATTGTAGTTGGGTGGCTCGATTTGAGCGTTCAGTGGTGCCGCGATGAGAAGGCAAAAAAAACTTAAATGAATGATAAATGCAGACCATTTCATAAATACAATTATGCCTGAACTCATGGATGGCCGCTTGATGTGAGCTTAATAAGGCAGGATTTGCATGCCGACTTAGGCAGTTGTTAGTGATTGACTCGCATGCAGAGTGTGGAGACAATAAGCCTGACACTTCACGATGATTTAAATGAAATGGATAAATAAATTATGCGTAAAATACTGACCCTTTTAGCTCTGTCTTTCTTTGCCTTAAGTTGCTCACAATTTAGCTCGAATAAAAGTACTGGATTCGAAGAAGACGAAGCTCTAGTCGACGTTACTGAAGGAGCCGTTGATCCACTGGAACTCGAAAAAGCCGTTCAGATGCAAGAGGTTGATGCAGCGGAAAAAACTCAAGACAAAGAAGACCTCTCTCCGCGTATTCTTTTGGCCATGAAGGCCCGTCAGCATGCCGATGCGAATAAAGACACAACCCGAATCGGTGGCAGTGCGCCTATCGATGTCACTCGTCCTGTTGAATACAAGAATAAGAGTTACTTTTTGTATGGTGCAGAACACCTCGAATTAGAGAATAATTATTTTGATATTCCTGTGGTTTACAATGCAGATGTTCAGCGTTGGATTAGTTATTTTTTGGGCCGTGGTCGCGAATTTTTTGAGCGCTACGGTGCACGTGCCGGACGTTATGGCCCATTGCTAGGAAAGATTCTTGAGGATCACGGAGTTCCACGTGACATGATCTTTTTGGCCATGGCCGAAAGTGGTTTTCAAAATAAGGCGAGAAGCTGGGCCCGCGCAGTGGGAACTTGGCAGTTTATGCCCTACACCGGAAAGAGTTATGGGCTTGCGATTGATTGGTATGTTGATGAGAGACGCGATCCCATCAAAGCGACAATTGCCGCCAGTAAATACCTTAAAAAACTTTATAACGATTTCGGGGCCTGGGAACTTGCCATGGCCGGCTATAATGCTGGCGAAGGGAAAATCTCAAGGGCCATCCGCCGCTATAAAACAGAGAATTTTTGGGAAATTAAAAAGGGGCGCTACCTTAAGCCCGAAACAAAAAACTATGTCCCTAAAATTATGGCCTTGGCCATCATTGGAAAAAACCTAAGCTCATTTGGTTTTGATCACATCGATTTTTGGGAGCCGCTTGATTTTGAAGAAGTGAGTGTTCCGGCCTTGACCGATATGATTAAACTGGCCGATGCGCTAGGGATGGATTTTGAAGATTTACACGCTTTGAACCCAGAGCTTCAGCGTTGGTTCACGCCACCGACAAAGGAAACCTACACTTTGAGAGTGCCGCGTGGCAAAGCTGTGGTGATGGATCTTCTCAAGAGAGATGAAGAGAAGATGCAGGCGCTCGCCGCCACCCAGTTTCAGCGCTATAGAGTTCGAGGTGCCTCTGCGAGCTTAGCAGATGTGGCCCATGTGAATGGGATCAAAAGAAAAAATGCTAACGTCCTCGCTCACTTGAATGGTCTGTCTGCGAGAAAGAGTTTAAGTCACGGTCAAGAACTTTTATTGCCCTTTAGAGTTGGGCAGAGTCGAAAAGACCGGATGTATGCCGATCTTTATGAAAGACCGCGTAAAAAGGTTTTGGCCAAACGCCGCTATAGTAAACAAATTCAAAAGGCCAAAAGCCGCGCCAAGCCAATTTCTGAGCCTAAAGAATATTACATCGTCCAAAAAGGCGATTCTCTGTGGAGTGTGTCTCGCAAAACCGGGCAAAGTATGGATAAAATCATTGTCACGAATTTGAATATTTTAAATTCGCGCATGATCCGCCCGGGTGATAAGCTCGCCGTGCGCTAAAGCTTAAGAAGGACTTCCTCCATGTCATTTGGACTTTCAAAACTCAAAAAACACGTTGAGCGCAGAACTGAGCGCTCTTACTTTCGCCACCT
>Ga0136604_1000926_pt1 | contig 13783 bp, 10 predicted proteins | sample AntRauFillE10628_FD_104928 | JGI IMG/M metagenome (GOLD analysis project Ga0136604, IMG submission 104928) | Saline lake microbial communities from Rauer Islands, Antarctica - Metagenome Filla E10 #628 | ecosystem: Environmental > Aquatic > Non-marine Saline and Alkaline > Saline | place... | reverse complement strand
TAGATTTGGGGCGTGAGATAGTTGCCCGGCAGTTGTGTCAGCCAGAACCATGCGGCCTTCCGCGTCGGTGTTGATCAGCTCAATGGTGGTGCCGTTCAGCGCCGTAATCACGTCGTTGCATTTCACCGCCTTTGGTCCGATGTGGTTTTCCGCCAGAGCCAGCCAGCAGTCCACGGGCTGGTCGAACTCAAGCCGGGTGAGTGCCAGCAGTGTGCCAATGGCCACGGCGCTGCCTTGCATGTCGCCATGCATGCCCAGCATGCTGCCGCCGGTTTTGAGGTTGCTGCCACCGGTGTCAAAACAGATGCCTTTACCGACCAGTGCCAGGGGCTGGCTCTCCTTGCCTTTGTTGCCGGCCGGGCGGTAGCTCAGGTGAAGTATTCCGGCATCGCGATTCGGGCTGGCCTCGACAACCGACAGGAAAGCGCCAGCTTTCATCTCTTCCAACTTGTCACGGTCAAAGAATTCAGAGGCCCAGCCCTCACGGCTGGCGAGTGTTTCGGCATAACCACGGTAGATTTGGGGCGTGAGATAGTTGCCCGGCAGTTGTGTCAGCCAGCGGGCCAGGTTGTTGCCTTCGGCTGTGGCCTGGGCATGGCGGAAATCGGCATCGCCGAAATCACCCAGAAATGACATCGAGCTCAGCGGCAGCAACTCAGCGGGCTTGCCAGTGATCTTCGGCAGCTGAAACAGCGCCGCATGTGCGGCAGCCACTAATGCCTGAGCCATCGTGCTCGCTGAATCCGATGTCTTCAGCAGCGAGACAACGTTGATCTTTGTGACCCGTTCGGTGAGCAGCGGAGCGATCAGCTTGCGTGCCAGCGAGAGCGTCTTGAAGCTGTTGGTGTTGTCGGCCACAAACGCCGCCACAATCCGGTGCCCCTCCGGGCCGGAAACCACCACCGGGTTGGTGGCCTCGCCATGGCTGGCCAGCCGCGCGGTGAGAAAATCGGCCCAGGGGGTGCTAGAGAGTGCGCCAGACAGGGATTCCTTGCGTTCTGACTGGGGAATCAGCAGTACCAGACCGACATCGGCTGCGAATTCCCAGGTTTCCGGAATGTCAGTGGGTTGTTCCAGCGCCAGTGTTGGCAGCGTCGGCAGGTCGGGGTTTTGCATAAAGTATTCTCCGGAGCAAGGTGCTAAGTGTTGCGGTCGAGATGATGACTATACTGAGCTCAATTGGCATGGGTTTCTAATGTTTTTCAGCTATTTTCTGGATAGGTTACATGCACAGTGTCGCCGATTTCGAAAACTCTCAACATGCTGATTTTTTATAACCCCGTTGTATTACCGGGAAGATGGGCTAAATTCAAAAAGGCTTTACCCATCTCGCCGACTGATCATGGAAGATTTCCGTTATTGCGCTGCCCCTGAAATTGTTGCGCTGTCGCTGAAATCCTCCTCCTGTGATTTAGTTCCGCCGGCTCCAGGAATGCTTGGAATGCAACGGAGGACGGCTCGTGGCCAAAAATATTATCTTCATGATTCATGGTGTTGGTGCTCACCAGGAAGGCTGGGTTTTTGCTGATGATGGCCCGGTTCAGGCACTCGTAAGTGCCGCCAACGCTTATCCGGGATTCAGCAAGGACGACCCGCTTACTAACAGTCTGGAATTCGTTGAAATCCGCTACGACGACATTTTCGACCGGATTCTCAAAAACTGGCAGTCGCTGGCTGGCGGCCTGACGGATCTCCCCGGCGCCACGCCGGAGGCCATCGACAAGGTTCGTGATGCCATTCTTGACTATGGCGACCCCGCCGACGGCTTTTTCACCAGCCACGGCATGGATGTGGTGTTCTACTCGGGATTTGCCATCGTGCGCCGGCTGGTACAGCTCACCGTGGCCACCAAAATCATGAAGACGGTGGCCGAGCAGGGCACTAAAGACCGGCGTTATTCGGTGATCGCGCATTCGCTGGGAACCGCTGTGGCCCACGATGCCATCCATCGTCTGGCCAGCACTCAATGGCTGACCAGCAACGTCAAAGCGGGTAACAAGGTCCTTCCCGAACTGGCCGACGTGTCGGCTGATCCCGCAGAACTTGAGGCCTTGCTGAAACGTTATAAAGCCAATCCCTTTGGCCCCTGAAAGTTTACTTTCGACGGCATTTTCATGATCGCTAACACCAGCGCACTGCTCCATGGCGACACCCCGTCGCCAGACAAGAGTCTGGTGCGCCCGCGACTGGCGCAACCAAACCCTGACCAGTACATGTGCTCCAATTTTTTCAATATTGACCACAAGCTTGATCCCATTGGCAAGGTTAAACGTTTTCGGGCAGAAGAAGCCTGGCCAGCACCCGCCACCTTTGGCATGGCCACCGATCTGTTTTCGATTGATCACATTCACGACGTTAATGTTCATGGCTTGAGCCATTACCTGATTCACCCCCTGGTACACCGGGAAATCCTGCGGCTGATGGTGGCTCACCGGTTCAGCCACGATGATTACAGGCACGCCCTGGAGCGAACGGACAAAGGTGGCGACTTTCCACAGCTGGGTGACACCTACCGGGACGAGGACCGACAGGAGGAGCTGGTCGGCAAGCTGGAAGGCATCGCTGACAGGCTGGAAATCAGTGCCAAAGTGGAAGGATTGGTGAAGCTCTACATTGCTCTGGACACGATCTACAAAGAACTGCGTAGCGAGGGGCTGAGCCATGTTTAATACTGTTAGCGCAGCCAGCAGAGTCTTATTGCTGGCCTTGCTTGTTGGTCTGGTTCTTCCTGCTTCTGCCCGGGAGCAGTGGTGTGGAATATATGCGCCGAAGAAGGACCACCCGCTGGCGTGGTCAAATCTTGCTCCGGCGGTTGAGGACCGTCTTGAAGCGGGCGAGTACGAAGCGGCCTATCGGTTCATTGTTGATGTCTATGACGCCCACTACGGAGCGCAGGACGAGGCGTTGTTGCGAGCTCTGCGCCAGAAGATGGCGCGGTATCTTGAGCGCCGTAAGGCTGAGGGCGAGCGCCCGTCGGACTGGCTGGGTTTCGGGATAAACAACCGCAACACCTATAATCTGACCATGGAGGGTGCTTCCGGCGCCGCCGACACGCTTCACAGCGTGTCGTGCAGCAGCGACGTGTGGACGGGTACGGAATCGCCGGAGGTCGCCGTGTTTTATGTGGCTGCGGTGATGAATCAGGCGGCTGAGGAGGGGATTGAAACCCTCCGCGTGTTGGCTGCCAACCAGGCCGATGCGGCCAGACGAAGCTATGATGACTGGCTGTTCAACGGACTGGCCATGTGGCCCTGGGAGCTGAAAGCTAATGAGTTCCGGATTGAAAAGGATTTCGCCAGCCCTGCGCCGGAGTGGCAGCTTACGTTGCTTCGGCCCAGTCCCGCGCTGGCGATCCGCGCACCGAACGTTGAGAACGCAGAACTGAACTACGCTCTGATGCTTGAGCCCTTTGGCTACGTGCGTTACCTGGAAGGAAGCCGGCACAGGGAGTGGTGGGGTGTGTCGCCGGTAGTGACCGTGACCGACGATAACGGCACCGGGTACGGATTACTGGCCCGCTACAATGAGTTCACCCTGAGCGCGGCTCATCATGAGAGCGTGGATGAAGTGCTGGTGTACTTCAGCATCGATCTGTACCAATACCTGTTGAGTCAGGAAGACAGAATTCGCAGCGCGAGGTCGTTTTTCAGTAGCGACTGAGTGAGATCCCGTTCCCGGCCATGAAAGCATTGAGGCGGCGGCGAGAAGCTGGCACAGTTTAACGATTCAAAACTCAACCAAGCACGAGGAATGACCGGTGACGGATCTTGTAAATTACCAACTGAACGACGGCGTCGCGACAATCACCATCAGCAATGGCAAGGCCAACGCCCTGAGCCATGAGGTGTTTGACGCGCTAAACGAAGCGTTGGATCGCGCCGAGCAGGACAAAGCCGTGGTGATTCTGACCGGTCAGCCGGGTATTCTTTCCGGCGGGTACGATCTGAAAGAAATACAGAAAGGCCCGAAGGAAGCCACTGCACTGGTTTCGATGGGCTCAAAATTCACCCGTCGCCTTGCCGCGTTTCCGTTTCCCATCATTGGCGCGTGCAGCGGACATGCGATTGCCAAGGGCGCGTTTATTCTGTTGTCTGTGGATTACCGCATCGGCATTCAGGGCAGCTTCAAACTGGGCCTGAACGAGGTGGCCATTGGCATGACCATGCATCATGCAGGTATTGAGATCGCTCGCCACCGCCTTACGCCCGCGCATTTTTACCGTTCCGTTGTAAATGCTGAAATCTTCAGCCCTGCAGGCGCGGTTGAAGCCGGCTTCCTTGATGAGGTGGTTGCGCCCGAACAACTGATGGCCCGCGCCAACGAGGTGGCCCAACAGTTCAAGCAACTGAATATGAAGGCCCATGCCCAGACCAAGCAGAAGACAAAGGCCGATTATCTGGAGTTGCTCGACCGCTGCATCCTGAAAGACGCAGCAAACATGGGCCTGACTGGCTGACCAGACGCGGGGTCAGTCTTCCTCAATTGATTTTTCATTATAGGTTCACCACTTACCCGTTACGGAGAATGACATGGCAGGTGCAAGCGACAGTTACCACGAGCCCATTGAGCAACTAACGGAAAAAACCCGGGACATGCATCGCGCCCTGGTCTCGGTTCAGGAAGAGCTGGAAGCGGTCGACTGGTACCAACAGCGGGCGGACGCCACCACAGACGAAGAGCTTAAGGGCCTGCTACTCCACAATATGCGCGAAGAAATCGAGCACGCCTGTATGGTGCTCGAATGGCTGCGGCGAAATCATCCGGACTTTTCCGAGCAGATGAACATTTACCTTTACACGGACAAGCCAATTCTCGAGGCCGAAGAAGAAGATGCGAATTTGAGCGCAGCACCGGAGCAAAACGGCCCGACCAAAACGCTGAACAAATTCACCATTGGTTCAATGAAAGGTAAGTAACATCATGAGCTATCTTAATCGGGAAAACGCCTCTTTTTCTAAAGACATCTGGGAAAGAATCGACGAAGCGGCGGTTGGTGCGGCCAGGGAAGTGATCACCGGACGTCGGTTTCTGGAAGTAGACGGGCCTTATGGTGTGGGCCTGACCGCCATTGAATCGGGTGAAGAGGGCTATTGCCGCCAGCCTGCGCCGAACGAGGCCGGTGCGGTCATGAGCCAGGCCAGCGCCATTCCCATGCTGCGCAAGGGCTTCGGCCTGAGTGTCCGCCGTATCGAAGGCTACGAATCCATGGGACAACCCCTGGATCTTCGCTCGGTTGAAGATGCCGCCGAAGCGGTGGCGCGCCGCGAAGAAGAATTCATCTACTACGGCCAGCCGGATTTCGGTCTAGAAGGGCTGCTGACTGCCAAGGGCCGCAGCGAGGTTCAATGTGGTGACTGGAGCAAGGTTGAACAGGCTCTGGAAAACGTACTGACAGCGGTCAATCATCTGGATGAGAACGGTTTTCACGGGCCTTACGCCCTGGCGCTGTCTCCAGCCTGGTATAACCAGCTGTTCCGGCGCTACGAGGGGACCGACATGCTGCAGCTTGAGCACCTGAAACGCCTGTGTGAAGTGGGTGTATTCAAGGCAGAAATCGAGGGTGCAGTACTGGTGGACGCGCGGGTTGGCCGCATTATTATCGGTCAGGATCTGATGACCGGCTACTCGTCCAACGACGGCATTCATCACCAGATGTTTGCCAGCGAAAGCCTGGTGTTGCGGGTCGAGGAACCCGGCGCCATTTGCACGCTGACCAAAAAAGCGTAAGCAAATCATGGCGACGGAACCAGACCTCACCCGGGGGCGCCAGGGCGCGCAACAGGCGCTGGCAGAACTGGATAATCTTAGCCGGCGCCAGGCTGAGTGTGACAATGAACCGTTGCGCTCAACGCTGGCAGGCATTGCCCGGCGTAAATCCGGTCAGACCTGGCGGATGCTGGAGTGGCTGCGGCAGCATGACCCCGGGCACACGCCAGCGACCGCTGCCGGAAACGGTGAAGTCATTGAACTGCGGACGCTAACCCCGGAGCTGATTGTGTTCAAGGTGGCCCGCCCTCCGGAGTTTCAGTTTGGGGCCGGCCATTCCCGCATGCTTGAGGCGGTCACGCAACAACTCCGGCCAGGGGGATTCCGTCTGGAGACGGAAAGCTACGACTGAAACGGCGCCACACCTGGGTCTGTCTGTCAGGGTATGACGATGTTGAAGCGCCCGTCGGGTTTGTCCAGCATGCTGAAGAAGTTGATGAAATCCAGCCTGCTGCCAGCCAGGCTCAGATCGTCACTGAACAACAGCTCCTTGAGGCCGACCTTGCCGATCAGCATATCCACGAACACCGGTTGTGTGAGCGTTAACGTCGCATCCGCTGATGTGTCCACATCGGTCTTCTGGTGATGCAGTACCGAGTTTTTCAGTGTTAGCAGATAGCTCTCGTTCAGATCGGTAAAACTGATCTTGATCGTAATGAATTCGCCGTCGGCCTCATCCGCCTTCAACCTTACCGCCATGCTGTCAAAAAACCGGGAGACCGGGGTGTTGAGCATGATGTTTTCCATGACGGCGGGATTTATGCCCTCATCAGGCCCTCCGTTGCGTAGTTCAAACGCGCCGGTCAGATAGAAATCCCGCCAGGGTGCCGATTCGGCCTGGTAGCCCAGTTGATCGTAAACTCTGGCCAGAAGGGCTTTGGCCTCGGTGTTGCCTGGTTCTGCAAACACCAGATGGTTCAGTAACTCCGCCAGCCATCGATAGCTTTTTTTGCCCTCTTCCGCGCTCATGTTGCTGGCGGCGTCGAATTGCGCCTGCGCTTTGTTGAGCACCTGATCGGCGCCGCCCATCATGGCGATATAGCGTTCCGCCGCTTCCGGCTCCGGTAATGGGTTGAGTTTGGCCGGGTTGGCGGTAAACCAGCCCATGTACTTTTGATAGACTGCTTTGGCGTTATGGGAGACGGTGCCGTAGTAGCCCTGATTGTGGAAGGTCTGGTTAAGTGCGGCGGGCAATCTGAGATTTTCCGCGATTTCGTTGGGCGTCAGGCCCCGGTTCAGCATGCGCACGCTCTGATCGTGTATGAACTTGTAGGTGTCACTCTGGATGGCCAGGAAATCCTGAATATTCTGCTGGCCCCATAGCGGCCAGTGGTGGCTGCCAAAGTAAATGTCGGCCTCATTGAAACGCTGCCGCGCTTCGTCGATAAAACCACTCCAGATCAGCGCATCCCGCACTTTTGCACCGCGAAGCGTATACAGATTGTGCAGGTTGCTGCTGACCAGTTCGGCGCCGCAAAAGGCTTTGTGATCGGGCAGGTAAAAGGTGAACTCAGCGGGGGCCTCAGAGCCGGACACCACCTGAAAGATCATGGGGACACCGTCGATTGTCAGGGTATCGCCCGTTTGCTGAATCAGGTCTGTGGGCTCAGCAAATCCGAACGTGCCGAAGGCCGGGCCTTTACCTAGCCCTGTGCCCACGTGGCCGCGGGCGTCACGGCTCAGTCGTCGGCCATACATGAAGCCGGCGCGTCGACCCATGGCGGGGCCGGCAATGATGTTTTCGCTGGTGGCTTCTTCCTCAAATCCTGCCGGCGCAATGATTCTGAGGTTCTGTTTTTCCACTTCAGACAGGTGCTGGAGAATACCCTGTACCCCGCCAAAATGGTCGATGTGGCTGTGGGTAAACAGGATCGCTTTCACCGGTTTTTCACCCAGGTTTTCCCGGGCAAACAGGAAGGCTTCGCTGGCGGTTTCTTTGGCGGTCAGCGGGTCCACCAGGATCCAGCCGTTGTCACTTTCAATGATCGACATGTTTGCCAGGTCGTAACCCCGGATCTGGTACAGCCCCTCGGTCACCTTGAACAGACCGTGGATATTGTTCAGCGCCGCTTGTCGCCACAGGCTGGGGTTCACCGATGCGGGCGCATTGCTGCCATCGGCATCAATAAAGTCGTAAGCCGGCATGTCCCAGAGGGTGGTGCCGTTCGGGTGTCTGACGACCAGATCCGGGTTCTGTGCGATCAGGCCCCGGCGGGCATTGGCAAAATCGTCGCGGTTGCTGAAGGGCCGTTCCTGAAGCACCTGCTGATTAGCCTTGAGGGTGACTTGCGTTGGCGCGGTATGGCCAGCTGCATTGGCATCCGGTGCGGTGGGTACGTTGGAGTTGCAGCCTGCGGTGGCCAGCAAAAGCGCAAGAACCGGAAGGGAGAATGGGTGATCAGGAATGATTACTTTGGACATGGCGAACCTTTTAAGTGCTTTGCAGGTTCGCCCAGTATAGCCGTGTATGGTCGCTCTATTCCTCAGGCATATATAAGGAGCCTGCTCTGGCGATTCACCTGAAATGGTGTAAGTTGGAGTATCGATTCAATAAAACGATCTAAGGAGTGTCGTGGTGGCCGTGATGGCCTTGCCACTGGCCTGTGATGGGCCCTGATGTCCTGCTTTCAACCAAGAGCGAGCTTATGTTTCATATTCACGTAGAACGAATCATCGAAAAAGACATTGAAACCGTGTTCGAGGCGATCTCGGATCATGCGGCTTACGATCAGTTTCCCGGGGTGGATAAGGCTGTTCTGGTGGAAGAAGGCCGCACCGAGAGAAACGGTGAGGGCGCGTTGCGGATCATTGGCGCGGGGCGGCTTGAGTTGCACGAGCGAATCACCGTATTCGAGCGACCCGCGAAAATGCATTACCAGATTGAGAAATCAAAGCCCTTTTCACTGGACCACCGGCGCGGTGAAATTACGCTCTATAAAGTGGGTGAGCATACCAAGGTTGTCTGGATCTCAACCGGTCACATCAAAGTGCCCCTGGCGGGGCATCTGCTCGATAAGGTGGCTCAGGCACAGTTCTCCAAAGCGTTTGCGTCGGTTCTCAAAGCTATCGCAAACCGCTGAGGGCGGCTCCGGGTAACACCTACATATTGGCTGAAAGGTAGAGACACGTGGACAAGCTAACCGATCATGTTGACTGGCAGTATCTCTTTCGTGAATTCTGGCATTTGTATCGCTTTGGCTCCGCCGGTGGCAATCGGGTTATCCGCTCGCACCTCAAAGAAGTGCGCAATCGCCTGAACGCGGAACTGGAAAAGAATCCGGCCGTTGCGTTCGACCAGCCTGTCAGGCTCCCCGTTTGTGCATGGCTCAATCGCGCAATTGATCAGGGCCTGAATGAGCGCGCCGCGCCGCTGGTTCGCTCTTTGGTGCGGGTGTCGGGTCAACTGACCTGGCGCTATGGATATGAACGCATGCGCCCCGGGCTTGCCCGAAAATACGCTTACGCCGAACTGATGGGCCCCAATGGTCCGGTCATGAGCGACAAGCTAATTCTGGGGATTGTGCTGTTTGCGCCCAAGTGCACCTATCCGGAACACAGCCATGATGGTATCAGTGAATCCTACATCTGCCTCAGCGGTTCGATCTCGGACGGCAACTACAGCGTGTTTATGCCGGGCTCACTGCTGTTCAACCCACCAAAGCGGGCCCACCGTATGACTACCGGGGATTTTGAGCCAACGCTGCTGGCCTATGCCTGGGTTGGCGAGCCCGATAAACTGGCCCATCAAAAAATGGACTTCTCCGCCAAGAAATCCTAACCCCCCACATCCTTCACATTCTCCATCACCACGTAGGTGCTGGTCTGGAGCACGTGGGGCAGGGTTGAAATCTGTTCGCCGAGCACCCGCCGGTACTCGGCCATATTGCTGGTGCGCACTTTCAGCAGGTAATCGAAATTGCCTGCAATCATGTGGCACTGTTCCACCGCAGAAATCTGATTTACGGCTTCATTGAAGCCGGCCAGAGCCTGGCTGGTGGTGTCCTTGAGTTTCACTTCAGTAAAGGCAATGTGGTTCTGCCCCAACTTGGTCTGATTGACCAGCGCTGTGTAGCCGGTGATATAGCCTTGCTCTTCAAGTTTCCGCATCCGGACCTGGCAGGGCGTTTTCGACAGCCCCACCCGCGACGCCAGCTCCGTGACCGTTACCCGTGCATTTTTCTGCAGTTCCCGGATGATTGACCGGTCAATTCGATCCAGTTCGACCATGGCTGCCTCCTGATCTTTCTTAAACTTCCCTGCGTAAACTTCAAAAAGCAACTAAGCTGAGAAGAAATTCGCTTGGATAATGGAGCTACAGTGAATACTGCGCTAAAGGTTAAGGCTTTTCGCCTGGCCGGTAAATCGTCTGAAGAACGACCATCATCTTTTTATCGTCAAAAAAAGTCTGAATGTACGGCGAAATTCATTTTTACAGTGAAATAGTCTTTCTCGTTCTCGGTAGAATGCGAAAAAGACCAACAAGATAAACAACTATGAGGGTTCAGCCATGAGACCGCAGCAATCAGTAACGCCCGAGCTCGTCGACAGCAGGCAGGCCATTCGAGATTACATTCTCGCCGATGAACATACTGTCATCAGCGAATTGATTGCGGGTGCTCAGTTGTCCCAGGCAGAACGCAAGGCTATTTCCGCTCGGGCAGCCGAGCTGGTTCGCAACGTCCGTAAAAACGCCAAGTCTTCCATTATGGAAAAGTTTCTTGCGGAGTACGGGCTGAGCACCAAAGAGGGTGTGGCACTTATGTGTCTGGCCGAAGCTCTGTTGCGGGTGCCGGACGGCACAACCATGAACGATCTTATTGAAGACAAGATCACTGCCGGTAACTGGGGCGACCATCTGGGCAAGGCCTCTTCATCGTTGATAAACACCGCGACCATTGCCCTGCTGATGACCAGCAACCTGCTTACGGAGTCCGAGCGCCAAAGCGTGGGCCAAACCCTCCGTAAACTTCTGAAGCGCCTGGGTGAACCGGTGATTCGCACGGTGGCTGGCCAGGCCATGAAAGAAATGGGGCGGCAATTTGTGCTCGGGCGCAACATCAAAGAAGCCCAGAAAGCCGGTGAAGACTACATGAAGAAGGGTTACACCTACTCCTATGACATGCTGGGGGAGGCTGCCCGCACGGATCATGACGCTCAGCGTTATTACAATTCCTACTCCGACGCCATCGATAGTATCGCCAGGCATTGCAGTGGTGACGTTCGCAAGAATCCGGGCATTTCGGTCAAGCTCTCTGCGCTGCTTGCAAGGTATGAGTACGGCAACAAAGAGCGGGTTATGAAGGAGCTTGTGCCCAGGGCCAAACGGCTGGTCAAAAAAGCGGCCGCCGCTAATATGGGCTTCAATATTGATGCCGAAGAGCAGGATCGGCTCGATCTCTCACTGGATGTCATTGAGGCTCTCCTGAGTGACCCTGAACTGGCAGGCTGGAATGGCTTCGGCGTGGTTGTACAGGCTTATGGCAAGCGGGCATCGCACTTGTTGGACTGGCTGTACGGGACGGCTGAAAAATACGATCGCCGCATCATGGTTCGGCTGGTTAAAGGCGCCTATTGGGACGCTGAAGTCAAGCGTGCCCAGGTGATGGGCCTCGAGGGATTCCCGGTGTTCACCCGCAAGTCCTGCAGTGATGTGTCCTTTGTGTCCTGCTCCACCAAACTGCTAAACATGACTGACCGGATATACCCGCAATTCGCGACCCATAATGCCCATTCTGTGTCGGCCATTCTTGAGCTGGCCAGAGTGCGAGGTGAAGCGAACTATGAGTTTCAGCGTTTGCACGGTATGGGTGAATCCCTGCACAGCAAAGTAATGGAAGAGAGCGGCGTGCCCTGCCGGATATATGCGCCAGTCGGACCCCATCGCGAACTGCTGGCGTATCTTGTACGCCGGCTGCTGGAGAACGGTGCCAACAGTTCCTTTGTAAACCAGCTTGTGGACGAAGACATTACGCCTGAAATGATCGCGAAAGATCCGATCGATGCGGTTGAGGAAATGGGTAAAAACATTTCCAGCAAGTCGATTGTGCATCCGCCCAAGATCTTTGGTGAGAACCGTCGTAACTCCAAGGGCTGGGATCTTACCGATCCGGTGACGATCGAGGCGATCGAAGAAGGTCGCAATGCCTACAAAGAACACCACTGGAAAGGCGGACCGCTGATTAAAGGTAAGGTATCGGGCACCGAAGTTCAGGTGGTGCGCAACCCAGCGGACCCGGACGATCTGGTAGGCCATGTGACCCAGGCCAATGAGGAGGATATCGAAACGGCAATTTCCGCGGCCGAGAAAGGCTTTAAGTCCTGGTCGGCGACATCTGCCGAAGATCGGGCCGCCATGCTTCGCAAAGTAGCGGATCTCTACGAGCAGAACACCTACGAGCTGTTTGCGCTGACCTGCCGGGAGGCCGGTAAGTCGCTGTCGGACGCGGTTGCTGAAATTCGTGAGGCAGTGGATTTTGCCCACTTTTATGCCAACGAAGGGGTTCGCTACAAGGATAGCGGCGAAGCTCGTGGTCCTGTGGTGTGTATCTCACCCTGGAACTTCCCGCTGGCCATCTTCACCGGCCAGATTCTGGCTAACCTGGTGGCGGGCAATGTGGTTCTGGCCAAGCCCGCCGAGCAGACGTCGCTGCTGGCCGTTCGAGCGGTAGAGCTGATGTACGAGGCGGGCATCCCCAAAGATGCCATTCAGCTGCTACCGGGCACGGGTGCTACTGTCGGCGCAGGCCTGACCTCAGACTCACGCATCGCCGGCGTTTGCTTTACCGGCTCTACCAATACCGCCAAGGTCATCGACAAGGCCATGACCGAAAACATGGAACCGGATGCCGTCATGGTGGCAGAGACCGGCGGGCTGAACGCCATGATTGTGGATTCTACCGCACTGCCAGAGCAGGTGGTTCGGGATGTGCTGGCTTCTTCTTTCCAAAGCGCGGGCCAGCGTTGCTCGGCGCTGAGAATGTTGTATGTCCAGAAGGACATCGCCGATAACCTGCTGGAAATGCTGTACGGCGGCATGGAAGAGCTCGGCATTGGTGATCCGTGGCTGTTGTCTACAGACGTCGGCCCGGTCATTGATGATGCATCTGCGAAGAAAATCATCGATCACTGCAAGAAATTCGAGAACAAGGACCAGCTTCTGAAGAAACTGTCAGTGCCGCACAAGGGCAACTTTGTGTCGCCTGCGGTCATAAGGGTCAACGGCATTGAGGATATGGAAGAAGAAATCTTCGGCCCGGTGCTGCACGTGGCAACCTTTGATGCGAAAGATATTGATAAAGTAGTGGATGATATCAATGCGAAGGGCTACGGCCTGACCTTTGGCGTTCACAGCCGGGTAGACGAGCGGGTTGATCGTATCTCCCGTCGCATCAAGGTGGGTAATACCTACGTCAACCGGAACCAGATCGGCGCGATCGTGGGTTCTCAGCCTTTCGGCGGCGAAGGCCTGTCAGGTACCGGCCCGAAAGCGGGTGGCCCGCAGTATGTGCGCCGGTTTATGAAAGGCGAGATTGTTCAGCGTCCGACGGAGTCCGGTGGCGACAAAGTGGATGCCAAGAAGCTGAAAAGCCTGATCGGCAAGCTTGAGAAGATGAGCACCCTGGAGCCGAAAGCGCGGATCGAGGCCATGAAGCCGGTCTTTGACTCGGTTCCGGAGCCACTGGACGCACACGTCGAGGAAATGCCGGGGCCAACCGGTGAGAGCAACATTCTGACCAACCATGCCCGTGGCACAGTGCTATGTCTTGGTCCGGATAAGGAGACAGCGATCGAGCAGATGACCATGGCACTGGCTCAGGGCAATAAGGCCGTCGTGATTGCGCTGGGTGTCAGCGACACCGTGGATCGCGCCGCCAAGGCCGGCCTGCCGGTAGTCGGCATGGAAGGCCGCCTGGAGCCGGATGCCGTTGAAACGGTCAAGGGCTTCGAGGCTATCGTCAGCTGTGCCAAGCCGACACTGCTGAAGCCTTACCGGCAGGCGCTGATGAAGCGTGATGGC
>Ga0136604_1000925_pt1 | contig 13792 bp, 13 predicted proteins | sample AntRauFillE10628_FD_104928 | JGI IMG/M metagenome (GOLD analysis project Ga0136604, IMG submission 104928) | Saline lake microbial communities from Rauer Islands, Antarctica - Metagenome Filla E10 #628 | ecosystem: Environmental > Aquatic > Non-marine Saline and Alkaline > Saline | place... | reverse complement strand
CGACATCTACGGCCCCAGCATCGGTATGATGCTGGGCGTGCCGGAAGGCAAACGTCCGGAAACCCGGGAAGAGAAGTATTTCGTTCCCATGGAAGCTCACGGCCTGCAGGCTAACTCCATGGCCTTTGTGGTCACCGACAAAACCCCCATGGTCTGGCGCGGCCCCATGGTCAGCGGTGCGGTGATGCAGCTATTGCAACAGACCCTCTGGAACGAACTGGATTACCTGATTCTGGATATGCCACCAGGCACTGGCGATATCCAGCTCACCATCGCCCAGAAGGTCCCGGTCACCGGAGCGGTTATTGTCACCACGCCCCAGGATATCGCCCTGCTGGATGGCAAGAAAGGCATCGAGATGTTCCGCAAAGTCGACATTCCGGTACTGGGTGTGGTGGAAAACATGAGTGTTCACATCTGCAGTAACTGTGGCCACGAAGAGCCGCTGTTTGGGCATGGTGGTGGCGAACGGATTGCGGAAGAATACGATACCACGTTACTTGGCCAGCTTCCGCTCCACATGACCATCCGCGAGCAGACCGACGGTGGCAGGCCCTCTGTGGTGGCTGAACCGGACTCGGAAGTGGCTCGTCGCTATTGCGATATTGCCCGACACGTAGGGGCGATTCTGTCCCTGCGGGAACGCAATATGACGGGTTCAATTTCGAGTATTTCGATGAGTGACACCTGACACGCGTCGAAATGCTGGAAGATGGCGATGAAAAAATTGAAAATCGCTGGTATCCTCCTCATTTCAATTCCCGGCCATGCCGGTCAGGTCACACTTACTTTTTATTGTTGGTGAAAAGGTCAGCGCCTACGCCGACGTTCAAACAAAACAGATGAAAGGCAATATTATGCGGTCATGCCCCCTAGCTGACCCGATCAGGGCAGGACTAGCAGTATTCTTTATTGCCGTTTTGTCGGTATCAGGTTGCAGTTCAGACTCCGATGCGTCCTCTAATTCCCAAGATGCGTCCTCTAACTCTCAAAAAGAACCGGCACTGGTGGAAATCCCTGTCCGTGTAGCCGAGCCCGGCGTTATTACTGTATCAAGGACCTTTGCTGGCCGAACCTCCGGAGCCAGAGAGGTTGAGGTTCCTTCACGCGTCAGCGGCGTTCTCCAGAGGCGGTCTTACGGCGAAGGTGATGTCGTTGACAAGGGTGACGTCCTGTTTGAGATCGATCCCCTGCGGTATGAAGTGCGCGTCCAGCATGCTGAAGCGGAGCTGCAACGGGCTGAGGCCGTTGAACGGCAGGCGCGGCGGGAATGGAATCTGGTTTCCTCGCTGTTTGAGGACGATGCGATCAGCCAACGCGAGCGAGATGAAGCGCTTTCTGAGCTGGAACTGGCGAAAACCGGACTTTCTCGCGCCGAAGCGGTCCTTGCGGAAACCCGTATAGACCTCAACTACACGAATGTCATTGCACCGCTGGGCGGGACTGCCGGTTTGAGTGAATATGCTGAAGGCAGCCTGGTTAATGCGGGAGATCTGCTGGTGACCGTCACCCAGCTCGACCCTATTCAGGTGCGTTTTTCAATCCCCGAAGCCCAGATGAATGCGTTTGCCAGCCAGATCCGGGCGGGCAGCCCGCTGAAAGTCCTCATGACGTTGCCCGACGACAGCCAATATCCCGAAGCCGGAAGTCTGGATTTCACCGGCAGCGGCGTTGATCCCTCCACCGGAACAGTTCTGGTGCGGGCCGTTTTCCCGAACAAGTCCCAGACGGTATTGCCGGGTCAGTTTGTCCGGTTGACCTTATCGGGCCTGAATATTGGTCGAATGATTCAGGTTCCGGAAGAAGCCGTTGCAGAAGACGATGATGGCCCACTGGTGTATGTTCTGGATGACGAAGATCGGCCCCAACCAAAGGCGGTCACGCTTGGACAGAGGATGCCCGGTGGCGAAATCGTGGTTACTGAAGGAATTTCCAGTGGTGATCGGGTGGTAGTGGTATCGATTCACGGCCTGGACAAAGGTATGGCGGTAAAACCCAGGGTGCAGGAGTCGCCCGTCAGCAAAAGCGACAGCACCGCTTCTGAGGGCAATCGCTGATGCTGCGTTTTTTCGTTGATCGCCCGGTTTTTGCGGCGGTCATATCCATTCTGATCGTGATGGCAGGGCTCGCGGCCGGGCGGGTGTTGCCGGTCAAGCAGTACCCTAACGTCGTTCCTCCCCGAGTTGTGGTTAGCGCCAGTTACCCGGGGGCGACCGCAGAAACCATTGCCGAGACAGTCGCTGCGCCGTTGGAAGCCTATGTGGATGGCGTTGATGGTATGGCGTAAATGCAGTCATCTTCAACCGATGCCGGAAGCATGAACCTGGTAATCACTTTCGCTGTTGGCACCGACCCGGATCTTGCTGCGATCAATGTGAGCAACGAGATTCAGGGGGCCATGGGTCGACTGCCCGATGTGGTGCGAAACCAGGGTGTGTCTGTGGAGAAAAGCTCTCCGGCCATACTGCAAATGGTAACGCTGACCTCCCCCGGGGGAAGTCTTGATGCAACCGCCATCAGTGCTTACGCCCAGCGCAACATCCGGACCGGCATCCGCCGGGCACCGGGTGTCGGTGACCAGACTCTGTTCGGGGCCAGGATCTACTCCATGCGGATCTGGCTGCGGCCGAACCAGATGGCAGAGTATTCGATTACTCCAGGCGATATCGTTACCGCGGTTCAGGAACAGAACGCCCAGTATGCGGCGGGTACCTTCGGGGCCGAACCCAGCGATGCCGATCTTGACTTTACCTACTCGGTTACCACGCCGGGCCGGTTGGTGAATGCGGAAGAATTCGGGGCCATCATTCTGCGCAGTGGTGAAGACAGCTCAACCCTGCGGCTGAGGGATGTTGCGAGGGTCGAACTGGGTGTCCACGATTACAGTTTCAGGGCTACCCATAACGGTGAGGTCACGGTCCCGATAGGGATTTACCTGAAACCCGGTGCCAATGCGCTGGAAACGGCGCAGGGCATCCGGGATGTTATGGAGGAGGTGTCAAAGGATTTTCCGGACGACCTGGAATACGACATCCCTTTTGATACCTCGTCCTTTATCGATGCTTCCCTGCGCCAGGTCTTGATCACCCTGATTCAGGCTCTGGTGCTCGTGGTTGCTGTGGTGTATCTGTTCCTGCAACGCATACGGGCTGCGCTGATTCCCATTGTGGCAGTGCCGGTTTCACTGATTGGCACACTGGCCGGCATGTACGCGTTTGGCTTTTCGATCAATATGCTGACGCTGTTCGGCCTGATTCTGGCCATCGGCATCGTCGTGGATAACGCCATTATCGTCCTTGAGAACGCCGAACGTATTCTCAGTACCGAGGATGTAACGCCGCGCGAGGCAGCGTCCCGAACGGTCAATGAGGTGGCCGGCCCGATTATCGCCATGACCCTGGTTACCATCGCTGTGTTTGTTCCGGTCATGTTTATTGGCGGCCTGACGGGGCAGATGTACCAGCAGTTTGCAGTCACCATTGCCGTCTCGGTGGCGATTTCCGGGGTGGTAGCGCTCACTTTGAGCCCTGCTCTGTGTGCAATGCTACTCAGTAAAACGCCCAAAACACCGGCTGCGCCATTTCGGTGGTTCAACCGGCGCCTGGACTGGGTGACCGGGCTTTATGTGTCCTGCTGCCGTTTCCTGATGAAGCACACAGCCCTTGGTCTGGGCCTGTTTGTGATACTGCTGGTGGTTATTGCTGGCATGTTCAGAATGGTGCCGGAAGGCCTGGTGCCTGCAGAGGACCAGGGCTACCTCTACACGGAGGTGGACCTGCCACCGGCCGCGTCCCTGGGGCGAACGGAACGTGCTATGGAACAGGTGAGCGAGATCACTCGAAACTTCCCGGAAACCAGTGACGTCATCGCGTTTTCCGGGATGGGGCTGGGTTCGGGCGCCAGTCGCAGTTATTCGGGTACCGCTTACGTAACCCTCGAAAACTGGACTGAGCGAACCGAAGCAAACCAGAGCAGCGATGCGGTTCTGGAACGAATCGAGAGTGAGACCGCTCACATTACCGAAGCGAAAGTGACCGCCAGCAACCCGCCACCTATTGCGGGTCTGTCCGCCACCGGGGGGCTGGAGGCCTTCTTGCAAAGCCGCCGCGGTGATGATGTGCCGACTCTTTTGAAGCAGACACAGGCCTTTATCGAAGCGGCCAACCAGCGCCCCGAGCTGAATAATGTAACCACCAGGCTGCGCAACGATGTTCCCCGCTACCATGTCGATCTCGACCGCAAAAAGGCCCTTGATATGGGGGTGCCTGCCAGCTCAGTGTTTGCAGCCATGCAAAGTACCCTTGGTGAGTTTTACGTCAACGATTTCTACTTCCGCGGTCGTGCGGTGCGTGTTCATATGCAGGCGGAATCGTCGTTTCGTGAGGGTCCGGAGGACCTGGACCAGGTGTTTGTCAGGTCTACCGATGGCGAGCTGATTCCGTTATCCACCCTGGTCACGGTGGAGAGAACCCGGGGGCCGGACAGGGTTGACCGGCTGAACGTGTATCCTTCCGCCCAAATCACTGCTGAACCTGCGGAGGGTTTCAGCTCGGGCGAGGCCATCGAGGCAATGGAAGCAGTTGCTTCAGAGTTGCTGTCTGATGACTACCAGCTGAGCTGGACAGGTACGCATACCAGCAGAAAGAGTCTGGTGGTTCGTCGCAAATGGCGCTGATCCTCGGCGTTGTCATGGTACTGCTGATTCTGGCCGCACAGTACGAGCGCTGGAGCCTGCCTTTGGCGGTGCTCAGTGCCGTACCTTTTGCGATTTTCGGGGCTTTGCTGGCGGTCTGGCTGGCGGGCATGGAAAATGACATTTATTTCCAGATCGGCTTGCTGGTGCTGATCTCATTAGCAGCGAAAAACGCAATTCTGATTGTCGAATTTGCCGTTTTGAAGCGTGACGAAGGGCTTTCTGTGGCCGAATCTGCGCTGGAAGCGGCGCGCCTGAGGTTCCGGCCGATTCTGATGACAGCGTTGTCGTTCATCCTGGGCGTGGTGCCGCTGGCACTGAGTTCAGGTGCCGGCGCCAACAGTCAACAGGCTGTCGGAGTTGGCATTATCGGCGGCATGATCAGCGCAACTTTCCTCGCGATTCTGTTTGTACCCATGTTTTACTATCTCATAACTACTTTGGGCGAAAGTGTTACTGGCCGGCTGCGCCAGTCATTTACGACGAGTGACTCAGATGTCTGAATCGGTAAACGTGATTGGCCTTTCCATGTTGCTGGCTCTGGCGCTGACCGGCTGTGTAGTTGGCCCGGATTATCAGCGGCCGGATCTGACGTTGCCCGAGCAGTGGCCGGATGGCGTCAGCGATGCGATGAGTGATCATCGCAACGACGCGCTTAGCTGGTGGGAGCGCTATGACGACCCGGTGCTCAACCGGCTGGTGCGCGATGCTGCTGAATACAATCTTGATGTGGGGCTGGCGGTTGCGCGGGTTGCGGAGTCCCGAGCTCTGCTGGGTTTTAGCAGTGCCGAGCGTTATCCGACTTTTGATGCAGACGTTTACGTCGAGCGGGAAGACGAGGGGGCTCAAAGCTCCGGTGACCCGGCTAGCGTGTTCGAAGCCCGGGGTATCCTGAACTACGAGCTTGATTTGTGGGGGCGTCTTGCCCGGGAAACCGAGTCTGCCCGTGCCAGCCTGCTTGCATCTGCCTTTACCCGTGATGCGGTGGAGCTTGCGGTGGTGACCGATGTGGTCACCACCTATTTTGACTACCGGGCCGCCCGTGACCAGATCGAAACCACTCAAAACACGATTACCTCAAGGCAGGAAGCCCTGGAGTTCCAGGAGACCCGGCGGCGCATCGGTGCATCCAGCGAACTGGAATTGCGGCAGGCCGAAGCAGAGCTCGAAACCAGCCGGGCAGAACTGCCGGGACTGCAAGCTGAAGCTGCCAGATTGGCCCGTGCTCTGGCTATTCTCACCGGTGATGAACAGGCAGTTCTGAGTGGCTTGCAGAACCTGGGCGGTTCCGGATTACCCGGTTGGCAGGCTGTGGCGGATCTGCCGGATTCCATGCCTTCGAGCCTGGTCGAGCGCCGGCCCGATATCCGCGCGGCGGAAGCCATCCTGGTTGGCGCCAACGCCGATATTGGTGCTGCGCGGGCCAACTGGTTCCCCAGGGTGAACCTGATGGCGGCTTTTGGCACAGGTGCCGTCAATCCTGGCGATCTGTTCACTGGCCCGGCAACTCTGTGGGAACTGGTTGGCACCGCGACTGCCCCGATACTCGACTTCGGTCGTCGCAGCGCTCAGGTCGATACCGCGGAAGCCCGTCGTGAAATCGCGGAGCTGGAATACCGGGCCACCGTGCGCGCAGCCTTTCAGGAAGTCGGAAATGCCTGGACGTTGTTAAATACCGCAGCCGAGCGCCTGCAGGTCCGGGAACGCGAAGTGTCGTCCCGAATACAGGTAGTCACTCTGGCTGAACGCCGCTATGAGGCGGGTTACTCCAGTTATCTGGAACTTCTGGACGCTCGTCGGGCGTTGTTCCGGGGGCAGTTGTCACAAACCGACGCCGCCCGTGATCGCCTGCTGGCGGTCGCCAACCTCTACAAGGCATTGGGCGGCGGCTGGGAAGCCAGCGACGAACAGCAGGCTCTTGCCGCAGACTGATTCGGGGTCGGCGAGCCGCTCAACGGGCCCGGTTGAAAGCCATTTTGTATAAAACCTGTGCGGACGTTAAGATACGCCATGTTTTTCCTGCGTATTTCCTTTAACAAGGCTTTCAGGTGCGGTGTTTTGACGAGCATCTGATTGCATTCATCACGGGACGGCCTCGATGAGTATCAAATCTGACAAATGGATCCGCCGGATGTCCGAAGCCCAGGGCATGATCGAGCCCTTCGAGGCAGGACAGGTTCGTGAGAACGAGAAAGGCAGGGTCATCTCCTATGGTACGTCCAGCTACGGCTATGACGTGCGCTGCAGCAACGAGTTCAAGATTTTCACCAACGTCCACTCCGCCACAGTGGACCCGAAAAACTTCGATGAAAACAGCTTCGTTAACTACACCGGCGATGTCTGTATCATTCCACCCAACTCGTTTGCCCTGGCCCGCACCGTTGAGTACTTCCGTATCCCTCGCAGTGTGCTGACCATCTGCCTGGGCAAGTCGACCTATGCACGTTGCGGCATCATCGTTAACGTCACACCGCTGGAGCCTGAATGGGAAGGACAGGTGACACTCGAGTTTTCCAACACCACCAACCTGCCAGCAAAAATCTACGCTAACGAAGGCGTCGCCCAGATGCTGTTTTTCGAATCTGATGAAATCTGCGAAACCAGCTATAAAGACCGGGGCGGCAAGTATTTCGGGCAAACAGGTGTGACCCTGCCGCGGACATGAATGCCAACCAGTTTCTGAAAGCCGTCTCACAATTGCAGAGCTGGCGGGAATTTACTTTCCTGATGGCACTGGCGGAACGCTCGTTTCCCAATTACGCGCTATTCGCCGACGCAGTCGAGTTGAAAACCGGCGCGAAAATGCGCCAGTTGCTCGACATTGGCTGGGAGATGCTGCAAAAAGAGACCTCCGAGTCGGTTATTCCGCAGCTACTGGCGAAACTCGAGAGCCTGTCCCCGGATGTGAATGCTTACGATGCCTACGGTGTCTACCCGGCCTTTGATTTCTGCCAGCTTCTGGAACAGGCGCTGCTGAATCGGTTGAACCCGTCCAGGCACCGCGCCACCGACGCGTCCCAGATGGCGACCGCGACGGTGATGAATTTTATCGAGCTTTCCGAGGGCGAGGGTCTGGACGAAGACGCGCTGGTGCGGCTTCTGGAGCAGCATCCCCTGATGAAAGAAGACAAGGTGTTCCAGCGGGAGCTGGTGCTGTCGTTCAAACGCCAGCGCACCCCGACACCCCAGTTCGTGGAACGCATTCGCAAAGACGCCGCCAACGATGGTGTAAGCAATCTCGGAATATCCCTGAGCGACTGATATGAAACTCTCTTCCTTCGGCCAGAAGTTTACGGCCAATGCTGGCATCACCTCACTGATGGACGACCTGGGCAATGCCCTGGCCTCCGGTGACGACATGATCATGATGGGCGGGGGCAATCCCGGCCATATTCCCGAAATCCAGCAGCGGGTTCAGCAGATTCTCGGAGACATGAGCCGCAGTGAGGACGATGTGCGCCGGGTGGTCGGTATTTACGACCCGCCCCAGGGCGAGAAGCAGTTTATTGCCTCGTTAGTGGAATTATTGAACCACGAGTACGACTGGGGTCTGACGCCGGAAAACATTGCGCTGACCAATGGCAGTCAGGCCGCTTTTTTCATGCTGTTCAATATGTTTGGCGGCAGTTATGGCAACGGCGATCGAAAACACATCCTGTTGCCCCTGGCCCCGGAGTACATTGGCTATGCCGACGCCGGCATCGAGCCGGACCTGTTCCGCGCAATTCAGCCCGACATTTCGTTCACGGGCGCCCATGAATTCAAATATCGGGTGGATTTTGATGCATTGGAAGTCACGGCTGAAACCGGCGCTATCTGTGTGTCCCGGCCAACGAATCCGACCGGTAATGTCATCACTGATAATGAGATGAACCGGCTCGAGGCATTGGCCAGAGCGCATGACATTCCGCTGATTGTGGATGGGGCCTATGGTACGCCGTTTCCCAGCCTTATGTTTGTAGACGCCAAACCCCGCTGGAACGAGCAGATCATCCTGTGCCTGAGCCTGTCCAAGCTCGGCCTGCCTGCCGCGCGAACGGGTATCGTGATAGCGTCGGCGCCGGTGATCAGGGCGCTTTCAAGCATGAATGCGATCATGAACCTGGCTACCGGCAGTTTCGGCGCCATGGTTGCAGAGCCGCTGGTGAAATCGGGAGAGATTCTGTCTCTGAGCCGGGACGTGGTCTGCCCGTTTTACCAGGCAAAAATGGAGAAGGCCGTTGCGGTATTCCGCGATGCCATGGGTGAGGACAGCTGCCGCTGGTACGTCCACAAACCGGAAGGTGCCATGTTCCTCTGGCTCTGGTTTCCAGGCCTGCCGATTAGCAGTCTGGCTTTATACCAGCGCCTGAAGGCAAGGGGAGTGCTGGTGGTGTCCGGCCATTATTTCTTCCCCGGGCTGCCGGAGGACGACTGGAAACACCGGCACGAATGCCTGCGGGTCACCTATTCCCAGGACGATGACCGCGTTGCCGAAGGGCTGCGAATTATCGCCGATGAGGTCAGGTCGCTCACTGCCTGAAATGGGCCTCGTCAAGGCTGAGCTGATATTCGCTGCCGTCCGGTTCCACCTGTAGCAACCTCACCAGCAGGTAGTCCTGATCGGTGGCAAACCACATCAGGGTTTTGCGTTTACTGTCGCTGTCCCGGACTTTTTCGGCCTTCAGCGTTCTTACTGTGTTGCCGCCTGCACTGAGGGTTTCCTCGTCAATTACCGCGAACCGGTCTGTGTCATAACCGCCCTTATCGATCACCCGGTAGGTCATTTCCCGCTGTCCTGCCTTGATGTCATGGCGCAGCTGAAGCTGAAAACCCATGGGATCGAGGGTGCCGTCCTCCAGAGCCAGTGAAAACTTTTTGCCCCGGTAGTGGCCGGTTGCCCGCCGGTTTGCCCAGTCAAAATTGATCGCCTGCTTCCGGTCTTTAATCAGAAAGCCCGACAGGCTGTAGCGATAGCTAAGGGGCACCACCTGTGAATCCTCCCAGCGAAAGACCAGAGTTTCATCAATGTCCGCGATAAAGGAATCTACATCCGTGCGGTACAACCAGGTGCCATCATTCTGCTTTTGCAGACGTCTGCGGGCGTCACCCTGCAGTGATATGCCTTTGTCCATCGACGCGTAGTAACTGACTTCCAGAGGCATTAGTGGCAAGTGCCCGGCATCGGGTTCTGGCTGCGAAACCGGGTCGGCCGCAGTGGCCGGACCAGTCCCTGTCAGGACAGCCAGCATCAGGCAATGAATCAGCAGAGTTAGCGGCGAGTTTGTCATGGCGTTCTCCGTTCTGAAGGCGGCAGCGCTGCTGCGTTGGCGCCAGCATAACCCGTGCCGAATTTGCAGACGATGACGATATGTTTAGTCACGCGCTGGCCGCATTGTCCGGAAGTACCAGCGGCTGACTCAATGGTTGGCCGTCAAACAGAACATGGTCGGCACCAAGCTGAATGCGGCCCTCACATAGCCATTTCGCCACGATCGGGTAAAGCAGATGTTCCCTTGCCTGGACTTTCTCCGCCAGCGTCTCGGCGGTGTCTTTACCGTCAACCTTCACCTGGGCCTGTGCAATCACCGGGCCACCGTCCAGTTCTTCGGTGACAAAGTGGATGGACGTTCCGTGAAGGGTGTCCCCGGCATCCAGAGCCCGTTGATGGGTGTTCAGTCCGGTGTACTTTGGCAGCAGAGACGGATGAACGTTTAACAGTGTACCCCGCAGGGCGCGCACGAAATCCGTGGTCAGGATCCTCATAAAACCGGCCAGCAGAATGAGGTCTGGATTACGACGACGGATTTCCGCCATCAGCATGCCATCGAATTCCTCCCGGGAGCCATAGCGGGTGTGGTCTATGGTGAAATGATCGATATTGGCCCGGGCTGCCCGTTCAAGGGCAAAGGCATTCGGCCGGTTACAGCCCACGGCGATGATCTGCCCCGGGAAGTCCCGTTCCAGGCTGGCGTCGATCAGCGCCTGAAGATTGGTGCCGGTGCCAGAGGCAAGCACAAGGATGCGCGGCCCATCTATTGGATCGGCGATCATGATGCCAGCAACCCGGGTGCATAACGCACCGATGCGGAGGCTGACTTGTCGTCCGCAGCTTCGACCATCCCTACCGCCCAGGCGTTCTCGCCCAGGGCCTGTAACGTATCCAGTGCCAGTTCCTTCTGGTTGGCCGGTACGCACACCACCATGCCAATGCCGCAGTTGAATGTGCGATACATTTCCTCATCGGCAACGCCGCCGGACTTTTGCAGCCAGTTAAAGACGGCGGGTAACGCCCAGCTGGCGGTGTCGATTGCGGCAACCGTGCCAGCCGGCAGGACCCGTGGAATATTTTCCGGAAGCCCGCCGCCGGTAATGTGGGACATGGCGCGCACATCCACTTCCTTGATCAGTTGCAGCAGGTTTTTCACGTAGATACGGGTCGGGGCCATCAGGGCATCGGCGAGCGTTTTACCCGCAATGTGCTGATCAAGGCTGGCGCCGCTGACTTCCAGGATCTTGCGAATCAGCGAATAACCGTTGGAGTGCGGTCCGGACGAGCCCAGTGCCAGTAATACATCGCCGGGTTGAGCGCGGCTGCCATCAATAATTTCACTGCGCTCGGCAATGCCCACGCAAAAGCCGGCCAGGTCGTAGTCGTCACCTTCATACATACCGGGCATTTCAGCGGTTTCGCCACCGACCAGCGCGCATCCTGCCAGCTCACAGCCCTGTCCAATGCCCTCGACGACCTGCGCTGCCACGTCCACGTTGAGCTTGCCGGTTGCGTAGTAATCCAGAAAAAACAGCGGTTCCGCACCACCAACCACCAGGTCGTTGACGCACATGGCCACCAGATCAATGCCAATGGTGTCGTGTTTCTGTAGTTGCATGGCCAGGCGAAGCTTGGTGCCCACACCGTCTGTTCCGGAAACCATCACCGGCTCGTGGTACCCGGGCGGGATGGCCACCATGGCCCCGAAGCCCCCCAGTCCGCCCAGCACTTCCGGCCGACGGGTTCTGGCCGCGGTGTTTTTGATCCGGTTGACGAGTTCATTGCCGGCGTCGATGTCAACGCCGGCATCGCGGTAGGTGAGGGAGGGCTTGTCGTCGTTCATGGAATGATTAACCAGTTGGGCAGTGGAATGGGGTTGGGCAGATGGCGACGGATTTTAACAGGTGCTGGGTGGGGGTCCAAATGCAATTCTTTGTTGAAATTCTGCAATCTCTCATTGCTACTTTCAGTCTGGACCATGGTGTATCCTAGGCAGCATTCAAACGATTCTCAGGATGATTCATGCAGGGCTCAGGAATTTTCTCGATGGTAACTGCGCGGAAAACCGCTTTCACGACTCTTTTATTGCTGGTTTCGTCGCTGTCGGCATGGCCGGTGGCGGCTGTGACGGTTACCGGACTGTATTCTGTGGAAGTGCCGGTTGAGAGTTCACAGCCTGCAGATCTGGCCAGAGGCTACTCGGATGGCTTGAGCCGGGTGTTCGTGAGGGTGTCGGGGTCGCGGGATGTGCTGAATCAGGAGGGCGTCAAGGCTCTGCTGGACAACGCCGAGTCCCTGCTGCAGTCCTATCAGTATTTACGGTCGGAGGAGCGGGGTAACCGCCTGCAGATGTCTTTCGGGGCGGTTGGTGTGAACAGCGCCCTGGCATCGGTCGATGCGCCGGTGTGGGGGGCCAATCGGCCGCTGACACTGGCCTGGATCGCGGTCGAATCCGGTGGTTCCCGCACACTATTGCATGAGCGGGGAGAATCCGGGCAATCGTCAACCTGGCGGGACGCCTTTCGCCGGGCGGCGGAAAACCGGGGCTTGCCGGTTGCACTGCCACCAGAGGAGTACGCCGACCGTGATGAGCTGATGTCGGACGTATGGGGGCAGTTTACCTCCAGAGTCAAGACGGCGTCCGAGACGCTCAACCATGATCTTATCTCGCTGGTTCGCGTCAGGCGGGCTGATAACGGCTGGCGTGCCGGATGGGTCTTTGACGGTATGGCGCTTGAGGGACCAGAACAGTCCCTGACCGCGTCCAGCCCCGGGGAACTCGCAGAAGCCGTCGTTGGTCGCTGGGCCGATTCCTTTGCGGAGCGCTACGCCGTCGATGGCAGCGAGGTGGGTGAGTCCCCGCAGGTTGATATTGTCGTGCACGGTATAGACGGACTTGAGGCCTACGCTCAGGCCAACCGGGTATTGAAGAATCTGTCGCCGGTCCAGAATGCAGGCTCGACGGCGACCCGGGATAGCCGGGTTACCATCCGTGTTGCTTTCTCCGGCGAAATCGGGCAATTGCAACGTTATATCGCGCTGGATCCGCGGCTGGTGCCGCTTTCAGAGGCTGAGGTGTCAAGGCTGCCGCCGGGGCAGGATCAGGCAGGCGGAGAAGCGAAAAGCAATCCACAACCCCAGCCGACTGAAACGGCGCCAACATCAGCAGTGCCGGTGGCGCCGATAACGGATTCATCCTCGTCGCCTGACCGGATGCTTGCCTATGATACTCTGCTCATCGGCGAGGATGAGGCTGATCAGGCATTCGAATCACTGTATCAGGTACTGCATTATCGCTGGCAATCAGCACCCGTTATCGGTGGCGAGCGCGGTGAATGAATGGACGACATAGGGTTTCAGGGAGCGTATTTATGGCTCACAACTGGCGCTGGATTCCCAACGCGCTGACGTTCCTGCGGATCCTGCTTGTGGTGCCATTCGCATTTGCTCTCTGGTCAGAGAATTACCGGGCGGCGCTGGTCATTTTCTTTACCGCTGCAGCGACAGACGCATTTGATGGCTTCCTCGCCCGTGAATATGACTGGCGAACGCGCCTGGGTGCGATCGCGGATCCATTGGCCGACAAGGCCCTGTTGATTGCTGCGTATCTGATGCTCACCCTCACCGGAGTCCTGCCTTACTGGCTGTTCTGGCTGGTGCTTGGCCGCGATCTGCTGATTGTTGCAGGCGGGCTTGCGTATCACTACTGCATCGGGCCTTTTGAAATGCGGCCCAGCCTGGCAGGCAAATTCAATACCCTGATCCAGATCCTGGTTGCTCTGGCCATCATCATGTTGCTTGCGGGTTTGCCGATGCTGCCCTGGGTGACCGAGTTCGGTGTCTGGCTT
>Ga0136604_1000923_pt1 | contig 13819 bp, 11 predicted proteins | sample AntRauFillE10628_FD_104928 | JGI IMG/M metagenome (GOLD analysis project Ga0136604, IMG submission 104928) | Saline lake microbial communities from Rauer Islands, Antarctica - Metagenome Filla E10 #628 | ecosystem: Environmental > Aquatic > Non-marine Saline and Alkaline > Saline | place... | reverse complement strand
ATTCCAGGCCTAAGAATAAGAACGTGTACTTCCGCAAATAACGCGGAGATATTTAAATAACCGTCTAGGGTTTGTTGTGAGGGGTTTAAGAGCTCGGTGTTTTTAGAGATAAACAAAACTCTGGTGACGTTTCGATTTTCTGTGTCTTTAAGTACCCGCTTATCAGAAATAGCCTTCTCCACCGAGATGGTTTTTTCTTTTGCAGCCTCACTCACCTTCCTGTCCTTGATTATGTATTCAAGTTCCAGGCTGGCTCGGTCGGATGCGTCGTACTTTGAAAGATCTCGTCTTGCCATTGTTCAAAATTATAACAGTAAATTTAACATTAACTTTGATAACTCTTAACTAGTTTATCGATATAACTTAATTGGTACTGATAAAACTCTTTTGCTTGCTCGTACCCATTTTGGCCGTGTTCGACAATTAATTCAGGTTTATTATCATATAGCATTATTGCTTTAACATAATTATCCTGATCGGCAACTGGTACCACTATGCCATTTTGATAATTTATAATAAATTCTCCCGCTGCTCCTACATCGGTACATATCACCGGCATTTGTGTGGCCGCTGCCTCGACCATCACCATTCCCCACCCCTCATGCTGTGAAGACAAACAAAGTACGTCATGGCGAATCATTATTTCAGCAACCTCATCACACCAAGAAACAAACTGGATTTTTTTATCAAGCTCCAGATCGCTAACTTGTTTTTGCAAATCCTGCTTCTGATTACCTTCACCCATTAAAGTGAGCGTGATATCTTGATTAGTTTTTAAGGCTAATGAAAAGGCCTTGATTAGAAATTTTAGATTTTTTTCAGGTGAGAATCGACCGACGTACAAAAATTTAGTCGGTTTAGTTGGTGCAAAAACTCGGGTTTTACCTAAATTTAAAAATTGTTCTCTATCGGATGATATTGGTAAGACTACGATTTTATCTATTGGTATTCCTCTGGAAGTTAAAGAGCTTTTAATTCTCTTTGACACGACTCTAATCATTGATGACTGCCTAATTACATAATCAGCCCAGATTATTCTCAGTTTATTAAAAGTACTTTCTCGGATTGATAATTTGTTAAAAACATCTCCATGAATTTGTATATGTAACTTAGACTTTGTGCCAATGCAAATTAGATAAGCAACTAGAGAAGCTTCGAATGGATCTTGGCTAGAAACAACAAAATCTCCCTTTTCTGTTTTTATAATTTTACGTCCAACTAAAACTGCTTTGATTAGAGACCCTAACTTTGTTTTAGTATTAGTGGCATGAGCTTGTAAATTATCAGTTTTTTTAGAATCGGGATAACCACTTTTTTTGTTTGTAAAAATGATTGAATGGTAGCTTTCGAAATGCCTTGCATAACTCATCATTCTTAATTGCTCTCTTGATCCCTCTATGAAGATATTTTTTGCATAACCTATAGTGATTAGTTTTGACTTATTCTTTTGCATAAATACCCTGAAGTAAAGAAGTTAGTGAATCAATATTTTTGTCTACGGCGAAATCTTTTGACCTGGCTCGGGCAGATTGAATCATGCGCTCAACTGACTCAGGGTGATTGAGTACTCTACAAATAGCCTCTTCAAGCGCCTCGGTGTCATTATATTCAACCAACAGACCTTCGACTCCGTTAGTTATTAATTCTGGATTGCCTCCGACATTGGTTGTGACTATCGGCGTACCTAAATCCATAACTTCAATTAGTTGGTGAGATAATCCTTCATGCGCCGTATTTAAGACAAAAACATCGGCTCCTTTAATCACTGCCCCAAGTGCGTCTTGGGTAAGAGAACCCATTAGTCTGACTGAGCTAACTAGACCTTCGGCCAAAAGTAAATCCTCAATAGCAGACTCTTGCGGGCCATCGCCAACAATAACCAACTGGGCCTTGGGGTGAGTTTTCTTAATTCTAGAAAAAACTTTTATTAACTGAATGAAGCCTTTATTAGGAACTAAACGCCCGGCTGACACTAGGGTGGGGTCGGTGAAATTAAATTGTTTTCTAATGGCTTCCCTACTTTCGCCGATTTCAATTTTATGAAGAGAGCTGTTTATCACAGTGATTTTCTTGGAATCAACTGACCATTTTTCGACAATTTGTTTAAGGTAATTCGATGGTACCACTACTTGACGAGCCTGGCGGGCAACATAGCCCTCTAAGCGACACAAAAGACTAACCCTGAATCCATAGCTAAGTCTCTTTTCAATAAAATCATGTAGTCGGTCGGTTACCCCAAAGCGTAACTGTCCTTGTTCCCAAGCATAATCTCCAGGGACTCTTACTAAAAAAGTCTTTCGGGTGAGCTTGGCTACCACCATCGCTGGCACTCCGACACTAACTGGGTCGAGAGCGTAAATAATATCTGACCCCTTACTTTCTCGCCACAGCTTATAAGCATATACAAAATGTCGGATTATCTTAGGATAATGTCTAACCCAACCAAAAGGCACGACACTGACCTCGATCCCTTTGTCAGGTAATTCAGATTCGAGCATGGTGGCGTAAGTAGCCGGCCCACCTATCTCAGGTGGATATAGTCCAGTTGCAATGGTGATTTTCATACTATTAATAATACCATCCAGCGCCTAAAAACTTAATATTAGTTGATTAGCGAAATAATCACCCTAGCCAACTTGTTAGAGTCGTGCCTGACTAAACTTCGCTTAAGTGTGTCTCCAGCGGTGGTACGGATTATCTCATCGGCCACAAAATCATCGACGATGAATTGATCTTGGCTGGTATCAACATTTACTCTAACCGGCCACTCTCCTTCCTCCTGATAGCGTTCGAGTAAGCTAGGGGAAGCTTCGGTACTATTTACCAATACATAATCTGGCTGACGAGTGAGGTACTGACTGATGGTGGCGAGGTGTTCCTTGGCTCCGAAATCATCCGTCTGACCCATTTTGGTCATTAGGTTGCAAATATAGACAACCTTGGCTCTTGTGTCTTTAATAGAATCGGACACTCCCTCAACCACTAAAGCGGCGGCGAGGCTGGTGTATAAATCACCCGGGCCAACTATAACCAAGTCAGCCTCTTTAATTCGGTCAGAGGCATCTTTACTAATGCTGACTTTTGGTTCTAGAGCTACTTCAGTTATTTTTTTATTTGTTGGCTCATCAATTAAGTGCTCGCCAACAAGCTTAGTTCCGTCGTCATACCAAGCTACCAGATGGGACGGGTTGGTAGTAATTGGTATTACTTCACCTCTCACTCTAAGTACCCGAGCGGCGGCTTTGATGGCTTCTTCTTCTGAACCGAGGATGTCAGTCAAAGCTACCAAAAGAAGGTTTCCAAAATTATGTCCGCTTAGACCTTCCCCCTTATTGAAACGGTACAAAAACAATTCTCGCAATAATTCTTCGTGTTCATCTACCTCACTGGCTAAGGCAGACAAACACATACGTACGTCACCCACCGGTAAATAGCCAAACTCATCACGAAGTTTACCGGTCGAACCGCCAGAGTCGGCCATGGTAACAATGGCAGAAATGTTTATTTGGTCTTGGTATTTTTTTAGGCCTTTCAGAACTGTATGAGTCCCCGTTCCCCCGCCAATGACTACGACGTTTTTCTTGGTGTGCATAATTTATATAACTAGAATCAAACAAACAAAGTTAGTTTATTTAAATAAAGGATCGAATACCTGTTGTTCCATATTCTTAGCAATCAAATCCCAGTCATATTTATTAAGCACCATAGACTTAGCAGACTTGGTTATTTGTTGAACTTTTTCAGGGTTTTTGGTTATATCCATAACGGCTTTAGTGATGTCAGTAGGGCTATCTATACCGACCGCCCATCCAGTAGTGGTCTGATCGGGATTTAATTTTTCATCAAACAAGAAATCGGCTATGCCACCGGCTTGGGTGGCGACAACCGGCAACTCTGCTGCCATGGCTTCGACAAAGGAATTGCCCATACCTTCAGAACGAGAAGGACGGATAAAAATATCGCAGGCTTTTAGATATTTGGGCATGTCAGCATGCTCAATCTGTCCGTAAAATACGACTCGAGGTTCTACCCCTATTTTCTTGGCTAGGGCTTTTAGCATATCTTCGTCTGGACCGGTACCAAAAATTATAAATTTAACTTTCTCCGGTAAGGTTGGAAGAGCCTTGATTACATTGTCTACAGCATTTTTGTGCACCAGTCTTGAAGTAGTGACTAATAGAACATCCTCTTTGCTAAAGCCTAACTCAGCTCTAATGGCTTTAAGGTCAGCTTCGCTATAAGACTGACTGAAGTGGGTCGTGTTGACTGCATTGGGTATCAAAATTGGTTCTTTTCTAAAACCTTTTTGTTTGGCCCAATTACCCAAGAAATTAGAAATGACTTGAATAGAATCAGCGGTAGTGAAAGCTCTCTTAAAAGATTCGCCAAACATGCGCATTTTGTGTTCGATATGGGCCGGCGGGTCGCCCTCTTGTAGGGTAAGTAGGTATTTAACCTCAGGAAAAGACTTTTTAAACTTACTGGCAGGAACACCAGTAGCGTGTGCCATCATGGCCCAGATACCGTCAAAGTGGTGGGTTTTATGAAGCTGTTTCGCGGTATACCACGCCAGCCATTGGTAGATGATTTTATTTAAATGGAGAGGTAGCTTGCGTAAATCACCCATACTAGGATTTTTGGTGGTAAGGCCAATACGGTGAACTCGGACATTACCAATCACCTCGCTTTTGGGCAAGGTTGAATCATAGCGATTACAAAGGAGATGAAATTCATAATCCTCATTCGGTAACCTATTGGTGATTTCTTGAATGGCTACTTCGGCTCCCCCGACGTGTTTGGGAAAATAAGCCAAGGAGAAGATTAAAATTTTCTTGCTCATTTTTTTACCTGCTTTATATAATCTACTAGTTGGTACTTGGGTTTCCAACCTAACTCCAAGGTCGCTCTCTTAATATCTACTTCTGAGGTCATTCGGTTTCCAGGCCTTTCAGGCAACAAATCAATTTCACCACCAAACATCTCGGCTACTTCCATAATAGAATAAGCGGTTGGATTACCTAGACCATATTCATCACCTTCACCTTTTTCACCTACAGCAAATAATCCATCGACTATATCTAAAACGTGAGTGAAGTTTCTTTTTTGAGTACCTGGTTTTCTTACTGATAATTTTTCATTCAGTTGATTCTTCTGCAGAAAAATACCGATTAAAGTTCCGGTTTCTAGATCACCCCTTTCTCTTGGGCCATAGACGTTATAGAAATAAGTAATAGCGTAATTTATTCCGTACCAATCTCCATACCTTTGTACTAGATTAGTATTAGAAGCTTTAGTCCAAGCGTAAGGACTCTGATCTTTACCGATTCCGCCATCAGCAAATTTGGTTGATGAGCCGGCGTAAACAAGCTTAGCTCCGGTTTTTCTAACGTATTCAAGAACCGACATGGTACCTAACATATTAGAATCGAGTACCAATTCTATGTCAGCGAAACTTTGTTCGACTCGAGCATATTCGCCGAGATGGAAAATAATGTCCGGGGCTTCTGGTATCAGGATGTTGATGTCTTTGGTGTGACCGTCACGATACTCAACTCCTTCAACATGATTTTCTTTGGTGCCAGTAAAGTAGTTGTCGAGAGAGATAACAGCGTAGCCTTCTTTGACCAAGCGTTCGCAGAGGTGCGAGCCGATAAATCCAGCTCCCCCGGTTACAACTGCTAACTTTTTTTCTGCCATAGATACTTGATATTACCAAACTTTAATCAGATTGGTTACCCTTCTTACTAATGACTGCTCCAAAAATCCCTAAAACAATCAAGCCAATCAAAGCTAAGTAGGGCCAATTTTGTTGTTCTTCAGGACTATTCTGATTAGCGTTAGCTAACTGACCAAAAGCGAGCTTGGTTTCTTCTTCAACTTTTGAATTAGTTTCAGTAGTAACAAGGGTTTCTTTAGGGTCGACCGGTTTATTGGTAGCAAAGTTAAATTGTTGGTTGACCTCACTGGTTGGCGGTTCTCGATTAGTAGAAATAGCACTAATCATCGGTGTGGGAGACCGGTCGATGACTGACGTTTCCCTGACTGAATCAGTAGCTAGTAAGCTAGAAGGTGACATCATGTCTACCGCCACACCCTCGGCGTCATAAATCATAATTAAACTCTCAGCCGTATTGCCGATTTTTGCCCCAGCAATGGTGATTGATTGATTGGGCAAGAGAAAAGTTCTTGGGGGCAAAACAAAAGTCTCATTACCTTTTAATCGATAGTTCGATAAATCCACCTCATATTTGGACTGATTATTAATTACCACATCACCATTTCGATTAGTATTCAGGGAAAGTGCTATGGGTAAAATAGTGATTTCGTGTCTGGCAATTTGTTCTTGCCGTTTGTAGCCAGCGAACAAAGTGACCACATATTTACCTGGGTACTTAAATACATACTCGGGATTATTTAAGTTTGAGGTGTCTCCATTACCAAAATTCCAGACATACTCAAGAGAATTAATTAGACTAGAGCCAATGCCAGAGGCGGTGGAGGTAAATTTTATTGGCTGATTGACGTAACCGGTATCGGGAGAATTTATCACTAACTTAAAACCGACTGATGGAAGACTTAACCGCAAAGATGATTCGCCACTTCCACCCGACTTAGCTACAGTCTGATTTAAAGTAACTTTAGAATCATTGTCGTAGACTTCAGCTTCTTTGTCATCATTGTTGTCTTGGTTATAATCAGTCGCTGTATAACTGTCGCTCGCTTTCTTGCCTGGGGTAGCTAGAGCGGTAACCCAACCAGAGCTGGTGTACTGAGCAGTCTCCTTGGTTTCGTTGTCTCCTCCTAAGTTTTCCCAGTCGACTCCTCCGCTGACTTGATCAACCAGAGAACCGTTAGGCCTCACTAATTGTAGAGTAGCTCCTGAATTTACCAATGAACCGCTATAAATTAAAAAGGCGGAACCGGGCGCAGAACTATCACTAATTCTCTCCAAGACCGCATACGAACCGGCTGGTATAGTGCCAGATAAATCTATACTTAGATTGTCTTTATCTATTACTTTCCAGCCGTCTAAATCAACGGCACTGCCGTCATTATGGAGTTCAATCCATTCATGATTAGCTGACTCAGTTGAACCCATCCAGGCGACCTCGGTAAAATAAACGGCGGCGGAGGCACTGGCTGGAAAGATAAATATTAAAATTATCAGCCAGAGCAGTTTCATATTTTAGTTAAAAGGAGTGCGTTCGTCTTCTTTTTGACGCAGAATCTTTTTTACTTCATTGATATCAATATTAGACTGGTCTGTCTCCACTCCTGAATTCTCCCTAGTGATTGACTGAGGCTTCTCGGCTTCTGGTGGTTTTGCTTGGCTATAGTTTGGGGTTTCGGTTTTTTCAATCCCGGCTTTTTTTAGCACATCTGCCAAAGCCTGCTTTAGGTCTCCTTCTGGTTTTGGTTTAGAGGAAAAATTTTGTTTTGGTTGATGGTGGTTGTTTTTATTGTTTACTTCTTTAGATTGAGCTGATGGTTGATTGTCATTCGGTTGCGGAGTTTTTCTAATCTCCGTCTTTACTGGAGTGACTGAGTTGGACTTATTTTCGTTTGCTGAAATTTTCGATAAGATGCTCCGTAAATCATCAGCTGTCTTTTCTGGTTTTTTATTTTCTCTTTCTCTTGGTTTAGTTGAATTAGACTGATTAGATTGATTATGGTTAGGGCGATTATTTGCTTGATTGGTTCTTGAGTGATTGCTTTGACCGTCCCTTGGCTTATAATCAAAATTCTTTTTATTTTGGTTGTTCTTGTTGTTTTGATTGGAGTTTTTAGGTGGTACTTCAGGGGCATGTAAAGCGAGCACTATTTTTTCTACTTCCTCGCGACGCTTGGCGTACTGTAAACGGCTGTGGTTTAAAACCATATTCACACAAGACACTGATGGCTTGGCTAGCGGAGCTAAAGTCTCGGCTGAGAATGGTTGTGAGCCAATACCGTCAATCATCAAAGTTAGATAAATCTGAGCAAAGCCTAGGTTCACTAAATCGGTCGCTTCAAACCGTGGAGCAAAGACGGTCTCGAGCACCTCTCCGTCAAAGGGACCAACACGAAAAGAAATAGTGGTGCCGACGTTACCAAACACAGCATCGCGAACCTCCTCTTCCATTTGAGCGATGTACTGATGAGCAATGATTAGGTTTAAATGATACTTTCTAGCTTCTGACAGAATATTAGCAAAAGTAGCGTTGGCAAAAGACTGGAATTCGTCGACGTAAAAATAAAAATTGGGCATTTGACTCATTTGCTCTACCGGCAAATCTGCCCGACTCATAGCGGCTAGGTAAATACGGGTGGTAAGCATCGAGCCAAGTAGATTGGCGTTGGTTTCACCAATCAGACCTTTAGACAGGTTCATGATAAGAATCTTCTTGTTGTCCATCAGCTCGCGAATGTCGAAGCTTGATTTTGGTTGACCAATAATATTACGAATCAAAGGGTTGCCGGTGAATTGGCCAATTTTGTTTTGGATGGCGGGCAAAGCTTCGGCGGCGAACCTATCGGTATAACCAGCGAATTCTTCAGTCCAAAAAGATTTAACAGCTGGGTCCTGACAGTAATCAACTACTTTTTCACGGTATTTTTTATCAATAAATAACCGGTTGACTGATAGTAAGGTAGTGTCGGGATACTCAATAAGAACCAAGAGAGCATTGGTGAGAATGTACTCCATGCGAGCACTCCAAGCATCTACCCAGATTTTTTTGAAGGTTGACATTAATCCGGACACTACCAGGTGGCGCTTGTCGGGACCGACGTCTTCCATAACGTTAAAAGAAACTGGGTGGTCTAAATCAAAGGGAGCAAAATAAACTACGTCTTTAACTCTATGCTCTGGCACGTATTCTAAAAGTGTCTCAGCGGCTGAACCGTGTGGGTCAATGAAGGCCATTCCTTCACCATTTTGAATATCTTGTGCGGCCATGTTTTCGAGTAGGGTAGATTTACCCATACCCGTCTTACCAACAACATACATGTGACGCTGTCGGTCTCTGGCTTTAATCCCAAAAGATACTCCCTGGCCTCGGGCGTCTGTTTTAGCAAAAAATGTGATCTTTTCCGGATCGAAAGCTGTCATATATTAAAAAGTATAACACTTAGTTATTGAACTGTGACTCAACGTGCGAAATCAACTTCTCAACATCTTCATTACGACTTTCTGAGCCAAGAATGATAATGGCCACCTCCCTCTCTTTACCAGCCACATTGATGGCGTGAAGTGAGACTGAGGTTTGACCAGCGGCCAAAGTCTCCCCAACCTTACCGCCAATAAAGTTGTCCATGTCTTCCACCTCATTGAAATTAGTTAAGTCAGAAAATTCACCGCCGACATAAACATTGTCGGTGGCCCGGTCGGCGGTTAGGTTGAAGATGAAACTTCGGTCATCGTTGATGTATTTGGTTAACTTATATAAATCTTCTACGGTGGAGGTGTTCGAGGCACTTAGTCCAGACGGGTCGGCGAAATTTGTATTTAGCATGCCTAATTGACGAGCCTTGGTATTCATCGAATCAATAAACTCTTGTCGGCCAAGTTCTCCCGCAATAGTTTCAGCGGCTTCGTTGGAAGACTCAACTAAAAGTAGCTGTAATAAACTGTACATAGAAACAGTACTACTTTCTCTTAGTCGGGGAATTAACGAGGTGACAAAAGTCGGTGAGGCTACTCTGACGCGAGCATCTAGATTTATTTTTTCGGCGGAGACTACGGCCGTCATTAATTTGACCACTGAAGCAATTGGTAGCTCGGTACTAATATTATCAGCGGCTAGTATGGTGTCGTTTTCGGTATCGACCGCTAGATAGCTCTTGGCGGTGACTGTGGGTGCGGTTGGCTCGTAGACGAAAGTCTCGCTGGGTTTTTGGCTAGGTTTTCTGACCAATATCGGCATATCTATCTTCACTTCAGAAAATAGTTTCTCGGCTGATTCTGAACTTAAACTAATGCCCCCCAAGTCAAAATTATCATCGACGACTTCCCCGCTGGGATAAAATGGCTGACCGTGAATTAAATAATTTCCTTGAAAGGTAATTAGCCAAGGTAAGTTAACTTGCCCTAAAGAACTGAATTCTTTCTCTGATAGGGATTCGATTTTGTACAGCCCAGAAGCTACTTCATAGACAGAGCCGGGTTTGCTGGTTGCGGTGATTTTTTCACTCAATAACAATACGCCATTCTTGAAATAGCGTAATTGTTCGGCTGATATGTCTACTTCAATAAACGATAGACCTTCGTCGATAAAGGCGTCCCTGGTTTCTAGAAAGAGACTACTTTTCGATAAAGCTTCAGCTGGCCCGTAGTTAAGAGTGGTCATACTTTGACTCTCTTGGTTCATAATAGTAACAACTGGTGAGGCTGACTGGCTTAATTCGGATACATACCCATACCCAGATGTACCCAAAACCACCAAAGTGGCTAAAGCAAAAACAGACAATGAGGCTCTGGTGGTGCTTCTGGTACTGGTGGTGGCTTGGGCACTTTTAGGGGTAAAGGAAATTGGAGCTCGCGACTTGAATCTCGGAGGTATTAAAACTCCCTTACCGTCTCTTGGCTGATCTTCCTCATAGGAAAATAATTTCACTGAATTATCCGATTGATCTCGCATGTCTATATAATACCTTACTAAATTAGCCAAAAGCCTACTAGCTAACAAGCAGATTATTGACTAGCTGTAGCCGGTTTTAAGGCAGATTGAGTGTAGATATTTGAAGGGGCCCAAATCATCCAAGAATTCACTCCAGCGTCGTAGCTGGCTTGAATTTGAGCTCGTACGTCAGCGGCGTCATAGTCTCCTCCATAATCAAAATCTTGTATCCAGGTACGGAATTTGTCAGCGGTATAAACGGGTTTGGTGTATTTTCCCGTAAAAGTCTTCGTTCCGCTGGCGTTGGTACTATAAATTGGCTCATGCAAGAAAGCTTCCATCGGGGTGGTGCTAGATATCATCCTATTAACTCCGGCTTGCATGGCGTAATTAACCACTTGGTAGGGATGGTCATTGGGGTTACCTAGACCAAGAAAACTATTTGGGTAATGCGACGGATAAACCATTGGGGCAATAAAATCAAAGTAGGGAGCGGTTCTGTCTTGTACTTGTCCGATTGAGAGGTCGTCGAAGTTGGTGGTGGTCATACCGAACAAATCGGCTGAAGTGTACGGAGTGCTTGAGGCTCGGCCGGTGCCGGTGTGTTTATAGTCAGCGAATTTTGCTTCTTTGGCTAGTTCGGTACTAAGATAACTGAAAAAAGCTTCTAGGTTGGCCTGTCGGTCCATTCCATATTCACCAGCCACGCTTTGAGGATAATAAGTATCGGCCATATTACCATCGGACGGATAGCGTACGTAGTCAAAATTTAACTCGTCAAAACCAATGTTGTATGAGTCTATAGATAGTTCAATAATATAATCCCAATAAGGCTTGCTAGCGACATCGATAAAAGAAAGTCCTTTGCCGTCCTTCCAGACGGTGGTTTGGTCAGCTCTTTGAACGGCTAGGCTGGGGTTTTTGGGAGCAAAGAAAGGATCTTGAAAAACAGTGATTCGTCCAATTACAAAAATATCTAAATCGTGTAAGCGGGCGATTAACTCTCGCATATCTCTGGCTCCACACTCGGCGGCGGCCCAAGCTGGTTTCCAGACGTCACTTTTAGGTGAAAAAGAAATAGTTCCAGAGTAGTCTTTGATGTCGATAATCACGGAGTTTATTTCCGTTTCTTCCATTAAGGTGATGAGTCGGTCACGGAAGGATGGTGTGCCGGCTACACAGGAAGTCATATAAATAGCTTTAACTTCCTTAGGTAAGGGGACATGTCCAACCTCCGGACGATTATCAATGACCTTTGGTTCGACTTCTTGGGGAGACTCATCTTGGTTGGCGGTAGAGTCAGTATTTTGTTGTAGGTTTTGTCGCTCCGAGTGCACATCAAAAATTGGCAACGGGAAAACTGTTAAAACCGCAAATACCAGTCCGGTGGCTACTAAAGGTGTGCCGACTTTATGCATTGGTTTATTTTAACGCACCTTCGTCAAAAAGCACCTCGGTGGTCTCGATAAAAGTATCGGAGCCTCTTTCTCCATTACCTTTATCTAGTCGATTTAGGTATAAATTACGTCTTAGAAAGTAGCCGATTAAGATAAGTAGTATCCCCAGGCCCAGTACGACATATCTTCTCCAAAGCTCAGGCACACCGACAAAAGGAACTATGGTGAGCAGGATACCGGAAATAAATACTAGAGTTTCTTTAGACATGAATGAATAAATGAGCGTAGCGACTATTATGAATTTATGTCCCAATTTGTTCTGCCTTTGGGCAAATTGCTGGACGGCATAATAATCATGACCACTCAATAATTAACAATAAAATCATTTTAACCTATAGACTAGCAAAGTGACAAACAAACCCTGTTTTCACCAACAAAGTCTAGTTGCTGTCTACTTTTTATTTTCAACAATCAGTACGAATTCCCCTTTCTGTCTGACTGGCTCGTGCTCCAATATGTCGATTATCTCGGTGGGGGTACCGATTAGCATTTCTTCATACATTTTAGTTAGTTCTCTTCCTAAATAAATCTTAGCGTCTGGTTGATGCTCGAGGAGACTGTTTAGGGTCTTCATTATTCGGTGAGTTGATTCAAAAAATACCGCTGGTCGATCTAGATTGGAAAGAGCCTTAAAAAAGGTCTCTCGACCCTTCTTTTGTGGAGCGAAGCCAAGAAAGATGAATTGGTTGCCACTGATGCCAGCTAGTGATACTGCGGTGGTAACAGCTGATGGACCGGGAATGGCTTCGATATTTATACCGGCTTCTCTAGCCTGTTTTATTAGAAGAACCCCAGGATCGCTGATTCCGGGAGTACCAGCGTCTGATACCAAAGCAAAATGTGTACCGTCCTCCAATTCGGAAATAATTCTATGATGAGCATCCTCACTTGTGTGAGCGTCGTATCGACGGAGTGACTTCTTGATTTCATGTTTGGCCAATAGTTGACCAGTGACCCGGGTATCTTCACACAAAACTACATCACACTCGCCGAGGGTGCGTAAGGCACGCAAGGTAATATCCTCCAGATTTCCAATTGGAGTGGCTACGAGTGATAGTTTTCCGGCTGATTTCATAATGGAGTAACCTTAGCACTGATTGGGTAAAAATAAAGGGCACGGCCGAAGGCCGTGCCCTTTATTTTTCTAACGCCAATTAAATCCTCGGCCGAAGTGGCCCCAGCTGGCAGTGTCTTTATAGATAGGGGCGTCTAGCTGAAGAAAGCTTCTGATACCTTTGGGAGTTAAATCATAGCCCTCAACTTTTTCAGGCACACCGTCGACAATTGCTACAGCCATTAAGGCTTCGGGGTGACCAATGGCGTAAGCTAATTTAACCAACACTTTGTCGGCTTTAGGATATTTCTCTAAATAATCTACCGCTACTCGCCGAGCCATGTACGCCCCTGACCGATCGACTTTGCTTGGGTCCTTACCCGAAAAGGCTCCCCCACCTACGGCTATCTCTGGACCGTAGTTATCAATGATTATTTTTCTTCCCGTCAGACCAGCGTCCGCGTCGAATCCACCTTGTGACCAATCTCCAGCGGGATTAATGTGGTAATTCTTAGCATTGGGAATGTTTGCTTCAACCAGCTTCTTTAGAAGCTCAGTCGGAGCATTCTGAAAACTACAAACTACAGACAGCACCTCTCCTGCCTCGTCTAAGGTTATCTGGGTTTTACCGTCATAAGGATACTTTTCGTACACTGCCTGACAAAGCTTTCTAGCTAGTTCGTACTCCTTCGGCATATATGTATCTGTCT
>Ga0136604_1000918_pt1 | contig 13855 bp, 16 predicted proteins | sample AntRauFillE10628_FD_104928 | JGI IMG/M metagenome (GOLD analysis project Ga0136604, IMG submission 104928) | Saline lake microbial communities from Rauer Islands, Antarctica - Metagenome Filla E10 #628 | ecosystem: Environmental > Aquatic > Non-marine Saline and Alkaline > Saline | place... | reverse complement strand
GTACCAAAGTAAACCCAGCCATCGGTACCACTCGATGTTGTAGATATCTTGAGCGCATTTGACCCATAGTAACCAGCGGTTGGGCTGGGCGAATCTCCGGTCGTAACATTACAGAAATCTACTTGCGAACCTTTTAAGACAGGAAGCCGCGTATCTTCTGCACTCCATCCGCCAGCATATCGCGGCAGCACGCGGTTAATGCCATCACCCGGCGTGCCTACTACGTCCCCCCAGTTATTGTTCGATGAGGTTACGTCAGCGTTTTGATTACTCCAGCCTTGCGTAAATGTGCTAGCAGCAGCTTCAGCAGCATCAGCTTTAGTAGTTGCATCTAGTGCTGCGGCATCAATAGCATTTTGTTCAGCGTCAGTTATGACGCCATCTATCATAGCTTGTTCACGAACGTCTGCGTAAGTCTTAGCTGCCTGCTCTGCATCATCAGCTTTTTGCTGAGCAGTTGCAGCTGCTGCTGCGTAGTCGGTTACATCAGCGTCATTCGCAGGCTTTCCGGTGCCTGAAACTTCACTGCCCCAGTCGGCAGAATTCTTGGTCGCTAGTCCTCCCTGCCCGGATATAGATGCAGCCGTATTACTCCCGGTTACATCAGCGTTATTCGCAGGCTTGCCCGTCCCCGTAATATCAGCCCAGTTTGCCCCAGTGCTTGTGCTTGAAGGCGTGGTTGCGCTCATGCTTGCGGTTGCTGCGGATGTGTTACCAACGTTGTCAACTGAGCGCAGCCAGACATAGTGCAGGGTAGACACCGGCAGGCCGTATAGAACCGTTTCGCTGCCGACGGCTATAATGGCAGGCGTGCCCGGTATCGTGTTGGTGGTGCTTATGTAGACTTCAATATGACGCAGGTCTGTATTTGTTGGGTTGGTCCACCTCACACGCACAGCTTGGCTTAGTGCTGTAACGCTGTCCAGCGTCGGAAGATCCGGCGGCGTGGTATCTGCTGTAAGCGTTTGGGTAACGTCCAGCCACTCAGATTTACGCGGTAAGTTATTCCATGCGCTAATCCCGACGGTGTACTCGGCAAGGTATTCTAGCGGCTGTAGTAGTACCTCGCCACTGGTGGTGAATAGGTGCCGGTATGCGGATGCGCCGGTCTTCTTCCAGCGTATCTGATACTGCTCGACGAAATCATCAACTGACGGGGTGAAATCTACCAGCATGGCCGGGAATAGCGTTCCGTCCGGACCCTTTGAGGTTGAAGATGTAAGCGTTAGACCTGTGGCGTTTAGCACCGTGAACGGATCTGGCAGGGTGGTATCTGGCGATAGAAGGTCAGGCGTCACGACATCATATGTGTATATTGCAGAGTCATGCTCTACAGCCGACAGCTCAACCTCGCCATTTGCGGCAAGAGACAGTGATGCAATGGAAAACTTCTTGGCCGCCCAACCCGGAGTGGGGTGTGTAATAGTAATCACGTCACCGACGGCGCACTCTAGAGCTTCAGATGTGGCAGTAAACGAGCACGACATGCCATTGCGAGACTTGTACAGCATCATCCGGGCGAGGTCACGCGCTTGCAGATAGTTGGTGCAGGTGTCCACGGTGCGCTCAGTGTGCAGCTCTGTACCGTTATCCTCTTCCAGCAGTGTAGCTTCGACAGTCCCGCCTGGTTCCGGGAAAATGGCAAGGTCTTCTTTCCAGTTTTTGTTTGGGTTAGCGAACTTCAGCGACACCCGATTAAACTTGTCCTTCTTACTGACACCCTCAATTGATATACCATCAAGGATATGCGACTTATCGAAGTCAAAAACAGACGCGCTATCCTTATCGATGTTTAGCTGATACTTGCCCTGAGAATAAGGCATCCTTCCCCGGACGCCGAGCAACAACACTTTGACGTTATCAAAAACGCTTTTACCACTATCTAATATAGTGTTGCACTGATATAGCTTTGCTGACTCGCCATCAATGTATATGGTGTCCGAAGTTGTGAACGGTGTGCCGGTGTCCTGTATAAATGTAATTCTAAAGACGTCGCTTATAGTGCTGTTCCTGTTTGCCCAATCAAGACCACCGAACCAGCGCGAGTGATTAAAAGATGAAACGATGTGACCCGTTTTTGTAGGCGCGGTCAGATGGTTAGTAATCACGGCATCAGTGTATGCCTTCGCATTGCTTGGCCTGGCTGCAAATGTCATGGTTTTTATAGTGGGGCCAATGGAGAAGATATAAGCAGGCGAGCCGTAAACCTCCCGGCTGAATAGGTTTTCAGTCGTGTCCACATCGTCGGCAGCGGCGCCAAATGAAACGTCATCTATGGACGCCGCATCAAGCCCTTTGCCATACCGGGCGCTGGTCATGTAGTCGCGAAGGCACAGCGCGCCATTGTTACTGTATGCGGTAGTTTCGTCCCTGGGATCGTAAACCTTACGGCCCCTGATTACAGTCTTAACTTCCGGGACACCATTGAACCTGCCGTCGCCATGTTTTAGGCGTATTGCGAGGTATGCAAGGCCACTTAGTTTATGTGATGAAGTCCACTCGCCACCTGCCTCTTGTAGAAGCACTGATGATGTCTGGGCGTCGGTGCCAAGAAACTTCCGGATCACTACATTTGAGTTGCTGGTGTAACCGGATGTATCGTTTGCATACCCCAGCGATCCTCCACCGAATTCATCCCACGGCTTATCATCAAGCCACACGTCGGCAATATCATCAACTTCACCTTCACATAAAACCAGCGCGATATAGAGGAAATTATTATCACTGGTCTTCGTCGCCATCCAGACCCGGACGCCGCCCTCAAGCATGCGGGTGCCATACACCACCGGGATATTGGCAATGTTGGACGACTTGTTGACGATCGATGTATCTTTCGGCTCTTTTGCATCTGGGACCAATCCAACCCAGTCAAGAACACTGCCGATGATATCGCTTAAAAAGCCCACTACTTACCCCACTCGATATCACGGATCACATTTGCTGCGTACATCATCCCGTCGTCAGTTGGAAATAATGCCTTTTGGCTTGTCGGGTTCGTCATGCGCCCAGATATAACCTCAAAGTTTGCCCAGTGCGATGCCGCCTCAATCAATATGGACGACTTGCTACCACTGTCTTTAATAGAAAACTTGGATATATTGCCGTCGAAGAACACCAGCGGCGAACCAATCACCGCACTGTTAGCATCCAGCAGGGCCTTGGAGTAAATGATACGCACATCCATCCAGTCATTGTTCAAAAATAAGGATACATAAGTTTGATCGACGGCACTTAAAGCGAGCCTAATAGTTCCAACTCGTAACTTTGCGTCCTCGCTAATGTCCCCTATATTGAGAAAGTGGCCTGACGAATTGTATGTGCTACCAGATACGATATCCCTGCCTGCATCGGTGATCCTAATCACGCTAGGGAAGTGAATAGAAACAAGGGAGACCATTGTAAAGGAATCCTTTGCAAGCTCTGATATCACTGCGGCATCAATAATGCGCGTCATACCGACTCCACAAAATCAACTTCATAAGAATAAAACTTCCCAGGGCTAACCGTAAACTCCTGAACGTCCTCTGTAAGCCTTACCGTGAAGGGTACCGAGTCATACGTTACACCCTCTCCACCGACCACCCCGGTAACCAGTGGCGGTGTGATGGTCATGGTGCCCGATCCAGTAAGGTCCGCGACTATCATGTATACCTTTGTCTGATTGGCAAATTTAATAACATCGCCCGCCTTGAGTGTGCCTGATAGCCCAGTGAGGGGTACAGTGGTATCACCCTTTGAGCTGCTGCCATTGCATGTGACCGTGCCGGACGCGTTGCCCGATTTGTCGGATATGACGGGTGGGGTCATCTCGAACGCCCCAACCCCACCGTTAGCGGCAGCAAAGGCAAAGACGGGCTGGAACTGTGCGCGAGTCAGAGTGGGGTACTTTGCTGAAAACTCCCACCGCTGACCACCCAGCGACCTTGATTGGGTGCGCCCGGCGATAGACTCAGAACGCACATTGTAATTGCGGCTCTTTAGTTTAATGCCCGAGAATACCGGGCTTGTAGGATAACTCATACTGGCGACACCTGCCCTTGATCCCAAGCGGACTCACGAATCAAGCTCATAATCTGGCCGCGCCTGGATTCCAGCAACCGGTCAAAGCCGTCGGTATCATTTGCAGATATATTAAAACTGACGTTGACACTTTTGGAGCCTCCGACCTGACCCCCGTTCTTGAGTGAATTTGTGAAGTCCTTGTTTTGATTGGGAGACAGAACACGCTCGCCCTTTTGTAGAAGGAAGGTAGACTCAGATGGGACGTTGGTTAAGCCGCCGTGCGCCGCACCCTTGATGCCTGCAATGTTAGTAGCCATGGAAGCCGTAGCTAAGGCTACTGCGGGTATGTTGTAGGGAAATGGAGCGGACGCCCACCCCTTCTGTATTGCCTGAAAGCCATCCATAGTCGCTTGAGCAAGTGCGGCGGCTTGGCCGATCTTCAGCATCTTAGCGGACCCGGATGCATTAATTGCGACGAGCTGATCTAAGTATGACTTTTCATCGGTTAATTCTTTTGACCGACTGCCATCCTTGCGCTTTGCAGTAACCTCTATTTCTTGAAGCGTGTCATCCCTGTTTCTACGCAGGAGATCGGCCTTCTCGGACTCCGTTGCCGCGGTGGCGCCGATGATTATTTCCTTCCTGCGGTTGTAGCTCTCAAGCAGCGCTTCTTCTTCAGTGAGAAGCCCAGACCTCACCATTTCCAGTTGGCCGTTAATTTTACTTTGTGTCGCTGCTAACTCGTCAGCATGGAGAGTTCTAATGCCTGCCATCAGCGCATCGTTCTCATCGTTGACCTGCTGCACCGCAGCAAGCCTAGCATCAGCGGCCGCCATAGCGCCAACCGCCACTGCTTGTGTGGCCTCGGCAAATTGAGTGGCCCCAACTGCACCCTGAAAGAATCCATCACTGGTTACTTTAAGGGACTCTGACAAGAAGTTTAGACCTGCCGCCGCGTTGCGGAATGTCTCGCCACCAATCGCGTCCGGTAGCTTTCCAAGCGTGCTTAGCATGGTTGAAAAAACATCAACAATAAATGCGACCGTTCTAAGAACAGTAAACCTAAGTCCATCGAATGCGCGGCCAACAAAAGCGAGCGCACCGGGTAGAACTTGCGACAAGGTTGTGGCTGTCGCCGTAAGTGCTGGTGCCAAACTGATCGACAGGGTTTGAGTAAGCGCGCCGCCTGAGCTACTGAGTCTATTCATGGCGTCGTTGGCGTCTGCCGCCTTGTCAGCCATGTCCCGCGTTAGAGACAACCCGAGCGATTGCGCCTCAGACCTGAGAGCGTTAATGCCCGCGGCGCCGTCCTGCGTCATTTGCAGAAACTCGCCACCAGAGCGCCCGAATATATCCCGCGCAATGTTTACCTTTTGGGCCTGGTTATTCAGCCTATTAAGGGAGTCAGCAAGCATGCCTATCTGATCTTGTGGGCTCAACTGCGCGAAAGCTACCACGTCGACATTGAGCGCCTTAAACGCATCGGCCTGCGCCTTCGTGCCCTTCCTTGCCTCAATCAAGTTATCCTGCATTAAGGAGATCGAGCGTGTAAAGTTATTAAACTCCACCCCCGACTGCTCGGCAACAAACTTCATTTCGGAAAGAAACTCAGTAGTAGCGCCCGACTGTATAGATAGCTTCTGCATGGAGTCGGCAAAATCAAGCGACTCATTAACAGCACGTACAAACATCCCGCCAGCAAACGCTGTAGCGAACACACCGGCAAGCTTTGCCGTTTGATTCCTAGCTGTATCAAGTCTCTTGGAGACCGTCTTCATGCCCTGCTCGAACTTCTCCGTGCGTGTACGGACATCCATCCACAGCGTTGCCATTATCCTCTCCCACCCAACATGGAGCGCAGCGCAGAGCTGCGTTCGTCGTCTGTCATAAGTTCCTCGGCCAGCCTCTCGCGCCAATAATCCGCGTTAAGATAAACCAGCCACTCAGCCAGCTCACGTGAATCCGTTGTATTGAGAAGCGCCCGCACATTCATCCCCAGCCGTTCAGCGATGGTGAAGTACGCCATCCGCTGAGGCTGGGTCAGGAGTTTTTTGCGAGTTCTTCCATATCGGAATCACTGACCGCATTCAACCGAGACGCCACAGCAAAGCATCGATCAAGTGCGGCAGCAGACTTCCTTCCAAGTTCAATAGTATCCTTGTCGGAAAATATCCGCTTGCCGCTTTCATCAACCGCCGTGCGGGATACTAGCTTGGCGCGCATATTTTCAAAATCTTGCCGCGCCGTGCCTCCCTCAAATCTGCATATACTCGCCTCGTATGAATCACGATCAGCACCCGATAGGGTAGTGATGTACAGGTCGCCACCCCATTCAGGAATATTTACCATCTCGCGCTTTAGATCGTCAGCCTCAAGAATCGCCTTCCTCGTTAGGATAGCCATTATACCCAGGTCACCGCGCCGGATATCTTGATCGACGCAGACCCATCAACGACGGAATCAACAGATCCTGAGAGCTTCTGCGCATTCTTCACAAGCCCAGTAAAAGTTGCGGTAGTGGAATCAGGGAGTGTGAGCTTAAACAGCGCCGAAGTGCCTGCCGCTGCGTTTGAACGTAAATCCTCCTGCCCTACATCTGAGAAGTTAGGGAAAAACTCAATAGAGAATGCCCCGTTATCCACTAGCCCGAGCATAAACTCTTTGGCATCTGAACCGAGATCGGTTGTGTCTATTTCCGACGCTTCGCCATCAAACCCGTCGAATGACTTCAACCCACTAATAGGTACATCGGCGGTATCTGGGGTGGTGGCATCAATCATCAAAGTTGTGCCTTGTGCTTTAATAGCCATAGTAATGGACTCCGTTTAAATCCAAAGTGAGAAATCAAGGCTTATGAAATACAAGCCTGTTTCATTTTCAAACAGCGCACCGCGATCTCTCCTGATGGCGTTAAAATCAACACCATTAGAAGCCATTGCGGTCTCCACTGAATCTGCGAGGCTTGTCGCCTCAGAGTAGGTCTTCGCCCAACAGTCCAACTGCCAGACCTCATTGACCAGCGATACTTCGCCACCCATTGAGTTTTGCGGTTCTTCTTCAATTAGAATCATGGTGATAGCTGGCGTCGCGCTACCCTGAGCGAGGTCGATCATGTAGACGCGCTCACCCACTACATCGAATACAGCAGCGTTATTTATTAATCTATCCCTGACTGCGCTACTCATTTCCACGCCTTCACGATCATATCTTCAAATGTCTTTTTTGCTTTGGCAGCAGCCTGGGTTTTGTTTTCATCAAAAGATTCCTGGATCAAATCGCTGCCCTTAATTCCAGGGTGTTCTACAGAGGCGAAGACCTTCCCGCCGAAGGCCACGTTTTCTATCGTGTGCGCGCCGGCACCCTTAAACAGAAACCGGGCGTAGAATGGAAAGTCCTTCTTGCGCCTATTGCCCAACACACCAATGCGCCCATAAAAGCCGGTGAACGACTTAGCCTTCCTGATGCTTTGCTTTATGTGGCGGCGTAGATTCCCGCTCCTGACAGGAATCTTTGAAAGCAGGTCACGCTTAAATATGTTTGCCATACTGGCCGTGGCGCGCCGTGCAGCCTTGCGCTGGTCTTCCTTGGCGACCCTTTTCATCTTCGCCTGTACGGCGCGCATATTGCTGAATTTGATATGTATTCCACTACTCACGGTCATTCACCACGCACATAAGGACATACTCCCGATTCATGCTCTGCACGTTAATCACGCTCTCAATGTCATAAATAACGCCACCAATAGATAGTCGGTCAATTGGTGATAGGTTTGATAAGCTTTCTTTGTAGCGGAGCCTGACCCGGGTTGTGATCTTGCTGCCCTCACCACTTGCGGCGAAATACTCTTTACCATTTAACGGGTCCACGAAGCACCGGACAGTATCGATAGTTGTCCATAACTCAGCGGGCTGACCGAACCCGTCAACAGTGGATGCCCTTCTTTGCACCAACGCTAAACTTCTAAGCCTCCCGGCGCGCATTAGATTCCAATCCCAACACGTGACGGCCACAGCAACGATTCAGCGCCGCTCGGTAATTGCGAGCTAACGGTTCCAATTACTACATCCTCCCGGTTTGCATATAGGTGCCCAGTGATTAAAAGGCAGGCAGCAACGATCGACGGCTTAATGACGATACCGTTTAGTATCTTCTGTGCTTCAGATAGAGCGTTATCTAAAATGCGCCGCGCATCAGTCTTAGCTTCTTCGCGCACATCTTGATCCGTAATTTCCTCTGCCGTCTCAACAGATGATGCATAAGCGGCACGCGCATCAGATCGAAGCGTTGGAACTGTAGCAATTGCGGCGATGAGGTCTGCATCGTCGGCGTAAAATTGGCGCTGTAAAAAGTCTTTCGCCCGATCCTCTGCGGCATCAAGCGCTCGCTGTATTAACATAAAGTCCTCAGTGTTTGCGTAGGTGTGCTCCATTGCTGCATCTATCGCGATCACAGACATAATTAATCAGCCTTTTTCGTTTGCCGCTTCGGGCTTTTCTTTTCCTTGGTTTCCGGCGCATTGCCAACAACCTTAGTTTGGTATTCCTCAACAAACTGCTTCACCCCGCCCATCTGTGCTGGCGTGGCTTCAAATTCTTGGCCTTTCTCAATTCGGCCTAACTGATCGTGGTTAAACGATTTCAATGCTTTGTACATATAAACCTCGATTATGGGACCGAGGGATACCCCGGCCCCAAAAGGATGCGGATATTAGACCGCTGTGATGTCACCAAACATGATGCCCATTGGGCGATCAACACCGAGGCCGAGGCGCTCCTCTGCTCTTATCGTCACAAGGTTCTTCGTGAAGTCATCGTTGACGTAACCCATCTCAACCACAGCACCTTGGCGCTGATATATGATTGCCGAGGTACGCAGCGAGCCAATCAAGAAGCTGCCCGCAGCCATGAAGGGCGACATAACCACGCTGACGCCGAACGGCTGGCCGCCCGCTACAGTGCCGGGGGCGCCATAGAGATATGCGCCGGAGCCAGAGCTTTCGCGCAGCACTTCCATCTCTGCCCAGTCTGCCGGGTTAACGATAACGGTATCTACCACCTCGCCCAGAGCCCATCGGTTGTACTTGGCTTTGTTAATAGACTCGACCAAGTTGGCGCCGGAAGTCGGTGTGAATGCCACGAAATTGCCAGAGTCAGTCAGTCCGGACAACTGAGGTGTGGTGCCGGTGCCGAGCAGCAGCTGGCGGTCAACACGCTGAGCCAGACCGTCACGCAAGCGGGTGTCGATGTACGCGGCAATCGCAGGCGCATCAGCCATGAGCTGATTCGATACCTTGATGAAATGGGCCACCGTCTCGATCTGCACGTTGTAAGGTTCAAACGTGATATCAGACTCAGGCTTTGCAGCGGCCTCGGCAATTTCCACCGCGTCATTCGTCCACGCCAACTCGCGCAAAGAACCCACCGCGTTACTGGCAACGGTGATAGTCGGTATCATCTGGCGAACGGTAAGAGGTGCAAAGCTACCAGGTATTACCCCAGGGCGCTGAACTTCGAACGGCATGTTATCGCCCGTCACCACCGTGTTTTTAAGCTCCATCCTCGCCTTCTCGCGCTGGCCAGATGCCATAGCTTTGAAAACCTCTGAGCCAATGAACTCGGCGCCGGCAGTCTTGGTTGCATCTTCCATTGATGCAGGCGTCTGCTTCTGTGCCAGATCAATAATCTGATCTTTAAGGGTTTTGTACTGCTCAGAAAGATCATCAATCTTTCCGGTCAGTTCGGTGGATGCCTTGCCGTGGGTTTCAATCTCGGCGGTATGGGCATCCAGTGCAGTTTTAAGCTGATCTTGCACTGACTTAACCTGGGCGAGCCCAGACTCAACGATGTCTTTAATGTCATCACTCATGGGTGGTTCCTCTAAATTTTGTGCATAAAAAAACCCGCTAGATGCGGGCTTCTAGGCCGAAATGGCTGTTACGTTTGCGGGTTACTGAATTGCTGGAATAGACCCGCAATCGCTGCGGTTTGGCTTTCTGTCTCAGAATCACTCTGATACAAGGACTTGATGCCGCTTACCAGCGCGGTAGCATCAGACCGGGTAAACCCTGCATCACGCAGGATTCGTTCGTAATCTTTAAGGGTTTCGGCGCTATCGATCTCGGTTTTGAGTGATGCGCCTTCGTCCAGAACGGAGAGTGACTTGCTATTGGGAATCTCGGCATGCAGTTCGCGGGCGGCTTTCAGGACGTTACCCTTGATCATCCGTGGCTCTGCAGGAGTGAACGTGAGCGTGTCGCGCATCAGAGGCCACTCAACAATCTCGCCCGTTTCTAGTCGCTGCGTCTTGCCGCGAATAGCCTCGCTTGAGTTGCCAACCATACCGGCATCAATCAATGTTTCAAGCTTTGCCATGTAGCGACCATGGCGATTCAGAACCCGCTCAACGAATACGCCGGTGTCATCGATCACTGCCGTCTTCCAGTCAACGTAGCCAAGCACGTCATGCGCGGTCATGCCCACCTCGTCAGGGTCTAGGCCGTGCTCGAAGTCAACGTGCAGGATTCCTGACTTGGTGTAAGAGCTGTCGATCTTGGTTGCTGGCGTAAAGAACTCGCCAGTAAGGTCACGACCACCAAAGAGCACTATGTAGTTCGCAACGCGCAGTTCGTCTTCGGTGCGAGATACGGCTTTTAGCTCATTGCGTTCCATTAGGCTTCTCCACGGGCTTCTGCCCGGCTTGTTGAATTGGGACCATAGCGCCCTGTACTAACAGTTGATCGCCGCCGGCAAGGGCCGACTTACCCTCATTAATGCGGGCCTCGTTCGGAGTACACTGGCCGGAATTTATGGCCTCGCGGTTAGCCTGCATGCGGGTAAGTAAATCGGCACGCAGTAGCGCAGCATCAAAGTCGAACTCACACTCATAGCGCGCAGCGTCACCGGGCTCCATTAGCCAGCGAGGAACGGATGCCTCAAACTTTTCCAGATAGGGGCGCAGGTTCAGCTTATAGAAGGCTGAAAGGATCTCGTAGACGTTTGAGCCAAGTGACGACTGCCCGAAGGTTTGGTTAAGCAATATCGATGGCACGCCAAAGAACCGGCCAATGTCTTCAATCTGGAATCGGCGCGAGTCGAGTAGCTGAATGTCTTGAGGCGTCATGCTGATAGCGGTGTAGTTCATGCCAGCCTCAAGCACGAACAGGCGGTCTTCGTTACCCTCTTCAAGCCCGGCGAATGATGATCGTATTTGCTTGCGTTGATCTTGCGTCAGCGTCTTGTCGATAGTCAAGATGCCGGCCGGCTTTGCCCCGTTGCTGTAGATCTTGGTGACGCGGTTGTCAGCTGCTATGGCGATGCCAATACTGTTGCGCGCATAGCTAAGCGGGGATAGGCCAACGATGCCATTGCCGAACAGCTTGACGTGCCACATGGTCTTGTCGGTGTATACGCGGACATTGGCGCCGGTCGTGTAGGTGTGAATAACAGTGCCGTCATGTAGTAGCGTTGTTTCTACTTGAGCAGATGAAACTGGCAGTAGGCCGACGATCTCACTGCCAAGCTTTTGAATGATAGCGTAGGAGTTGCCGCTGACAGCCAAGTTCAGCGCCATGCTTTCCCAGAACTCAACGTCAGTCTGATATTGGTTTGGGCGCTGGGTCAGAACATTTTGCAGCGGGTGATTAACCGCGACCTTGCGGCCTTCCGTGCCTGTCTCGTAAATATTGAACGGCATGGAGCCGATGGATTCGGATATTAGTTTTACTGCGGCCCATACCGGGCTGATTTGCATGGCAGTATCGAAGGTGACATCGGCTGCCGAGGCTGATCCGTATGCGCCTGGTTGGCCTGACTGGATACCGTCATCACGCGGAGGCCCACCCGGCGAGCGAAGCATGCCGCGCAATGCGTAGAATAATCCCATGTTCAGAGCACCAGTGGGTCGTTGATAAACGAATCTATGTCAATCATGTTTGCCTCTTCTTGCCCGACTGCTGCCAGGGCCATTGCCAAAGCAACCATGCCGTCTATGCGGCCCGTTGTTTTCGCTTTAGTGAATTTGCGCCCACCAGCAGGATCACTCACCGCAACAGCATTGGCGGCACACATTGATAACACTGGGTGATTGCCATGCCGCAACTTGCGCGACAACAGCCGCGATTCAAGCTCACGCAAGGCCGGCGACATATCTTTAAAGCCCTGCCCATACTCAACAAACAACTCTAGCTCGTCATCAGAGAATCCAGCCTTTTCAAGCCAGGGTCTAAGGTGCCGCATGTTGTATCTGTCAAAGTTCAGCCGGACCACGTTGTAATGATCGAACACCCACCGAAGGTACTCGGCCACAAATTCATACTCAATGGCACGGCCTGGGCAGGTTTGCAAATAGCCATCCCTCGCCCACTGGTCATAGGGAACACGATCATTGCGCGACTTCTCGGCAAGCCCCTCATCGGGCAACCAGAATATCGGCAGCACATCACCGTCTTCACCCACCAGCACCAGGGCTGTCAGGTCGCTTACGCTGGATAGATCGAGTCCAGCAAACACCGCCTGCCCTTCCAGAGAATTAGGGGCACCTCCACTTTCCTGCCATATTGAGCGGCTGATAAATGGCGACCTTGCTTCAACACGCTGGTTTAATATCAGGTTTCTATATGCAGGCTCGCGACTAGGTAGACGCTTTGCGTCTGACCCCTGCCGCAACACTTCTTCCTTGTTCATGAAATTGTCGAAGTGCGGGTTTGCTTTGCGTATTGCTTTAACGCTGAACGGGTCCATATCCATTGGCGCTGTGCATAGCTCAATCTTGTTGCGCAGGTCAGCACCAGTCAGAGCGTCGTCAATTAACAGGCTCAGCAGGTCAGCATCCGTTGGCGCCTGCGTGCTGATGATAATTGATAGTGGATTCTCTTGTGCCGCTGAAGCAGTTTCCAGTGCCTCAAATAGCTGCGACCGAGGACCGACTACTTGCCCAAGCTCGTCATGAATAACCAGCGCGGGCGAAAGTCCGAACTTGGTCGACGCGTCAGCCGATAGTGCCTTGAAAAAGGTGCCAAGCTCCCCGCACAGCAGCTCCTTTGCTGTATCTCGTATGTTCACGTACTCGGAAAGGTCGGGGCTCATTCTCACAACTTTGGCCGCAAGCTCAAAAAGGATTGCCGCCTGGTCCCTCGACTGAGCCGCGCTGTATAGTTGACTGTTTGACTTAGCCTCCGGGCCACACAAGTGCAGCAGCACAATGAATGCCGCTAATGCGGTCTTGGCGTTTTTCCTCGCCATCGATAAAATAAATGTGCGTGTCGGGCTATCGTATATACGCTTCAACCACCGCCGTTGGTGCCTTGTGAGCTTAAGTCGCTGGCCGACCATCTTACCTTCAGGGATGCAGCAGTGCTGTTCTATCCAATTACAGTTCCGCTCACCCCGGGTTAGTCGTTTTCGACCTGCCATGGTTTGCGTCCCTTGTTGCCTTGGCTCGCTGTGTTAGCGGACTTGGCGTTATATAAGCTTTGCTGCGTCAGTCTCATAGACCTAAGTAGCGCGTTGATACATCGTGTTTCCCGTTCAAGCATGGCGCCGAGCTTGTCAAAGCGCCTCAACCCGTCATCGTCAACCAGCCAATCGGGGTTGAAACACTCCAATTGCTGCGCGATCAGGTCGGCCTGTATCTTGTGTCTGCAATACTGAACCAGCATTGAAGCGTTCTCGGGGCCAAACCATTCAGCCGGACGCGAGTTAACAATCGCCACCCACTCAACCTTTTGAGCCGCAGTAAGATTGCACGGCGGAGCGATTCTGGAATCAATCCCAGTACGCGCAGCCACCGACAGCGAGGCCACTGACTTCTTGCCTCTTTCTGCCATTAGCGTTTACCTAAATTGTAGCGATTAGTG
>Ga0136604_1000916_pt1 | contig 13859 bp, 20 predicted proteins | sample AntRauFillE10628_FD_104928 | JGI IMG/M metagenome (GOLD analysis project Ga0136604, IMG submission 104928) | Saline lake microbial communities from Rauer Islands, Antarctica - Metagenome Filla E10 #628 | ecosystem: Environmental > Aquatic > Non-marine Saline and Alkaline > Saline | place... | reverse complement strand
TGTCCATTGTTACCTCCATTGAGATGGATGGTAACAGAGAAATTAAATTATAAAAGATGAGTTGATGGATCGCTTACAATAGACTTTAGTATTGTAAGGTTATCTATGTGACAGGAACTAAACCAGCAGGCACTTCAATCCATCCGTCATTCCACGAATATCTACGCCAGCCTTCCTAGCATAAATCATCATAGAGTTCATAGTCTTCCAACCACCCATTTTCATAACCTTAATTGGTGGAATGCCCGGACCTTGCAGAATTGCGTGAGATTGTCGCCCAGGTAGCCCTTAGATCATGAAATCGAACTTGCGGTGTAGAGAGAACTATATTACTGGTACTAAAACTGCCGGCTGGTCAGGCTTCTACTTCAGCCTTTTTCTTTTTGGAAAATCCCTTATTCCGGCGCTCCTTCAAAACACACCCTTAGTCACAAGTCAAAATCACGATATACCCTCGTTTTGGTGTTAGCTTCCTACTTTTCTATGTCTATTATTAACCTAGAATTTTTCAAATCGTAGGTTACCACTCTATCTTTAAAAAAATTATTTCCAATAATTCCGTCATAAATTATTCTTTGAAACATGACTTTAGGTCCTTTTTGGGAACGTAAATTTTTGGATAGAAGCCCAACATCCCCATTAAGTTTGACGAAAACTCGGTTTCTGTTAAAACCTGTTTCGTCCTTTATGGACTGTGTCTTAACAGTTGTCTTGTCAAAGTAGGGTTTAAAATCTCCTAAATACTTGTCACTTATAGTAAGAATGTCGGTTCCTAGGTCTAATTGCATGTCCAATGTCTTGTTAATCGGAGATTTAACAGGCACATGAATTGTCAGTGCAGAGCCCTGATATCTCTTTGAAATGGGAACTGTGGTGCCTTGTTTTATCCGTTCATTCAGAGATTCATCATCCTCAATAATCAGTAAATTTTTTGTATAATCAATCGTAAATGGTTGTTTATCAAAAAAGTTTAATGATAGGTAACCCTGAACTTTATTAAATTCTGGAGTGTTGGGTAATAACTGTTTAAAATCCCAAACCCCTGTATCAACCCTGGTGCTTTGAACATTTGCTACTTTTAAACTTTCCACTTTTGACATAGGAACCGTCAACTCTTGCCCCGTCATTCGCTTCCCGGTTGTAGAACCAGTAATTTTACAGCCTAAATCTGCGCATAAAGATTTCGAAATTAGATTGACCCCAATTCCAGTGTCAAAAATAAAAAATGTTTCTTTTCCGGAAACATTAACTTCTATTTTCAACATATGTCCTAAGCCTGATTTTCCCCCGGAATGAATAATAGGTATAGAGTTCTTCTTAGGGTTCATGGAACAGCCCTGTGTAATAAAAAAAATAGATAGTAAACATAATACTTTAATAAGCCTGTGTAGCTGGATTGTGATAATTCCTTTGCAAGATGGTCGTTTGGGTGCAGGATTTCACGAGTTTGACCACTTCCTTTTCACGAAGTTTGACCACCAGTTTTTTCACCGGACCGAAGGGGCGCCTTTAAATTTCACAGATGGTCAAACTTTGTCAACCTGAGTACTCTTTTTTTGCCGATATGATGCTCCAGACATTTTGATTTGAAGGCTATTTGCCGTAACTCGGTCGGTTATAGCTTCGCAGGTGACGGGATCATCAATGACATCATATAAATCTTGATAAGAGTGAGGCTCCAGGGGCTTAATCCCAAAATCATCCAAGATTAATACTGAAGCCGACGTCAGACGCTTGATGAAGTTCAAATATGTCCCCTTAGCTCTTTCTAAACTGAACTTCTCGATCAAAGTATTTATTCTAAAAAATTGAGCTGTGAACCCGTTACGGCAAATATTGTTCCCAAGAGCGCAAGCTAAATAAGAGTTACCTACACCGGTAGGTCCTGAGATAATTATATTCTGCCCACTTTGGATAAACCGCATCAGAGATACGTCGTTAAGCATTTTTCTATCCACCCACGGCTCGGCTTCGCTTCAAAAGATTCAAGACTCGCCTTTTGTTGAAACGAAGCTCTTTTTAACAACCTCGTGATTCTGTCATTTTCACGATGAAGCTTTTCATCTTCGAAAATTAAATTTAAAAACTCCTCGCAGTTCAGCTCTTGATCTTCTGCCTCTCGAAGGCGTTGAGCTAATGTTGTCATCACACCCTTTATTTTTAAATGCTCTATCAGTTGCTCTGTTTGTTTAACCATTTTTTCTTCTCCTTTCAAATAGGTCAAAGGATGGCGGGCCTCCTCAATTAAACGGCGAGCCACCTCACCCGTATTAGGGCCCACAGAAATCGCTTCATTTAATACACTTTGTGGCGTGCGTTCTAACATCGCTTTATGAGCCTCAGGAAGATGCTCGGTATTCGTAAAGTATCATCCACGGTTATTATTACCAGGAGATGATAATGGCTCCTGATCGTAAGACTGCTGACAGGGTCAAAGACAACTTCGTTAAAGTCTACGAAGACAAGTACCCTAAAGCCACAGAGTGTCTCGCCAAAGACTGGGCCAAACTCACCACGTTCTTCGACTACCCGGCAAAACACTGGACAAGCCTAAGAACTACCAATCCGATCGAATCAAGCTTTGCAACCGTGAAGCTTAGAACACGAAAGACGAAGGGTGCAGGCTCAGTTAAAGTTCCTGTCTCAACGGCGTTTAAGCTCTTACTTGAGTGCGAGAAGAAGTGGCGCAAGATAAGAGGAGCAGAAGAAATACAAAGCCTGTTGACCAGGATAAGGATAGGTACGGCCTCACTTCGTGCTCCGCACAGGGTTACGAATGAGGCTTAATCACACTCGCAATCAATCGCGTCCCTAGCGGATTCAAACCCGCAACATTGCTTTAGCGGTACTCATCTTTAAGGTCGTGCGAAACCACGCATTGAATTTTTCAGGTGACTTTATTACAGGTACTACGTTCCTTTTTTCTTTAGCGGTGCTTTCAGGCGGCAAGCCCTGCGGTCTTGCCGCGAAAAATGGAATTTATATATTAATACAGAAGTGGAGGCTGATTAATGCTATCCCAAAGTGGTATAAGTGAATGGAGAAAAAAGGCGAATTGGCCTTTAGAGCAGGCACGGCACTTAACAAGCTTATTTTTCCAGAAGCCTTGAAAGATGTATTTCTCTAGCCCCCTACCAAATTATTTTTCGGGTCAGTATTTTAGGCATTTTATGATTATCTAGTATGGTACATGCTTCTTCAAACTCACAATAAAAACTGAGCTGTTCTTAAAGATATAAGTAAGATCGAAACCCCCCTAAAGTGACAAGCTTACCTTTTTTTGAATGAATGCTCACATCTTGGCCACTTGAAGGATCAAACTCTTGATTTCGTACTCGATTAATAAAATCACCTACGGATTTTAAATCTTTCGCCTTCATTTCTGGGATCAAAGAACAAATATTTTTTGACAAATAAATACTCATATAAGTCTCCGTAAATTTGTCATTTTTACTATTTGAATTCGTCGTATTTCTTTTCATATTTTTTTCCTTAAGGATTATTAGTTTTTAAAAGTTGAAAGTAGTGGATAGACAGCTTTAAGTTTTTCCTCTGACAAACTTTTTAATATTTTGATACAGTCATTCTGAATATCTGTCACAAAGACCTCTGCGTTCATGTGATGGTTAAAGTCACCAAGAGTAAATCTGTAGTTTTCGATAATGTGATAGATTTTCTTTTTGGTTAGATCAATCCTTCCATTCTCAATGTGCCCAATAGCTGTCCTATGGTATCCACAGAAGTGACTTGCCTTGTACTGAGTTAAACCTTTTAAAGTCCTCATTACCTGTAAAACCTTTGCTTCTTTACTGACAACTTTTTGATAACTTCTTCTAAGGTTATTGTGTTCAATAACCTTAGAAGTTTTGTACCCAAGACCCTTTTTCAATAGTTGCAATTTACCGTCACGGCAAAGACAAAAATCATCATAAGAAAACCCATAAGCGTGCAGAATTTTGTCTAGTTTTGATTTAGAGAATGGTGTTCTTCCATTTTCATACTTTTCAATAGTCTTAAAGCTAACGTCTAATATTACTCCAGTCTCTTTTCTCGTTAATGATTTTAGCTCCCTTAGTTTTTTTAAAGTTAGCCCTTCAATTTTACTCTCATCTTGCATTTGTTGCTCCTTGAGTGAAACCATTCTCCTTTTCAGAACCAGCAAAGCGCTGGTTCCAAAAAAGACATTTCTGCCAGCGAAGTGCGACAGAATTTGTTGATAAAAATCACATGGTTAAACATCAGAAAGTGCTACGAATCTTAGTTTGGATGCTCGTGCTATTTAGTTAGCCAAATACTTAGCCAAACTTAGCAAACGATAGAAATCCAGAGAAAGGTCGAGAAACAAGCGGAAGGAAAAAACGAGCTAACTCATTGAAACTTTATGTTAATCATTTCAATTAGTTAATTTCGTATTCTTGAATTTGCAAAAATCATTGCCCGAAAAATGGTGGATTCTACAAGAAGTAAATTAGTCCAACAGTTTACATAAGGGGCGTTAACAACAGAGCGAACGTGAGTCACGTCCAGTCATATTGAGAAGAAAAAAAATTTAAGTCAAAATATATTTTTTAGCAATCAGTACCGTCACTGCAAGTGATATATAAAATGGCCAAACAGAAAATGAAAAGATTGAAACCAGCTAGCGTAGCGTTAAAGAAAGGTGTTTAAGCCTGTTTTTTCTCTAGCTCGTTAAGTCGTGACTTCATATCCATCATTTCATCTAAAAGCTCTTCAACAGAGTGTTCGTTGAACTTTTGGTAGGTAGGTTCATTTTGAAAACCGAAGGAAGAAAGAAGGCGGTCGTTGATTATTTTTTGATAACCGATTCCCCCAAGTGCTTCGTCGAGCTTTTTAGCTGTCTCAATGACTCTGGAATCAAGCCGAATTGTGACTTTAGTTCTATCAGCAAGGCTTCCAACCCTTGCGGCCAAGTCAGCAGATAAAAGGTCTTCATCACCAAATTTTTCTTTTGGAGTTTTGTTTAAAACCTCTTGAATTTTTTTTCTTTTAGCATTCGCCATTGTGCAATTCCTCCCAAATGTTTTCTAGATATTCGTCGTTGGAGCTTTTCTCCCCTTTTGGATCATTAAATATGGTGTCAAAAATGATCCCAATATCTTTTTTAGAAAAGCCTTCAGTGATTATGATACAGCTGGACCCGTCTAAAAATATTTTCAACTCTGGAAAAACCTCTTTAGATTTCCCCTTTGCTTTCCTACTAAGTTTTGATCGCACGTGACAATGAGCCTTACCATGTTCACGAGGTGGGGGATAAACTAAAATAACAAACTCGTCACATTCAATTACCGCTCCTGACTCACGATCCTCATTTCTTGTAGGATTCTGCTCCTTCTTTATCTTCGCCATTCTTAGCTTTCTCCCACTTGATTATAATAACACAAGATGCCATACGCTGCCACACAATCTTCATGCTCTATCCTCTTGAATTTATTATGGCAAAGAGGAGAGGTTTCTCCTCTTTGCCATATTTAACGTAATTTAACCACGTTATCAGTAAGATTGAGTTTAAGCATCACTTTAAAGTCGTCCGTCACACCTTGTTACTCTTTTGCTTTGGACGACCTTTACTGGTTTCGTCAGCGACTTCTTAATTCGCTCAATCGTCACCTCAAGGTGGCCTTCCAAAGCGTGCAGAAAATCAACGTCCCAAACTTGTATTTTAAGTCCCTGCTTCGTTTCACTTCCTCGATCAGCGTAGGTCCTTCATCCCTGCTATTTATTTAGTTTTAAGACATTGTCTAAAGAGCCTAGCTTTGGCGTTACTCTAAAATCGTCCGTCACACCCTTCACATCCACGCCCGCCATCCGGACATAGATTTGAAAGGTTTTAAAGTCTGACCATCCTCCCATCTTCATCACTTGAGTTGGCTCTGCTCCAGATGCCAAAACGTGAGTGGCGAAACAGGCCCGCAAGGTGTGAAAGGTCACATACTTGTCGATCCCAATTCGTTTGAGAAAATCCCGTAGGATTCTCCCAGCGTTACCACTATTCCACCCAGCAAATCTTGGAAGAACGGACTCTGAGTTTGGAGTTAGCTTTCTTATTTGTAGAAGAACTTCTTTAAGGTCTTCTGAAATATGAGCATTTCGCCAATCAGAGTTTTTAGTAGACTTTACCCCTCTTATTCTCGGACTATAAGATTTTGTGATTCGGATAATATTATTATCTAAATCAACATCATCCCAAGTCAAAGCGAATAGCTCACCTGATCGCATACCAGTCAAAACAGCGACGGCCCAGATGTGACGCCAAGGGTGTTCCCTGATCTCAGACTCGTGAAGGAGTTTTTTAATCTCTTCAAGAGTGAGAATAGGCCTGTACTTATTTTTCTCACAGTCAATAACAAGTCCATGCACAGGACTTTTGATATTTACTGTAATCAAAGCTTCTTCAACACCCCACGTCCACACTTTACTAACGGAGCCTTTAATCGTCTTTATACGACTAGAGCTAAAGCCTTCGGATAAAAGGGAGTTCACGACGAAACGACCGTCAGCACGGCCTAAGTCTCGAACTCTTTTATCGAGCCACGTACTTGTATGATTGTAGAGAGTATTAACATGATCGATAACGGCTATTCGGGAATACTTTCTCCCAAGAAATCCATTTCGCGCATATTTCTCCCAGCGGTGAATTAACTCTTTCCAAGTAATTCCTTTCGCTTCTATCTCTGCTACACGTTCAAACACTTGTCTCGTTAGTTTTTTTTCTTCTCGTCTTGCCTCGGTCAATGATTCAAGTCCTGCTTTTGATCGCTGGACTCTAACGGTGGGATCTTTACTACTTCGTTCTTGAATATAAACGCGGTAGTAAGTCTTTCCATTTTTTTCATAACTGGTGATTGCCATAAATACCTCCTAGTAAAAAGAGATATCTAAAGTCTGATCCAGTTCTACCTTACGAAAATAAAGGCGACGATGAAACTTTCTGGCCCGCAGTTGTCCTCTGCAAACCATCTGTCTTACCGCTCCTGTAGATTTTCTCAAGTAGTGAGCCGCTTCGGCCGTTGTCAACCATTCTAAATTGTTAAAGAGCCTTTGAGTCGCACCATGCGACTCAACACAATTGTAACCTCTCTCAAGATAATTGTAACTAGCCTTTTCCATTTTTCCTCTCCCGTTTAAACTCCGTAAGGTAGGCCTATAAGCCTTGCTTTAATTTCCTCTACTTGACGTGTTTCGCCCTTTTTATCCGTGAACTTTCTTCGCTGCTTACGGCCCTGCACAAAAAACTCGACTCCTGTCTTAAGGCGAGACCGGCAGTATTCGGCCTGCTCTCCCCAGACAATCACTCGATGCCAAGTGGTTTCCTCTTCACTTTCTTTATTCTCGGCCACGTCTAAAAAACACATCGGAATATCCTTATTTTTTGAGTGCCTAAACTCTGGTGGTTTTCCAAGCCGACCGCAAAAAACGATTGATTCAAGCTGTTCTGTCATAACTCCCCCTTCTAATTAATATTAAGCTTCTTGACTAAAAATTCCCCAAGCTCAAGACTCGTCCCATTCTTGCTGTTGTGTTCTTTAAGAGTTTGTTGCACTCTTTCCATCTCAGAGAGGGAGTCGTCTTGAATCTTTTCTATGTCCTTATTATTGAGTTTTCCTAAGGCATATAAGGCCATGTCCTGAAACAAAACTTCACGTCCAAGCTCCTTTTTGTTGGCCTGTAAAAGCAAGTCAAAAATCATCTCTAAGGACTTTTTATCCTTACTTAGATTCACAAAAAACTTAGTCTTCTTTACATTTAAAACGTACTCCCTCTTCTCATTTTTTCTTTTCCTGCCTTTCTTTCGGCGAAGCCCCACAGAAACATTTTCCATCTCTTCCTCCTTCTTTTTATTGTCCCGCTCTTCTTCTTTTTCTCTCCTACCGCGCACGGGAAGCTGACTTCCTACTCACAACTTGTTGGGTGTGGGAAGTCAGCTTCCTCGTGCGCGATTCTTATTTAATCTCAACGACTTAGCGGGACATTTCAAAAGTTGAGTGCTATCCGTTGAGTCTTCGTTCCCCATCCGTTCGGCCTCTGTGCATCTAAAATAGCTCACCAATAAACACCTCCTCGTTTTGGTAAAAGATTGTCGTTTCCAAAAATTTGTAAGTGGAATCAAAGGGCCCCGTATTCTTGGCCAGTAAGATTTTGTCTAGGGTCTTTGCTCCAAGAGTCTTTGAGATTTCAGTTTTGTGACTCTTATAGACTCCAGCGCTATAGAAGTAATAAAGAGCATAATCATAGATGACCGAGTCCTTGTAGTAGCGAACCTTATCTAGGTAACGCTTCTTATCTTTCAAGGTCAGCTCTAACTCAAAGGCCATGGTGAGCTTCTTTTTTCCTCTGGTCATATAGATCACAGCAATTGAACTTCCGCTCCTCTTGCAAATTTCATCCTCAATGTCCTCCTTGTTATTTGAATCACTTCTATAGAAAAGGTTGTCATTCAATGTCGTTTTAGAGTTTCTTAGATTAATCAGGCGAACCCCTAGGGGTTGTTGTTGAAGCCAGATACACTGACCAATTTGCAAGCTTTTAATAATGTCAGGGTGAGCCAGCATCTCGTGAGGTTTCTTGAAAGGATTGCTCTCTGACAAGAAAGCGTTCAAGATCAAGTGATACGCCCTCATCGTGACCTCCCCTGCTCACAAGTCAGACGAGACAAGACTGTTGAGGCCAGTGGCCCTAATTCTCGGTTTGTGGCAATTTCAAGTAGAGATAGTGGGCCCAAAAGTTCTCGAAAAGACTCTCCAAGTTCTTTTTTTTGGCCAGTTGGGCGTAGATGCAGTGTTTCCATACAAACTCCTTTTTCCAAGGAGCGGCCAAAACACTTGCGACAATCTATGACTTTGCATAGTCTCGGCGCAAAGAGTTTCACCACTCTTTTAGTTTCTGGCCTTGGGGCGATCTTGTCGGAGAGACCCAAGGCCATTTGTTTATCTGTGAACACTTGTCTACAGACTCAATACTCAAAAAATCAAGTCGGCCCAAAAGATAATCGGACAACGCTTTGCAACTTAACTCAAACTTTTCCATTTATATTTTTCATAACTAACTGAAGGTTCGTAAGCCCCGGTACAAATGTTCGGAAAACGCCCTGCAATATCAAAAAAACTTTTCCTATAAGGAGCCTAAACAAATAATTAGTACGGAGCATGAAAATGCGAGAACAAGTGAGCACTGAGAACTCAGTGTCTACATTTAAGGCCATGTCCTTCTATGACAATCTGAAGGCCGAACTCAAAAGACGCTTAGATTCATTTCAAAATGAAAGCGCCGCTTTTTTATCTTTTGAAAAATACTCTGGACTCAACCGCAAAACTCTTAGACGTTTTTTGGAGTCAAATCGCACCGTTTACCCCCAGACGGTTGTAAGGTTTTACAAATGGATTTTTAAAACAAACTGTGAAAAACAAGTAACATTGGATCTCGATCAAGAAAGAGGATAAGGACGAAGGGACCCACTTGCAAATTAAAAAGGCATCTTAATGATCAGGTTCACTCAACAATCCAGAAAAATTGAGGGATTACCGCTGTACCTTTTGTTTCCTGTCGATTAACCTTCTTATTAATACCCCGGGGGGTATATTAAATTACAATTAGGAGGAAGCCTCTATCAAAACAATTATTATAATCAGCCTTTTAATTCAGTCCGCCACGGCTTTTGCCATCAACAAATCTATCACTGTCGATGTTGGCCTTAACCCTGCCGGCTCATTTCAAATAAACTCTAAAAGAATCCAAGGAAAAGCTTTTTTTACAGGGACAAAACTCTCTGCTTCAAATATTAAAATTCCCATTAGAAGCTTAAAAACAGGAATTGATCTACGAGATGACCATCTACAAAAAAAACTTGGAATTGAGTCGGATCCTAGAGCAGTATTATTGCTGATTGAAGCAAAAGGAGAAAATGGAGAAGGTAGCGCTACATTTAAAGTCTTAGACAAGGAACAAACAGTCCCTTTTACTTATAAAAAAACGTCTAAAAAACTAGTAAGTGTAAAATTTAACCTGAGTTTGAAAAAATTTGGAATAACTGGAGTCAGTTATATGGGGGTCGGAGTTGAAGATAATGTAGCCGTCAAAGTTGTCGGTCCATTTAAAATCGTTAAGAAATGAATAACTCTATTTGTATCCTATTTTTATTACTCACGACTTCTTGCTACCAAGAAACAAATTCAAATAGCTTTGATGAACGTTTTTCTCAATCCAACGGAATTGATACATCTACGGCAGCAGGGCAAAGACTCTCGGATGCCTACGATGTTCTAAACGACAATTGTATGAATTGTCATACAGGCTATCATAATAATTGGAGTCGACTCAATACTGATGCAAAGTGGATGAATACAGGTTTAATTGAAAACGGTGATCCCTATAGTTCAACATTACTCACACGATTAAAGAATATTGGTGGAAATATGCCCAAAGATAATCCTCAAGTGACTGAAGAGCAATTTGATAAAATGGTTAATTGGATTGATAATATATAGTGTGATTCACAAGTTATAAATCAGCTTGAAAGACCAAAAACTGGATGGATAATTCTTAATGTCGCCATATGAGACTTCAAAGGCCATCTTCTTAAAAGACCATTCATTTGCAATGAAATAGCCATAAGAAATTTCAATAGTATCTGAGATACTTCCTCCAACCGGGGGTATATAGTCTCCATTATGATGGATAATTGGTATTCCTAGTTTTAAGGCCACTCTATCTTTCGGCTTCCAAATTAAGCTAGTTGTTGAAATGAAAGCATCAACAGGAACTTTACTTTGATTGTACTTAATATTTGTTGAATCTTCACCTACCGTCGCTGAGATATAACCGTAACAAAGACCTGATTCAAATCCCCATTTTGCATTTTGATAACGTATTCCTCCTCCAAAACAAGGGCCTCTTTCTTTTGAGTACAAGGTTGCATTTTCTCCCGTCTCATCTGTCAGTGACAAAGCATAGTTCCAAGTGAAATAAGAGAAGCTTGCAAAGTAATTAAAGATAAATTGAGATTGTTTCCAATTCTTTGATTCTACATCAAAAAATTCAAACAACTCATAAAAATCATATTTATAAGTATCTATATCGAAGTAATCTGAAATTTCTAGTATCTTTTGCATCATTTCTAGCCTGACTGCAGTCATTTCTAATTGATTAGACTTAATAGCGAGCAACATTGATTTTAATTTATAAAACAACTGAATCTGTATTGTTTCAGTATATTCAACATCACTAGAAAGTTGATTTAGATTGATTGACTTTTTATGCAAATTTTGATCAACAAGGGCAACAACTTCTAGATACTTCTTCCTGACCATCAGATTGAGAACATTATTAGTAGAAGATTCTTTTCCAAACGTAATATTGGTAAAAAGCAATATAAAAACCACGAATAGACTTCTCATTAGAACCATAAATGAATTTGCCCTGTAAAATCCCATGAATCATTTGTTGCTGCATAAGGGCTAAAATTTTTAGTGTTATATAAGTCAAAACGGAGTTCTAATCCTTGAACTAAAAAATACTGTAGGCCCGGTCCAAGCCTCATCGTTTCTGATTCTTTTTTAATATTCGGCCGAAAGTATTCTGCTGTTACTAAAAAATATGTTCCTCTCCTCAGGAGAATATGATTCTGTAAAAAAAAATATCGGCTACTTGTTTCCTTTTTTGTCGACACAATCTTTTGTGATTTTTGGCCGAACTCAATTAATGCACTTGATCCTTTCGAGAAGCCAAGTTTGCCATGAACTGAAACCAATGTGTTTTCCACATAATCGGAAGATGATTTTAATACTGAAAACCCCGGCTTGATAGTTGAAGAGTAGTTATACTCTACCTTTGAAGAAACTCCTTTTTGCCTCAAATCATCTTTTTGAAATAAATTTCCAATAAATGGGTGTATCCCTATTTCAAAATTATTTTTCACAAGATGGACCATAACTCCGTGGGTTTGATCATTTTGTGCAAGACCCGTAACTGAGCGACTGAATGCAATATGATCAGGTACTCTTATTCCAAAAACTTTATCCATCATTCCAACATAAAATCCCAAGTTGCTTGTGGGTCTATAGCCAAAATAATGTTCTCTTGAGCGATAATTTCCAACGTCCTCATTTTTTTGGGCAACAGGAGTAGGAGCATATCCATAACTTAACGATGCAATATACTTATCATTATCTTGAAACCGAACCACCGCATTAACATTTGCCATCATGTGAATGTATTCACTCTCTTCATTGGCCTGGTCAACATTTCTGATAAGTTTTAATCCACGATAATTAACTGATGGACGAAGCCATGAACTAAAAGCTTTCATATACATAAAGCCACTATCCTTAGCAATTTCTTCTTCGGACTTACTTGATTTGTGAACCCATCTGTCAGAGATAGCCGTTGCTGATAATGCTCGCCCATAGTCATTTAGAGGGCCATTACCATAGGGATTATAATGACATGTAATACACGAGTTATAACCGTGGCCAATAAAGCTAGGATATGAATATATTCTAAAACTAAATAAGGAGATAAAAACGATAAAAAAATATTTCAAAAGCAGTTTTCTTTGTAAGTCATGAAATACGCCTCGCTTGAGCGAGGCGTATTTAAGAGTTAGACTAGTTTGATTGATGACACTCAAAGGGATCATAGACGTCATGTCTATGGCAAGCATAAACTTGCTTAGTACCATCCGTTAAATAAACTTTAACTGAAACACCATTGCTTACCGGAGCAGCCTTAATACCTCTAAACAAATCAACGGTTGCTTGGTAATTATCGCTTTCAAATGCAGTTAAAGCCGTTGCTACGGCTTCACTCGTATCAACGAGCCCATCGCCTGAACTTGCCATTACAGCTGAAGTCATTACGAATAAGGCCACCATTGTAATCATCATTTTTTTCATTTCGATTCTCCTTTTTATTGTTAATATTTTTAAAACCCATCGCTACCAAAGTCATCATCGTCATCGTCCCAATCATCATCATCATCATCATCATCGCTTGAACATTCATCTGGTATTGTTGTCAGTGTCTCTTTTGGTGCACATGCTTTAATCCATTGCTTGATGAATTCTATTTCCACGGGGTGGAGTGTACCTTCTTCAGGCATTTCACCCGAGTCAACACTTTTAAATAACCTACTCTTTTCAGGTTCTCCTTTTAAAAGTAGAGGGACAAAGCGATCAACCATTGCCGTTTCATAAGTGCTAAAATCAATAGGGTCATTATAAGGTTTTGCATCAGGCCCTGAATGACAAGACATACACTTTGGTTTTAATATATATTTTTTTAAAGATGCATAATTGAGTGGAGCATTTCCCTGCACAAGCTGACTCTCTCTAAATGCATTATCAACCTTTGAAAATTCCAGCTCACTTGGAGCGCGCTCTAGGCACCCTGAAAGGGTCATAAGAGAAATGAATATTAAGAACAGCCTTCTATACATTTGACTTTTATAGCATGTACATGTCTAAATGTTAACAGAGTATGCAAAAAGAACATGCTGCGTCAACGCCTTTTAGCATGGTATTGACCCTCCTGGAGCGAGACCTCCAAACTCTTCAAAGGCCCTTACAGGGCAATCTGCGAACGACTCAAAAGAAGGATGGTAATATCCTGTGGCGAAAAGGGGGTTTGAAAACGGCAAGCTTGCCACCCACAGATAAACCTTTCACTTTTTTTTTCGATTAAGACGTAAAACTCAGTGAAATCACCTTCCACTACCTCACCAGGTGTAAGTCTTCAGCACATTTGGGACAACCATGCTCATTTATGTCCTAACACAGCATAACTGGATTTGAACCTCGGTTGTAGTTTTTTCTTCTCATAATTGTTCGTCGTCTTTTTTCCTCCCT
>Ga0136604_1000914_pt1 | contig 13870 bp, 16 predicted proteins | sample AntRauFillE10628_FD_104928 | JGI IMG/M metagenome (GOLD analysis project Ga0136604, IMG submission 104928) | Saline lake microbial communities from Rauer Islands, Antarctica - Metagenome Filla E10 #628 | ecosystem: Environmental > Aquatic > Non-marine Saline and Alkaline > Saline | place... | reverse complement strand
GCATGATCAGTTCGTCTTCCAGACTCACCTTGCGCTTCGGCTTATGATAATAACTCGAACGGGGCACCCCGAGCAGTTTACACTGTTTATTTATACTCATCTTGCCTTCAGCGCTAACGAAGCTGGTCCCCCAACAGTAGCGTCAGCGCGAACAAAGTCCGCAGCATGACCGCAGTTAACGCTTGAACCTTCTTTCCCTCGTTTAGTTTTTTCATAAGCAATATCCTCAATTTGAAATTTGAGGGGTATTGCCCAAGTGTAGCGTTTCTTACGTCATTTCTTTAAATTAATTTACTGCATCGAAACAGTGAGCTTTAAGGTGCCCGTGTGACGGCTATTGACTCGTTTCGCATTTATTAAACGCGCCTCAACCTTGAGCGATCCGTGATTCTTGGAATAGCCGCCCCTCTCATAATTGCCGTTCAAATCACCGATTTTGATGTAGTTCCAACTCCCGATGCGGTCTCCGTTGGCATCGAAGGCGAGATAACTGATATAGACATGGTTCCGGTCAAAATCCTGCGCTGAGGGCGAGCCATCGACTCGCAAAGCGACCTTCCCGTTTGGCCAATTTAATTGCGTACGCTCTGAGCGACTGATGTCGAGGCTCACTGACTCGACAGAAGCACTGGAGGAGTTGGAACTGCCGCTACTGTGCGAGCCTGAATTCGACGAAGTCGCGGAGCGCAGGCCACTATTCCCATGATGCCTCAGTTCTAGGCGTTGCAGAGTAATCGTTTTGAACTCAGGGCGGGAAGCCGGCCAAGTCTGCGACCAAGTGTACACCTCGTAGCCTGGTGCCACGATTTTCAAATCGATTGTCCGATCGGGGTTACTACTCTTGCCGACCCGATAGTTGAAAGGCTGTGAATAGTTCCCAAAGCGTTGCAGTTGCCCATAGGTTTCCACCGAACCGAGACCGTTTTCTCCAAATGCTTTGTAATCCTGCCATTGCGGATACTTCCAGTAAAATTTCGCTCCACTGACCAGCGATTCACGCTCATCCACCAGTTTGACATGAAGGTATTCAGCCCGCAGGCATTGAACTGCCAGCAGACAAAGAAGGAGGCTGCATATTTGTTTCATAGTTATAGTATTGCTGGGACGACAGATTTCTTACGCAGAAATACCAGGTTTTGAATTTTATAGATTTGTTTTATTGAGCACTCGTTTATAAACATAATCTTGGAACGCTAAACCTTCAGCCTTCCCCCAGTAGCTCTTGGTATGAGTCGCCAAATTCTGATCAACTTCAGACAATTCAAAAAAATACAATTCCTTCGTCATTTTACTGCGTTCAAATTTTAGACGTATGGCAGGCATTTTGACGATTCCTTTGCTGTAAACAAACTTTTCAACGCTATCTATACTGCGATATGGCGTAATATCCATTCTCACTGCCCGAGTTCCAATCTTTCCATCATGTACCATACGAATGCATTCTATTCCCTGCTCACCAAAAACCCAATGCTCCGTATAATCCGCGCTTTCTTCAGAATGACCTGTCAGTATAAAGTCCACTTCACTCTGATACATCAACTCGTAGGACGGAGTCTGTCTCTTGGCTTACCTTAGCCCAACGTGACGTCGGAGTAATATTTCCCATTCCCGGAGCCACCGCTCCAACCTCCGGAGAGACGATCTCTCCAGTCGTAGAAGCACAACCGCTGTGTAGCAAGAGAAGTGCCGGACTCAAGAGAGCCAGTCCGCATCGATGGTATTTTTGTTTCATGGTTTCGCTAGTATTGCTGTTCGCGGAAATTTCTTACGTAGGACAACCTATATTCCGATATAGTAAAATGATGCCCACTTCGCTGGAGAGTCAGGGTATTCGGCAATCAGATCTAGCTTTGCCTTGTTAAGTGCCTCCTTGGGGGTGTTTTTCGTAGCGGCATATTCATAGAACTTACGCATCAGTTTAGCGGTCGATTCATCCTCGACCGGCCAAAAACTCACAATCAACCCCTTTGCCCCTCTCAGAATAAAAGAGCGCACCAAACCGTGCATTTCATTACCGTCGACCAGTCCAGCCTTACCTGACTCACACCCCGACAGGACTACAAAATCAGCAGACCAGCCAGCTCGCTCGATTTCATATGAAGTCAGTATCCCATCGGACTCAGGGTCTTTATTTATTATTAATCCCGATAGTAGTGGCTGTTCTTCATTGAACACAACGTGTCCGGCAAAGTGCAGCAGATCGAAATCCCCAACCAGATTTTTCAGAGTGGTCTCTGATAACTTCACACCCGAAATAAAATTTGCCTCGATAGCGGCATCCTTCACAAATTGAGCCTCTTCCTTCGCAAAATCAAGCTTTGGAAAACCCAAGTTTGATTCTCCAGCTTCCCAGACCATAGCATCACCGAAAGATAGCCTCTTCACCTGAAGAGCAGAGATTAGACCTGAACTGGGTAGGTAAGTAATGAGCCGCCTCCGAGGATGCACCTCCCCTCCTAACGCGTCAAACGGAAGTCGATTGAGGAAGCCATCACATACAATGACTAGCTCATCCTCAGAAAGGTCGCCTTCAAAAGACCCCAAAAGTAGCTCTCGAAGATGCTGTGCTTCTCGCATCACCTGCTCCCCTTCACGCAAACCCTTAACAAACCGAGCGACGATAGGTTCAAGATCGGAAGCTTCGCCCAATTTGCGAACTACTACATGCTTACGGTTAACCAAAAAGCAGTAAATCTGCCCATCTACAATCGCAAATTCGATGAGTTGCCTTCCTCTCAAAGCACTCTTAATTGATCGAAAGCTCCACTCTGCAACCCCTGAGATCGTATAATTAACCGATAGAATTCCGCGACTCGCTGCAGATTCTACCGACATGCCGCGGTAAGCCAAGCCTACGGAACCGAATCCTGCAGAATCTAGTCGAAGATTTTGAGGCTCAGAAAGTCCGGCATTAACTGCGTAACCATGTAAAGCCGCATCCACCATGTTGGGGGATTTCAGCCGACTGGCCCATTCAAAAGCCAATTGCGGCTCGTCCCCCTCGACAGCAAGAGAAATCCCAAATGAATAATATTGCTGGAGGCTCTTCAGTAGAACCGTTCTAGAGCCAGACAATGTGGTATTCTGACGACTAAAGATCGCCGCATTAATAATCTCCTCCATAAGCTCCAAGGCAGCAGCACCGCTCCCACCGTAAGCCAGAGCCTTTGCCTTACAAAACTTCAAACGCACAAGGGCCTCATCCTTATCTCGAAACATTCCGGCAGGCAGTTCTAGATCATCGTAATCGTAAATATACTCGATTTCGATTAGGCTCGACCACTCGTTTCTCCCATCTTCAAGCCATTTCAAAACGTCATCAACGGCAGAAACTAGGAAATGCGGAAGCTCCTTGAAAAGCTGTTCAGATTCATCCTCGGTGATTTCACCAGCCTCGGCAACGCCAGTTAGAACTTGGTTCATTACCTCCACATCAAGCATGTAGTCAAAGAGGAGAGTATCTAAATTCGATTTCGCCGTTGAAAAGTAATTCGCAGATCCCCCGTAGTGTGCAAGTGCGCGAACCTGATTCAAAGTTGATCGCTGAAAACTGCTCAACTCCGCGTATTCTTTAGGCGCTATTCTTCCCAAACGATCATAGGACTGGATCACCTTGAGAATATCCAACTCAAAACGAGCTTCTAATCCTACACCATCTAATTGAGGGACTGCTTCTAGTTCTCCCGAAAGATAGCGATTAGAGATTTCCTTTACTTTGAACCATGAGACACCTGAAAGGCGGCTAAGACTGTCATTTTCCTTGTAGTCAACAATATGACCTCCCGCTAGCTGATTCAACTCGGAGGCAAAATAGTTGTAAAAATCCACCCAATCATACTCACTTGCATCCGCGAGTGAAGGCAGTGGCGATATGGCAAATGTCTCGAGACGAGCCAAATTCGGAAAACGAGCTTTCCCTACGTCTGAAATAAAATACCGCTCGCGATCGCCAGTTGGTAAGCCGAGGATCATCTCACGATATCGACCATCAAAATCTGGAAAGTTACCCATAGACCGATCAAAGTCTCGAACGGCTTCAAATACTTCTACCAAATTCCGGCGACGAATCGCAGACTCGATGACCACAATCTGGACAAACGGATCCGAATGGAAACCTTTACGTTCCATAGTTTCCATGTAGCCCTCGAACTTATCATAGTCACCATCGGCAAGGGCGTCTGTAAGATACTTTATGTCCAAATACCTCGCATTACCAGCAAACGCTAATGCTGGAAGCAACAGACAAAAAACTAGTCTCATACAGTTCATTTAGTTTGTGAGAAGAAGTCGGCGCTCAACCCCATAGGTCCGGCCAACTCCAAAAAGGACGCACTTCACTCGAGCACTTTGTTTAGGGTTAGATAGTTTTACCTCGAGATGGCCTATATGTTTAGCACCTGCCCCATAAGTCGATCCCTGATATTCCGCCTCTGTTTCTGTAAGTACGTAAGCGAGATACTCATATCCGCTAAATATCCCTGACTGGGATCCCAACAAGAATTTATCGTTCTGCGATCTGGGGGTAATGTCCTTTTTTAAAGGCTTTTTCAATGGCGTTGAAAAAAGGACCAAGAAGTCTCGATTTAAGCCAATGATAAACTCTTGCGTAATTACAACGGTGCAGCGCTGAACCTCGGGCGACTGGTCTAAGTAATAGAGAACCTCCTGTATATCGAAGCCACCAAACTGGCTTTTCGTACGCATAATTTTCAAAGTGGAGCCATCATTAAGTGATATTAACCCACGACTTACCTTATCCACATTCAATGAATCAATGTATCTGGCGTCTTCAAAAATATATCTAACGCTTTCTGGCTCAAGATTCAACTGAGCTAAAGCTTTCTCAATACTACTCGCTCCCGCTAGGTGGGACATGAAGAATAGGAATAACCAAATTTTAAACTTAAATGCCCAAGACATGAGAATCGGTTGATTTATTCAGAGATAGACAATTCACCGTAGAATTATGGATGAAATAAGCCAGTCCCCTTGGACAAAGATGTAGTGAATCAGAACCGATTTTCCGCCATCATCGTATGAACAGTACATTTGCGCGTTCTCATCTCCTTGATTTTCTTCCTCAACTAAATAACCGAACGACGTTTTATAATTTTTAAAATCAGCTTCACTCCCATTCATTTCTACATAAGAAAGGAACTGTTCTTTGACCCTCTCATTAACAACTTCTGGCACCCCCATAGCTTGATCAGCCTTTTCCTTTTTACTGTTACCCATCATGTATGTGAACATAAAAGGCTCAAGTAATTCGCCTGAACTCGTACGATACGCCAAAACCATCTCACCAACACCTGCATCCCTGTAGAGACGCTGCAAAGATTTCATTTCTGGAATTCCCTGTCCATCCATTGCAGTCGTCAAAAGGGAACCGTGGTTCATAGCACGAGCCTCTCCATTACTAAGCGTAGATGCACACCCAGTTAGTAAGACAGCTGCAGCAATCAGCAACAGGGGCAGTTTATTTATTATATTTTTCATATTATCGCGTAGGGCATTAAGTATTACTAAGAAATTTAGCTTGAGCGTCTCCCCATTTGAAAGATGCCGAACAGTAGAGCGACGAATCCGGCTCCAATGAGTACCCAGACCCAAGCTGGCAGTTTGGAACTAGACTCTGAAACAGGTTGAGGCAACGGTTGCACGGTTGTTTCACCAGCAGATTGCATTCCACTGACATTGCCGTTCGACTTAAACTGAAGATAATCCTCGGTTCCGCGGTCGTAGCTCCAATTGGCACCGAGCGCGTTTAATACTTTACGCTTGAGGGCGTCGGCCTTGAACCGGCTTTCGACATCGATAAAGCTCAGCCCACGGCTATCGAACTCACGTGGCCAAACGGAGGTGACTTTGCTATCGCTGCGAAGTGCTTGTTGCACCGCGTCATAATTTGCATCGCTGATTTGGGCGAATTCGAGGCGAATGAGACTACCGAGATCGAGCTCAGTCATCCACTGCACCACGACCTTACGGTAGAGCGACCAAGCATCGTTTTGCAAAAGTTTATGCAGGATCTCACGCGCTGCGGCATCGGGTGAATCCAAGCGGCTATCGTAGTGCTCATTCCCAGGAATCGACACACTGGCAATCACTTGTCCATTAGGGCGGAGCGCCCGCAGATCAACAACGTAGGAGAAACGGTGCTCGGGCAGGCTGCCATAAGCACCGTCCTGCTTGCCTAGATAGCGGCCACGCACTTTAGCTTGAATCAAGAAGTCCGCCTCTTGGCTAAAGTCAGCGCGGCGCATTGCCGCCTGCTGGCCTTCACCAAAAAAGGCATCTCGGGTGGCGAGCCGATCATCATTACGATTCACAGTAGCCAGATCGACTAAGTGTAGCTGCATCTCGCGAGCCGAATTCTCAAACCATGGCTTGGCCAGCTCACTACCAGCAGGAATGCCTTCAATCAATTCATCCACTTCCAGCGCCACGCGCGGCGAACCTTTGAGACGCACCATTTGCTGGAGCGCCACAGCATCACGACGATCTGGAGCCGTATCACCAACTGTGGCCTGCACTTTCACACGGTAAATACCGTCAGCACCCAGTGCGGACTCGATCACAGCATAGTCACGCACGTAGCCAAAAGCGGATCCAAACATGCGGTCATAGTCGAGTTGCATGTCGGTGACACGTGTCTGACTGGTTATGTCGATACCCGCGCCAAGACGCACCGCTTCCCGCAAGGCGTCGGCTAATGCTTCTTCACGAGCAGTCAGGTGCTCACCGGGTGCCATTCCTTCGGCTTCGACTCGACGCTCGGCGGCGGTTGCCGAGTAGACGCTGAAGAAAGCGAATAGACAAAAGAAGATAGCTCTAACTAGGTAGCGGCTTTCGTCTCGAAAATCTCCCGTTCGCATCCGCTCAAAGGAACGCGAACCAGCAACACCGAAATGGCGGTCGGGGACGTCCGCCGCTACCTTTTTGCTAAAAATGAATTTTGGAAAAAGCATGCCTTAAAATTTCGGATAAGTGCTCACGATCAGGTATTCACTGGCCCACTCAGGAGCTCCATGTCCGTCGGTCGAGGTCGCAGCGATTGAGGAAGCCACCGCCTGACTCATCATGCCACGACTGACGCCACGGTATACAGAACTTGGATTCTCTTGAATCTCGCGATCTAGCATACGGTGAAGCTCAGATTTACGGGTGCAGGCGATGACTTGCACGACATCGGCTCCAAAGGGCGCACCGATCACGATCTCAAAACCATGCTTTTGAGTGCCAGGCACCTGTATGGTCTGCCCTGCCTCGATCCAAGTATTGCGGTTGTAGGCGTTTGGGAAAAGCAGCACAGAAGACCCATCATTCTGATGCACCACCACCGCTAGGTGACAGCTTTTTTCCGGCGTGACTTTAAAGCTGACAGTTTCGCCCTCCGCGAAATCCCGCTTCCCCTCCCCGACGGCAAGGTTAAGTATAAAATCCTGCGGCACCTCTTTGACCCGCTGAGTGACATCCGCCACATTTCCCTGACTCTGCTGGAAGTTTTGTGGCTGAATCCTGCTGGTCGCCATCTGTTCGTCGAGCCTCTGCGACTGAGGAAAGAGCTGCGCCCCGGCATCTTTGACTGGGATCGTAACCTTGGCCTTATTGACCTTGCCATTTTCGAGCCAGGCGAGCTCGGCAAAGATGGTCACATCGGGATAGTTGTAAAAGAAGCGCCCTCGCACGATGCCATCCACCCCGGCGATCTTCAACTCCTTCGCTTCACTGGAATCCTCAATAAAGCTCTTACGCTGAAAATCGGCCTCCAATTGCAGATCCGCGATCCGATCACGGGTGATAATCTCAAATTGGCCCGTGCCTGCCAGCGCGGTTTCCAATTCCTCGCGCAGTAGCGAGGAGTATGCCGACTGCTGCAAGGTATCCGCATAGACAAACTCACCTACCCCCACGCGGACAGAATTACTGGCAGAGATCTGAGCACTCAAGTCTTGAGCCAGATCGGAATAACTACCTGCCTCCGCCTGTAACGAAGACAAACTGGCTAGAGCGATCATCCCCCATCGACGTTTCATCCAAATGGCTTTTAAATAGGGGTTCATCGATCTTCAGTGGGAATTAAAACTGTTTAATCAACGATCACTTCAGTGTGATGGACTCGTTGGACAGTTTCTTCGGTCGTGACCGTCTTGCCCTCCGTGGTTTCCACCTTAGACGCGCTCATCGGCGTATCGGTTTTGGTGCGGGTTACGGATTGCGTCACAGGCCCGCTGCTGGCGCAGCCGCAGCCCCAGAGTGCCAGTGCAACGAATGGGATTAAAATAAAGTGTTTCATAAAAAATTGTGGTTCGTGTTGTTAGTTTAGCAATCTGTCCTTCCGACCTCTGACATCTGACCTCCGACCTCTGAAACCTAGTCAATTACCTGCGAGGTGCCGATCAGCTTGCGGATCACGATTTCGGTTTCGACGAAGTCACCCGCCGCGCTGGACTGCGAAATGACATCGCGGGTAAAGCCAACTGGCCGCGCCACGCCGTAACCCACTTCAGAAAGGACACGCTTATCCACCTCGGTGCTGACCTCGTAGCTTTTCGTGGTGCTGGACTGATAGGTTCGCACTACGCGGTAGAGATCTGCTAGGGTGATCTGCATGGTCACCTCACAGGTATTGTCCGCTTGATAGGCAATATCGCTTGGCTTCGCCCCCTTAAGCACCTGCGCCATACGAGCACGGATCTTATCCGACTCCAACATCAGATCGCGCACAGTAGTATCGGCATCGATCTGCACGCCCATCATACGCTCGCCGAGCTTGCGGTAGGCATCGACCTCCGCCGCACGCTTGGCTTGAATCTTGGCCAACCCAGGACTGCCCGGCAGTGCACCGTTACCCAGCGCATCGATCACAGTATCCACATTCTTATACGCGACTGATTCCAGTTCATCCACCGTGACAAGCTTCCCCGCCCGCTTGCTTTGAACCAAGGTCTTTTTAATTTCTTCAATGACTGTACGTAGCTTAATCGCTTTCACAACCCAGACCTGACCATCTTCTTTATAGGTGGGGCCTTCGGTGGTCTTCGCACCTTTCACGAGTTGATTGACCTTCGCACCGATCTGATCGTCGGCCAGCACGAGATCATAGACCACGGTGTCGGAATCGAGCGCCACCCCGTAGATCCGCTCAGCGAGCGCACGGGTCGCATCTAGCTCTGCGACGCGGATCGCCTTGATACGTTCTTGCGCCGGTGAGGACGTGAAAATCGCAGGGAGCGATGAAGTTGAGACCTCACGAGGCGTAACGGCAGCATGAGAAAAAGAGGCAACAGATAAGCTACCAAGGAGAAGGAATAGGAGCAAACGGTTCATAACGATCATAATGGCTAAGTGTTTTTCGGAGGCCAAGCAAGGCCTTATACCCTATTATTGCCCGTAGTTAGCATTTCTTACGCGGGGTATGAATTTTTCTGCACCCTGCGATTATGCACAAATGGATTGACTATTGCTCAATAATTACGAATATAGTAATTATTGACACATAAAAATGAAAACTTTAACCGAACAAGTTTACCGACTATCCCCGCCTGGGGGGCTTTTTGACCTATCTGTCGTCTGCAATTTGTTTCCTAAACTATCACCGGGAGCTCGTAACATTCTGGTTCACCGAGCAGTTGAGAGCGGAGAGGTGCAACAGCTCAAGCGTGGGCTCTATCTGTTGAGTGAGCCATTCCGAAGAACCCACCCCCATCCGTTTGCGGTGGCTCCGATGCTTTATGCGCCGTCCACCATCAGTCTAGAATCCGCACTTTCCTTTCACGGATTAATCCCAGAAGCGGTGTATCAAACCACTAGCACGACTCCTAAACGCAGCCGAAGCTTTGCCACCCCACTCGGAGATTTTGTTTTCCAGAGCGTGCCATCACCCAACAGGCTGGCAGGTGTCGAATCTATAAAACTGGATCACGTTTTTTGGGCTTTTGTCGCGACCCCGATCAAAGCAATTGCCGATTTAGTTTACCTGCATAAGGAGGTTGATTGGACGACGCACGGCATTGCTTTTTTGACCGAATCCATGCGTATGGAACCTGATGACTTGTTAGCGATGTCTCTGGCGACTGCAGACGAGGTGATCAACAGTATCAAAAACAAACGAACTCAAGATTACATACGGCAACTAAGCAAAAAACTAAAGTCATGATTGAAGACGTACTCACTCAAAAGATCCAAGAATATGCGCCCGCGACAGCAATTGAGCAGGAAAATGTTCTGCAGGAAATCATGCAGCATTTTGTGTTAAACAGTCTCAGCCGTTCGGGATTTTTTAAAGATGCCGCTTTTCAGGGGGGCACTTTTCTGCGAATTATTCACAAGCTGAACCGATTTTCAGAAGACCTCGATTTTGTGCTCAAAAAGCCTGCCGAAACATTCCAATGGGAACGGCACCTCAATCGCGTTGTGGCCGATTGCACCCAAGAAGGCATCCATTTTGAACTGTTAGATAAATCATCCACTACTTCTGCCGTCAAAAAGGCGTTCTTGAAAACCGATTCGGTCGGAAAGCTCCTACTGCTCGACCTGCCGCACTCTCGCTATTCGGAACAAAAACTAAAAATCAAACTGGAAATAGATGTCAATCCACCCGAAGGATCTGCCTTTGAAACACACTATCTAGCTTTTCCAGTGATGGCAGCACTCACCACACAAGACATGCCGTCCGCCTTTGCTAGCAAAACACACGCCCTACTCTGTCGAAGCTATACCAAAGGGCGCGACTGGTATGATTTCCTCTGGTATGTGAACCGCAACATTCGACCGAACCTTGACCTACTCACCAACGCCGTGAATCAGGTCGGCCCCTGGCAGGAGCAAACCATTGACGCAACCCCGCAGTGGCTCATTGAGCAACTGCGAGAGAGGATACTTACCATTGACTGGACGAGTGCGAAAAAAGATGTCCAGCGGTTTATAACGGCCAACGAACAGGAATCGCTCAAACTATGGAACGCAGACTTATTCCTCTACCACGCCGACAAACTGGAAAAGAGTTTTTAACAATGACACCCGCTACGAGATCGGGGCGGATACGATAAACACAAAGACAGTCGAGCCTGCCTCGATCAGATCGCCAGAACATAATGAGCGCGGCTGCTCAACGATCATAGACTCACCGTTGACACGAGTGCCGTTAGTGGAGCTAAGATCTTCAACTTCCCAGAGCCCCTCCAGTGTGCGAAGCCGGAAATGCTGACGTGACAGGCGGCTATCTTCCACCGGAATAGCCGCATCCTCCGAACGCCCGACAATCGTCTCCGCCGCAAGGGCAGCCACGTGCACGGTACGGTCGGCTTGGCGATAGGCCAAGCACGCGCCCTCAATCGTGGCACCATCCTCGCCCAAAGCCTGCAGCACCTCGGCCACATATTTCAAGCGGTCGTAAAGCCCGGGGGGTGTGCCTGGCGGGTGCCCCACGGTCGCAGCAATCGCTTCCGCCTCGGGGATCCAATTTTCATTTTCTTGCATGCTCACGGTATTGCCCTTTCCGGTTAAAATCTTATGCGACAATTAATCCTCCAGTTGCGATTGCCGCATCAAAACGGCCACCTCGTCCTGTAACTTCTTAATCAATCGGTTCCGAATCTGGTAAAGCGCATTCTGCTTAATGCCGAATGCCTGCGCCACCGCAGAGGCCGCTTGCCCCTCGATGACATACGCACGGAAAGCAGCCAAGGACTCGGACTTGATCCGAGGGTCGGCTTCAAGGCGCTTCATCGCTACCAGCATGAGCGCCTCCTGCCATGCGGACTCATCCGGCTCCGACGCATCCGCCTGCTCCACGAGGCGGTCGATTGGCGCCAGCCTACTCTCGCCCACCGGCACATCAATCGGCACCTCGCCCTTACGCTTAACGCGGCGATGCACCGCGAGGCATTTACGATGCACTATGGTGAGCAGAAAGTTACGAAAACGACCTTTGCGGCGATCATATTTGAATTTCGGCAGAATACCCATCAGCGCGACCATCGTCTCCTGTAAAACATCGTGGGCCTCACTTTCCTGAAGCCCAAGCTTACGCGCATAGCGAATGATCGGAGCCCAGTAGATCGCATAAAACTCTTCCCAAGCCGGATTCTCAGAGAGGCCGACCCGCTCAATCAATGATGTTCGCGTAGGATCCATGAATAGATATAGAGCGGCTTGGAAAATGATCGTCAAGGCTCATCAGCGTCACAATTAGTACCCATTTCCATCCAAGTGCCTGTCCAACCTATGGCACCGCGATACAATCGATTCCGCACATTTGGCCGTTTCGATCGTGATTTGCTTCAGTGCTGCTTTGGCTCCGTGTTCGACGGCGTGCAGACAGAGCGCAACCCGCCAGATTTGTTCGGCTCGGCGACGCAGAATTTCGCCCTGAATACTTTCATCCTCCAGCGCGCTTTGCCTACAAGTGGACTCGATCGAACGCAGCCTAAATACTCCGCACAACAAGACCCTGCACATCTAATAATGCGTAACAAGTCTGCTCCCCATCCAGACACCAAGATCGCCCATTCTGACGAGCCCCGCTGGCGGAGCGGGTATGCCCCACAATCTGCGGCAGCGGGATGTCTTTATCCGAAAACTCCAGATTCCAGTCCTGCCAGTTAATCCCACCCATGCCCACGCCTCCTCGGACGCGACCGGGGGCCAGCACTGGATGGCGCTTATGGTTAGCTTGAGCGAGAGCCTTCTCGCAGCGCTCATCCAATAGGTCCAAGGCGACGTCCACATTCTCAGACTCTGGCCAAAGCTCGCCCGCGACACCGGCATGTGAAATGAGAAAACCATGCGCCTTTACAAAGCACCGAGCTCGCTGCCAGAACTCGGGTCGAAGAGCTTTTGAGATCTCTTTAGCCACTGATGTATCGTAGCCCTTCAAGTCCGCGAAAGGATGATAGAAGAAGCCGGGATCGTGCATCCGTGAAGCCACATAATACGGCAGGTCGTGGTTACCGAAGAGCACAGTTAACTGTTCGCCATATTCCTCAACTATTGCATTCAAACGTGCGCACGTATCCGCGACAGACGCGCTCACTGGGGGCGGTGAATACGGATCGAAATAATCCCCACCTAGAATGATCTGGTCAAAATTACCCTGCTCAGCCTCCAGCACACGATCAAGCCATGCGATGTTTTGATGGAGATCAAAAATCAGCAGACAGCGGCGATCATCAGGAAGCACCCATACTGGTGTGGAATCAGACATATTGCACAGCTATCGAGCGCGCAAGCCCAGTATGGCGTGCAAATGGCAGGCGAAATCACCGATCACCTTGCGGTCATCCCCTAAGCTTTCCCGCCAATGGATGGACTGTCCCGACTTGATAACTTGCCGTGAGAGGATATTCAAACTGTCAATCAGCGGATTATGTGCTCTTGTCCTTGTGGCTCCGAGCACTGCATCACCCCCTGCCCCGGCCTGCAGCCAGTCGATCCGCAGACGGGCATAACGAATCGCCAATTCAATCATCTCAGACCGAAGCGTCTTATCGGTACTTCGCTCGATCTGCTCAAAAATCTCCACTGCGTCTTGATAGATAAGTGCCATAATTTGTGTGTAATGTTTTATGCAGATAAAGCGAAACATTTGTCCATCTCTGCCAACCGTTGACCACATTTATGTATCGAAAATCGCTCCAAAATGTATAGCCACTTGTATAGCCAATTTTCGAAAAAATTCCGTTTTTCCGAAAATTTGGATTGTTGATGTTCAACGCTTTACGAATCCTTAAATGCGCCCAAGTTAACTTTTAATCAATTGGTTCGGGGTTCAAGTCCCCGACGGCCTACCATCTTATAAATGCCGCTAGTCCTTTCAGATTAAGGGATTAGCGGTTTTTTTGGCGCTACGACGACTGCTCCGAACAAG